>JGI997J19993_1000083_pt1 | contig 37472 bp, 45 predicted proteins | sample Etolagbewater25m_FD_19993 | JGI IMG/M metagenome (IMG submission 19993)
TTTATATAGATAAGTATGTGATAGAAAAGATTGTCAAAGAGTTTAAATAAAAGCAAGTTGATAGTGTATTTGCTGATTTGGTTTTTGTAAAGCCTGAAAATCTTAATAAAACTGTACGGCACTATGATAGTAGTCATTTTACTCCTGAAAAATTTGCGTATGGTTGGATGCCTGCTCATCCTACATTTTTTGTTAAAAGAGAGATTTATGAAAAGTATGGGGTATTTCGAACTGATCTCAAAATTGGGGCTGATTTTGATATATTGGCTAGGTTTTTATACACTGAAAGAATAAGCTATAGCTATATGAAAGAGGTATTTGTGAAGATGAGAGTAGGTGGAGTGAGTACATCTTTTAGTAGTATTTGGTACAACAACATCGAGCAACTTCGAGTTTGTAAAGAAAATGGGATAGATACAAATATCTTCAAAATACTTTCTAAGTATCCTAGTAAATTACTTGGGATGGTGAAGAGATAATGTTGAATTATTCTCAAAGAGAGTGCAAAGCACAAGAAGGTTGAATTTTGAATTTAAAAAAAGACCCCAAGCTTTGCTCTATTTCAAACAAAGACTTATTGGGGGATTAGACTGTGATTATAGCAAAAATATGAAAAGGTGTCAAGTATGAAAAAATGCATAGAACTAAAAAATAAATTTATATCCAAAAATAGAATGAAACAATACTCTGATATAAATGAATATTTTGAGAATTTGAAATTATGTAAAGAGTATTATATACCATTATCACTTGTAGAGATAGCTCTAAGAAATAGTTTAAATAATCATTTTAAAAAAGAAATATCTCAAGATTGGCTACTAGATAAAAACTTTATACAACCACAACATCAATCAAAAATTGATATTTCTATAAAACTTTTAAAGCTTGAAAAAAAGAAAGTTGAACAAGATAATATTTTGGCTGAATTGAGTTTCGGTTTTTTTGTTACATTTTTTAAAGCAGCATATAAAAATTATTTTCGATACAATGATCTAAAACAAATATTTCCAAACCTTCCATCAAAAAAAGACAAGTCTGTAAATAGGCATTTTGTGTTCACTAAGCTAAACAACATAAGACTTTTTAGAAATAAAGTATTCCATCATGATAAGATTATCAGTAAGAAAGAGTATCAAAATATGATGGATGAGATATATGAAGTACTAAGTTACTTTGATGATGAAATAGTAGAGATTACAAAGGAATTGAATAGATGAATAATAGACTTTTAATGACAGGTTTATCAGGGTTTGTAGGAAGCAAAATAATTTTGAATGGTGAATGTTAAATGTTGAATTATAAAAAAACAATATTGCTTACGGGTGCTAGTGGATTTGTTGGGTCTTATTTTATTGAGAAGTATAGTTCTAAATATAACATAAAAACTTTTAGTTTTATAAAAGATGATTTTGAAAATTTGGATTGCAGTGATGTGGATGTAGTTTTTCATCTCTCAGCTCTTGTTCATCAGATGGGTGGAGCAAGTAAAGAAGAGTATAGAAAAGTAAATGTCACTCAGACTTTAGAACTGGCAAAAAAAGCTAAAGATAGTGGTGTTAGTAAACAAAATGCCTATTTTACCATTTGGAAATATACAAAATAAAAGAAGTATGGTCTATATAGGAAATCTTTGTCATTTGGTTGATGAAGTAATAACTCAACAAAAAGCAGGTGTATTTTTGGCTTCCGATGATGAACCTTTGAGTACTACTAGACTTATTGAACTCATAGCAAAAAAGCTTGATAAAAAAGTGTATCTTATAAAAATACCATTTTTTGAAACTCTTTTAAAAGTGGTAAAACCATCATTTCACAAACGACTTTATGGAAGTTTAGAAGTGGATAACTCTTTGACTATGCAAAGGCTTTTTGGCGAAGCTGAAGCATCGCTTCCTTATAGTGTGGAAGAGGGGATATCTTTGATGCTCAAAGATTTTATGGGTTAGTGGTTAGGTTTTAGGGTATAGTTTTATTTTTGTATGCTATAATGTACAATAAAATGTAAGGAAATGATATGCAAGTAGTAAGTTTAACAGAAGCTAGAAATAATTTAAAGTCAGTATTTGACAGTGTATATATAGACCATGAAGAGGTAGTCATACATAGAAAAGGTCGTGAAAATGTAGTGATGATCTCTATGGATGAGTACAACTCTATGAAAGAGACAAACTATCTTTTAAGTAGTCCTACAAATAAGGAAAGATTACTTTCATCTTTGAAGCATGCTAGAGAAGGAAAAGTAAAAGTCAAAGAGCTTGTAGAGTCATGAATATCACATGGACTGATGAAAGTTGGGAAGAGTATGAACAGTGGCAACAAGAAGATAAAAAAATAGTAAAAAAAATAAACAGTCTAATCAAAGATATTAAAAGGGATTTTTTTAATGGTATCGGTAAGCCTGAGCCACTTAAGCATGAACTTTCAGGATGTTGGTCACGAAGGATTACAGATGTACATAGACTTGTTTATGAAGTGACTGACTATAGTATAGTTATTATCTCATGTAGGTATCACTACTAATAATACAATGCGAGATATGCCTTTTAATCAAAGTAAAGATAAATCAAGGTAAAATAAGCACTAATTTTAAATCTTAGGAGAGAGTATGTTTAAAAGATTAAGTTATATTATAAAACAAACAAAAACTATACCAGAAACTATGCAAAAACAAAAACAGCTTACTTCTGAACTTATATCAAGATATAGCAATGGAAATGTAAGTTTACAAAGAGGAAACTATATCACTGAAGATGAGATACTACAAAAAGAAAAAATGATTTTTGCTCACAAGTATGCATAGGCTACTTGATGATAAAGAATCAACACAAAGATAAAATCAATAAACTTATATCTGTTTTCAAAGAAGCAGAAAAACAACTCAAACACTCCGAACACGACACAAACGAACTTTCTATCCCCTCTATCAATCAACTTAGATATGTAGCTTTTCATCTCATAGAGTCTTTCGATTTGCAAGATGGTATAAAAGTAGAAGAAGAACTAAACAAAAGATTTATTATAGGTGTAGGATTGACACTATTTGGGATAGTAGTAGCTGTGGTATTGGCTTATGTTGCATAGAGGTTAAAAAAATGGTTTACATAATTTTATTTTTAATCTCATTTTCTCTCACATACTTCATAAAAGAGTATGCTATAAAAAAGTCACTAGTTGCTACTGTAAATGAGAGAAGTTCTCATACAGTACCAATTCCACATGGTGGTGGTATAGCAGTTTCGCTTACTTGGTTTATAGGACTTATTTATTTGTATCTAAATGACCAAATAGAATCATCACTGTTCTTTGCACTTATTTTGGGTGTTGTGATTGCGGTGGTGGGATTGGTAGATGATATAGTTGAGTTGTCACCAAAGCTTAGGATGGTAGTGTTTACTGGCGTAAGTGTTATTGGTATATTTGTTATTGGTGGATTGGAAAGTATTAGTTTTGTAGTCTTTAGTATTGAAAATCAGATTATTACCAATGTTTTTGCTTTATTATTGGTGCTGTGGTATATAAACTTAACTAACTTCATTGATGGTATCAATGGCTATTTGGGTACAAAATTTGTGTTTTTAGGACTAGCTGGATTTTTGCTTTTTAGTGGAGGACATTTTCTAGTATTGGCTATGTCAGTGCTTGGCTTTTTATATTGGAATTTTGGAAAAGCTAAGATATTTATGGGAGATGTTGGAAGTACACTTCTAGGATACACTATAGCTATCATCACTATTTACTATGCAAATATAGAATCCACAAACTTATGGATATGGATCACACTTTATGGAGTGTTTTGGTTTGATGCTACTTTTACATTGATACGAAGAAAGCTTAATGGAGAGAAATTATCTCAAGCACATAAAAAACACGCATACCAAAGACTTACTCAAAGTGGATGGAGTCATAGTAAAGTGACACTTTATGCTTTGGGATTAAATCTAGTGATATTTTCATTTGTTTATTTTATATCAAATGTAGCAGTTAGTTTTGTAGCTAGTTTAGTGCTATTATATGGGGCTTATAGATTTGTGGATGGGAAGAAAAAATTTGAGTAGATAAAATTAAATTTATTTCAATCTAAGTATATTTATAATAATATGTACATATATAAAATAGGAGTTTGAAATGTTAGAACTAGGTATTTCACAAGCACAAACACAATTTACAAAGCTATTGTCTCAAACAGTATTTATAATAGATAAGAAAGCACATCAAAAAAAAGCAGTTATATTACCCTATAAAGAGTATGAAAGACTTTTAAGGGAAGCTACAAAAAAAGAAGATCTAGAAAAAGGATCTTTTAACAAGTTTGTAGGGATACTAGATAACAACTTTGAAAGTGATGATGAAAAATATATGGAAATAGTAAAGTGAAAATATTTGTAGATACAAATATCTTTTTGGATCTTATTTTAAAAAGAGAAAAGTTTCATGATGCACTTTTGATACTTAATGCAGTAGAGAAAAATATCTTTTTGGGTGTTGTTTTGGATATCACTATACTTAATATTGATTATGTTGCTAAAAAACAGATAAAAAATATCAAAGAGTTTATAAATCAAATTAACTTAAACTTTACTATAGTGGGTGTATCAAATGAGATGATAACAGAAGCTTTAGAGATTGAAAACAATGATTTTGAAGATACTTTACAGTATCTTAGTGCTGTAAGTTTAAATTGCGACTGTATCATCACAAATGATAAAAGTTTTTATAAGGATGCTGTTGAGACTTTATCTAGTGGTGAATTTATAGAAAAATATTTATAAAATAAAGAGATAGATAGTGACACTAACAACAAATAAAAAACAATACTACTGATACTAATAACATTTGCTTTTAGTTTTGCAGTACGACTTATATGGGTATAACAGTTTTCTGAGACTGAGCAGTTTAAATTCAATGGTGAGTTTATGATAAATACCAACGATGGGTATTTTTATGCTGAGGGTGCTAGGGATATATTAGCAGGTAAAACTGAAAATACCAATGATCTATCTCCATTTACAAGTGCAAATAGCAATGTTGCTTATTCTTTGGTATATAAATCTTACTAATTTTATAGATGGAATAGATTCTTATCTCTCAGTAAAATTTATATTTTTAAGTGTAGCAGGACTCACCCATAGCAGAAACTAAGATATGTCTAAAGTAGTGCATCGTAAGCTCTTCAATTTTAGAGTGTTCTTTTACTTTGGCTAATTGTTTTTTAGGTTGATATAGCTCTTTCCCTGTAACTGGGGACTTAAAAACTAGTCCTATCTTGTCATCTTGTATCTCATTAAGTGCTAATGCTATTGGAGCTGGTAAATCATAAGTTTGATCTTCCCCTATCTTATTATTCTCGGCTCTTATAGTATATGTATTATTTAACTTATCAATATCACTCCACTCTAAAGTTCTGATCTCATTCCACCTTCTACCATATAGGGCAAATAGAAATAAAGCTCTCGTGACACCATATCAAACAACTCACAAACCCCTTATATATGACAAATAGAACCGTTAAGTAAAACGCTAATTCAGAAAAATAACTGCAATTTTCATCCAAATTATTTCACCATTTTGTTTGAAAATACATTTTCTTTTATTAATAAAAAAAACAATCACTGTAATATTCTAGAATATTATAGTAATATACTTAAAAATTAACATTAATATGAACTATTATATGTTAATATTCCGCTATTGAATGCTAGATGTAATTCAATTAATAAATAAAATAGGAAAAACTATGAACAAAACTCTAAAATATGCCGTATCAGGAATGGCAGCAGCTTTTTTATTAACAGGTTGTACATATAAAACATCTGCAGGAGTATCTAATGTAGATCTAAGTAATACTAATATGTCTAAAGTAGACACATTAAAAAGTGGTGAATCTTGTCAATCATGGTTCTTAATATTTCCAACTGGCTTTAATACTACAGCTAAAGAGGCAGCAAAAAATGGTGGAATATCTAAGATAGAATACCAAGAGATGAGTAGTACTAATTACTTAATTGGTGGTTCAGTATGTCTTACAGTATACGGTAAATAGTTAAAAGGTTAGATCCTAAACTTCAGTCAGATTATCTATAGATAATCTGACATAAAGTTTGTACTNAAAACTATAAGTTAAATAGAAACAGGGTCTGTTATATANCCACTTATTGCACTTGCAGCTGCAACTGCACTGTTTGATAGATAAACTTTAGATGTACGACTTCCCATTCTACCTACAAAGTTTCTATTTGTAGTTGATATACACACTTCATCATCCCCTAAAATCCCCATATATCCACCTAGGCATGCACCACAAGTTGGATTTGATACAACTGCACCTGCATCTACTAATATATCTATATACCCTAATTTAGTAGCTTCTCTAAGGATCTTTTGAGTACCTGGAGTTACGATCATACGTACATGAGAGGCAAGTTTTTTATCTTTTAATATCTCAGCAGCAACTTTTAGATCGCTTAATCTTCCATTTGTACAAGAACCTATAAATACCTGATCAACTTTAATATTATCTGCAACTGCTTGACTTATAGAGTGACCATTTTCTGGTAAAAATGGGTATGCGATAACAGGTTTTAAACTAGCTACATCTATCTCTAGAACTTGAGAGTAAGAAGCATCCTCATCACTATAGTGAATTTTTGGTTCTGCTCTTAAACTTCCATTGGCTTCAACTCTTCCATCTAAGAACTCTTTTGTAACGTCATCATATGCAACTATTCCACTTTTTGCACCTGCTTCAATTGCCATATTACATAAAGCAAATCTATCGTCCATAGTTAAGTACTGTATGGTATCACCTGTAAATTCTAAAGTTTTATATAAAGCTCCATCAACACCAATCATTCGGATGATCTCTAATATCAGATCTTTTCCAGTTACAAACTGATTTGGTTTTCCACTAAATACTACCTTAATAGATTCAGGCACTTTAAACCAATTTCCACCAGTTACCATTGCAAATGCNAAGTCTGTACTACCCATACCAGTAGAAAATGCCCCAAGCGCACCGTGAGTACAAGTATGAGAATCAGCACCAATGATAACATCACCAGGGATCACAAGCCCTTTTTCAGGTAAAAGTGCATGTTCTATCCCCATATCTTTCTCATCAAAAAAGTTTTTTAGATTGTGTTTAGCTGCAAAGTCTCGTGAGATTTTTGCTTGATTTGCTGATGCTATATCTTTTGCAGGTATAAAGTGATCTAACACTATAGAAAATCCATCTGGATTAGCTAGCTTTGTAGCCCCACTATCTTCAAAAGCTTTTATTGAAATAGGTGTTGTGATATCATTTCCTATAACCATATCGATAGGACTTCTTACTATTTGTCCTGCATATACCTCTTCACCAACATGCTCACTAAATATTTTTTCTGTTATTGTTTGACCCATATTTTCTCTTTTATTTATGATTTTTGCCAATTTTACCTAAAATTTGATTTATAACTAATTATCTGTTTATATATTACAGTCTAATCCAGTATTAAGTTTTAGTTAAGATTAACAAAGAGATTACGCGTGATATTAAGATGGACAACTATAAATCAAACAGTAATCAACTGAGATTAAAGATAAAAGTAGTTAATAGATAAAGCTATCTCCTTTAATCTTAAATAAAACTTAATACTGGATCGACCTATATATTATATTTTTTTTGGAATAAAGATAAAAAGAAAAAAGATGTTAGTGCAAATAAACTTGAGTACAAAAATAAAAACTCCCCATAAACCCATCCAGATATAACAGCACCCAAAAATCCACCAAGTCCATAAGCAACACCTAACATAAACTGTTGAGCAAGTTTTTTGTTTGAGTATAGCTTATAAAGATATATAACAACAGCACTATGGTAAAGCCCAAAACTAAATGCATGCAAACTTTGAGTAAAAAATGATATAGTTAAACTATCTGGATATAGATAAAGTAAAAACCATCTAATTGCAGTGATCCCTATAGAGAGTTTTATGATCAATAAAAGATTACGTTGTAGTAGGGGAGCTTGAAAGTACAACATAGCGATCTCACAAATAACACCAAAAGACCACAGATAACTAGTGACTTCTAAACTGATCCCATGAGCTGTTTCATATATGGTAAAAAAGTTGTAAAATCCACCAAAACTAACCTGCATCAAAAATAGACTAACCCAAAATGGCCAATATTTTATAAGTGAGAACCTCTCATCATCTTTTTGCTCTTTATGTTCAACATCAAACTCTAGTAGCTTATATGCAAAATAAGCAGTTAAAACTGTAACAGCAAGGTAGTAGTGAAGTGCTATAAATGGATCTGTAAGGTACTTTGCAAGAACTAAACCTATAACCATAAATCCAATAGAGCCATATAGCCTACTTTTACCATATCTATTACCTAGTTCATTTAAAGCGATAATCTCTATATATGGTAAAAGTAAACTGAGACACATCCCTAATATAGCGTTATTTATCATAAAAAGATAAAAATTATCGATCGTTAGATAAAAAAGTATCGATGAGATTATAGATAGCACTAGAGTTAGTTTAAATATATTTTGGTCTAGTTTAATATGTTTTAAAAACAAAAATGGTGTTAAAAATCTCATCAAAGGGGCAAGGGCTAGTACGATCCCTATTTGTGAGGGGGTATATCCTATATCGTGTAGTACCTTTGGTAGAAATATAACATATACACCAACAGCAGCAAAATAGAAAAAATAAAAAGCTGAGAGTTTAAAAAATAGCATCTATTTTTAGATGAGATCAATCATCTAGTTTTATAACAGATGTTTTCATTAAAACATCTTGAAGAGTTTTTTTATCTTTTCTAAAAAATGGGAGTAAAAATCCAACTATTGTAACTGCACTTAGTATAAACATAACATATCTAGCTATTGATAAACCTATAGTTGGTTTTTGTTGTGTGTGATCATCTATAAGAAGTAAACTATACGCTTTAAAGCCTGGTGTTTGACCTTTTAGGCTCCAAAATAACACAGTTATAGCTCCATATACTGCCATAGTGATCCAGTGAGCCATATCACTTCCTTGAAATGAGTCTTTACCATCCATTATGATATATGTAGTTATATACATAATTGGCATCATAATCATAAACATATCAGTGATAAAAGCTTTTATCCTATCTGGGATTGATGCAATATTGTTTTGTGACTCTAAAGGTTCATTTGTAGAGTTTTTCTTTTTATTTGTAGATTTTTTCTCTACTATTTTCCCTTTTTTTACATCTCTCCATCTTGACATCTAGTTACCACGGCTTCCTGGTTTGTATGCAACACTTCCCTCTTTACAAAGTGGACAATCATCTGGTGAGTAGATCTGAAATGTAAAATCATCAAGTGCGAATAGTTTCGTACCCTTTGGAAGTTTACAATTCTCTTTTGCTTCTATATCACTTCCAACTCTAGGACAAAAACCTCTGTTTGCAAGTGCAGCAAACGCTACGATCTCTCCACCATCATTTTCTACTTGACGTGCAGCTTCAAGTGCAGATCCTGCAGTTGTGATGATATCTTCACAGATGATATATCTTTCCCCTTTTTTTACTTCAAATCCACGCCTAATAGTCATATCTCCATCAACACGCTCTGCAAAGATAAATCTAACATCTAATGCAGTTGCAAGTGCAAACCCAGCTATAAGTCCACCAAGAGCTGGTGAACATACTGCATCTACTTTTATACCACTTTGTTTGATCTGGTCTGCTAATGCTTCTGCTAATAGTTTTGCAGTTTTTGGATCTTCAAGTACTTTTGCACTTTGAAGATAAAATTGTGAGTGATTTCCACTGCTTAATTTAAAATGCCCCTCTAAAAGTGCATCTGAGTCTTTATATATTTGTTCTACGTTCATATCAATAACTTATATTTTCATGATCTCAGCATCTTTTGCTTTAAACATATCATCTGCTTTTGCAACAAAACTATCTGTTATCTTTTGCACTTCATCTTGTGCTTTTTTAGACTCATCTTCTGTTATCTCTTTATCTTTTACAAGTTTTTTTATCTTGTCATTTGAACTTTTTCTAATATTTCTAATAGCAACTTTAGAATTATCTGTCATACCTTTTGCACCCTTAACACTCTCTTTTCTTTGCTCTTGTGTCATAGGTGGGAAAAATAGCTGTACCATCTCACCATTGTTGTTTGGATTTACCCCTATATTTGCAGCTGAGATAGCTTTTTCTATATCACCAACTAGGTTTTTTTCCCATGGTGTTATGTTTATAGTTGTACCATCTGGTACAAGTACTGTTGCTACTTGATTAAGTGCAGTTGGTGTACCGTAGTAATCAACAGTGATATTGTCTAATATATTTGTTTGAACCTTACCTGTTCTTAAAGTACCATAATCTCTTTTTAAAGACTCTAGTGACTTTTCCATATGCTCTTTTGTTTCATTATAAATTTCGTTTAACATTTTTAATCCTTCCTTTTTTTGATTTTATTAATTATATGGTTTGATATAGTAAATATATCTGGTCCCAACATGATTCTAGTTCTTGCTTTTTTCAAATAAAGATTCATATCAAGCTCTATTATACCATTTTTAACCTCTACATCTCTCCAACCATCTGAGGTGATATAAAGCTTTAGTTTTTTTATACTTTTATCATCTACAGTAGCATAAACTTTTCTCAATATTCCATCTTCTGGAAACTCTTTTGGTTCGTGCCATTTTACATCAAAAGTGGTATATCTTAACTTATGCTTTATATTAACATCACCAACAAGTGCGATTCTTGGTATATCATATATATCTGTTTTAGATGTGGCAGAGCCAGTGTTTTGATTTAATATAGCTTTAAAATTAAAATTATTTTTAAGTGTATTTTTCACATTTTGTGTATATTCACCATATGGATATGCGTAAACTGTTGGTTTTATACCTAAGTTTTTTTCAAAGATATCATAAGCTTTTTTGGTATCTTTTATGATCTCTTTTGAAGATAGATTTTGAAGTCTTGGATGTGAATATGAGTGAAGCCCGATCGAGCCATATTTACTAGCCTCTTTTATCTGATCCCAAGTCATAAAATCACCATATCTTTTATCTGTAGCTTTCACATAAACAAATAAACTAAATGGATATTGGTATTGTTTAAATATAGGTAGACCATTTTCATAAAAGCTTTTATAAGCATCATCAATAGTCAATGCAATCCAATTTGATGGAACTTTTTGTTTGTTTTGGATTTTTTCAAGGATCTCTTCTAGCTTTACAACTTTATATCCATTTTGTTTAAAATATTCAAAATGTTTTTTTAGTTCTTTGGATGTTGTGTCTGCAGATTTATGTCTTGGATCATCAAAACGATGATATACAAAAATATGAGCATCTGCAAATAGATAATAAAATGAGAAAAATAGAAATAACAGATATCTCATTTTATTAAATTGTTTTAGTTAGATGGTGCCGCTGGTGCAGCTGAATCTGGAGTTGTTTGTGCTATTGGAGCTTGTGGCACTAGTGTATCTACTTTGATAGTATCAACTACACTTTTTGAACTCTCTTGATTGTATAGATACCCTAATGCAATTGTATTTAATACAAATAGTGTACCAAACAAAAAAGTTAGTTTAGTTAAAAATCCACCTGGACCTTTTGCACCAAACATCGATTCGTTGCTTCCACTATATGCACCTAGACCCATACTAGAGCTTTTTTGTAACAATACAGCTATTGTAATCATGATTGCTAATACAAACTGTACTATAAGTAAAGTTGAAGTCATTTTTACCCTTAAATTTTAAAATAAGCTGCATTCTATCTAAAAATGATTTAAATAAAGATAAAGCTTCAGACCTATTTAAATTTTGGTTGATATTAAGTCTTGATTCGATGTGATGTTGATATAATTGGTAAAGATTATTAGAATATTTAATCATTTAAGAAAATTATCCAGACACCTTGTGGTATACTTCAAATTTAGAAAATATTTTATGTATGTGTCTAAATGTACTGATATATCTAAATATTAATAGTACATAATATTGGACTTATAATTTTTATAAAGGTTTTAAACTAAATGATAAAAGAATTAAAAATATGAGATGGCAGATATCAAAACAATTTGATTTTTGTTATGGTCATAGAGTTTGGTCACAAGAGTTAAATAAAGATTTTGCACTTGATGAGTGTCTTATGTGTAGACATCTTCATGGTCACCAAGGGAAGATTTTGGTGCATCTTGAAAGTGACAAACTATCAAATGGTATGGTAACAGACTTTAAGCATCTAAATTGGTTTAAAAAGTTTATAGATGATACACTTGATCATAAGTTTATCATAGATATCAATGACCCACTATTTTCTACACTACTTCCACACTTTAGTGATAAAAAAGATTTTTATAATATGGGTGAGGGGTATATGATCCCTAACTTAACTAAAATAAAAGATGAACCAAAACATATACACGAGATGTATGAGGGTTATGTTGTGGTTGATTTTGTACCCACAAGTGAAAATTTATCAGCTTGGCTTTTAGATATAGTCTCCAAAAAAATGGAGCCTTTTAATATAAAAGTATCGCATATTGAGTATTTTGAAACACCTAAAAGTAAAAGTGTGGTTTATTCAGACTAGTTTTTGATAGCTTAATTAGTAAATATATATCACCTCAAACTTTTGATAATATCAACAGATAAACCTGTCTTTAAAGATATAGTCTCATCATCAAGTATATCTAAAAGATTTTTAGCTATATTTATTTTTTCTTTCTCAAGCCCTTTTGCCATACCCTCTTCTATTGCCATCTCTTTTGCATAATCCATAACATTTTTATAGTCAAGTCTAGCTTTTAAGTCTTGTTGGTATGCAAACTGTTGATCTTTTGGAAGGGCTACAAACTGTGCTACATCAAAGAGTTCATTTAGTGCTTTTGATGATTTGAATTTTTCTGGCATATTATCTAGTTTGTTTAGGTTATTGAATATATATAGCCAATTATCAAGGTGATTTGAGAGTTCTGACTCCTCTTTTTTAAACTTTGGTAGTTGAAGATAGTAGTATGATAACTTATCATAAAACACTTCGTTGTCTTGATCTTTTAGTTCCACTTTTTTTAGATACTTACCATCATCTATCTCATCAATATTAAAATCAAGTATCCCTATAAAATATATCCTTTTTAGATAATAATCCCAATCACCTTTTTTAGACTGCTCTTGGATAGGGAAGCTTGTGTAGTATATACTTCTATCTTTAAAATACTTTTGTCTACTTCTTTGTAGCTCTACTATGAAGTTGTTATCTTTTTCATCTGTACAATATATATCAAATATAGCTTTTCTATCAACTATATTAAGACCTAACTGCTCAAGGTTTCTAAATGTTATATCTACTATTTTATACTCTATATCTAAAAGATCATTTAAAAAGCCTATTAAAATACCTTTATGCTCTTCGTTTCCAAATAGATGCTTAAAACCAAAATCGGTAAATGGATCGATATATTTCTCTTTTGTAGCTACACACATATTGAACCTCTCTTATATGAATTTATTTTTTATTGTACCACATAATTTATAAATGGTTTTAACAAACAATATAATAATTAACTGATATAATCTACTAATAATAAAAAAGCTATATATAAGTTATAAATAGAGAGTAGATGCTAGAAGTAAATGAGATATTTGGTCCCACAATTCAAGGGGAAGGTAAAAGAGTAGGTACACCATCGGTTTTTGTACGTTTTGGTAAGTGCAATATGCAGTGTGTGGGATTTGAGGTGGAGTATGAAACACCAAGCGGTGTTAAAAAATGTAGTTGTGATAGTTACCATGCAAGTGATATAGCATTTAGGGATCAGTGGCAAAGGTACGAAAGCTCAAAGCTTTTAATAGAAGAGGTAAATAAACTACTACCAAGTTATAAGGTTGATATCGTTCTAACAGGTGGTGAGCCACTTCTATATTGGCAAGATAGTGAGTTTCAAAAGTTTATGAAATATTATATTGATAATGGCTGCAATATCACTATTGAGACAAATGGATCTATTGAGGTTGAGTTTAAATATGCGTGGCAAAAGAAGATACTTTTTTCTATGAGTGTAAAGCTTAGTAATAGTGGTGAATCGTTAGAAAAAAGGGTAAATATGAAAGCTATTAATAGTATTATAAACTTTGTTGATGATTGTTATTTGAAGTTTGTAGTTAGTAGAGAGTTTTTAGTAAAAGCTAGTGATGAGATAGATCATATTATGGAGTTGATATCACCTTGTGAAGTTTACCTTATGCCACTTGGAGATACTGCAAAAATAATAGATGAAAACTGTTTAAGTGTGATAGAGTTAGCACTAAAAAAAGGTTTTAAATACTCAGATAGGTTACATATAAGAGTGTGGGATAACAAAAGGGGTGTGTGATGTTGAAGTTTTTATTTAGTTTATTTTTACTCTTTACATCTAGTTATGGAGCAAAAAAATGTTATATGGCTAAAGATGGGAAAGTATGCTATAGACCATTTTTAGATACTAGTAAACTAAAAAAACCAGTTGATGGGGAAAAATACTACACCGCAGCTGATGGGAAAGTTTATAAGTTTACTAATATGATTAAGATACGATTGAAGTATGCTGGAGCTATTTTATATATACTTGAAAACTATGACTTAGCATATGTTGCAAATAAAAACGAAAAACTTTACACTCTTAAAATATCAAGTAAAAACAANCTATTAAACGAGATAGAAAAANTTANAAACCAATCACAAAATGACGCAATAGATGAGGANAGACTCCTCTCAATAGTAACTACACTAAATGATCTTGAATCGATAACTTATGCTAAGCCATATACNCAAAGAAAATATAAAAAAGATTATGTAGCACCAAAACAACCAAAAGTAAATACACAACAAAACAATACAAATAGTTCANCAGGTGGTGCGAATATGGAAGCTATGAGTAGTGGATTTAAATAATAAGGATAAATATGACTAGATTATGTGCAGAGTGGGAGGAGCAAGAGTTTGTACAGCTTGTATTTCCACATAAAGATACCGATTGGCTAGAGTACTTGGATGATGCAATAAAAACTTTTGTAGATATAGCAAAAACAATACAAAGATATCAAAAAGTTTTAATAGTGGCAAATGATCTATCATATGTAAAAAGTCTATTTGCAAATAAAAGAAACTTAAGCTTTATCAAACTTCCTAGTAATGATACTTGGTCAAGAGATTTTGGTGGGATAACTGTAGAGCAAGAAAACAAGCGATATATACTTGATTTTAAGTTTAATGCTTGGGGTAAAAAATTTGAGTATGATAAAGATAATCAGATCACTAAAAAACTAAAACTTAAAGGTTTATTGAAAAACTATGGACATCAAAGTATAAACTTTGTACTAGAGGGTGGTGCAATAGAGAGCAATGGTAGTGGAGTTTTGCTTACAACTACACAGTGCTTATTGGAAGAGAATAGAAATCCAAAGTTATCAAAAAAACAGATAGAGAAACATCTCGTTCAATATTTTGGGCTTAAAAAAGTTTTATGGCTAGATCATGGATATCTTGCAGGTGATGATACAGATAGCCATATAGATACACTAGCTAGATTTGTATCAAATGATACTATAGTTTACCAATCTTGTGATGATAAAGATGATGAGCACTATGAAGAGTTAAGTAAGATGGAGATGCAGTTAAAAAGTTTTAGAAATATTGATGGTAAAGCTTTTAAATTAGTACCATTACCTTGGATAGAGGCAAAATATGATCAAGATGATAGATTACCTGCAACTTATGCAAACTTTTTGATCACAAATAAAGCTGTGCTAGTTCCCACATACAAAGATAAAAATGATAAAAAAGCGTTAGAGATATTTAAAAAGATATTTCCTAAAAGGGATATTATAGATATAGATTGTACAACTTTGATAAGACAACATGGAAGTTTACACTGTGTGACTATGCAGTATCCAAAGGGTGTTTAAAGTATATCAAACTTAATACTAGATTGGTTTATCTTAACTAGCTCAATCCAATGTTAAGTTTTTATTAAGATTAGTGGAGAAATTACGCGTGATTTGAAGATAAGTAGCTAGAACTTAAGGGAAATAAAATATAAAGGTAGATAAAAAGATCTTAATAGATAAAGCTATTTCATCTAATCTTAATAAAAACATAATATTGGATTGAACTATATCTTAAAATAAACTTTAAAGTTATAATAGCTCTATAAGTGATATTGTTATAAAATAAACAATATAAACTCAATAGGAAATGGATGAAATCAAATAAATTAGTATACTTTTCAATCTCTATAATTATATCAATAGCTATATATTTTATAGCAGACAATTATAAAATAAAGATGATAGAAAAATACCAAAATAATAAATTTAATGAAGAGATATTAAAAATAAAAAATGAATATGAACTTGCGTTTATAAAGTTTATTAATAATTCTAAAAACATAACTACTGATTACTATACAAGATACAATATAAAAGAGGATATATTTAAATCAAAAGTTGAACTTAACTACTTTGATCCAAATGATAGATTTATAAAACTGTTTAATGCAAATGGGGATTTACTATATAACTCAATCCCTATAAATCTAATAGATTTTGAAGATAAAAACAGAGATAAATATATACAGTATATACTAAGAAAACCTATGTTTACAACTGATGTTTACATCAATACAACGGGGCTATTTTTAAAAGTAACACAGCCTGTAATAAGTGATAAAATTGATGGTATATTTGAGATGAGATTTCAGTTTGATGAGCTTAGTTATGAGTTGTCAAAAAAAGATATTAAACTTATAATCTTATTAAACAAGTATGATTCAAAAAATGTAAAAGTGAATTTTTCATACTCTAGAAGTTTTATTGATAATCGTTATGTTATAAATAAAAATAGTGATAAATATTATCTAAAAGTGATAGAGCAAAATTTGAAAGATCTTGAAAATCAAGATAGTGTTGTAAATAAAGATGATGGGGTAGTTATTGTAAAAATGGCAATTTCACATAATGCAAATAGCAATATTGCCACTTCATATATAATAAAACCAATTGATGAGATAGATTTAAGTGCAGATAAAGATATTAAAAACTATATAGATATCATAACACTATTTTCAATATTGCTTATAAATATTTTTATGTTTCTTTTATATAAAATAGTACAAACAAGAGATGTGACTATTAAAAATCTAAGTTTACTTGAGGAGAATAAAAAGCTAGAAGAGTTGTCTGATAAACTTGATTTTAATGAAAAGAAACTATCAAATCTGTTTAATCTGCAACCAAATATAATGTTTATATCAAATGGTGTAAGTATCATTCAAGTAAATAAAAGATTTATGGGGTTCTTTAGAAGATATGGGACTTTTGCAAATTTTAAAAAGAGACATAGAGATATATCAGATCTTTTTGAGCCATATGAGGAGGTAAATTATATAAACAGTGGACTAATTGATGGTAAAAATTGGCTTGAATATATCCTTGAAAATCCAAAAAAACTTTATAAGGTTGTTATGAGTGTTGATGATGAACCGCACCATTTTATAATAAAAGTTAATGAGATGGATTTTGTTAAACAGTACAAAGAGAGATATATTTTAGTTGCATTTGTTGATATTACGCAAGATGTAAACAATAGAAAACATATTATAAAAAGTTCAAATAAAGTGAACCTTGAGGATGATACAGATATCACTTATAGTATTGAAAGTACACTTACTGTAACAATAAATGATATAACAAATCTAACACCAACAAAACAATCTATTTTTAAATCAAATAAAGATGAACTACTCCAACAAGATATATTAGAATCACATATAGAGATATCAAGTGAACTAACAACTTTAAAATGGAAATTGTTTGTCCCTATCTCTACTATATCGTATATATCTAACATAATGGAGTTAAACTATGATGGGAGAATCGAAAACCAATATAGTGATGATATAGCACAAACATTCAATCAAATACTTGATCTATTTACACAAAACTTAAGAGATACTATTAATTTTAAAGGGTACAAAGAGTTATCAAATATTGAGGTGGATCATTTAGATATAGTCCAAATAGATAAAGATGAACTTGTCGATGTAGATATCTATAAATTTGTTTTATTTCTAGAGAGCAAAGAGGTTGATTTTTTTATTTTATTTGATAAAAACAGTTTGCAATATATAAAACAAATTGAGATGTTAGGTTTACTATTTGGTGATTAGTTACTAAACTTATATCATACTTCCCATCTGCCAAACAGGTACCATAATAGCAAGTATGAGCCATAGCACTATAAGTGCTATTATAGATATAACTAATGGTTCTATAAGTTTTGATAGTTTTTCTATCTTTTCGTTAAATTCAGTATTGTGATACTCTTTTATATCATTTAATATATCTCTATAGTTGTTTGTATTTTGCGCTGTATAAAGAAGCTTAATGGTTAATTGGTCAAAAAAACCACTATTTGAAAAAGCTTTTGCTATAGATGTACCATTTTTAATATCTAAAATAATCTTTTGGATAATGTTTTTTAGATAAAGATTGTCTATACTATTTTTGCTATTTTCTATAGCTATTTGGAACTGATATTTTGAATTTACGATAATATAAAGTGATAAAAAAAGTTTAAACATCAAATAACTTTTAATTATATAGCTTAAAAGTGGTATATTTTGCAGCAATATTTTATCAAAAATAATTTTGTGTTTTTTATATAAAGCTAAGGTGGTAAATATAAGTAGTAGTAAAAATATAAAAAGTAGATAATAGTAGTTTAAAATTATATCTTTTAGAATTAGTAATATCTTGGTAGAATATGGTAGATTCTCACCAAGTGTTAAAAATATATGCTCAAAATTTGGGACAACATATATAAATATTATAAAAAATGATATAAAAAGTGTAGCTATTAGTAGTATTGGATAGCTGAGTGTTTTTCTAAACTTTTCCCTTATGATTTGCTCTTGAGTTTGTATTGTCACAATAGAATCGATAGCATCTTTTAGATTTCCATTCTCAAATCCAAGCTTTAGAAAAAGTATAGAATTGTTTGCTATATAATTTTTATAAGGCTTAAGAGATTTTTCTATATTATCATTTGACTTTAAAGTGTTATCAATAGTATTTAGTATCTTTTTTATAGTTCTATTTTCTTCACTTGAGTTTAATAATTTTATAGCTTCATTAAAGTTTAGATTTGCTTTTAACATACTATTTAATTGCTTGAACATAAAGAGGGTGTCAACTTTTCTATAATCAAGCTTTAATATATCTAGTTTATCTCTTATAGGCTCTACTTTTATAATATCAAACTGAAAGTTATCTATTTGATCTTTATCTAAAATTATAGTTTGTTGTTTGTTGTTTTTTTGATAATATACTTTAAATCTCATATGATATCTTATTGTAGTATTCCTCTAGTGATGTAAGACCATCTTTTATAAGCTCTTGAGCTTTTTGACTTAGTGTTTTAAACCCTCTTTGTTTTGCTTTTTCTAGGATATCTAACGTGGAGTAGTTCTCCCCAACCATTTTTGATAACGGTTCATCTATATTTAAAACCTCCTCTACAACTTGTCTACTTTTGTATCCAGTAAGGTTACACTTATGGCATCCAATCGCTTTATAGCTTTGTAAATTTTCATCATAAACTTTACAATCTTCACATAGTATTCTAACTAGCCGTTGAGATATAACCATCTTTAAAGTTGTAGCTACTAAATAGGGCTCCGCTTTTAGGTCAAAAAGTCTCGATATGGTTTCAACGCAATTATTTGTATGAAGTGTTGCTATAACAAGATGACCTGTAAGAGCTGCGCGAATAGCAATATGCAAAGATAGTGTATCTCTTATCTCCCCTATCATAAGTATATCTGGGTCTTGCCTTAATACATTTTTTAAAACTGTATGGTAGTCAAGATCTATATCATTGTTTATATTTACCTGAACAACACCATCAAGCTTATACTCTACAGGATCCTCAATAGTGATTATTTTTTTTGAGTTGTTATTTAAAAAGTTTAGTGCGGAGTAAAGGGTGGTAGTTTTTCCGCTACCCGTTGGTCCTGTTACTAAAATAAGCCCTTGGGTAGATGATATATTTTTTTTGAAGCTATAAAGAGATTTTTGATCAAATCCAATACTATCTATATCTTTTTGGATATTTTTATTATCAAGTATCCTTAAAACAATAGATTCACCATATATATTTGGTAAAGTGGAAAGTCTAAATTCATATTTTGTATCACCTATCTCTCTTGTAAAGCGACCATTTAGGGGTAACCTTTTTTGAGAAATATCTAGTGAAGATAAAAACTTTAATATAGAGCTAATTTGAGAAAATAGTTGTATGTCAAATCTAAAAAATTGGTTTAAAATACCATCAATTCTAAGTCTTATTATTAAACTATCTTCAAAACTTTCTATATGGATATCACTACTATTTAGATCAACACTTTGTTTTATAAGAAAATCGATAAATTGTAGTATATAACTATTTTCTAGATTATTCCCAACACTTAGAAGTGAGTTTTTTGCTAGTGTGTAAAGCTCGTATTTTAGTTGCAGATAGTTTAGTTCAAGTTTTATATATGTTGTATCACAGTGTATAAACTTCACAGGCTTATTGAAAAGCTTCATTATCTCTTTTGTCTCTTGCTCTATGTTTGAGCTTGCTACAATTATAAAAATATCATCTTCAAATATAGGAAATATCTCATAATCTACAAGTTTTACTATATCTACACTTTTAGCAATACTATAATCTATATTGTAAGTTTCTAAACTATTCACTGTAAACCTTTAATATATCTATCTGTTTGGTTTTGATATTTTTTAGATAAACGCTATTTTGCTCTATCTTTTCTAAAATAAAATCACCTACCATATCACCTTTTTTATACCAACTGTTATTTATCAAAGCTGTTTGATTAAAAGTAGCGTATAGTTTATAACTTTTTTGTTTATTATCTAGATCTTTTTTTGATGATGGAGCTATAAATGGATTTGCTATTTTTGTTTTAACTATTGTATGGTCAGTTGAGTTGTAAAAATATTTTGTATCTATTGATAGTTTAGCTTTTACTATTTTATCTTCACTTATTAATTCTAACTTTAAAATAGATAGATTTTTTTCTATTTTATAGATGAAACTTATTATGCTTTGGTACTTTCCATTTATAGTTGTATCGATCTTATTTTTCTCTATTTTGATATTTTCAATCTCTACTGATTGGTCTTGACAGATTGATTCTATATGTTTTACAAGATATATATTCTCTTTTTTACTATATTTTTCTTTTAGACTGCTTATAGCTTTTTTATAGATCTCTATTTGCTTATCTTGATCTATATTTGTATTAGCTACTTTTAGATTTGTAGAGTAGATGTAGAAGATAAAATAAAAAAACACTATAGACAAAAAATAGATCTCTATTTTTTGAAATGTAGATATTGAATTAAAGTAGTTTTTAAAGATCAATTTTTATCTCCATTTTATAGATATCTTCCTCTTTTATATAAGATATTGCATTTAATTTAGTTTTTCCACTGTACATAGTAGCAAAATGGAGAAGTTTATCTTTTGATTTGTGAAAAAGTGATGTTGATAATATACCTTTTTCAATATTGATCTGTTTTGTGTAGATATTATTTATCTTTAGGTATCCAAAGAGATCTATTAGATTTTTGGTTATTTTATTTGAGTTATATTTTATCTTTAGGTTTTTATATTTTGATTCTAAATTTTGCAGCTTCTGTGTATCTTTGGCTATAGTTGGATAGCTATAGTCTTGAAAAATGATATATCCTAAAATAATAGAAGATAATATAAAAAAGTAAGAAAAATATTTAAAACTATTATTTTGATAAAAACTATGAAATTTAACCTTTTTATCTTTTTTAAATGGTGAAGTATCTTCTTTGAATTTTTCCAATTGACTATTTGATATCACTATTATATTTGTAGGTTTTATTGTGTATACTTGATCTAGATATAATAAAATATCTTTTTTATCCAAAATATCGAGCTTTTTGTAAAGTATTAAGTTATGCTCTTTAAATAAAACAAAATAGTTATTTACTAAAAATAGATCAAAACCTTTTGTCTCTTTTTTATTATTATAGTACTCATAAAGTAAAAAAGGTTCTGGGATAAAATCTTTTTTACCATCTGTGTTAAATGTTAAAATCTCATAACTTAAACTATCTTCTAAAAATGTATAATAGTAGTATTGATCTTTATCTTGAGTTATATTGTTTTTATAAAGTGCAGTTTCTAAAAAAGAGGATAGAAATTTTTTATTTATTTTTTCTTTTACTTGGATAGAGAAAGATGTTATAAAATCAACCTTTATAACATCTTTCTTTTTTTCCATATTTAGTCGAAGTTATACCCTAGCTCTTTTAGTGAGCTTTTGTTTTTTGTCCAACCTTTTTTAACAGATACAAAAAGTTCAAGATAAACTTTCTTTTGTGTAAGCTCCTCTATCTTTTTTCTTGCATTTAGCCCTATACGTTTTATAGCTGTTGCATTTTTACCTATTATCATCCCTTTTTGACTATTTTTTTCTACGATGATTGTAGCTTTTATAACATCAACGTTTGGTTTCTCTTCAACCTTATTTATCACAACATCGGTCTCATAAGGGATCTCATCACTAATATTATCAAAAACAGATTCTCTAATAAACTCTTTAAATATCTCTCTTAAGTGTGTAGTTGTAGTTATCTCTGTATCATATAGTGGAGGTGAATCTGGAAGATATTTTACGATGATATCAAGTATATCTTGATAACGGCTACCTTTTTTTATAGATACAGGGATGATAGTCTCATACTTGTCACTATACTTTTGATACTCCTCTATTTTTGCAAATAGCTCCTCTTTTGGTACAAAATCAGTTTTTGTAAGTAGTAGTATATGTTTTGTATTTTTTCTATCTCGCTTTAAAAAATCTTCATAGTGAGTTATCTTATCTGTAACAGGTGCTAAAAATAAAATCAGATCACAATCACCTATAGCCTTAAGAGCCTCCTCTAGCATAAATTTATTTATAAGCTTTTCTGTCTCATGGATACCTGGAGTATCTATAAATACAAGTTGATCGTTTCCATGCATCACAATAGTATTTGATCTTTTTCTTGTCGCATTTGCTTTATGTGATACCATATTTATCTTTTGACCAACAAGCCAATTTAATAAAGAGCTTTTACCAGCATTTGGTCTTCCAACAGTTGCTACGAATCCACATTTTGTATTACCCATATGTAACCTTCCTTTAGTATAGATTATTATAACTTTTATATGCTTATTAGTTCATAAGTGATAAAATAAGAGAAATTATTCAGATGGAAAACAAATGAAATTTATATATATTATTTTATCACTATTTATAGCTTTTACTTCACTTGATGCACAAGATGCACCTATGGCTGATTGTCTTATTCTTGAAGATGAAAACTCTATCATCTGTAAATACACACACCAAAGGGTAGAAGATGAAAAAACTGTTCTATTTCAGTGGATAGAGCCAGATGGAACAGTAAGTCGAGATAGAAATATGACCATACCACCATTTCATGGATCAATTTATGATTATAGATATATCAAAGGTAGAACTGCAGGGGTTTGGACATTTAAAGTTATAGATCAAAATCAAACTTTTAGTACAAATTTCACTATAGAATAATATGGATAAAAAAATAGCCATCATAGGTGGTGGTGCTGCTGGACTTTTTACAGCATATCTACTATCTAAACACAACTTAGATATTACACTATTTGAAAAAAACAATAAACTAGGGAAAAAACTTTTAGCCACTGGAAATGGTAGGTGTAATATCACTAATGAGTCTATATCAAATGATAATTTTTACTCAAATAACCTTGAATTTATAAGCTACACCCTTAAGCAGTTTGACTATAATATCTGCAAAAAAATATTTAATGAGATTGGTATTGAGTTTACAAAAGGTGAAAAAAATAGAGTCTATCCAAACTCACTAAACTCATCTAGTGTGGTTGAGCTTTTAAAATATCAGCTAGAGATAAATGGTGTAAATATAGTTTTAAACTACGATGTAAAAACTCTAGAATCAAAAGATGATAAATTTATCATAAATGAAACTAGTTCATTTGATATAGTTGTAATCTCAACAGGAAGTATAGCTATGGCTAAGCTTGGAAGTTGTGATAGTGGATATAAGCTATCATCAACTTTTGGACACACCACAACACCACTATTTCCATCACTTGTTCAGTTAGTTTGTGACGATAGTGATATATCTCTTGCAAGTGGGGTGAAAATAGAGGTTAAGATAGGTAATATATTTGGAGATCTACTTTTTACAAAGTATGGTGTTTCGGGAAGTGCTATACTTGATATAAGTCGTGATATTTCCCAAGATCTTTTATATAAAGATAAAGTAAATATAAAAATCGATCTACTTCCACAATTTTCAAAAGAGAAACTAGTCTCTTTTTTACTAAAAAGGGCAGAGCAACATCCAGCTAAACCGTTAGATCTTTTTTTTGATGGATTTATAAATATAAAACTGGCACGTTTTATCATATCAAAAGTGAAACTTTCACATAATATTAAAAAAAGTGGTAACCTAACTAGAAAAGATATTCAAAATATAGTTTACAATCTAAAAAATCTAAATTTAAATATAACTAGTACAAAAGGTTTTGAAAACTGTGAAGTGGTAGCAGGTGGTATCGATACATACGAGATAGATAATAAAACTATGGAATCAAAGCTTAAAAAAGATTTATATATAATAGGTGAAGTTGTAGATATAGATGGTCAATGTGGTGGATACAATCTCCACTGGGCATGGGCTAGTGGATATGTAGCTTCAAAATCTATTTTAAAAGGAAAATTATGAGATATATTTATGCAAGTATAGTTGCATTTTTGATAAGTGGTTGTGCGATAACAGAAGTTAAATATTTAAGCCAAACATCAAAAAGTCCAAATCCAAAAGAGAATCTTCACTATGAAGAGTGTAGATATCTAGCAGGACCATTTATGATAGGTGAAGAGCTTACAGTAGATGGAGCTATGAAAAATGCTTTGGTATATGCAAAAGAGCAAGGGTTATATGGTACAAAGATCACAAATACAACCATCAAAGAGGGTGGATGGAGTGCGATATTGGTTTCTGAGCTTTGTTTGTATATAGATGGAACAGTTGAGTAGAGGTGGTAGATGAAAAATTTATGGGATGATTTAGATACAAAAGAGTTTAAGGATGATTTAGATTTTAGAGTTTACAGCTCAAATCTATTAGGTCAAAGTGATCAGCTTGTTCTTCATGGTGGTGGAAATACTTCAGTTAAGTCAAAAGTTGATGGGAAAGATATTTTATTTGTAAAAGGGAGCGGATGGGACTTGGTATCTATAAAGCGTGAAGGTTTCGCTCCTGTTGAGCTTAGGTTTTTAGAGGATATGGCAAGATTAGAGTACTTAAGTGATAAAGATATGGTAGATGCTCAAAGGGAGGCTATGATAGATAAGTCTGCTCCAAACCCATCTGTAGAAGCTATTTTGCACGCGATTATACCTTTTAAATATGTTGATCATACACACGCAGATGCAGTGGTAACCATATCAAATAGTAAAAATGGGATAGAAAATATAAAAAAACTTTTTCCAAACTTTTTAGTTGTCCCATATATTATGCCTGGATTTATTTTAGCACATGAGATATATAAGCTTACTAAAGATTTTGATTGGGATTTATGTGAGGGTATTATACTGCATAATCATGGTATATTTACATTTGATGATGAGTGTAAAAGATCATATGATAAGATGATAGAAGCAGTTAGATGCGCAGAAAATTTTCTAGAGGAAAATGCACCATTAACTATAGGGTCAGAAGCTATCTCAAATAATATTGATCAAGACAGATTAAAACAACTAGTCTCTAGTAAAAAAGGGTATGATGTAGTTTGTGAAGTTGATAACTCACCAATTGCACTTTTTTACTCATCTCAAGAAAATCTAGATCATTTTGCAAAAAGAGGTGTTTTGACTCCAGAGCATATAATACGAACTAAAAGAGTGCCATTGATAGTAGAAGATGATATAGAGATTTCACTAGAAAAATTTGAAAAAGAGTATATAGACTACTTTAATAGCTTCAAAAAAGATGAGATTATGCTAAATCCATCACCAAACTACGCTGTTATAAAAAACTTTGGTTTAGTATATTTTGGTAAAAATCAAAAAGAGGCGATGATCATAAAAGATATTATAACCCATACTATGGAAGCAGTTTTAAAAGCTGATAAGTTGGGTGGTTACCAAAGTATATCTATAAAAGATAGTTTTGATATGGAGTATTGGGAGTTAGAGCAGATAAAACTTAAATGTAATGAGTAGATTAGATTCCTATATACCAACAGGAAGATATCTTCTCATCTTTTTTATCTCTTTTATGTTTATCTCTTTTTCTAAAACTTCCAAATTATCATCACGATATTGATCACCAAATGGGGTGATGATACCACTACTTTTTGCCATATCGTCATTTGCACTATCACTTGCTACTACAAAACATTGGTTTATAACAGCTAATGATTGAGTTAAAGTTTCGTAGTTCTCTTTTCTTTTTACACCCCACATGGCAGGGACTAGTATAATATCTGCACCTTGAACTCTTTGCCAAAGCTCTACAAAGCGCAATTCAAAACATATAAGGGTAGCTATTTTTACTCCATCAATATTTATAATCTTTATATCATCAAGTTTTCCACTTGTAAAGTACTTTTTTTCATCATTTAGTACAAAGAGTTGATGTTTAGATTGTGTGTGTATTATATCTCCTTTATGGAATATATAAAGGGTATTTAAAAACTTATCACCATCTTTTGTTGTCATAGTTATAGCTATAGTTTTATTTTTACTTAACTTTCTAAGTATTGGTATGGTTTTTAGTGTAAATTGTGAAGCCTCAAGGAGTCTATCGTATGAATAGCCTGTTAGGTAAAGTTCAGGGGCTAAAATAATCGTGTNGTTATCACTTGATATACCTTTTATCTTATCAATAAGGGTGTTTAAGTTTATATTAAAATCTGATGTTGTTTTTAGTTGTAATGAGATTAGTTTCATATGATTATAGACCAAGATTATTTTTAATTATATCTTCTTCACTTAGTGATCTATTTTTTGTAGTTTCCTCTTTTTTATTAGGATCTTCTTTTTTATCATTTTTTGCTTGAGTAGATTTCATAAGTTGCTCTGCTAGTTTATCTAGTATTATATCGTTGTGTTCAAACTTTGATTTATATTTTTTATCTTGCAACTCTTGTATCTGTAGATCTTTTATTTTACCCTCTAGATTGAAAATAGTCTCTTTGCTTTTTTTGAGTTGTTTTTGAAGCATATCATTGTCATATTTTAAAGCTTCATTATCATCATTGGCTAGGTCAACCAATGTTTTTAGATGTTGATTTCTTTGCTCAAGATCTTTAATAGCATTGTTTTTATCTTTTAGCTCTTTGTTTGCCTCATCAAGTTTTATCTCCATACTATTTAAAAAAGATTCATTTTTAGAGTTTATAAGCTTCTCAACATCTCTTTTTGATTTCTCCATAGCTCTTAATTCATAATCTTTATCTCTTATCTCATCTTTTAGATCATTTTGTTTGTCAAAAAGTATTTTGGTCTGTTTTTTAAGTTTATCGTTGTCGTCATTTATAGATTCTATCTCATATTTGAGATTTAGAATATTCTCTTTTAAACTATCTTTATCTTTATTTAGTTGTGATATTTTAATATCTTTATCATTTAATAGTTTATGCAACTCATTTAGTGAGCTCTCTATTAATAATATTTGACTATTTTTTATATCCACTAAATTTCCTTTTTAAAAGTCATCAAAATCGATGCTTCCTTTTGAGTAATTCACAACATTTCCCTCAAAGAAGTTTGTTCTTTGGTCATTGAAACTACTATATCCATCTACCCACGGGATTGGATGTTTTACATTATATTCAGGCTCATATCCAACTGCTTCAAGACGCCTATCTGCAAGATACTCTATATATTGTCTTATGATATCTTTTGTAAAACCTAAGATTTGCCCTTGTGTGATATATGCACCCCAACTAGCCTCAAGATCAACAGCTTGCCTAAACATCTCTCTTACCTCTTGTTCAAGCTCATTGGTAAAAAGCTCTGGTCTTTCCTTTTTTGTTGAGTTGATAAGGTTTTGAAAAAGAAGTAGATGTGTCACTTCATCTCTTTGGATAAACTTTATCATTTGTGAACTTCCTAACATCTTACCAGATTTCCCAAGTGCATACATAGCAGCAAATCCAGCATAGAAGTATAACCCTTCTAAGATCTGATTTGCAAACATAGCTAAGACTATTTTCTTATCATTTATGTCACCACTTAGATTTTTATATGTATTTGCAATAAATCTATTTTTTTCTAAAAGTTTTGCATCTGTTTTCCACATATCATATATCTCGTTTGTATTATCAGATATTGATTCAACCATAACAGCGTATGATTTACTGTGGTTTGCCTCTTCGTATGATTGTCTACTTAGTATTGCATTTATCTCTGGTGCAGTGATATATGGATTTATATTATCCATTAAGTTATTTGTTTGTAGACTATCCATAAAGATAAGTTGTGATAATACAAGATCGTACATCCTCTTTTCAGGTTCAGTAAGATACTTATAGTCTTTTGCATCTTGAGTCATCTGAACCTCTTTTGGAAACCATGTATTACCCTCCATAGTATCCCAAAGTCTAGTTGCCCACTCATATTTACATCTTGTGAAGTTTATCATCCCATCAGGATTTCCACCAAATGTTCTTCTATCGTTTAGATTCTCTTTGCTTGTTGGGTTGTAGATAAGTTTTCTATCCATTTTGAACCTTTTTTATTTTATGATATTATTTATTTTTTATAATTTGAAGTGGTTTTTTGTAGGTTTATCTTATTGACAGCCTACACACTCCATACTTCTATCTGCTACATCGCTTACAGCTTCTGGTGATTGGCTTCTTAGGTAATATGTTGATTTTAGACCTAGTTGCCAAGCTAGTGTATATATCTCATGAAGATATTTACCACTTGCTTTATCAAGACTCATAAATATATTTGTAGATTGACCTTGATCTATCCACTTTTGTCTAATCGCTGCTGCTTTTATGATATCTTTTTGCTCAACCTCATATGCAGGGGTGTAGTAGCTCCAAGTTTGGGCACTAAGATTTGGTACAACTACAGGTATTTGACCACTTAGATTCTCTTCATACCATTTTCTTTTATATACAGGCTCTATTGCTTGAGTGGTTCCCACAAGTATAGAGATAGATGAAGTTGGTGCAATAGCCATAAGGTAGCCATTTCTCATACCATTTGTTTTTACTATCTCTCTTAACTCATCCCAATCAAAGCTAGTATCAAATAGATCTTTTTGCACTAGTGCATTAACAGCTTGTGGTGCGTGATCCATAGGCATGATACCTTTACTCCAAGCACTACCCTCATATGTTGGGTAACTTCCTTTTTCAACCGCAAGTTGCGATGAAGCTTTTATAGCATTGTAGCTTATAGCTTCCATAACTTCATCTATTTTCTTAAGATGTTCAGCACTTCCCCAAACTATTTGTTGCTCAGCTACCATTTGTGATTCACCCATCACACCTAGTCCTATTGCTCTTGTTTTTAAGTTTGTAGCTTTTACTTTTCTAAGTGGATAGAAGTTTAGATCTATAACATTGTCAAGCATCCTTATAGCTGTTGGCAGTACCCTTTTTATATCCTCGTTTGTATTTATCTTTGATAAATTTACACTAGCTAGATTACAAACTGCCGTATCTCCATCTATTTTCTCTTTTTCAACTATAAATATAGATCTACCATCTATTCTATCAAGGGCAGTTATCTTATTTGCTTTTTTTACCCTTCCATTTTCAAGTGTAACTAGCTCATCCTCTTCAAAAGTTAAAATTGTCCCATCCTCTAGTTCTAATTTTATTAGGTAGTGATTAGGGTTTGTATTTTGAAATATCTCTGTACATAAGTTACTACTTCTTATATATCCTGTATGGCTATTTGGATTAGCTTTATTTGCATTGTCTTTAAAACATAAAAATGGACTTCCAGATTCAAAATATGAAGTTAATATCTTTTTCCAAAGGTTTTTTGCTTTCATCTGCTCTTTTGTTATAGTTGGATCATTTTCGTACTCTATATATCTTTTTTCAAACTCATCACCACTTAACGCAGAAAGGTCTTTTACCTCATAAGGGTCAAATAGTGTCCAGTGGCTATCTTCCATTATACGCTTCATAAATAGATCACTTATCCAAAGTGCAGGAAATAGATCATGTGCTCTTCGTCTCTCCTCTCCTGAGTTTTTCTTTAGATCTATAAAGTCCTCTATATCCATATGCCAAGGCTCAAGATATACAGCAATCGCACCTTTTCTTGTACCTAGCTGATCAACTGCAAGTGCTATATCGTTTGTTATTTTTAAAAATGGAACTGTACCACCTGCTGCACTTTTATGACCATCTATCACTCCACCTAAGCTTCTTATTTGGTTCCAGTCCCAACCAATACCACCACCAAACTTAGATAATAGTGCCATCTCTTTATATCCATCAAAGATACCTTCAATATTATCAGGACTACTTCCAATATAACAAGAGCTTAGTTGATGTCTATTTGTTCTAGCATTTGAAAGAGTTGGAGTAGCAAGCATAACTTCAAATTTAGAGATAACATCATAAAACTCTTTTGCTTTGTCTTGTTTGTCATTTTCATTTTGAGCTAAAAACATAGCTATACCCATAAACATCTGTTGTGGTAACTCAATAGGTTCTTTGTCATTATTTTTAAGAAGATATCTATCGTAAAGTGTTTTCATCCCAAGATAGTTAAATAGATAATCACGCTCTGGTTTTAAGTAAGCACTTAGATCATCAAGATCATATCCATCCTCAAGACCTGGTATGATTCTGCCAGCATCTTGTCCATATTTTATATAATCTCTTAAGTGACAATAAGCATTACCTTTTATTCCGTGTGTAGCCTTACCAACTCTATGGTAAAGATCAAAAAGGAAAAGTCTTGAAGCTACAAAAGTCCAGTTTGGTACATCTATATCAATTTTTTCAACAGCAGTTTTTATGAGTGCATCTTGTATATCACTTGAACTCATACCATCTATAAATTTGATTTGTGCATCTATCTCTAATTCACTTTGAGATACACCCTCAAGATCTTTTGTAGCATCTGCTGTATGTTTTTGTATTTTTGTAACGTCTAGAACTTCTTGCCGACCATTTCTTTTTTGTATCATAATTGCCATATTTGAAAACTCCACTTTGTTGTTAAGAATAAGAGGTAGATTGTATCTAAAAAAGGTTTGCAAAAAGATTAATTTTAATGGATAACTGTTTAACTCTTTTTATATATAAATTTTGTTAAAATATACCAAAATATAATAACTATAAAAGGATATTAATGGCTGTTAAAGTTGCAATAAATGGACTTGGTAGAATTGGAAGATGTGTAGCTAGAATATGTGCTGACAGAGATGATGTACAGTTAGTAGCTGCAAATGCAAGTGGTGATGAGGAGATGATACAATACAATCTTAAATATGACTCAGTACATGGTGTTAGACGTGATATAAAAGTTGAAGATGGGTATATCTATATTGGTAATGAGAAGGTTAAACTTTTAAGCCAACGTGATCCAGCAAAATTAGATTTTGCTAGCTACGGGGCTGATGTTGTGCTTGAATGTACTGGAGCATTTTTAACAAAAGAATCAGTTCAAGCTTATATCGATAATGGAGTTAAAAAGGTTGTATTTAGTGCACCTGCAAAAGATGATACAGATACTTTTGTAATGGGTGTAAATGAAAAAACCTATGCAGGGCAAGCGATAGTTTCAAACGCTTCTTGTACTACAAATGGTCTAGCACCAGTGGCAAAGGTTCTTGATGATGCATTTGGTATCCAAAAAGGTCTTATGACAACTATCCATTCATATACAGGATCTCAACCTATACTTGATGCTAAACATAAAAAAGATCCAAGAAAAAGTAGATCAGGTGCAGTAAATCTAGTGCCAACTACAACAGGAGCTGCTAAAGCTATAGGTAAAGTTATGCCACACCTAAATGGAAAACTAAACGGTCAAGCTATAAGAGTACCTACACCAAATGTTTCAATGGTAGATTTAACAGTAACTTTAAATAAAGATGTAACTNTAGAAGATGTGTCAAATGCTTTTAAAGCAGCAGAGATTGGTGAACTTAAAGGTATCTTAGCAACAGATAGTGAAGGNTGTGTAAGTAGTGACTTTAATGGTGAGGAGAACTCAACAGTNGTTCCACTTGATACTATTCAAGTTGTTGAGGGAAATATGGTAAAAGTTCTTTCATGGTATGACAATGAGTGGGGATACTCTTGTAGACTTGTGGATATGGGTATCCATGTTGCAACACATTAATATTTAAGGATTTTTATATGAAACTACAAGAGATAAAAAATATAGATATATCAGGAAAAAAAGTATTTATAAGATGTGACTTTAATGTACCTGTTGATGAGTATCAAAATATCACAGATGATAGAAGGATAAAATCAGCACTTAACACTATAAGATATTGTATAGACAATGACTGTGCTGTTATTATAGCATCTCACTTTGGTAGACCAAAAGATGGATTTGAGGAGAAGTATAGTTTAAAACCTATTGCGAAAAGACTCCATACGCTTTTAAAAACTGAGATAAAACTAGCTCCTGGAATTGTATGCGATGAGTCACTCTCTATGGCAAAGGATCTTCAAAGTGGAGAGATAATGCTTTTAGAAAATATGAGATTTGAAAAAGGTGAAACTAAAAATGATGAAGAGCTTAGCAAAACTTTAGCATCGATGGCTGAAGTTTATATAAATGATGCTTTTGGAGTATCACATAGAGCGCACTCTTCTGTTGAGGGTATTGCAAAATATTTCGATATTCAAAATAAAGCTGCAGGATTTTTATTAGCTCGTGAGATAGAGTACTTTTATCATATAGTAGAGGAGCCAAAAAGACCATTTGTAAGTATAGTAGGTGGTAGTAAAGTAAGTGGTAAACTTGAAGCTCTTCATAATCTAGTGCCTAAAGTTGACAAGATTATCATCGGTGGCGGTATGGCATTTACGTTTTTAAAAGCATTAGGGCATGAGGTTGGAAAGTCACTTTGTGAAGATGAACTTATACCAGAAGCTATAAAAATCATGGAAGAGGCAAAAAAACTTGGGGTTAAGTTTTATCTACCTGTTGATGTTGTTGCAGCTGAGGAGTTTGATAGTGAATCATTTGCAAGAGTTACAACAGTACAAGAGATACCAAAAAACTGGATGGGTCTAGATATAGGACCTGCAACTGCTACACTATTTACTGAAGCACTTGCAGATGCTAGAACTATATTGTGGAATGGACCTATGGGTGTTTATGAGATGGATAAGTTCTCAAAAGGTAGCTTCAAGATGTCACATGCAGTTGCAAACTCTTATGCTACAACAGTAGTTGGTGGTGGAGATACTGCTGATTTGGTTAGAAGAACTGGTGATGAGGATGAGATGACATTTATCTCTACTGGAGGGGGAGCTTCATTGGAGTTAATTGAGGGTAAAATACTTCCAGGTGTAAAAGCACTTTTAATCCAAGAGTAAACATTTGGGTAAAATCTTATTAAACGGAGTTGGTAGAATAGGTAAGGCTATTTTGCAAATCTTTTTAAAACATAGCAACTATTCAATAGTTGCTATAAATGAAAAAATATCTAACATAGATAATATAGCATACTCTATAAACTATGATTCAACATATGGAAAACTTGAGGATAAGTTTAAAGTATGTGATAATAGTATAGAAAATAGTTGTTGTAAAATTGATATTTTCAATTACTCAAGTTTAGAAAATTTTGATTTTAAAAANTATAATATTGACTACATAATAGACGCAAGTGGCTCAAAAATAGAGATCGAGAGTTTTAAAAAACTATCTGTAAAAAATATATTTTTAACACACCCAAATAAAGAAGCTGATATAAACTTAATTTTGGGTGTAAATGAGCAAAAGGTAGATTTAAAAAAAGATAAAATCATCTCAACTAGCTCATGTAATGCAACAGCACTTTTACCGCTATTAAAAGTTATAGATGAAAATTACGGTATAAGTTGTGGCGATATAGCTACTATACACCCATTTTTAAATCATCAAAAGGTTTTAGATAGTGGCTGTGTGGCAAGTTTTGATAGAGATATAGAGTGTAATTTTGAGTTTGGACGATCGAGCACACAAAATATTATACCAAGTGGAACCACTACGGTTACTGCATGCTCTTATGTTATGGATAAGATATCTAGTGATATTTTAACTTCAAACTCTTTTAGAGTACCAACAGTAACAGTTGGTGCTATAAATGTAACTTTATTTACACAAAAATCTGTAGATAATACTAAATTGAAAAATATTTTAGATAATATACAGAGTAATCAAAAATTTAAAGTGATAAGAAATAGTTATGAACCACTTGTATCAAGTGATTTTTCAAAGTGTGAATATACCACAATTATTGACCATAGATTTACAGATATAAAAAATGGTAAAATGGTAAAATTTGTATTATGGTATGATAATGAGTGGGGTTATGCTTCAAAAGTTGTAGATATAGTAAATTTAATAAAAAGGAAAAATTGTGAAAATAATAGCAAGTAATTTTAAAACAAACCATACAAGAAAAACTACAAGAGAATTTGTAGAGGATCTGGATAATTATATAAAAGATAATGAGGTAAAAAATGATGTTTTTATTTTCCCAAGTGCTACAGCGCTTGATAATTTTGACACTCAAAGCAATCTAAATATAGGTGCACAAAATGGATATTTTGTAAAAAATGGATCTTTTACAGGTGAAATAGGGAGTGATCAAATAGATGAGTTTGGGATTAAAACTATCTTAATAGGTCACAGCGAAAGAAGACATATTATACATGAATCTCAAAACGAGATAGCAAAAAAGTTTAATTTTTATAAAGCCCTAGGGTATACTATCATCTATTGTGTAGGTGAACCTTTAAGTGTAAAGGAGCAAGGTATAACACAAACTTTAGGATATATATTTGAGCAGTTAAATGGAATAGATTTAGAATATGAAAAACTGATTGTTGCATATGAACCTGTTTGGGCAATAGGAACGGGAGTTGTTGCAACTGCTGAAGATATAGCAGTAATACATAAAAAACTAAAAAAGAAGATCACAAAGCCTATACTTTATGGTGGAAGTGTGAAACCAGAAAATTTAGATGAGATATTAAAAATAGATAATGTAGATGGTACTTTAATAGGTACATCATCTTGGGATGTTGAGTCTTTTAAAAAGATGATAGATATCACAAAAAATAATTCATAAGGGGGATAATATTATGTTAATGGAAGGGAAAAAAGGTCTAATAATAGGAGTTGCTAATAATAAGTCCATAGCTTATGGTATAGCAAAACAATGTGCTGCACAAGGTGCAACTATGGCATTTACATATTTAAGTGAAAGATTTGCAAAAAAAGTTGAGCCATTAGCAAAAGAGTGTGGAAGTAGTCTATGTTATGAGCTAGATGCAAGCAAACCAGAGCAAATAGCAGCTTTAGTTGAGTCTATTAAAGAGGATATGGGGGAGATTGATTTTATAGTACACTCAATTGCATTTGCTCCAAAAGAGGGATTAAGTGGTAGATTTCATGAAGTTGGAAAAGATGCTTTTAATATTGCTATGGAGATATCTGTATATTCACTTATCGAGATAACATCAGCATTTAAACCACTACTATCTAAAAACTCTTCAGTTTTAACACTATCATACTATGGTGGGGTAAAATATATACCAAACTATAACCTTATGGGTGTAGCAAAAGCAGCTTTAGAGATGACAGTTAAGTATCTAGCAGAAGATTTNGGGCAAGATGGTATAAGGGTAAATGCAATAAGTGCCGGACCTATAAAAACTTTAGCAGCAGCTGGTATTGGGGATTTTAATTTTATGTTAAAATGGAACGCAGCACATAGCCCACTAAAGAAAAATGTATCTATAGATGAGGTTGGAAACAGTGGTATGTATCTTTTGAGTGATCTAAGTAGCGCTGTTACAGGTGAAGTTCACTATGTAGACAATGGATATAATATAATGGGGATGCCAGCAGTTAAATTTGATGAGAACGGAAAACCATCAATAGCATGGAATGGTGAAAGCAAATAGTAAAATAAAAAGAGGTTAAACTCTTTTTATTAATACTAAAAACTTATTTCATTATTTCTCTTCTCAATATCGTATAGTTCGTATCTAATACTTTTAAATACTTCACTTAAAGTTTTATCGTAAAGTTTACAAAACTCTTCAAGTACCCTTGCACTCTCTTGAGCTCTTTTAAAATTAGCAATTAATATAGAAGCTAAATTTGCCCTTGTTTGTTCAGAAGATATTGAAGTTTTTAAAACATCATTTTGTATATCTCTAGATTCTAGTAGTTTATCATAAAAATCAACTCTAGCACTATGCCTAAGTTGTTTTAGTTTAGATGCAGTCTCTTTGTCATTGAGGATATATCTATATATATCCTCAACAACTCTAACACCTTCTCTAAGTCTATTTAGATTTGCATCTATAAGACGTAAGTTTTCATTAGTCATCATTACTACTATTAAAAGCAGCTAATATTTGTAAAAGTGAAACAAACAGATTAAAAAAATCAAGGTATAGAGCGATAGCTGCTTCTATTGGAGTTGAAAAACCACCCTGAATAATTTGTTGTGTATCATAAAGTATAAAAGCACTAAAAACTAATGCACCTATAGATGCTATAGCTAATTGTAAAATAGGTGAACCTATAAATATATTTAAAAGTGAAGCTACAATAAGTATAATCACCGCAATAAAAAGCATTTTACCCATATTTGAGTAATCTTTTTTAGTTGTGAGTGCAAACATACTAATACCACCAAAAGCAACTGATGTCATTAAAAATGCTTGAGCAACAACAGAAGCACCATTTGGCATATTAAAAACGCTTGCAAGTAATGGAGTGATAGTAAGACCACTTATAAATGTAAAAGCAAATAAAACAGCTAAATTTACACCTGGCTTATCTTTTACTGCATAAAGTCCAAAAAGTAAAGCAAACTCCAATATAACAAGTCCCCAATACCATGTAGATATAGTACTTACCATATCAAGACCAATGTAAGCCCCAACTGTAGCTGCTAGTAGTGAACTAGCAAAAAGTTGATAAGTAGTTTTTAAAAAAGCCATAATATTAGCAGGTGCACTAGTTTGTTCTCTTGAGGAACTATAAGCCTCTTCTTGACCTTTATATGAATTGTCACTGTTATTTGACAAATAATCTCTATTGTACATAAAAGTATCCTTTTTTTTAATTTTTGTGATTTTATA
>JGI997J19993_1000084_pt1 | contig 36911 bp, 43 predicted proteins | sample Etolagbewater25m_FD_19993 | JGI IMG/M metagenome (IMG submission 19993)
ATCTCTTTTGGTAAACTTTGAAAAATTTTAACAGTAGCTTCTTCTCCAATAAGCACACAAAAATGTGCTATTTTCTCAATCATAGGCATACCTGTCAAAAGTTCATAATTGGCTTGTGTAGTTGACATTTAAATTACCCTTTCGATTTAAACTTGACATCACCCTCTTGAAGTAGCATTTTTATCATTTGTGCTATATCTTCAGGGCTATCAGAAACTGCTTTATCTATTTGCTCTATTAAAACTTCATACTTTGCAGCTTCTTCTTCATCTAATCCATCTAAATTATTCAATATTTGACTTTTAACTTTTGCTTTTAATTTACTTCTTTCACTTGCACCATCAAATTCATTAAAATCAAGGGTATCTTCTTCAGTTGTACCAGGAGTAGCAACATTTTCTCCCATAAGAGCAATTTCATTATTTGCAATGAATTTTTTATAAAAAACAAATAATAAAATCATTGCTATTAAATACTGAATATATTGTTCATACTCTTTAAAGATATTTGATATTCCACTTACTCCTAAAGAAGAGGCTTCTTCTTGCTGATTTATTGCAGTTTCATCAACTTCTAAGTATTTAAAAGCTCTCACGGTAACTCTATCCCCTCTTTTTTCTTTATACCCTATAGCTTCTTGTACAATTGAGTTTAAACCAGCTAAAAACTCTTCTTTATTCTCTATTTTTTCTAAAATTTTAGAGTCAAATGTAACGGCTGCTGTAATATTTGCAATACTTGCATAAGCATTATTTTTTTGATTTATTATTTTTTTAGAGATTTCATAATTTGTAACATTTTTAGCTTCTTCTGATGATGCTTTTGTAGTTTTTACTCCATTTTCTAAATCTGGATTTTCTATATTACTTTGTACTCCTGGTACTCCACCTGGCTGTGGTTCTTTTGCATCTGACTGTGATGCTATTTCTGTAGTTTGTTGACTTCTTATTGTACCCTCAGGGTCATAAATCTCTTGACTGATTTCTTGTTTTGTAAAGTCAAGTTCAATTGATACTTTTGCTGACATTCTATTGCCACCAAGAACATTTGCCAATAAGTCGTTGATTTTATTTTCATAATCTTTTTCAAGCTTTGTTTTATATTTTTCATGTTGAATATATTTCAAACTTTCAATATCTTCTTGACTATTTTCTAATAATGATCCATTTTGATTAATTAATTTTATATTTTCTGGAAGAAGTTTTGGTATCGCTGATGCAATAAAATTTTTAATACCGGCAATTTGTCTTTGAGATAAAGATGTTCCCTCTCTTAAATTCAAGACAGCTGATGCAGTTGGTGGAATTTTTCTTTGAGTAAAAACAGACTCTTTAGGAATAGCAATTTTAACAGAAGCGGATAAAATACCTGATATAGATTCTAAAGAACGACCAAGTTCCCCCTCTAGTGCTCTTAAATACTTAACTTTATTTTCAAAATTTGTAGTACCTAATGAACTCTTATCAAAAATTTCCCAACCTGTATGTTTTGCAGTTGCTGCGTCACTTGTTACTAATTTTATTTTTGCGACATTAATATTATCTTTATTTGTTTTTAGTGTTAAATTATTTCCACTTCCCACAACTAAGTATGGTATTGATGCGCCATCAAGTTCATTACTTGCTAACATAACTTGATTTTTTGTTAAATTAGTAGCAATAGTATAATTTAACTGTTCATCTTTAGACTTTATATTTGAATATATTAACAATCCCATTAAAAATAAAAAAAGAATAGAAAAACCACCTATAATTACAGCTCGTTGTCCTGAGTTAAGATTATTAATAAATTTAAAAATTTGATCCATTGTACCTATATCCTATTAGTTTTTACTTGAAGAGTCAATGACTGTTTTAAACCATGCTGAGTCTTTTTTAATAGAATTTTGAATAGCATTAAACATAATTGAGTTTTTTGACATATTACTCATTTGTGTATCTAAGTTTACATTATTTCCATCATTTTGTTCTTCAAGTCCTTGCACTTCATATAATTCCATACTACTACGATTTGTATTATCCATCAGTGCTAAATGGCTTTGATGTGTTTTTGTTAATTGAAGTTGTGAACCACTATTTAACCTATCTAAATGATTTTGAAATTTTAAATCTTTTGTCTTATAATCCGGGGTGTCAATATTTGCAATGTTGGTCGAAATAACTTTTTGTTTTTCGCCTCTATAATTCAACTGTTGAAATAATATATCTGTTACGCTACTTGGTTGCATTATTATTACCTATTATTTCCAATAGCATCAATAACTTTTTCATTTATTGAGTCTATGCCATTGATTGCTTTTTGTGTTTGTTCAAATTTTCTTTGTGCTTCTATAAGTGAAACCATTGAATTTATTGTATTTACATTACTTTGTTCTATGGCACCTTGAAGTATATTTTCACCATTGTTTACTACAGTAGATACTTCCTCTTGGTTATTTATTTTATAATTATTGTTACCAATTTTATCAAGATTATTAAATCTTGTTGATACGACAGCAATATTTCCAACAAACTCATCAGTATTTCCCACTATTATTGGCTGATTAGCATCGTTTAATACATTATTTCCGTTTTGTGTAACCAATCTACCTTCAAGTAATTTAAAACTACCATCTCTTGTTAATTCAACATCTCCATTTGCATTTTGAATTTTAAAAAACATATTTTCTTGATTTAAAGCAAAATCCAATCTATTTCCAGTTTCAGTTATAGAACCCATCTCTTGACTCATATAATCACCATCAATTTTTGGAATAGTATTCATAATTTCACTTAATTTCAAGGTCTCTTCACCCTTTTCTTTAGCTTTGTCTAAATAGTGATTAAAAGAACCTTCTACTAAGTTATCTTCTTTAAATCCTTTTGTATTTGCGTTTGCAAGATTATTTGATATAACATCAACTCTGTTAAGTTGATTAACCATATTTGCTGCTAATGGGTGTAGTCCTTGTGTCATTATTTATCCTTCGTTAGAAAACTCTGCAATTAATGAATCAATATCATCTGCGCCAACTATATCATTAGAATCTCCTGATATATGTTTCGCAATCTGAACTTCTGGCTTCTCATTATCATCTTCAAAAATACCATTTAAATAGCTATTTAATTTTCTGATAACTGCCATAACTCTCTCTATCTTTTGACGATTAATATCATGATACTGCATCAATTCCATCGCTTCAAAAACTTTATTATTTTCACCATCTACTTTAGCTGATAAATTTTTTGATGCTTCAAGTAAAGTTTTTCCTGTTTCAAGATTTGTAGTAAATACATCAATATTTGGAAACTTTTTAGAAAGAGCTTCTAATAAAAGAACCTGCGAATCTATAAACTCACCCATACTTTTATTGTAATTTTGTATCTCATTGTTTTCATCAAGGATAAAACTTAATACATCAAAAATTTGTGAAGCTTTTTCTTCACTATCATCTGCAACTTCATTAAGTTGATTTACAACTTTATTTTCAGTTTTAACAGGTAAAGGATACTGATTTGCATCTATTAATTCCTCAATAGAAGGTTCAGCTTCCACTTTATTAGAAGAAATTTCTGTAGGAACTGACTCCTCTATCTTAGAGTCTAACTCATCATCAACAATACCATCTATACCAGCTAAAATATCATCTAAATTTTCTTCTGTTGCTTCATCTGTAGAATTCTCTTCAGAAGACTCCTCTGGAGCAGTCTCTACTACTTCTTCAGATTCTTTTTCATCTCCAGACTCATCTTCAATAACCTCAGCACCATTCATTAATGCTTCAATCTCTTCTTGACTCATACTCATGGGTTATCCCTTAACTAGTCCATCTAGTTTTTCTTTTAATATATCTGCACTAAAAGGCTTAACAATATAATTATTTACTCCTGCTTTTAAAGCAGTAATAACTTCACCTTTACCACCCTCTGTTGTAATCATTACAATTGGTACAGTTTTATTAGCTGTTCTTATATGTTTAACTAATTCTAGTCCATTCATATTTGGCATATTCCAATCTGTCAATACTACATCATAATTATTTTTTTCTTGAAAAAGCTTCCATGCTACTACACCATCTTCAGCCTCATCAAAGTCTTCTTTTGCAACACCAAGCTGCTGAACAACATTTCCAATTATTCTTCTCATAGTTGAACTGTCATCTACAATTAATATTCGCATATCATCCCTTTTTCATATTAAATATCTCATCAGATTATACTTAAACTTCTTTAAATATAATCTTAATTTAAATTTTATTTACATTTAATAATTATTTCAGTAAAATAACTAAACTTAATTTCATAAGGATATGTAATGATTAGAGGACTTCACACAGCTGCTGCTGGTATGGCTGCACAACAAAAAGATATTGATGTTATCTCAAACAACATAGCAAATGTTAATACAACTGGGTTTAAAAAGGACAGGACAGAGTTTCAAGACTTGATGTACCAATCATTAAACTATACAGCAGGAGCAACAAGTGCTGATACCAATAATCCTACAGGTATTGATACAGGACTAGGGGTAAGAGTAGCTGGTATTCAAAAGAATTTTACACAAGGTAGCTTATTAGAAACTGGAAATACTTATGATATGGCAATTCAAGGAAATGGTTTTTTCCAAATAACTACTCCTGCAGGTGAAACAGCTTATACTAGAAATGGTTCTTTTAAACTAGATAGTGAAGGAACTTTAGTAAATGGCTTAGGATACGCAGTTGAACCAGAGATTGTAATACCTCAAGATTTAATCAACATATCAATAGCGCAAGATGGAACTGTATCTGCTGTTGAACCAGCGACAGGAGCAGTACAAACACTAGGCCAATTAACTTTGGTAAACTTTATAAATCCAGCAGGTTTATCTCCTCAAGGAGATAGTTTATACTTAGCGACTGATGTTTCAGGTGATCCGATTAATGGAACACCGGGAATTGATGGAATTGGTACTATTAGACAAGGGATGCTTGAAGGTTCAAATGTACAACTTGTTACTGAAATGGTAAACTTAATTACAGCGCAAAGAGGATACGAAGCAAACTCAAAATCAATCACAACAACAGATACAATGCTTCAAACGGTAAACCAATTAAAACGATAAGCTAAAGAGTTAAGTAACTAAATGGATTTAGCAGAATTAAAAAAGATTAGAGAAGAAAAGCTACTAGAACATAAAAGAAAAAAAAGAGCTTACTATCTCAAATCTAAAATGCAAAAGAAACAAGTAGCTACTAAAAAAGTCAGCTCAATAGATTATGAAGTTGAACTTTTTAGTGGTAACTTTGCAGATAAATTAAAAGAGATTGCAAAAAAACAAAAACTTCATGTTCAATCTAGAGAAGAAATTATTAAAAATAAAATTGAAGAATATAAAAATAAAAAACAAAAATACTACTCTCAGAACAAAGAAATAAGACTAGAATATGACAAAGAATATAGAGATAAAAAGAAAGAAAAATTAAGAGAATATAGAAAAGAATATTACAAAAAAAATAGAGACAAAATTCTACAACAGCAAAAAGAAAATAGGCTTAAAAAGAAAATGGAAAATAACTAATGGCGTCAGATCTATCACAAATCATACCAAATAACTTAGCTAGTACATTAAATGCACTATTAGGCAAAGAAACTTCTTTAAAACAATGTACAAAAGTCGACATACGCGATTTTAATAGTAGTCAAGTCTTAAGAGTCGATACTGAATTTGTATTTGAAAAACTGACTACTATCTTCTCATACTATATTCCAGCTAACAGTGCTTCTGAAATATTTAATATGATGATGGGGGCATCTGACCATGAAATAGCTACGACAATAGATGATGATACAGCAGATGCGATGACTGAATTTATATCAAATACTTGTGGTGGCTTAGTTACAACTATAAATGCGGAAGAATTTGAAGACTTAGGAAAATCTAAATTTAATATTAAGCACAAAGAGATTGTTGATACTACAACAATAACTTCAGTAGACAACATTTATAAATTTGCTATAGATGTTGAGGACAAAGAAGTAATACTATTTACAGAATTTCAAGAAAACTTTTTGGATTTCATATTAGAATTATCAAATAGTCCTGTTTCATTTTATCCTGAAGTTGAAGAAAAAAAAGAAGAAGAACAAGAGGAAGAACAAGAGGAAGATGCTCCTATTGAAAACGAAGAAAATGACAATTCAGAAGAAGAGATTGAAGAAGAGGATGATGGACAAGATTCTAAATCTAAAAAATTAAAACTTGCTATAATTATTTTAGGGTCTTTAATTTCTATATTACTTATTGCAACTGTTATTATGTACTTTAGTGGTACTTTTGATTCTGAACCAGTACAAGAAGAGTTGAAAGCTGATACTAATAATACAAAAGAGATCAAAAATAATGTTGATATAGTAAACTATCCAGAAGTGAAAAAAATTGATTTTAAAATGACTGATATTAATATTCCAAGACTCAATAAAAGATTAGAACTTTTAACAAAATATCAAGTTCTCAATCAAGTACAACTAGAAGCTCAAGTATTGGAAGAAAAAGAAAGACTTATTAGACTTAAAAAAGAACAAGAACTTATAAAGTTTGCAAAAGAGAATAAAGAAGAACCTTTAGTTATCAAACAAGAACTACTCAAAAAAGAAAAGATACCTAAAAAAGACATACCTGAAACTAAAGAAATTACAAAAGAGACTATAACTCAAGAAAAAAAAGAAGAAGTTACTAAGACAACTCCAAATAAAGAGATAAAACTGATTGATGAAAACTTAAAATTTGTTCTTGCAAGTAGTTTAAAATATAAACTCTTTAAAAGCTTGGTAAAAGAGACAAATAGTACACAAGCAAGAATTTCTATATGTAGTAATGAAGATGGAAAAACAAATATTTACATAGGTCCATTTGAAAATGAAGAACTGCAACTTAAGATGAATGCTCTCATCCAAAATGCAGATCAAACAATTGAAACTACAATTTCAAATATAACTTTAGACCAATTTAATACTAGATGTAACTTTTAAGTACCTCTAGTATTTCTTTCATTGCACTATCAATATCATCATATTCAATAGTACATCCTGCAGCGTTTTGATGCCCTCCGCCACTAAACTTAGAAGCAACCAAAGATAAGTCAATATCACTGTGTTTCCCTCTTAATGAAACTCTAATCTTATTATTTTGTTCTCGTAAATATAGAGCAACCTTTACTACTGCTATTTTTAATATATCATTTACAACTTCATCACACTCATTAAATGATGCACCTGTACTATCCAACCACTCTTCCTTTTGGTATATTGTTGCTACTTGTGCAGATAAATGTAATTGTAGAGTAGAAAGTATTTTAGGTAACATTCTGTATTTTGCCAAGCTATCTTTCATAATAAATGATTCAGCTATAAAAGAAGGTTCTATTCCTGTAGTAACAAGATGATTTACTACTTCAAATGTTTGCGCATTTGTTCTTGGTGTAGTAAAAGCTATCGTATCATCATAAATACCTAGATATAAACAAGTTGCTATATCTTTTGTTATTTTTATACCATTAGTATTAAAAAAACCATATAAAACTTCAGCAGTACTTCCTTTTGCAAAATCAACAATATTAATATCCCCATAATTATTATTTGACTGATGGTGGTCAATATTTATTATCTGACAATTGTTATCTAGCTGGATTGAGCCTCTTTCTTGGTCACCGCAATCAACATAAATAACTAAATCATATTTTGTAGGAAATTGATCTGTTATTTTATGAAACCTTGGTAAAAAGCTTAAGTGTAAAGGTAAGTTTTTTGATACATTATATATTTTATGATTGATGTTATTTTTATTAAAATAATTACTCAATGCTAAAGCGCAAGAGAGCGTATCTGGATCTGGATTTATATGGGTGACCACTACAATATAGTGGCTACTTTCTATTAACTGTAATGCTTCTTTATATTCTTTTTTAAAACTATTCATTAATATATCCTAGTTCAATTAATTTATTATATATTTTTCCAACCATTGGACCAGCAGCACTTCCTCCATGTCCTCCATGTTCTACAAGTATTGTAATAACATACTCTGGATTTTTATATGGTGCATAAGTTGTTAACCATGCTTGAGATCTTTGAAAGTACTCTAACTCATGTTCTTTCATCCTTTTCTTCTCTGACTGAGGAATTCCAACAACTTGTGCAGTTCCTGTTTTTGCAGCAACTGTTGTCTTAGACTTTATATAGTGAACTGCTGTACCAAAAGGCTTATTAGCAACTTCATACATACCTCTTTGTACAATTTTTAAATCCCTTTTTGAGATATTAGTATCTACTGTTTCGATTAAACTATCATCTTTTAAAAGATGTGGTCTTTGTAATTTGTTAGTAGCCATTGCACCTGTATATCGAGCAATTTGCATTGGCGTCACATTGATAAACCCTTGACCAATAGAGGCTACTACTGTTTCTCCCATATACCAAGGAAGATTCTGTGTTGCTTTTTTCCATTTTTTATCTGGATTTATACCTTTAAACTCAGAGGGTAAATCAACACCAGTTTTTTTCCCAATACCAAACCTGTCTAATGTTTGATGAATACTATTGATTCCAACTTTTAAACTTCCTTTATAAAAAAAGTCATCACAACTTTCTCTGATAGCTTTCACAAAACCTGTTCTATGATGACCCTTATCATTCCAACATCTAAATTTTCTCTGTCCTAACTGCATCTCACCATCACAGTAAACATGAAAATTTGGAGAGATATCATGTTCTAAAAAGGCAAGAGCAACACCCATTTTCATAACAGAACCTGGAGGGTATAATCCATTGATTAATTTATTTGTAAAAGGATGATTAAAATCCTCTCTAATCTTTTTCCAATCTTTATGACTAATTCCATTTACAAATAAATTGTTATCAAATTCAGGAAAACTTCCAGCTGCTAATAATTCACCATTATTAACATTCATAACAACAACGGCACCTGCTTTTTCCCCAAATAATTCATGAATATATTGCTGTAAATCTATATCTATTGTTAACTGTATATCTCTTTTTTGTGATTTTACTTCATCAAGAACTTTTAACTTTTCATATAAAGAGTTTACCTGAACATCTTGATAACCAAGTTCACCTCTTAAAATATGATCATAATATTTCTCTATACCACTTCGTCCTGTTTGTTCAAAATATTTACTTTTCTCATCTTTTTCAATATCTTTTCTTGTTGTTTTCCCCATATAACCCAAAATATGTGCGGCAACATCTTTATAAAGGTATTTTCTAAGTGTAGCTAACTCAATCTCTACATTTTCGTTTGAATTAAAAAGTGTGTAGTATTTAAAGAAATCATCATAAGGGATATAATCAACTAGCTTAATAAGGCTATGTCGATAGGGAGAATCTGATTGTTTATATTTTTTTAATAAATCTTCATAATCAAAATGTGGAAAATATTTTACTATAAGTTTAGCAACCTCTTCCACATCTTTAAACTTTTCATCACTTCTTAAATGTGGTTTTACCTTAATACTAAAACCAACTTTATTAATCGCTAAATACTTCCCATTTCTATCTATAATTGAGCCTCTTGATGTTGTCGTATAAAACCGTTTTATATAATTCTTCTTTGATAACTTTTCATAATAATCATTAGATTGTACACTTAAATAGTATACTCTTCCAAGTAATAATAAAACAATAACAAATATAAACCCCACTACTAACTTTAATCTCATATAAGTAATCCTACAAGTATAATATCAATGATAAAATTATAAACCAAAATCCATACTATCTCAATTTTAAATACTGAATAAAATAATATACTCACAAATAAGCATACATAAAATAAAAAAATAAAAATAAACTCAGATATTATAGAAGAAGAAAAAGTGTGCTTAATTCTAGGAATTATAAAATAATATAAAAACAATGAAATTATTGTCAATGAAAATGGTTTAAATCCTTGAACAACCTCTATAACTAAAAAAGTAAGTATAGAAAAAGCAAGTATATAGTAATGCTCTTTTTTAAAAGAGACTAAAAAGATTTTAAATACAACACCTGTTAAAAATAAAGATATAAAATATGTACTAAAAATAATATTAACAAATGCAATTAATAATAAAATCCCACTATAAGGTGGGTTATAATTATGTTTCAATTCATATACCTTTTAATTCACATTCTCTTTCAAGTTCTTTAGAGAGTAATTCAAATTGTTTTTGTGAAGCTTCTAAAATTAGAGTTACATTATTTTCAAAAATCTTTTTCTGTATCATAATATCATATTTAACTAATAAATACTCAACTTTGGATAGAAAGCTATATTCAAAACTCAAACTTTTTTTCGTAAGTTTTTTATACTCTAGTAACTCTGCTACATTTAGAACATCATTAACAGCCTCACCATATGCTCTTACAAGTCCACCTGTTCCCAATTTAACTCCACCAAAATAGCGTACTATTATTACTCCAGTATTAATAATACTCATTCCAGCTAAAACCGCTAAGGATGGTCTCCCACTTGTACCTTTAGGTTCGCCATCATCACTGCTGTTTTCTACAACTTGATCAAATTCATTTAAATATCTATATGCATACACAAAATGTCGTGCTTTAGGATGTTCTTTTTTTAACCTTTCTAAAACATATTCAAAATCTTTGTAAGGAAATAGATGTGCTATAAACTTAGATTTTTTTATCTCTACAGTTACACTATATTCTTTATCAACGAATTTCATACGATTTAAGTCATTAAGATATTAAACTATTATAAATATCTTTTACACTCTCTCCTGTAAGTTTTGATAATAATTTTGCTTTTTGTTTTGGAGGTAAAGAAAGTTCGTCAATATCATTATATGTTAAAATACCCTTATTTTCTGATATTTTTGGTTCTATTATAACAACCCATTCACCTCGTATAGTCTCATTTTTAAGTTGTTCAAAAATATTATCGCTTGTATCTTTATATCTAGTTTGATATTTTTTTGTAAGCTCTTTAGAGAGAAAGATTATTCTTTTAGCATCACTATTTTTTATCTCTTCTAATAACTTTAATAACCTATGTGGTGACTCATACAAAATTGCTAGTTCTTCACTATTCATAACTTTATCTAACATATCACTTCTAGAAGTACCTTTATGTGGTAAAAATCCAAAAAAAGTAAATGTTGTTTTTGAAAAACCACTACTTGCATAAGCAGTCAAAATAGCATTTGCACCAGGTAATACATCATATTCTATGCCATTGTCTAAGCAAAAGTCAACTAAAAAACTACCAGGATCACTTACACAAGGCATACCAGCATCACTTACATAGATACAGTTCTTAGTTTTTAAAAGTTCTTTATTTTGTAAAGTTAAAAATGCTTTTTCATTATGTGAATGTAAACTAAGAAAATCAAATTTTGGAAAAGTTACTTTGTAGCGTTCTTGAATAAGTTGGAAAAGTTTTTTTGTTATTCTTGTGTCTTCACACAAGATAAGTTCCGCATCTTTTAAAACATCAAGTGTTCTAAAAGATATATCTCCTAAGTTTCCTATAGGAGTAGGAACAAATGTCAGCATTATTTCATTGCGTATCTAGCTTTGAATTTCTCAACTCTACCAGCAGCATCAACTATTTTTTGCTCACCAGTAAAAAATGGATGACAAGCAGCACAAACATCAATTCTTAAAGTTTCAGTGTTTGATTTAGTTTCAAATGAATTACCACAAGCACAACTTACTTGACATACTTTGTAATCTGGGTGAATATCTTTTTTCATTTTTTTTCCTTTTTTTGTTATAACAAAAGGGTCGCGTCTTTGTCGCCCTTTATAAAAGTTGCGAATTATACACAATTTAAGCTAAAATTAAAATAAATCTATACTACTTTCTTCTTCTTTTGTATAAAAAGCATATTTTGAACGACCTTTATTTTTTGCTTCATTTAAAAAAATATCAGCATTTTTAAGCACTTGTGTAATTTCTGTAGAATCTTGTGGGAGTATTGACACTCCAATACAAATTGTCTTTTTAAGAACTTGATTTGTTTCTGGATTTACAACAACTTCAACTTCTGCAAAATCTTTAACAATTTTTTGCACTGTTTGTTCCACAAAATTTGTAGAGATTGGATTTACTAAAGCTACTAAAAACTCATCTCCTGTAAGACGAGCTACGATATCAAAATCTTTAATATTGCTATGGATAACTTTAGCTAACTCAACTAAAACTTTATCACCAATATCATAATCAAATTCTTCAATAACAGCTTTAAATCTATCAATCCCAATCATTAAAAAAGCTATAGTTTTTTCACTGTTATTTGACAATGATATCACTTTTTCAATATGTTTTATTAGATACTTTCTATTATGAACATTTGTAACGCTATCTATTGAGGAAGCTTCTACATGATGTTTTTTCATAATTCCATTTTGTAAAATAGGAGATATTTGAAAGAATGCAGCTTCTATAAAAGGATAGTCACTATTTATCTCATCATAATGTTCTTGGTCATTTGCACAAAAGGAGACTATTGCATTCATATCTGTATGTGTGTTTATTATAAAATAAAATGAGTATTCACCATCAAGATAAAACTCATCTCCTTTTTTTACAATATCAGTAGAAAGATTTGTATTAAGGTCAAATAATGAAAATTTTACATTATTAACCTTATACTTTTCATTTAACCAATCACATAAAATAGTAGCCATTTCATTTATATTTTCACTATATTGTAATTGATCATATAGAGAATATATATATTCTAATGACTTTAATTTTTCTTTATCTTCAATAGCTAACTGAATTAAATTTAACATTTCACTCTTCATGCTATGATTTTACTACTTTAAACTTAAGTTTAGAATAAATCTCATATTTTTTCTCATCAAAATCAAACTTCAAAAAGTTTGCATGAAGTCTCAACCTTTCATCTTTGATATAAAGCATTCGATCTTCTTTTGATAATTGTTTTAAAAGATATTTATCAGCAATATCTTCATCTACTCCATATATAGGATCTCCTACAATTTTATGTCCTATAGACTCTAAATGTACTCTTATTTGGTGTTGTCTTCCAGTAATAGGCATTGCTTCAACTAGCGTTTGTTTTTTAGCCACATTGTATTCTAGTGGTTTTATATGTGTTATAGATTCTTTACCATCAGTAGCCGTAGTCATTTTCACACCTATTTTACTATTTGTTGCTTTTTTTATACCACTATCTATTGTAATGTTTTTACTTATTTTTCCCTCAACTATAGCTAAATATTTTTTTTCATATAACTTATTTTCAAACATATCTTTGAGTAACATATCACTGTATTTATTTTTTGTTACCAAAACCAATCCCGATGTTTCTTGATCAATTCTATGAGCTAGATTTGCAAAATCTCCAAAATGATATCGTATCTCATCCAATAAAGAGTATTCAGTATTTCTAGATGTTGGATGAACAATAACTCCTGATGGTTTATCAAAAACTGCGAAATCTTTTGTATTGAAAATAGGTTTCAAACCTTTTGTTTGTCCTTCAAACATAGCAACCTTTATAAAGTCACCTTTTAGTTTTTCACCATTTTGTAACACTTTGTCATTTTGATCAAAAACTCTACATTTTGCCAATAATTTTTGGGAACTAGAGAGAGTTAGTCCAACATCATCTATTAAAAATTGTTGAATTTTTTTACCTTTTATTACGGGAAATTCTTTTAATACAAATGGCAAGAGAAACCTTTTTCTTTAATTTATTGGGAATTTTATCTTAACTTTTACTAATAACATATTAAGTGAAAAAGATGTATAATCCGTAACTTTTTTACACATTATATTAAGAAGAGGGAATTTTGGAAGAAACAACTTTAGTAGTACTATCAGCAGGAAACTCATCTAGGTTTGAGTTAAAGTCTAAAAAACAATGGTTAAGAATAGGTGATGAACCATTGTGGTTATATGTAACAAAAAGACTCTCTTCTTTTAATAAATTCACTCAAATCCTTGTTGTTGCACATGAAAATGAATTGAATTATATGAAAAACTTTACAGATGATTTTCAATTTGTGTCAGGTGGTAGCACAAGGCAACAATCTATCAAAAATGCTTTGCAAAAAGTAACATCAAAATATGTAATGATTACAGATGTGGCAAGATGTTGTGTGCCTAAAGAGGTCATTAAAAATCTCATAAATAATCAAACAAAAGCTTCTTGTATTGTACCTACACTCAATGTTGTTGATACAGTAGTTTACAATGAAGAAACTATAAACAGAGATGATGTAAAACTTATACAAACTCCTCAATTATCTAATACTCAAATATTAAAAAAAGCATTAGCCACAACTGTAGAGTTTACAGATGAGAGCACTGCAATAAAACATATTAATGAAACAGTTCATTATATCAAAGGAAGTGAAGAGTCTACAAAACTTACTTTTAGTAATCAAGTTTCAGGAATAACCTGCTTAAAAAAACCATCGCAAGACTTTTTTATAGGTACAGGAATAGATATACATCAGTTTGAACAAAATAAACCTATGGTATTGGGCGGAGTAACTATTAATAGTGATATTGGGTTTAAAGCACATAGTGATGGAGATGTTGCTATTCATAGTATCATTGATGCTTTATTGGGAGCAATTGGTGCTGGAGATATTGGAGAATTTTTTCCAGATAATGACCCTAAATATAAAAATGCAGATTCAAAAGAACTTTTAAAAGAGATTGTATCTTTTGTTTATAATGTAGGATATGAAATTGTAAATATAGATATCACTATACTTGCACAAAAACCAAAAATAAATCCCTATAAAAATGAGATTAAAAGTACTCTAGCATCTTTGCTTAATATACCAAAACAAAAGGTCAATATAAAAGCAACTACTGGTGAAAAAATGGGCTTTATTGGAAGAGAAGAAGGTATTGCTGTATTAAGCAATGCAAATTTAAAATACTATAATTGGATGAAAATATGAATATACTAATATTAGATGAAGAGGTTTATTTAGCACAAAAAGTTGCTATTAGATTACATGAAGAGGGAAACTACTGTACACATGTTTCAAATATAAAAGAGATCAAGTTTGATGAATTTTATGATGTTATTTTATTATCAACAAACATAAGTACTAATGATGTACATAAAATTATTAGTAAATTTAAAGATAGCATTATCATCTTACTAGTATCATATATCAATGATACAACAGTAACAAAGCCTTTAAAAGATGGGGCAGTTGATTATATTGTAAAACCTTTTATTATGGATGAGCTAGTAAGAAAAATATACCATTATGATGAATTTAAAAAATTAAAAAAATTAAAAAAGAACCTTACAAATTACATTGACTTTGCTTTTTATAATATTGAACACGATGTAGATGTACCAGATACTCTCCCCTTCGCTATAGAAACAAATGACCAAAGAGTAGCAGATAAAATAGTTTTAGAAGTAGCGCAAAAACTAGATAAAACTATTAAATTTATCTCTTTAGAAAATAATACAAAAATTGAACCAAATGATTTTAAAGATGACTTACTTTATATTTATGACTTTCACTTTGTAAAAAAAGCCTCTAAAGAACTCATACTCAAGACAATTGAAAACTTTGATGTGATTATCTGTTCTTTAGAAGATATTGGAGATATCCCTTATCCTAAAATAGAATTAAAAACTACAAATAAATTATCAACGGTTGACTCTATTTTAACTATTAATGACTATGTAAAATTAATGGTTACCAACTTTCAAGATAAGTATCCAGATACAGAGCTTAGCAGAAGATTAGGAATTAGTAGAAAGTCATTATGGGAAAAAAGAAAAAAATTTGGTATAGAAAAATCTAAAGGTGATAAATAATGTTAAATAAATTTTTTTTAACAGTAGGATTTAGTGGGCTAAGCCCTAAAGCACCTGGAACAGTAGGAAGTTTCATCTCTCTAATTATTGCAATGGGATTGTTGCATTTTATAAGTATCACCACTCTTTTTTTACTTTCAATACTTATATCTGTTGTTGCTGTAAAGCAGATTGATATTTATGAAAAAGAAGTAGGTGTACATGATGGTAAAGAGATCGTTATTGATGAATTAGCTGGTATGTGGATAGCTATGAGTGTTGCTGGAGTAACTACAGAAAATTGGACAATGGGAATTATCGCATTTGTATTTTTTAGAATATTTGATATTTGGAAACCATCAATAATAGGTAAAATAGATAGAGATATAAAAGGTGGTTGGGGAGTTATGGGTGATGATATTGTCGCTGGTGTTTTTGCAGGATTATCTACAAGTTTAGTTTATTTTCTTATTTTTTAATTTTCATCTATATTGATATCTAAAGGAAGTATTATTTTAAATAATGCTCCATTTTGCGTATTTAAAACCTGTACTTTTCCACCTAAACTTTCAGTGATAATTTTATAACTCATATGAAGCCCCAAACCTGTTCCTTGACTTTTATGTTTTGTTGTAAAATAAGGATCAAATATCTTAGGTAGAATATTAGTAGGAATTCCTCCCCCATTATCCTCAATATAGATTGTTACAAATTTTTTATCATGCAGTATATCTATTTTAATCCAAGGATTTTCTATTTTTCTCTCTATAAGGATATCTTTTGCATTATTAATAATATTTATAATAACCTGAGATAGTTCTCCAACAACTACTACTAACTTCACAGGTTTGGTATAATCAATATTATTAATAAGTTTAATATGGTTCGATGCCAAAGTTGAGGAAACTATTTTTAAAGAAGTATCTATTCTATCTTGTATAACCACTACAGACTTTTCTTTTTTCTCTTTAATAAAATTTCGAAAAATATCTATAGTTTCTGATAAATATTCGCTATTTTCAACAATTGAATTACAATAGTAATAAAATTTATCATCCTCTAACATATTATATTCTTTTTGTAGCTTCATACCGCTTGCTGCTGTACTAATAACACTTAATGGCTGTCTCCATTGATGAGCAATATTTCCTATCATTTCTCCCATTTGTATCATTTTTGAAGACTCTAAAATATGTAATTCTTTTTCCATATTTTTTGATATCTCTTCTTCTACTTTCTTCTGTAGATTTTTATTTAATGTTTGCAATGCAAGTGTTTTTTCTTTTACTTTATCTTCAAGATTATGGTTTAAAGCTTGTAAAGAATTTTCTCTCTTTTCTATCTCTTTTTGCATTAGTAAAAAACTCTCAATAAGTCTTTTTAATTCAATATAGTCATTTTTATAAACTTCATTAGTATATTCACCTTGTGCTATACTTTCCATCTTTAAACTCACCTCATCTAAAGGTCTTAAAATAGATTTAGATAGTTGTACTGCAACTAAAGCAGAGAGTATTATCAACAACACTATGAACATAATTAAAAAATACATAATGTTAAAGTATGTTTCAAAAACATACTCATATCTCTCTTTTACTATTACATACCAATGAAGTTTTTGAGTAACTCCATATACCCCAATATTACTTCTTGATTTATTTGTAGCATTTTGAAAAATAAATTGCTTGTACTTATAATCATTGGCTATAAATTTTTTATATAACCCTAAATTTAAAATGCTCTTTCGCTGTAAAACAAACTCTTTTTTATCTGGATTAGCTAAAAATACTCCATGATTATCAATAATTCGTACCATAGTTGAATTATCACCACTTCTAAACTTTTGTGCAAATCTATTTAAAATGTTTAAATCAAGAACAATGATAGCAATATTGTCCTCATCTATCTTTACACTATAAGAGAGTACAGGATCGTTTGTTGTTGTTGATAGGTAAACTTCTGACCAATAATGATTTTTCCCTTTTTTGATCTCCAGAAATTGCTTACTATTAGATAAATCATATCCAATAAAAAGTTTTGATTTAAAATTAGTTTGAAAATCTTTGATAATTCCATTTTTATCTAAAATAAAAATTTCACCTATGTTTTTTTCAACTTGGATAAGACCTGTTAAAATTTTCTTTTTTCTCTCTTGATAGTTTTTTTGTAGATAAAAACCAATATTTTCAATATCTTCAATTATTCCATCAATATCACTCTCAACTTGTTTTAAAAGCTGTATGTGACTATTGTATAGTGCTTCTTTTTTTGACTCATAAGCATTGTATAAAGTAATAGAAGAAGCTATAATAAGAGGTATTGTGGTAAACAAAATAAGATAGATAACAATATTTTGTTTTATACTATTAATTTTGAACATTTATCTTCTCAAAAGACTGATTTTTAACTTCCATCATAAAGTAATCTCGATCAACATCACCATATTTATCAAAAATTATATCACCTTGAAGTCCACTATATTTAGAAGTTTGTAAAATTCTACTTTTTAATGTTTTAGTCTCTGTTGATATTAATAGGTTCTCAATAAGTATTTTTCCTAATTCATATCCTTGCGCAGCAAATACAGAAGGTTTAACCTTATATTTTTTTTCAAACTTATTAACAAACTCTAAAAAGTTTTTATCTTTAGAATTATCATCATAACCAGTTGAAAAAACAACACCTTCAACTGATTTTCCCCCATTAGTAATAAAATCTGTTGTTTTTGCCCAACCACTTCCTAAAATATCTGTTGTAATCTTACTATGCCGAATATATTGAATAATATTAGCAGAATCAATAGAATTTCCAACAATTAGAATTAAATCATTTTTTGTAGTTTTAAGTGCATCTATTATTGTTTCATAATTATTATTTAAATCCATAGCTTCTACAAACTTGTTTCCACCGCTTTGTACTAACATCTCTTGAAAAACTTGAAGATATCCATTTGCATATGAAAGATTTTTTGAATCATAGATAACGAATATTTTTTCATATCCTTTGCTATCTACATAGTTTAATAATGTTTTATATCTTTTTGCGGAACTTTCTACTTGAGTTCGTAAAAAGTTATCATCTTTGCTGGAAAATTCATTACTGCTAGCTGTTGCTGAAAAAAGCAACATCTCTTTTTGCTTATTAACTTCATCAAAAGATATTTTTGTCATAGAGCTCGTAGCATTTCCAACGATAATTTTAATATCATTCTTAATAAAGTATTCTATAACTTTTTGTGCTTCTTTTTTATCTTGTTTATCATCTTTTTGAATAATTCGTATTTTCTTTTCATTAATCGTATAATCTATCTCATCAAAAGCAAGTAAAAAACCATCTCGTATATCAATCCCTAAAGCTGAATATTTTCCACTAAGTCCTGCTAGAAAACCTATCTTTAATTCATCTTCATTTTTTTCATTACAACCTATAAAAAAAATACAAGCTATCAATAAACTTATAAATATTTTTATATTTTTCATAAAAAACTTTTTTAATCAAACTTCATAGAAAAATCTAACCAAGTAGCTTGATGAATAATACTTCCACTACTCACAGCATCAATACCACTGTTAAGATAGTTTCCAATTGTTTTTTCTGTTATATTTCCACTTGCTTCTAATAAAATATGTGGATAATTTTCATCTCTAAAATCTGCTACTTTTCGTATCTGTTCTGGTGTCATATTATCACACATAATAATATCTGCCCCTGCATCCATAGCTTCTTGTACTTGTTCAAAAGTTTCACACTCAATCTCAATTTTAGTAACCCAAGAGATTCTTTTTCTTGCTATTTTCACAAATTCTTTTAAATCAGGAATTGTTTTAAGATGTGTATCTTTTAACATCAAACAATCATCTAGCCCCAATCTATGATTGATAGCACCCCCAACTCTTGAAGCATACTTTTCAAAGTCTCTTAACTGAGGTCTAGTTTTTCTTGTATCTAATAATACAACATTACTTCCCTCTAAAATTTTCGCATATATATTTGCATTTGTTGCTATTCCAGAAGCGTGTTGTAATAGATTTAAAAATGTTCTTTCACTACTTAGTAATACAGATGCTTTCCCTTCTAACTCTGCTATCACATCACCTTTTTTTACTTCATCACCATCTCTTAATAAAAACTTGCAATCAAATTTTTCAGTTCTTGCTAACACTTTGGCATATTTAACACCGGCAATAATTCCATCATCTTTTGCAACAACTCGTGCTGTAAATCTCCCTTTTGGAGCAATATCAAAAAATAAATCTCCTCTACCATTATCTTCTGTTATTGCATTTTTAACAAACTTTCTTATATTTATCGCCATATAGTTTAAACCTCAAACATTCTATTTAGTGCTATTTTTGCATATTTTTCTACATCTTTATCTACAAGGATCTCATTTTCATAAGTTTTATTTTTGATTGATAATAATGTATTATATAAATCTTCTAATGTCGTTTCATTCATTGTTGGACACTCTGGTTTTGTAGAGCTTAAAACAAAAGTATTTTTTTCTCTTAAACGATTTACCATATTAAATTCTGTTCCTACTACTACTTTTTGTTCAATAGGAATATCCTCTGTAATATACTTTATAAGCTGTGAAGTACTTCCTACGAAATCAGCCTTTTCTACAACAGCAGGGTCACACTCAGGATGAACTGCTACCAAAATATCTGGATATTTTTCTTTATAAAAATCAACATCTTCAGGTGTAAAAAGTTGATGTACAGAACAAAATCCATTAAAACAAATAATATCTGCATTTTTTACATCTTCTATATCATCTATTCCAACAACTGCAGATTTTAATCCTATTTGTTTTGCAAAGTTCTGTCCTAAACATCTATCTGGTACAAAAAAGATTTTTTTACCACTTTCAAGACCCTTATTGATAATTTTATAAGCATTAGAACTTGTACAAACATATCCACCCATTTTTCCAACTTCAGCTTTTACTTCTGCACTTGAGTTTATATAAGTTATTGGTAAAATATCTTCATTTGAAATACCAGCTTCGTTTAGTGTTTTTAAATTCATATTATAATAATCTACATCAATCATCTTTGCCATAGCACAACACGCTATTTTAGGCATAAGAACTCTTTTATGAGGAGCCAAAACTTTTACACTTTGTCCCATAAATCCAACTCCGCAAAATATGATATTTTCACTGTCACATGCCATTGCTTTTTTTGCAAGTTCTAAACTGTCACCTACAATATCACCCAATTCAAAAACCTCATCTTTTTGATAAAAATGAGCTACTATAGTTACATCAAGTTCATCTTTGAGTTTTAAAATCTCTTGTTTTAAATCCATTCTATTTATTATCCTAAATTGTATTTCTATTTATATTCTATAATATAACAAATTTTCATTTAGTGCATACTGAATCGTAATCAATGTAAGATATATATTGTTTAAAGGAGAGTTTGGTGTTTAGATTGGTAAAAGAACAAACCAAATATCTAATATTTGGTTTGTTCTAAATAAAAAGTTACTACTTTTTATTCGATAAGAATAGTGCTACTTGTTGGTGTTTTTTACCTTTGATTTTTCCACAAATTCCACTTGTTGTTAAAAATGATTTTGCATCTGCAACTGATGTAAATCTTTTGTCTGTTTTTTTACACATTTTATTGTAAATTTTTTCACCCATTGTAGCTGCTTTTGATTGTCTCATAGCAGTAGCTTTCATATCTTTTTCTAAAGAATCTTCAACCATTTTATATAACTCTTCAAAGTTCATGATTTTTCCACCATTTTGTGTAGCAAACTTTTGCGCAGCTGTTTTTGTACCAAAAGCATATTTACTTACAACACTCATAGTTCCAGGTTTCTTACTTCCAACTACAAAAAATGCTTTTTTTGAATCTATGAATTTTAAAGTTGTATTGTCAACTACTTTATAATTTGTTAGTTTTTTCCCATTTTTAACTGAGTCTTCCACTGCACATACTATTGAACAATATTGATGTGTATGTCCATTTTCGCTTGCAGCATGATTTGTTTTATAAAACATTGGTAGCGTCATACCACATACAGGACAATACATTTTATTTTTACCATCTTGAATAATTTCTGCATTACTTGCAGGAACAGCTCTATAGTTCCCCATAGCTTTTGCTTTTTTCATACCTTGTCCATCACTATTTGCAGCTAAAGCTCCCATTGTAAATATAGTACAACCTATTAATAATCCAACTAAAAAATTTTTCATTGTAACCCTTTTTATTTTTTTCTATTATACATCAAATCTGTTAAGTGTTTGTTAAGTACACTTTTTTATCACTCATTCTCATCTAATTTATATACTTGGTACTCTTCTATATCTTTAAATTCAATTATTTTTTTACCAAAATGATCTTTTTTAAATACTTTTGCATCTTCTAAACTTTCAAAGGGGATAAACTCGTGTCCCATAGGACCATACACATCACTCCGTATCACATAATACGCTTTTGTACCGTCTATCCCTTTTTGTGAATAATAATCAGTTACAAGAATTTTTGTTATATTTTCTTGTTTTGCTATTTTATAATCACCCCATCGTAATGGATCAAAATAAAACTTCATTAAATCTTTTACTCCATCAAAAGACCAATGCTTTTTCACTTCATTCTCTTCATAAAAAATTTGAGCTGCCCATCGTGGGTACTTATAAGTAAACATACCACATACAGGACATTTTTCATCCTCTTGTACTTCTACTTTCCCCTCTATACTTCCTAAATCTCCAAATCTTTTTACTTCCCAAACATACAATGCAACTGCTTGTAAGTCTTTTTCTTTCAATGATTTACAAAGTTTTTTATCTACAATATTTTGTTTTAACTCATTAATCTCTATATAATTTGTTGGGTCTATAAGTTCTTGTTGACAAACTTTTTCAAATATTCTTTTTCCTCTAGGGTAAGTTTTTTTTATTTTCTTTTTAAGCGTCATGCTATCATCTTTTTTGAGTGAGTCTTTCCCCATTTTTAATGCTACATCAAATGATACTATTTTCCCTTTATATTTTTTGGTAAACTCTTGAGCATCTTTTTTAGTTTTAAAAGCAAGTTTACTTGATTTTGACATAGTACCTGCAACTTTACTATCTACTACAAAGTAAGCATTTTTTGCTTGAATATATTCTTGGTTTTTTACATCCAATACTTTAATGCTTTTTTCATCAATTCCATACTCTTGCATATCAACAACTAAACATCTCATACTACAATATTGTCTTATACTTCCATTCATTTGTAGCTTTGCAATATATGATGTTTTATAGTAGTCCTCTATTTTCATACCACATACAGGGCACCATTTTTTTCCAACTTCTGCCTGAACTAAGAGAGGTTCTACCGTAGCATTCTTTGAGAAGCTTACCCCATATACAACTGTACCTACTATTAGCATCAGCAATCCAAGAAAAAATTTCTTTTTTAACATAATATTTCCTTTTAACTTTTATAACTTAATATTAACAAATTATAGTTAATTAAATGTTAATTTACATTCAAAGCAGATTTAGCTAAAATACGCAATTATTAAACAAAGGAATTTTATGGAGTTTTTCTCAAATCCAAATGTAATATTTTATATAGCAGCATATCTTATAGGTTCTATACCATTCGGTCTTATTTTGGCAAAAAAATTTGCAGGTGTAAATATCAAAGACTCCGGAAGTAAAAGTATAGGGGCAACAAATGTCTTACGAGTTGTAAAAGAAACAAATCCTAGCTTAGCAAAAAAACTAGGAATAGCAACTGTTATCTTGGATGCACTTAAAGGGACACTTGTAATATTAATTGCAATGTTTATGGGAATGGGAATTGAAACATTATGGGCTATTGCTGTTTTAGCTGTACTAGGACATTGCTATAGTGTATATTTAAATTTTGAGGGAGGAAAAGGAGTTGCAACTGGACTAGGTGTATTTTTAATCCTTATTCCAATACCAACAATTATTGGTGCTATAGTATGGGGATTTTGTGCAAAAGTACTAAAAATATCTTCTTTATCATCACTTTTAGGACTTATTGGAGTTGTAATCTCTGCAATAATCTTAAACAATGGTCTTGGTGTAGATTCAAATGCTCCTATGTATATCATCGCTTTTATAATTATCTATAAACATATTCCAAATATTGTAAGACTTATAAAAGGTCAAGAGACAAAAGTTGCCTAATCAACCAAAAAAGATGAAAATTTCTATTGAGGAATTTTCATTTAAAACAATTATAGGGATACTCCCTTTTGAAAGAATAACTCCACAAAAGGTAATCCTAAATATCTACTTTGAATACACTTTTTCTCAAGATATGAAAGATTTTTGTGATTATAGTGAAATTAGTAACCTAGTAAAAAAAACTATGAAGAAAAAGAAATTTGAGCTTATAGAAGATGCGATAATTTATCTAGAACATCTACTTACAAAAAAATACAATATCTCAAATTTCAATATAAAGATAACAAAACCTACTATATTAAAAAATTGTAAAGTTTCAGTAGAGAATATTTAGACTAAGTCTAAAAAATCATTTTTAAAAATCAAAACCTCTTTTGTATCTTTTTTATAGATAAATCGTTTATCCCCGTTTTTTACTCTATTTAGTACTATTGCTTTTATTTGATTATCTGTTTTATTGTATCCACGCATTAAAACAAAAAACTCTTTTAAGTCCATAAAAGGCAACCCTATTTGATGTGAGTCTTTTTCTTGTGCTTTTTTCTCTTGATGTTCTATTTGATAAATAGCTTTCATCTCTTGAAAAGCACTTTTGAGAAGATCTACTTCACTTTGAAATACATTAAGAACTTTTTGTTGGTTTTTATCAAGTCTTTCTATCTCTGAACTATATTGTCTTCGCATAAATTTAATGGTTTTTTTTAAAATCATAATCTGTTCATCTTTTGACTTTAAAGCTATTTCACTGAAATTCTGAGTATCGTTATTTGTATTATTTTGATTTTTTGTGTTTGTTTCTTGAGACTGTTTTGGTTTTATTATAGAACTATCAATATATACATAAGTTTTTCCATCTTGCTTCACAGCTTCAAGTTGCCCTTTTTTTATACGATAATGGATACCTTGTAAAGACAACCCTAATATTTGTGCTGCTTCATTACTAGATACTAACTGTTTCAAAACTATAAAATCCTATTTATGATCTTCACTATCTATAGTGATAACTGTATGAACATTTCCTCGTGGTTTAAAATCAGCTACCAATTTCATTTTTCTTGGCTTTAAATTTTTATAAAGTGTATCATAAATTTCATTCGCACCATTTTCATGAGAAATCTCTCTATACATAAAAGTATTGATATATATTTTTAATGCTTTTAATTCTATCACTTTTTTGTTTGGAACATATTGTAATTTTAAAGTAGCAAAATCAGGATAACCACTTCTTGGACACTTTGCCATAAACTCTGGAAGTTCAATCTCTATAAGGTAATTTTTTTTATGCTGATTAGGCCAATAGTTTTCTTTCTTATTTATATCAAATTCTACTATCTCTTTTTCACCATATTTCATCACAACTGCCTTTAAATTCATTATTTAAGTTCATTATACAAAAAATTATGTTAAATTCAAATATTATAAATAATAAGAGGTGCAAATGAATATATTGACAATGATAGTGTTTACACTATTTTTATCATTGATTTTAAATTTAGTCTTAAAAAAAATCAATATATCACCAATCGTTGGATATATTTTTACAGGTGTTGTAATAGTTTCATTTACCAACTTAATACATATAGATAGTCAATATGTAAATCATATTGCTGAATATGGTATCGTTTTTTTAATGTTTACAATAGGACTCGAGTTTTCAGTAAATCACTTAAAACAGATGAAAAAAGAGGTATTTGTATTTGGAAGTTTACAAGTTATTGTTACAACTCTTATTTTTACATTTATCTCAAATAAGTTTTTTTCACTTGATATGAAAACATCAATAGTTATAGGTTCTGCTCTTGCCCTATCATCAACAGCAATAGTTTTAAAAGTTTTAAATGAAAATGGTGATATCCATAGACCTTATGGGAGAAACAGTGTTGGAATATTAATATTTCAAGATTTAGCAGTTATCCCTATATTACTAATGATAACCATACTCTCCGATGCAGATAAATCTGTAGGAGATATGGTACTCAATACTTTGATATCAGCAATTTTAGTTGGGATAATTCTTTTCATCGTAGGTTTTTATGTTTTAGAGAAATTTTTAGCATATGTTGTAGATACACATACAGAAGAGTTATTTATCATTGCAATTTTACTTATTGTACTTTCATCAGCTTGGCTTGCACACAGTTTTGGATTTTCACATTCACTTGGAGCTTTTCTTGCTGGAATGCTTATTGCAGAGACAAAATATAAGTACCAAATAGAAGCTGACTTGGTACCTTTTAGAGATATCTTACTTGGTATATTTTTTATATCTGTTGGTATGCAAGTAAACTTAAATACTATTTTTGAGAATTTCTTTTTAATTATAGGATTAGCAATAGCAATTCTTACACTAAAAGTTATTATTATATTTTTAATAGTGAGAATATTTACATTTACAAAAAGAGCTATAAAAACGGCTCTTGCATTAGCACAAGTTGGAGAATTTTCATTTGCTGTTTTAGCACTTGCAAGTACAAATCATTTAATAGATAGTGAACTCAATCAAATTATGATTTCTGTAGTTATATTATCTTTAATATTTACCTCACTAGCATTAAGACATGTAAGAGCATTTACAAATCTTTTTTATGCACAAAGAACAGAAATACTTGAGGAACCAATGATAAGTGCCGATATACAAAATCATATCATTGTATGTGGATATTCAATATTGGGACAAAAAATAGTAAAAAAACTGAAAAATTCTAATTTGCCTTATGTAGCTATTGAACATGATAGACAGCATGTGAAAGAAGGACACGATAAAGGTGATATTGTTTTCTTTGGAAATGCAGCTTCTAAAACTATGTTGAATTCTTTATTTATAAAAAATGCAACAGCTGTTATAATTGCTATTGATAATGATGAAAAGATAAGACTTATTTGTGAAACTATAAAAAGCATTGATCCTACTATATCAATCGTAGTAAAAATTTCACATCAAGCACAAATAGAAGATTTTAAAGATTTAAAAATAGATAGTTTTATCAATGAAAATGAGTTAGTTGCAGAACAATTAGTTCAAAATGCAACACAATGTAAAATATAAAAGGGTGAAAATTGGCAAGTTATGAATACAAATTAGATGATGAATTAGATTTAGAAGAACCAAAAAAGTATAAAGTACTTTTACTAAATGATGATTTTTCTACAATGGAGTTTGTTATAGAAGTTCTAACAAAAGTATTTAGAAAAACATTGAGTGAAGCAGAAGCAATTATGTTAAGTGTTCATAATAATGGTAAAGCAGTATGTGGAATTTATACAAAAGAGATAGCTTACACAAAAGTAGCACAAGTAAAAACAATGGCTAGAAAAGCAAGTTTTCCATTAAAAGCTGTAGCACAAGAGGAATAAAAATGATAATAAGTAAAAAATTACAAAAAGTATTTTCAGACGCTGTTAACTATGCACGAGCAAATAGACATGAATATATTACAATCGAACATATTTTTGTTTATCTTTTAAATGACTCATCTATTAGCTCTATTTTAGAGCAATTACAAATAGATGTAGAAGAGATTCAAGGAAAGTTAAAAAACTATATTCTTAAAAATACTCCACAATATCCAGAAGAGTTTAAAAATGAGGATCCAATAGAAACTGTAACACTTACATCAACAATTGAACAAATGGTATCACACTCTCAACTATCAGGAAAAGGTGAATCTACTGTTGAAGATATGTTTGTATATATTTTAAAAGATGAAAAAGCATATTGTACTTTTCTACTAAAAGAATATGGTCTAGAAAGAATTGATATTTTAGAAGAGATAAGTCATGGGGATTCAGCCCAAGAGGATGAAGATAACGAGAATGACTTAGAGCTTAATAAAGTAAAAGACTATAAAAAGAAAACCCAAGAAACACCTTTACAACAAAATAGTGTTGAGTTAGTTGCTCTTGCTTTGGATGGACAAATTGATCCAGTAATAGGAAGAGATAAAGAGATTAAAAGAGTTGTAGAGATACTTGCAAGAAGAAAGAAGAACAACCCTATTTTACTAGGGGAAACAGGTGTTGGTAAAACTGCTATTGCAGAAGGATTAGCGTTAGAAATAGCAAATCAAAATGTACCTGATTTTTTAAATGATGCAAAAATATATTCTTTAGATATGGGTTCTATGATTGCAGGAACAAAATACAGAGGAGATTTTGAAAAAAAACTCAAAGCTGTTTTACAAGAAGTTGCAAAAAAGAAAAATGCGATTCTTTTTATTGATGAGATTCATACTGTAGTTGGAGCAGGTAGTGTTGGCAATAGTGCTATGGATGCTTCAAATATATTAAAACCTATGTTAAGTAGTGGAAAACTAAGGGTAATTGGTGCTACAACTTACGAAGAGTATAGAAATGATTTTGGAAAAGATAAAGCCTTTAGTAGAAGATTTGCAAAAGTTGAAGTTAAAGAACCATCAATAGAAGATTGTATTTTAATTTTAGAGGGATTAAAATCAAAATATGAAGAGTATCATCATGTAAAATATACACCTGAGAGTTTAAAACTTGCCGTTGAATTAAGTAAAAAGTTTATAAATGACAGATTTTTACCTGATAGTGCTATTGATGTTATAGATGAAGTTGCAGCAACAGTTAAACTTACAAAGAAAAGTAAAACAATCAAAATTACCCCAAAAGATGTAGAAAACACTATATCTAATATCGCGCAAATTCCACCAAAAACTGCCACAAAATCTGATTTAAGTTTACTTAAAAACTTAGAACAAAATCTTCAAAAAAGAGTTTTTGGACAGGATGAAGCAATAGCTACAATAGTAAAATCTATTAAAATAAATCGTTCAGGAATGGGCATTGAAAATAAACCTGTTGGAAGTTTCTTATTTACAGGAAGTACAGGTGTTGGGAAAACAGAAGTCGCAAGAGAGTTAGCAAATGTTATGGGAATACATTTTGAAAGATTTGATATGTCTGAATATGGTGAAGCACATACTGTAAGTAGACTTATTGGAGCACCTGCAGGATATGTAGGATATGAAAAAGGTGGTCTTTTAACTGAGTCAATCAAAAAACATCCACATACAGTATTATTACTCGATGAGATAGAAAAAGCACATCCAGACCTTATGTCTTTACTTTTACAAGTGATGGATAATGCAACATTAACAGATAATAATGGTACAGTAGCAAACTTTCAAAATGTTATCCTTATTATGACATCAAACTTAGGTGCAACTCAAGCTAGTATTATGGGATTTGCAAAAGATGACAATCTTAATGAAGATAAAGCAGTAAAAAAATTCTTTGCACCTGAATTTAGAAATAGACTAGATGCTGTTGTAAAATTTGAACAATTAACACAACCTGTTTTATTAAGAATAGTTACAAAATTTATTAAAGATTTAGAAAGTAATTTAGCAGACAAGGATATAAAAATCACACTTACTACAAAAGCTAAAAAAGAATTAGCGCGAAAAGGCTATGATAAACTAATGGGTGCAAGACCTTTACAAAGAGTTATAACGCAGTACATTAAAACACCTTTAACAGATGAAATACTCTTTGGGACATTAAAAGATGGTGGAAAAGTAACTATTGAGTTTAAAGAGGAAGAGTTTAGTTTTAATTATAATTAAAAACTAAACTTTCCACCTTCCCAATAATTATTTGATAGATGAATTTTGTTATCTTTTGCTTTTTGCCCTGTTGAATTTATATATGTTGATTGCCACTTTTTAATAACATATTTTTCTTCACTACTTTTTGTTACACTATTCATATTGACAACTATCATAACACTTAATGCTGTTATAATTGCTATTATTGAAGTTATTTTCTTATTCATATTATACTCCTAATTATAAATTAAAAGCCAAACTTACCACTAGTCCAATAATCATCTGATAGTTCAATTTTTTTATCTTCTACCTCTTTACCTGTTCTATTGATATAAGAAGCCTTATATCCAGACTCACCACCGGCAGATTTTATTTTATATGTTTCAGACAAAGAATCTTTTGTCTGATACCAATATAAGGTACCTGCTATAATGATAAGTAAAAGTATCAATATCATCTTGAAATTTATTACGCTGCTTTTTTGATTATTTTTCATATCTACACCTTATAAATTTTAAAATGATTTTGATGAAAATTGAGAGTTGTATTCACTTTAAGTTGCAACTCGGCCATCTTTCAATCAAGATCCGTAGCTTTCCGTCCTTACCTCACGACAAGTTTGGCTATTTTGATTATTATATCAATAATAAATTTAAGGAGAACTTAATATTAGCCATTAAATTTTATTATAGCTGAACCCCAAGTTAATCCACCACCAAAAGCATCTAAAAGCATCGTTTTCCCTTTTGTTAAACGACCATCTTCAAAACATTCATTAATTGCCATTGGAATTGAAGCAGAAGAAGTATTTCCATATTTTTCAACAGTAAGTACTTTTTGGTTTTCTTCAAATTTTAAGGCATCACCAACTGCTTTAATAATTCTATAATTAGCTTGGTGAGGTATAAATAAGTCTATATCTGCATTTGTATAGTTATTTTTTTTCATAATTTTATGCACATCACTTGTTAAAGTTCTTACTGCAACTTTGAAAGTTTCATTCCCTTTCATTTGCATAAAAGAAGCTTCACTACTTTGTACACTTGGAGTTAAAAGTAAGTCTTTTTGACTTCCATCTGCACTACATTGAATATCAACTATAGCTTCATCTTTATTTTCCGTTGCACTTATAACAGCAGCTCCTGCACCATCTCCAAAAAGCATACAGGTTGTTCTATCTGTATAGTCAACAATATTACTTAACTTTTCTGCACCAATGATTAAAACATTTTGTTTCATTCCTGATTCAATGAAAGCTTTTGCTACACTTAATGCATAAATAAATCCAGTACAAGCAGCACTAATATCAAGTGCCATTACATCACTTATACCTAATTTTTCAGCTATTATACAAGCTGTTGAAGGCATACACATATAATCAGGACTAATTGTAGCACATACAACTAAATCAATATCTTTATTCTTTAATCCTGCTCTATCTACAGCAAGTTGTGCAGCTTTAGCACCCAAGTCACTTGTTTCTTCTTCACGTGAAGCTATTCTTCTTGTTTTGATACCTGTTCTTTTAGTGATCCACTCATCACTTGTATCCATCCTATCAATAAACCATTGGTTTGAACGAATTTCTGTTGGGATATAAGCACCAATAGATTTAAATGAAGCATACATAAGCATCAGTCCTTAAATTGTTTTAATTTCTCTTCTATATCATTATTTAGATTTGAATCTGCAGCAGAAATTGCTTGAAATATAGCATTCTTAATAGCTTTGGCATTTGATTTACCATGAGCTATAATAACAGGTGCTTGTACTCCAATCAAAGGAGCTCCACCATATTCAGCATAATCAACTTTAAGCTTTAAGTTTTTAAATACTTTTCTCATCAATACAGCACCAGTTATAGAAACTAACGATCTTCGTAAATTATCTTTAATAATTTTCCCTATAGTATCTGCAACGCCTTCAGCTGTTTTAAGTAATATGTTTCCTATAAAACCATCACATACAACAACATCTACTGTACCATTAAAGATATCATTACCTTCTACATTTCCAACAAAGTTTGGAACTTTCTCTAAAAGTTTAAAAGCTGTTTTTGTTACTTCATTACCTTTAGATTCTTCTTCGCCATTACTTAAAAGTCCCATCAAAGGATTATCTATACCTAAAACATCTTCAGCATAAACTCTACCCATAATACCAAATTCTTTAAGATTATTAGCATCACAATCTACATTCGCACCAACATCTAATACAAGTGTATTTCCATTTACTGTTGGCATAAGTGTAGCTATAGCTGGTCTACTTACACCTTTAATTCTTCCTATTCTTAAAGTTGCTAAACTCATACTAGCACCACTGTGTCCAGCACTTACATAAGCATCAGCTTCTCCACTCTTTACAAGTTCAATTGCTTTATATGCACTACTTTCTTTTCGTTTAAGTGCATCTGTAGCATGGTCTGTCATACTAATAACATCTGAAGCTTCATATATTTCTATACGATTATTGAATTTTTGAGGAATTAAAGGTAAAAGTTCTTCTTTTTTTCCAACTAATATAGCGTTAAAATGTCTATCTTTTTTTAGTGCTAATATTAATCCATCTATGATAGGCGAAGGACCGTTGTCCCCACCCATTGCATCTATTGCTATTTTTAGCATTAGTTTTTATATTCACCTGTAGTTGGGTTTACATTATGAGGCATTTTCCATGTCCCATCAGTATCTTTTACTGGTCTTTTTAAAGTAATTTTATAATGTGTTCTTCTTTTTGCACTTCTTGAGTGACTCACTCTTCTCTTTGGTACTGCCATTTTTTATCCTTAATATTCTATTTCGACATAGTCGTTATTTTCTTTACAGTTATCACATACATGATACTCTGATTTTAGTGACTCTAGTTCACTTTGTAATATTTGTTCAAAATCTAAAATATGATTATCAACTTCTACTACTATAAAATCTTCATCATTTTCAGATGAATATATTCCATCACTCACTACAAAATTTACATTTTCATTTAAACTTATTTGAAAAGATTGACCACATTTACAGCAATCAACATCATACATTCCACTTAAATTTCCATCAATTTTTGCAAGTTTTGATGATATTTTACTAAAAGAACCTGAAAACTTTACTGAATTTGAATTTAATTCAAATTCAGTAGGTTGTAAAGGTACCTTTCGAAACTCGATTTTCATATAATATACTAATGTTTATATATTAACAAATATCTTTTGTAGCAAAAAAGAAATTAATCTCAATCGCAGCATTTTCTAATGAATCTGAACCATGTACTGCATTCGCATCAATTGATTCAGCAAAGTCAGCTCTAATTGTTCCAGCTTCTGCTTCTTTAGGATTAGTAGCACCCATTAGGTCTCTATTTTTTGTCATTGCATTTTCACCTTCTAAAACAGATACAACTACAGGACCAGAAATCATAAATTCTACTAATTCACCAAAAAAAGGTCTTTCGCTATGTACTGCATAAAAAGCTTCTGCATCTGCACGGCTTAATTGAATTTTTTTAGTAGCTGCTATTCTTAAACCTGCTGTTTCAAATCTATCTAGGATTTTTCCTACAACATTCTTAGCTACTGCGTCTGGCTTGATGATTGATAATGTTTGTTCCATTATATTCTCCTGTATATTAATTAAAGTTGCGGATTATAGCTAAAAAAATAAAAAAAGGCAAGAGAATTGAATCTCTTGCCTTTTTTTTTACTTAAAATAATCTTATTTAGACTATTCTTCTATACAAGGTTCACCTGCAACTGCACCTTCAGTTGTTGGGTTTTCACCCCATACAATACAACCTTCAGTAGGACAAGCTTCAGCACATGCTGGTGTATCATGATCACCCACACACTCTGTACAAGTTTCAGGGTTTACATAATAAATGTCCTCACCTGTTGGGTTTTCATCGTTATCAACAATTGACTCAGTTGGACACTCATCTAAACAAGCATCACACGATATACATGTATCTGTAATAACTACTGCCATATTAATTCTCCTGTGTTTAATTTGGGTAACTTTATCATAGATAAAATAAAATTATCTTTAAATTTTTAATAAAAATTGTTTTATTTATTATGAACTACCGAATTTGCCCATCTCCATATATCTTGTATTTATAAGTTGTAAGTTCATTAATTCCCATTGGTCCTCGAGCGTGCAGTTTATTTGTACTAATACCAACCTCAGCACCAAAACCAAATTCTCCACCATCTGTAAACTGTGTACTCGCATTTAAATATACACAAGCTGAGTCAACACTATTTAAAAATTTCTCTGCTGTAGAGTAATTTTGAGTAATAATTGCATCTGAATGACCTGAACCATATAATGCTATATGAGATATTGCTTCATCAACTCCATTTACAATTTTTATTGATAAAATATTATCTAAGTATTCTGTATCAAAATCTTCTTCTGAAGCTTTTGCTATATCAATGATTTGTTGTGTTTTGATACATCCTTTTAATAAGGTTTTATGTTTTGTAAACTCATCATATATTAAAGGTAATATCTCCTTAGCAATATTTTCATCTACAAGCATAGTTTCCATTGCACCACAAATTCCAACTCTTCTACATTTTGCATTAAGACTTACTTGAATTGCTTTTTGAATCTCTGCATCTTTATCTATATATGTATGACATAATCCTTTGTCATGTTTTACAACAGGTACTGTAGCATTTGTACTTACAAACTTTATAAGTGCTTCTCCACCTCTTGGAATTATTAAATCTACATATTTATCTTGTTTAATTAAGTTTGCAACACCTTCTCTGCTACTATCTGGTAATAAAGATATCACTTCTTTTGGTAAATTATTCTTTTCTAAAGTACTTTGTAATATCTTGGCAATAGCTTTATTTGAATTTTCGGCTTCTTTTCCACCTTTTAATATACATACATTTCCACTTTTAAAACATAAAGCAGCTGTATCACTCGTCACATTTGGACGACTTTCATAAATAATACCAATAACACCTATAGGAACAGAAACTTTTTGTATATTCATACCATTTTCAACTATCCAACCCTCATGAGTTTTTCCTACGGGATTTTTTAGTGTTGCAATTTCAGTAATTGCTGTTGCCATTCCTTCTATTCTTTCTTCATTTAATAATAATCTATCCATTAATGCTAAACTTAAATTATTTTCTTTTCCGGCAATCATATCTTTATTATTCTCTTCAATAATAAAATTTTTATTTTCTCTCAATGCAGTAGACATATCAAATAAAACTTTATTTTTTATATCACCACCTAATATTGACATTACATTTGTAGCTTCTTTTGCTTTTTTTAAAAAACTTTCCATCATTCCCTCTACTTTTGTGTAATTTTAAATGCAGACTCAACTGCTTTAATAAAACTATATCGTACATTACCCTCTTCTAAACTACTATATGCAGCTGCTGTTGTCCCACCAGGACTCATAACCCCATCTTTTATATTTGTAGCATGTTTTGCAGATACTAAATTACCAAAGCCTTTAAATAATCCATTTGTAACTTTAACAGCATCAGCTCTTTTCATCCCTTGTTTTACAGCACCATCACATAAAGCTTCGTGAACTAAAGCTAAATATGCAGGTCCACTTCCAGCAACTGCTGTTGCTATATCTAACTCTTTTTCACTATTCAGCCATAGTGTTTGCCCAATTGCTTCAAATAATTTACAAGATTTTTGTTTTAAACTCGTATCTCCTGTTAATGTTGTCATTGAACCACCTACACTTGCAGCTAAATTAGGCATAACTCGAACTGTTGCTTCAGATTTTATATTTTCTTTTAACATTGTTAATGTCGTACCTGCTAAAACTGAATATAACTCTTTACAAATACCATTTAACTTTACACCAATCTCTTGTATATTTGCAGGTTTTACACATAAAATTATAACTTTATTTGTTATATCAAAATCACCTAGTAAGTGCTTTTCAATCTTGACACCTAGTTTTGTTTCAAACTTTTCTATACTTTCTCTACTTCTTCCAACTACTTCAATATTAAATATCTCTTTTAAGCCAAGGGCTATTGATAAAGCCATATTTCCATTTCCAATAAATGTGATAGTTTCTTTATTCATGCTATTCCTTTGTTTATATTATTTATCTATAAAAAAAGGACAACTTAGAAGCTGCCCTTTAGTAAACTATTGTATAGAGTCTGCAAACTCTTTAAATACATATTTACTTTCATGGGGACCGGGACTTGCCTCTGGATGATGTTGTACGGAAAATATAGGTTTGTTTTTATACTTTACACCTTCTATAGTATTATCAAATAGATTGATATGTGTAACATCAGCAATATCTTCTATGCTATTTGGTACATTATAGTTATGGTTTTGAGCTGTAATCTCTACAACTTTTGTACTGTTCTGTACAGGATGATTTCCACCATGTTGTCCAAAAGATAATTTAAATGTATCATGACCATGTGCTATACTTAACATTTGATGTCCTAAACAAATACCAAACATTGGAATATTTTCACAAATAAGTTTTTGTACCTGCTCTTTTTCTTTTGTTAATGTCAGAGGATCACCTGGTCCATTACTTAAGAAAACCCCACCAATCTCGCCATCTTGAAATCTTTTTATTAAATCTTCTGCTTTAAAATCACTCGATACTACTTCAACTTCTAATCCTGACTCTACAAGTTCATTTAAAATATTTCGTTTTACACCAAAATCGATTACAACAACTTTTTTATCACTCATAACTGCTTTATTATATGACATTGTATCCATATTCCAAGCTCCATACTTATGAATATATGATTCTTTTGTAGTTACTTCTTCTATATAGTTTATATCTTCTATTCGTGGAGATTTTTCTAATTGTTGTTTTAGTTCATCTTTATTTGAAATCTCTGTTGATGCTATCATCATCATAGCACCCTCATCTCTTAACATTTTTGTTAAGTATCGTGTATCAATTTCACAAATTCCTAAAGTATTATTCTCTTTTAACAATTGAGCTAGAGTAGTCTCTGCTCTAAAATTTGAATACTGTTCATTGTAATTTCGTACAAAAACACCTTTGCAGTGCGCTTTTTTACTTTCATTGTCATTCTCATTTACCCCTACATTTCCAATCTCTGGAGCTGTAAAAGTTACAAATTGACCTGCATAACTAGGATCTGTAATAATCTCTTGATACCCCGTCATAGAAGTATTGAAAACTATTTCTCCAACAGCTGTACCCTGTGCACCAAAAGATTTTCCTGTTAAAAATGTACCATTTTCTAAATATATATAAATATTTTGCATATCCATCCTTTTATATTAGTCCTTTTTTTATAAGCTCTTCTTCATATAATCTATTAAATACTATATCATAATCTTCTGTACCAGGTATCAGTTTTCTTTTATATGTTTTTATTTTTTCAT
>JGI997J19993_1000085_pt1 | contig 36728 bp, 39 predicted proteins | sample Etolagbewater25m_FD_19993 | JGI IMG/M metagenome (IMG submission 19993)
TCAGGACTAAATGTTTTATAGAGACTTTCACGTCCTAGTCCTGTATCTTTTGCTATTTGGCTCATACCTTTAGCTTTTGCAATGTTTCCTATAGCTTCTAGCAGTTCATTCATATCGCCATCTTGAAGTACTTGAGTGAGATACTCCGCTATCATCTCTTTAGAATCCAAATACTCTGACACATCGAATGTTGTTAACTTAGTCATCTTTTAACTCCTTTGCTATTTTTTTAGCTTTTAAAATATCCTCTGTTTGAGTAGACTTATCTCCAGCGATTAGAAGAATCACTATTTCTTCTTTTCGTATGGTGTAATATACTCTATAACCAGGTCCAGTAGTAATTCGAAGTTCGCTAATCTCTGAAGAGATTGATTTATAGTCTCCAAAATTCCCCTCTTGAACTCTCCCAATTCTTCTCAAAATTGCCACTTTAGCTTTTGTGTCTTTTAGCTTCAGTAACCACTTAGAGAATATTTCAGTTTATTTAATTATATACATTCAGATATTGTATCTAATTAGATACAAACTTGTCAATAACATGTTTTTATAGAGATGTCGAGATTCTTTTTCTCAAGCTGAAAATTTGGAACTGGTGAAACTGTGCATGTTATGAAGTGTGGATGTGTTGGCTCATATATTTTGTATCTACTTATACCTATATTTTCTCTCTTAATTATTCTATATGCATTCCCAAGCTTGAGCTTGGGAACGAGGAAAGGACTTTATACTGATTTGCAAAGTTTGTTGCTTGGGTTATGGAAAATTCTTTTTCTGTCAAAACATTACCATAGCTTGCACCATACATTCCATCTATCAATCCATGAACATAAGCTGCATGTGCTAACTCTGCATAATCTAAATATTCTTTAATTGTTGCCATTTAATTTCCTTGTTTTGGTTTTAATGTTTTATGATATAGTTCAAGTACATTTGAGTCATCTGTCCCACAACTTGTGCCACTACTTGGACCTGCAAGATGAAGAAACCATCCATAGAACCATCCTACATTCCAATTTACTAAAAACTGTTCAGATAAAATTTCATTTATTTTTTTATCTTGTATTTGTCCAACTTTATCTATACTGATGCCTAGCACATATATACTTGTTTGATGATATTTCTTAACTTGTTTTATTTCAGAATTCCAGCGACTAATATCATTCTCGGCTACCTCTTCTTTTACAATACATTTGCCTTGACTTAGTACATCAACATAGCTCTCTTTATAAAACCTACCAAGCTGTACACATTGATCTGTAGTATTAACATCTACCCAAGAAACTCTATAGTATTTGAAAGGTTGTTTTTGATTTTCTCTTTTTTTGTACTCAATGTATTTGTAACCTTTGTAAGGCATTGGAGGAATTTTGCTATATGTACCAATATCTTCCCCAACATAAAACCCTTCGACATTATCAACGGTTTTATATATATGCACTCCTGCTTGAGTAACACAAAGAAATTTATAAATCGGATATCCTATAATCACATCCCATGTCGGGATAAGAAACCAAACTACAAAAATGATTCTTTTTATATGTTTATGATGTACAACTTTGGGAATTAACCATAAAGCGATAAAAAGTATAAAAGGATAAATAATAATAGACCCCATAATTAAAAAACTCATCTACACCACCTCTTTTTTATTAAAATTTAAACTATTAAGTTTTTCTAGTCCACCTGTGTCATCTACAATGTCACTGCCATCACCGCCCTCTAAAGTAAAAAGTGTTTACACCTTTACCACTTTGGATGATGTAATTGCTATTGTTTAAAAGTGTTTTTCTCTTCTAAAATAATGATATCTTAATTTACATCTAAAATATAAAATAATAAAAAACAATTATTATGATTTATGGAGAATGTGTAAAGATAGAGTATAAACTGAGGAATGTATGAGGAGAAAATTTGTTTTTATGTATACTCTTAAGCTCGAACTTGGAAGCCAAAAAACTACACGAGTGGCGTTTCCATCTTCTTCAGGTAAGCAACCATAGCTTCAAAGTCATCGCCTAGCTCAGCTTTCATGCTCTCTACTCTCTCATCCATAAACGAAGTTGTAAACTCAAGTTGTGAGAGTGGTACTGGGGTGCTAAAAGAGATGCCTAAGTCATCAAAACTAAAGTTAATGTCTTTTACCTCTTCTTCGTTAGAAATCTCTATGGCATGAACGATGGCTTGCATATTTACCCGCATGACAAATACTTGCATATCTTCTTGTGACAAACTCGAGAGTGAGTCTGCTACACCATTGACTATATAGTCATAGATGACTTGTGAGAGTACGATTTGTTTTTTTGTTTTTACAGAGAGTTCTTTCATACCGCTCATCCCATAGGATAGAGGATCTCGTTATGCACCTCATCACATGCTTTTAAAACCTCATCACTTAGCACCAAGTCCATTGCAGCCAAAGTAGCGTCTAGTTGATCGGGAGTTGTCGCTCCTATGATGGTTGAAGCTACAAAATCAAACTGTTTTGACCATGCAGTCGCCATAGTTACAGGGTCTAGTCCTGCTTCATGTGCGATTTTGAGATACTTCTGAGTAGAAGCAAGCGACCTCGCGTTTGCAAATCTATCTGCCATTAAACGCTGGCGTTTGTTTGTTGAGTTTATATAACTTGCAAAACGCCCCTCTTTGTTGTTTGGTTGATTATACTTTCCACTTAAAACGCCACCTGCTAGTGGAGAGTATGGAAGAAGTGATATCTGCTCTTTTTTACATACGGTTGCAAGCTCATCTAAAAAACGACGGTTTAAAAGTGAGAAGTTGTTTTGTATAGACTCAAATCTTGCATAGCCTTTATGCTCACTAGTCATAGTAGCTTTTGTAGTTCCATAAGCCGTATCGTTAGATGTTCCTATATAGCGAACCTTTCCACTTTGCACAAGTCTGTCAAAGGCTTTTAAGCTCTCATCTATTGGCACAAGTGTATCGGGCCAGTGCATCTGGTACAAGTCAATGTACTCAGTCCCTAAACGCTTCAAACTACCCTCTACCGCTCGCTCAATGTGAAAACTATCTATGGCAGTAAGTCCATGACGAATGGGCGGAACAAACCAACCATTTGCCGCTCCGGCAACCTTACTTGCGAGTATGATACTTTCACGCGGTTTTGTTTTCATCCATCGCCCTACTATCTCTTCTGTAAGACCTGCGAGTTTACCCGATGGAGGTACAGGATATATCTCTGCGGTGTCAAAGAAGTTCACTCCCGCATCGTATGCCTTGTCCATAATCTCAAACGCCACCTTCTCATCTGGCGTTTGTGTACCAAAAGTCATAGTTCCCATACAGATAGGGCTTACTCTAAGTCCTGTTCTTCCTATGTATCTAAAATTCATTTTGACTCCTTGCTAATGCTCTTATATGCTTTATCTAAAACTTCTATACAATTTTTAAGCTCATCAAACTCTTTGGCATTACAATCAAGCACGAGTACTTTTTCTATACCGTCCTTACCTAAAATGCAAGCTTGAGAGAGAACAACGTCACTCACTATCTTTGTACAGTTATGTGTTAGAGTAGTTGAGAGAGTATAGATTCGTTTCTCATCATTTAAAATGGTCTTTATAAGCTTCGCAACTGCCACGCCTATAGCTTGTTTTGTATAACCCTTTTTTTCTATGATCTTATATGCTCGCTCTCTTACCTTAGTCACTATCTCTTTTTTCATCTCTTGGAAGTTTTCTATACCAAAGTTTTCAAGAAGCAGTGGACCTATAGTCGCAACCGACCAGAGTGCAAACTCACTATCTCCATGTTCGCCAACTATAAATGCATGAATGTTTTTTCTATTTATATTTAAACGGCTTCCTAACTCTTCACGCAGTCTTATGGTATCTAGGACAGTTCCACTCCCAAAGAGTTTTCTTTTGTCGCGTTTTGAGTGTTCTATGGCCACACGAGTCATAATGTCTACAGGGTTCGTTACTATAATGATTTTAGCGTCTATGTTTATGACATCTAGCTCTTTCATAAGGCTTATCATTATTTTGCTATTTTTTTCTATGAGTTCTAAACGACTCTCACCTATCTCTTGGTTTGCGCCAATAGTCACAGCGATCACTTCACACTCTTTTAAGTCTTCTAAGGAATCTGTCGCTTTTACATTGATGTTTCCATTAAGAAGAGGAACCGCGTCGTTTATATCCCAAACTTCACCGAGTGCCTTGTCAATGTTTCTGTTATAAAAGACTATTTCTTTAGCGATGCCTAGCATTACAAGTGCATCAACTATACCGATGCCTACGTTACCAGCACCTACTACTCCTACCTTACTCATATCTAACTCCTTGTTAGTATTTTACAGTGAACCCTATTCCTATATTATACCCTGCTAGTCCATCCGCGTTTATCGTACTTACTTCTGTAAAAAAACGCTTTATCCATGAGGGACCATTATCTAAGTACCAGTATCCTACAGCCCCTACCTTTGAGTAAGCATTAAATCCAACAGACTTTACTACATCACCTTGCATATAATTTCCATTTAGGTATCCTTCAAGTGTAAAGTACCCGTTTTTGTAAGGGAACAATGGATCGGTTTCTACACCTATTGAAGTAGAAAGAACACTAGATTGACTAGTAAATGAAGCGAGCTTTTCAAAACTAAAATCAGATTTAGTATCATAAAACTTATATCCCATTTTAAAATAGGGTCGCATATACTTCACCTCTGGTCTATACTCTGCTTCTAACAAGATTTTATAGCTAAGGTTATCATTGTAGTTTTGATTAAAAAAGTCTTCTATAGGTGCTGTAATACTTTCGTCACTCTCTTTAACACTTACACCCGAACGCGAGTATATAAGTTCTATACCACTCATAACACTTAAATCATCAAGAAGCTTATAACGAACACCCAAACCCAGTCCGGCTGTATATGTTTGCAGATGAGTATCTGCTGTAAGTCTTGAATTTGGAGGTAAAACAAAGTCTTTGGATGTAGATACACGACTATAACCAACATTTCCCATAAGAAAGTAATTTAGCTTAGAGTCTGAATCGAAGTGATATCTAAAGGGAAGATTATATATCTGCATATCTATGTTTGCTTTTGTAAAGTGAAAAAGTCCAGTGTTTAGACCATCTTGAGAAGTAAAAATAAGTAAAGCGTTTATGTTTGCTAAGTGTGCATCCTTAGCAATAGCATCCGTAGATGTATATGTTTCTACTTCTGCTTTAAGTACTAAAGAGAACAAAAAGAGAAATAAAAAAAGTGTTTTCACTCTATTTGAGTTCTCCCCAATTGTCACCAATGTTAAGACTTGCTTTGAGTGGAATGTTTAACTCCATGATAGTGTCCATAATAGTTCTAAATCTATCAGCTAAGACTTGTGCCTCATCTGCGTTTACTTCAAAGATGAGTTCATCATGGATTTGGAGTAGCATCTTAGCGTTTAGCTTCTCTTCTTCTATGACTCTATGTATCTTGTTCATACTTAGTTTAATAAGATCAGACGCACTTCCTTGAAAAACAGAGTTTACACTCTCGCGTTCATAAGCAGCTCTAAACATAGGAGTGGCATTTTCATAGTCAAAATAACGACGGCGTTTAAGAAGTGTCTCTACATACCCTTTCTCTTTTGAGCTATCAACTATGCTTCTAAAGTAAGACTTTACAGTAGGAAAAGATGCAAAATACTTTTCTATAATCTCTTTTGCCTCTTTAGTAGTGATTCCTAGAGTGTCTGAGAGCTTTTTCTGGCCCATTCCATACAGAAGTCCAAAGTTGACTGTTTTAGCGATAGAACGCTTCGCAGGAGCTTCTTCTTCACCAAACAGAGCAATAGCTGTTTGAAGGTGGATGTCTTTGTCATTTTTAAACGCATCAACGAGTACTTTGTCCTCAGAGAAGTGTGCAAGCAAACGCAGCTCAATCTGTGAGTAATCTATACCTATAAGCTTCTTACCCTCACCTGCTATAAACGCACGACGGATTTTTGCACCTAGTGGCGTTCGTGTAGGGATGTTTTGGAGGTTAGGATTTTTTGAACTAAGACGTCCTGTTGCAGTTCCCGTTTGTACAAAAGAGGTGTGTATGCGAGAGTGCTCACTCTCTTTTGAGAGTTTTAAAAGTGGCTCTATGTATGTTGAGTAGAGTTTGTAAACCTCGCGGTACTCTAAAAGCTGAGGAATAATCTCATGCGCGTCTTTAAGACCGCTCAGAACTTTCTCATCTGTAGAGTAACCTGTCTTAGTTTTTTTACCCACTGGAAGACCAAGCGTTTCAAAAAGAACGACTCCGAGTTGTTTTGTAGAGTTGATGTTAAACTCACCACCCGCTAAATCATGAATAGACTTCGTAAGAGTTGCAAGCGTCTCTTTAACCTCTTCTAAGAACTCTTGTAAAAATGCTCCATCAACTTCTATCCCTGTTTTCTCCATTCTAAGAAGTGTCTGTATAAAAGGAAACTCAACATCACGAGCCTCTTCTATAAGGTGTGCCGCTGTTTGAAGTTCTAACTTCTCTAAGAAAAGATTGTAAAGTTTTGCTGTTATAAAAGCATCTTCTGATGCATAAACGCAGGCATCTTCAAGCTCAACACCCGCAAATGTTTCACCCTTTTTGACTGTGTCTTTAAACGCCACCATAGTATGACCTAAAAGTTTCTCGCTTAGTTTGTCAAGTGAGAGTGCTGACTCTGTGTTTATAAGCCATGCTAAAATCATACTATCTGCATACACTTTTAAGGTATCATCTTCTAAAAAACGCGAGACAAAGTGTAGGTCAAACTTAATGTTGTGACCAACTACTTTTGACTCAAAGATTTTTCTTATAGCCGCTTTTGCCTCATCCTCGCTTATCTGATCAGGAACGCCGAGATAGAAGTGAGCAAAAGGAACATAAAACGCCTCTTTTTCATCAAAACAAAAACTAAAACCTACAAGCTTGTCTTTGTCATACTCTAAACCTGTCGTCTCTGTGTCAAACGCCACTACTGTATCTGCTTTGAGGTTTTTCAAAACGTCGTCTAAAGCTTTTGCATCAGTGATGAGTGTTGCTTTGAAGTCAAGCTTCACACTATAGTCTTCTTCTTGTGGAGCTACTTGAGCTGCTACTCTCTCTTTTTTCTCATCACTCACCATGTTTTTAGCATGTATAACTCTTAAGATGGCGTTTTGTTCATACTTCACAAGCTCATCATAAATATTTAAAAAAGGGTGCTCAACATTCATAGTGTACTCTTCAAAGTCTATGCTATCAAAAACATCATGCTTAAGTGTTACAAGCTCACGTGACATGTAGGCTTGAGCCTTACACTCGATGAGCTTTTTCTGATTTGCACCTTTTATAGCATCTACATTTGCATAAATATTGTCAAGTGTACCGTACTCTTTAAGAAGTTTTTCTGCACCTACTTTTCCTATACCTCTTACACCAGGGACATTATCTGCACTATCGCCTAAGATAGACTGATAATCTATAAACTGCTTAGGAGTAACACCATACTTAGTAAAACAAGCCTCTTCGTTTACACTCTTGCGTTTTATAGCATCCACTATAGTAACTCTGTCATCATCTATAAGCTGATAGAGGTCTTTATCATGTGAAACTACACGAACTTTGTAACCCTTCTCTTTTGCAAGATGTGTAACTGTTGCTATCATATCATCCGCTTCATAACCAGGCATACCAAGTGTTTTGTAACCCATCTTATCTATCCACTCTATAGCAACAGGGAGTTGCATTGAGAGTTCTGGTGGTGGGGCTGAGCGATTTGCCTTATAGTTTGGATCTATCTCATTTCTAAAAGTATTTCCTTTTGTGTCTATAGCAAAGATGATGTAGTCACTATCGTGCTCTTTTTGAAGTGTAGATATAAAGTTTGTAAAACCGGTTAAAAGACCTGTAGGAAAACCATCTTTGTTACTAAGGTGTTGAGGAAGAGCATAAAAACTACGAAAGAAAAAACCAAAAGTATCTATAACCGTAACTGTTTTACTCATTAAGAATCCTCATTTTCTTCAATAGTATCCAACATCGAATCTACAACATCTTCAAGAATCTCATACTTATAACCTGCATCTCTTGCTTTTCTAAGACCAAAATTGATTGATTGTTCTGAGAGTGGTTTGTTTATAGGTATGATTGTTTTTACAATATTTAATGCCGTTGCAAACTCTTTTATCTCTTCTGGTGCTGCTGCTGGATTGTCTGAAAAACGAATCATCTCTACAAACTCTTTATCAAATCCCCAATGAGAGAAGACTTCTGCAGTAACTTCTGCACTAGTCACTTCTACATAAGATTTTTCTACTTGAGGGATGTTGTTTGTATTTTCTATTTCAGAAGAAAAAGAGGTATCTTCATCCTCTTGAATAACATCACTTGAGATAAGGATTTTTCCCGTCTCTTGTAAAAACGCGGCAAGGTAAAGTTTGTCTGCTTTGTTTCTATCTATTTTAGAGTACCACTTCATCATAAGTGTCGCTTGCATAGATGAAATATGTGCAAAATCATCACTTGTAACACCATAAGGCTTCATATCTACATTTAGCAGTTTACGGACAGAATTTCCAAGAGCAATAGAGCGTGTCATACTCATACCAAAAAGACTTACAGCCTGAACAACATTATGAATCTCTCTACCAAAACCATAAAGTGGAGAATTAGCACTTTTAAGAAGGTTTGCAACTATCATAGGATCTGGTTCAATTACTTTTGCAAGTTCATTTATTCCTGCTTCTTCATCTGCATAAACTCTATTGATTTCTGTGATTGTTTTTGAAAGAGGTGGGAGTGATTTTATACTATCAATAATGGAGCTTTTCATCTATAAGCCTTTTTTAGGCTTATTATATCAAATAGTTTTAAGGATTTATCTTAATGACAATCCCGAAGAGTTTTGAGTGGGTTTGCAATGTACTCATAGCCATTATAAATAGTATATGCACCATAAAGTATAACCGCTACAGAAGAGAGACTCATCATCATGTTTCTAAAGCTTGTTGCAGATGCAAGAGAGGCTAAAAAACCAACTCCAAACATCGCTGGAATAGTGCTTAAACCAAAGATAGCCATAACCATCGCTCCATAGAGTGGATCGGCTGTACTTGCAGCTGTAATCGCAAAGAAGTAGACAAAACCACAAGGCAAAAGTCCGTTAAGCATACCTAAGATAAAAAAGCTGCTATTTGACTTTGAATTGAGAACTTTTTTAAAGGCGTTTTTGTACCAAGACGAAGATGAAAATGAGTGTTCTATAAGTGTTAAAAACTTGATCTTTCCCATCAAAGATAAACCAGCAAGTATCATAGCTACACCTGCAAAAATAAGGAGTCCACCGTTCGCATTGTTTGAAAATAGTACAACACCACCTAAAGCTCCAAACATGGCACCTAAGATAGTATATGTTAAGACTCTTCCCAAAGAGTAAAGCAGATGTACCATGCTTTGAGAGATTTTTGAACTTTTCGGATTTACTTTTATAGTTGAGTATGCGACTACTATGCCACCACACATTCCTATACAGTGACCAAAAGAGCCCAAAAACGCGATGCTTATAATTGTAAGTATATTTACTGTTTCCATTACTTATCCAGTAGTTTTTTTCTGATTTTAGGGTTATTCATACTTTCACCTCGAAGCATCTTTAAACGCATCTCTTCAAAACTTACAAAGCCATCTTGCATTTTTAAGTAAGCTCCAAAACCATAACCCATAGGAGTGATTTCATCAAGTGAGTAAAATGCCTCTCTCGCGTTTATCCACTCTTTTGTATCGCGACTCATCACCCAAATGGCTGCTTCATTTTCAAAGCTTTTATCTTTGAGCCACTGCACAAAACCACCATGGTCGTGAAAGAACCAAGTCTTTCCATCGGGAGCCACTACTTGTGAAGCATATTCTAAATCTTCTATAATCATTCCACAATCACTATCTTGGTATTTTCCAAGGACTATTTCTAGTGGAAGCTGTTTTAGGTTCCCCTCTTTTATAACAACCATTTGCTGCGTTTTTCCAAGTGAGAGAAAAACTAAAACAATCAAACTAACAATGACAACAATAGTTAAAAAAGGAGCAATTTTTTTCATTGAAGTATTATATCCCTATCTTCTTTTTTTACCCTTACCCGCATCATCATGCATCAAAAAAACTTCCAAGTCCTCTTTCATCTTCTCATCTAGTGTTTCCCAGATAGCGAGTTTTTGTTCATAACGTTTAACATTCTCTTTTTTAGATTTTTTAATATCACGTATAAGATAGTGGTAACGGACTATTTTTTTTGTGTATTCACTTACAAAAGGCCAGTTTTTTATGATGTCATAACTTCGTTCTTCGTGGTCAGTAAAACTCCACTCATGAAAATCAAAATCTTCTTTATCTTTTTTAAACGCAGTGAAAGGCTTTCCAACATCATGTAGCAGTCCTGCTGCAAAAAACCTAAAGTCCCCTGCTTTTAAAACATGATAAGTAACTCTTAAAGTATGCACTAAAACGCCATGCTGATGCCATTTGTTTTGCATAACAAAGAGTGAACTCAAAAATGGTTTTGAAAATATTTTGTTGTTAATATCACTACTGCTATGCAAGAGGTATCTCCATTTTACAGAGTAGTCCATTTTCTATATTTTTACATGTTAAAGAGCCACCACAGTGCTCTTCTATAATTATTTTACTCATGTATAAGCCTAGTCCTGTTCCATCTTTTTTTAATTTAGTAGAGAAGTAAGGATCAAACATTTTTTCAAGTATGCTCTCATCCACACCTCCTCCATTATCACTCATTTCAAGTACTACTTTGTTGTTTTTTTGATAAGTTTTTATCTTTATCTGAGGAGAAACACTTTTTCTCTCAACAAAAACATCTTCAGCATTTTTAAGTAAGTTTAGTACAACTTGCTTAAGTTCATTTGAATGTGACAAAAAACTCACATCACAATCAAGCTCTTGAACAAGAGTAATGTTTTTATGTTTTAAAGACATATCACTTATGTTAAGTACACTCTGTATGACTTCATTATAGTTTGTATCTACTTTTTCTCTGTTTTGTTTAAAAAAGTTTCTAAAATCATTTATGGTTTCACTCAAGTGTTGTACATATGTAGAAATTTTATCAGAGAGTTGCATTGCAGTATCGTTATCGAGCTTGCCTAAACTTGACTTTAAACCTATAGCCGCACTTGTAGAAGATATAGCAGCTAACGGTTGTCTCCATTGATGCGCTATCATACTAATCATCTCTCCCATTTGAGCCAAACGTGACTGTTGTAGTAGTTGTCTATCCTTTTGCATATTTTTTTCTACTTCTTCTTTTACTCTTGATTCTAGGTTTGCATTGAGAGTCTCTATCTCTTTTTTGTACTCAATAGCAGCAGCACTGGTTGCTTTTCTTTGAGAGATATCTCTCCAAACACCATATAGTAACTCTTTTCCTTTGAGTTGAATCCTAGTCAGAACTATCTCAGACCAAAACTCTTTTCCGTAGTAGTCTTTATGGAGCCACTCTGTTGTAGCACTTCCATCTCTATATGCCTTACGAGCTACTAGCGCCATCTTTTTGAGAGAATCATGTCCATCAGGCTGTGTTTTTGGAGAAAACTTAAGAAAGTCAGCACGAAAAAAAAGCTCCATAGATGGTATCTTAAACATCTCAAGAATAGCCTGATTACAACTCACAAACCTCCCTCCCTCAGATATAATGAGTCCATCGCTAGAGCCTTCATAAATATTCTTAAACGTCTCATCCATTGATATAGAATCTTTTATGATTATAGACTGTTTGTACCCTGCCATTATTAGAGCTGTAAGCATAATTAACATCGTAAATGCAATCACACTAAACATATCGTGCCCATAATATAAAAGGGCAGAAATAAGCATTAAAAAATTTAAAACTACAAAAATAAAATAAGCTGTAAAAACAGCTCCTAAGCTGACAATAGAACCTGATGCCAAACCTATTACAATAACGACTAAGGTGACTATGGTTATCTCAGGAACATCACTTAAAACAGCCATCCAAATTGCAACACCAAATAAGATAGCAGTGAGTGAACTAAGAAAATAATTGATTTTTAGATGAAAATAGACTTCGTAGGAATCTTCTTTTATAAGAGACAAAATCTTCTTACCACTTACAATTCTTAGGATTATAAGCAGTAAGTGCATCGCAAACCACTCTATTAAAAAGTTCTTTTCTATGTAAGGGTATAGTACATAAACTGCAAATATTGGGGCTAGTAGATTTTCAATAAAAACGCCACTAAATGTAGCCATTACCATAATTTTTATAAGTCGAAAACTATAATTATTTTTTAATAATGTTTCAAACAAAATGATTTTCCTTAATTATAAAATATTTGCTTTTCCAAAGTAGTGACCTTGAAAATAGTCCACACCTAAACCTTTTAGTATTTTATATATATTTTCATTTTCGACAAATTCTGCTACAACTTTTATCTTTTGCTCTTTTGCAAATAAAAGAACAGAGTTAATGACCGAGAGAGAAAATGTAGAAGACTCTATATTTTTCACTATAGAACCGTCGAGTTTTATAATATCAGGTTGATAATCAAGAAGTCTTATAAAGTTGGAGTAACCTGAGCCAAAGTCATCTATAGCTATAAGCACTCCATAAGTTTTAACCTTAGAGATAAAACTCTTTAGAACTTCAAAATCTTTAAAGTTTTCATCCTCTAAAAGTTCAAAAATCAATCTATGCGTTTTATCTTTATGAAGTTCAAGAAGTTTGTAAATATCTTCTCTTATCTGATTTTTTTCAATATCCATTGCTGAGAGGTTTATACTTATGTCTTTATCGGTTTTATCTAGTGCTTCAAAAGAATTTTTTAGTACTATCCTTGTAATCTGAGTGTAGTATTGTGCTTTTTTTGCAATGTCTAAAAAGAATATTGGAGTGATGATTGTATGATTTATATCTACTAAACGCACTAAAGATTCATATTTTTCTATGACTCCATCTTTATTGACTATGGGTTGAAAATGAGAGAGAATATTATCATTATCAATAGCGTATTTTATTTTTTTAAGTACATCAAAATTTTCTTGTGCTTCTAAACGAACACGCTCAGAAATCCCATTTGCAACAATAAAGCTTTTTTTGTTTTCAAGAAGTGTTTCCATTCCATACTTAACATTATCATATGCATCACTATCGTATGCCATGCTCATTAAAACAGATATGTCATAAGCAATATCTTGGACATGAATCACCAAGTCATTTATCTTCCTTTGAAAAGATTGCAATGAGGCAAGTATCTCATCAACAGCTATACTTTCATCAAAATCTCTTACAAAGACATACTCTCCATTCCCCAAAGCAAAAGACTCAAATTCTAAATACTCTGGTAGAAACTCTATAAGCTGTGTATACAATTTATCATCTATTTGCTGTGCTACATCGGAAGAATAATACTTTTCAATATCAGAGTAATATTCTATTTTTATCTCAAATATAAACGGTTTGTTAGAAGATCTTATAAAATCAAATAGCTGCTTTTTAGGACTCATTATACTTGTAATGTCATGGCAGATTATGATGTACTCTAAAATTTCACCTTCTGCATTTAAGATAGGCCGAACAACAGTGTCAACATAATATGTCTTTGCAGATTTAGAAATGTTTCTCAAGACTCCTTTCCAGCTAATTTTTTCAGTATTTACTTTTTTCCATATCTCTAGAAATATACTTTTATCGTTATCTGGATGAATTAAATCATTTTGACTTAGGCTCATCAACTCCTCTAAAGAGTACTCCGAGAGTTCACAAAGTTTGTCATTTGCATGGATAATATTTCCTTGAAGGTCCAACTTAGACACGATAGCACTCTCATCCGTAATCTCTTGATACTGCTGTAAAAAGTTTAAATTTTCACTAAGCTTATCTTGAAGTTCTATCTTTTCACTAACTTTAGAAATCGCCTCTATAAATTGACTTAACTCTATTGGTTTAAATAAATATCCATCAACACCAAGCTTGATACTTTTTATAAAGTACTCTATTTCAGAGTAAGCAGAGAGTAGCAGTATAGGAATGTTTTTATCTATCTTTCTAATCTCTTCTATCATAGAGATACCATTCATTCTTGGCATATTTATATCTGTAATTATTAAATCAATCTTTTGAGAATTATACTTCTCAAGGCCATCTATTCCGTCCTCGCCAATAACAATAGTCTCGAAAAATTCATTTAATATTTCTAAAGTTGATTCTCTTGCATCAATGTTGTCTTCTACATATAGTAAGCGAATCGTATGTGTTAATTCTAAAGTTTTTTGAATGTCATGCATGGGCTATTCTATTACATAAGTACTTATTTTTTCATAAAAATTATTATTTATTGTTTAGACATTGGATGATAAACATCGACTGTATCTTTTAGGTCTTGTTTTTGTATATGTGTATATATCTGTGTAGTCAAAAGTGAAGCATGTCCTAGGAGCTCTTGCACAACTCTTAAGTCAGCTCCACCAGTAATAAGTGCTGTAGCATAAGAGTGACGTAGTATATGGGGTGAAACACCAAGATACTTTTGTGTTATCTTATAAGCAGATATTCGACTTAGTTTTGTACCTTTATAGTTACACCAAATAAAATCATTTTCAAACCCACTCGTGTTTACGTACTCATTTATAGCTCTTTTAGCTATCTTTGCCAAAGGTACTATACGCTCTTTTTCACCTTTGGCATGACGAATGTGTAACCATTCATCTTCTATATCTCCACGAGATAAATCTAAACACTCACTTATTCTTGTTCCACTTGCATATAAAAAAAGTATAAGAGCATAATCGCGTTTTCCTATCCATGTACTTGTGTCAATAAAAGAAAGAGCATTCATTACTGCTTCATAACTTAAGAACTGTGGCAGGAGTTTAGGGATTTTTGCAAACTTCAGTTTTGTCACTTCACTTGAGAAAAGTTGTTTATGACAAAAGTCAAAAAAAGCATTGACTGAAGAGAGTTTGCGGTTGAGTGTTCGTTTGTTTTTATAAACACTCAAGTACGACAAAAGAGAGGGAGAGTCTAGGGTTATAAGGGCTTGGTTTAATTCGGTTTCAATACTTGTTAAGTCACTTTGATAAGCACTCACACTTTTCGTACTTAGTGCTCTTGTAACACTTATGTACTCTATAAATGCTTCAAGTTCTCTCGACATTACTCAACTAAAATTTTCTCATCGTCTACATAAAAAAGTTTATCACCAACAAATATAAAACCATCACTTAAATCTACTTCGTGTACAGTGTAATCAAAACTTTCTTTATCAACAACAATCATATAGCCCTCTTTTTCAAGAGCATATAACTTATCATCTAGAGATATCATTCCTAAAAAATGTGCAAATTTAAACTTTATCTTAGATTGAACTTGTAAATCTGGTGTCAAGGCTATAACTTCTCCTTGTTTAGTAGTAATATAAACATTTTTATCATCAAAAGCAACATTTCTAATCTCATACTTTACACGTACATCTTTTTGTGACATAGAGAGAAGCTTATATGGTGTAGCTGCAATAACTTTGTTGTCTAAAATTAAAGTGTAAATTACATTATTGAAATTATCTTCTGATGATACGATAACAGTTCTAAGTCTTTTCTTTTTCTCAATGTTGACAATTACAATCTTACCATCAAGTGTTGCATAAAGTACTAAACCATCCATAAAAAATGGAGCAACAATTCTACTGTCAACTACTGATGCACTTGAACCTTGTTCTTTAAAGATAAGAGCTTTTGTAGGTATATCATAGAGTGCCATTTCATTATCAGCAAAAAGTACTGCTAATGTATCGCCTTTAACATTTGCACTAGCTATCGTTTTTTTGAGGTCAATATTCTCTTGAAGCGTTTTGTCTGAAACAGAAGTGAGTGTAGTATTTCCATCTATTGCTGCACTAATTACCCACTCATCACTATAGGTAACAACTCTTTGTTTTTCTGGTATCTCTACATCTATGTGTTTTGATTTTGAAAAAACACTTCTATCTTCAAGCAGTGCGATATTTGATGCTACATCAATTATTTCAGATTTTGAGCCTTCATACTGTTCCCAATCATCACCAACATCTTTTGGCTTATAGACTTCTTTTGAGCTACAAGCACTAAAAACAATAATAAATAAGGAAGTAAATAATAGATAATTTTTCAAGATATTATTTCACTCCATAGTGCATTAATGCAGTTGCAATTTGAGCTAAAGGAGAGTCTACATTTATCATTTTTAATTTTGCATGAGCTTTGTCTATTTCTTTATTGTTCATCAGAATAACTGCAGTCTGCACAGTTGCTAAGTCAGCATAAACTGCATTTTGCTTTTCTGCATAAGCGTCAAGCTTTTTTATATCTGCTGTGCTTTGAGCAACTTCGTATGAAGAAAAATCCCCAATGAAAGCTGCTTTAGAGCTTTGAAGTTTTTCAAGCTCTGCAATATTTTTATTTGTAATAGCTTGAGAGTAGCGCCAAGCATCATAAAGCTCAGGACTAAGTGACTCTAGTCTTGCTAAAGTAGCTTGAGAATCTTGCCCAGCTTTTAGCTCTAAGAGTACTGAATTTGTATCTGCAATTCTTGCATCTTGCATTGAGGAGTAAGTGATGCTACTTACTACAAAAAGTACAACTGCCACTACTGAACCAATCATTACATTTTTGTATTTTTTTACAAATTTTTCAGTTATAACCGCTTTTTCAAAAAATTTCTCTTCTGAACTTAGCTCTTCTTTTACCATTTCTATATCATTTTTTAAACTCAAAAATTATTCCTTATATTAAAAAGTTTACAATATTACCCATAAGAAAGTTAAAGTTTCATCAAATATATGATAAAATCAAAATCAAATTAAAAAATATTATACAGGATTTCCAATGCAAGTAGATGATGCACTCTTAAGTAAACTCGAAAAACTATCTTTTTTAAAAGTCAGTGATGACAAACGCGAGGAGATAATCGCACAACTCTCAGAAATCGTTACTTTTGTAGACAACCTTAGTGAATTAAACACAGATGGTGTTGATGATAAGTTTGCAATGAGCGATGCACAAACACCACTTAGAGAAGATACTCCTTCATGTGACACTCAAATCAATGATGATATTATTAAAAATGCTCCAAATAGTGCTGATCATTTCTTTATAGTACCAAAAATTATCGAGTAAAAATGATAGAAGTTTATGGAATAAAAAACTGTGACAGTGTAAAAAAAGCAATTGCATTTTTTAAAAAACATGATTTAGCTTATGAACTTAATGATTTTAAAACAGAAGCTCTTCCTTGTGAGAAAGTTGATACATGGCTCACAAAAGTCCCAATGAAAACACTTTTCAATTCACGCAGTACAACATACAGAACATTGAAGTTAAAAGAGCTAAACCTTGATGAAACAGCTCAAAAAGATTGGTTATGCAAAGAAAACCTACTCATAAAAAGACCTGTAGTAGAATACAATGACGAAGTAATAGTAGGATTTAATGAAGAAGTTTATACAAGGAGTTTCTTATGAGTGAACAAACGACACCCGCCCCTGCTACAGATTCAGGTAAAAGACTTGATATTCAAAAACTACTCAAGAGTGTTTTAGCATTTAAATCATCTGACTTACACTTAGTAGTTGGAAGCGAACCTCAAATTAGGATAGATAAAGAGTTACGTGCACTTAATCTCCCTGTTCTTACTGCTAATGATATAGAAGAGATGGCATACTCACTTCTTGAAGATAAGAAGAAAAAGCATTTTGAAGAGTATAATGAACTCGACTTTTCTATAGAGATTAAAAATGTTGGGCGTTTTCGTGCCAACTACTATAGAACTATCTACGGTATTGCTTGTGCTTTTCGTATGATTCCTATTGATATTCCTACTCTTGATGAGTATGGAAATCCTCCAATCTTTAAAGAGCTTGTCAAAAAAGAAAAAGGTATGATTCTTGTAACGGGTCCAACAGGTTCAGGTAAATCAACTACTCTAGCATCTATGCTCCATGAGATAAACCTTACAGAGCGTAGACATATTTTAACTATTGAGGACCCTGTTGAGTTTGTACACAAAAATATAAAATCACTCTTCTCACAACGTGATGTAGGAAGTAACACAAGATCTTTTGCAAGTGCTTTAAAATATGCACTAAGACAAGATCCAGATATTATCCTAATTGGGGAGATGCGTGATGCTGAAACTATCGGTGCAGCACTAACAGCGGCGGAAACTGGTCACTTAGTATTTGGAACACTCCATACAAACTCAGCACCAGGAACGATCAACCGTATTATTGATGTTTTTGATGGAGAAGAACAAGCTCAAGTAAGAGCACAACTTGCATCTTCTTTAATCGCAGTTATTTCACAAACGCTTATACCAAGAGTAGGAAGTGGAAAAGTTGCAACACAGGAAATTTTGATTACCAATCCGGCGATACAAAATCAAATCCGTGAAGATAAAGTACACCAGATTTATTCTCAAATGCAGTTAAATCAACAAGAAACACATATGACTACACAAACGCAGCAACTTATAGAACTACTTCGTAAAAAAGTTATCTCCAAAGAAAATGCTATAAAAAGCTCTAACAGACCTGAAGAGCTTATGAAACTAATAGCAAACCTCTAAAAATTTACTTTGTAATTTTTAGAGACGGCTCGTCTATATAAAAACCTTGGGAATAATCTATTCCCATAGCTTTTACCTTATCCATAATAATACTTGAATGTACATACTCAGCGACTGTTTTAATTCCCAATTTTTTTGCAAAATCAACTATTGTTTCAACAACAAGTAGTGAAGCTTTATCTACATCAATGTTTTCTATTAATGAGCCATCTATTTTTATATAATCAGCCTGCATTTTAGTAAGATAAAAGAAGTTAGAGTAGCCACTACCAAAGTCATCTATAGCTATCTTAGCACCATGGCGTTTTACTTCGTTTATAAACCTTTCAACCTTTTTAAAGTCTTTGATTGCTTCACTTTCTAAAAGCTCAAAAGTGACTCTTGAAGATGCATCTGATGTTTTAAGTTTCTCTAAAATAAACTCAAAAATTTCATTACTCATAATATCTTCAATAGATAAGTTTATATTAAATTCATAACTGTTTTTTTCAAATGCTGCAAAAGATTTTGTAATTATGCTTTTTGTGACCTGATTATAAATTTTAATATTTTTGGCAATAGGAATAAATAGCACAGGTGATAGAATCTTTTTATTTTTATCTATAAGACGAGCTAAACACTCATACTTCGTAACATCTCCTGTTTCATTATCCATAATAGCTTGAAAATATGGGACTATTCCAGAATTTTCTATAGAATCTCTAACGACTAAAGATAACTCTAAATTTCTTGAGTACTCATTTTCAAAGTTCATTCTATCTTCATATATCCAATAAGGGATTCCTCTGTTTTTTGCATAAAGAAGTGCCATAGAAACTTTAGAAAAGATATTGCTATGATCTTTGTTTGATGAAGATGCTATAGTAAAATCTATAAATATACGATTACCCTGATAAATCAGCTCAATATTTTTGATACTTTCGTAGAGTTCGCTCAATGTCTTTTTAAGCTCATAAAACCCCTGATTTGTTTTAATGCTAAGACCAAACTCTGAACCAGAGAGACGATATACATCATAATCTTTGAGATTATCTTTGAGATAATTTCCAACATACTCTATGACATAATCACCAACGATAAACCCATAAAAATTATTTATCATTTGAAAATTATCTATCTTTACAAGAATGAGTCCATACTCTTCATTTTGTTCTAAATCTTTTCTTAGTTGGTAAAGGTTTGGAAGGTCTGTTAAGTGGTCGGTAAAATATCTTTTTAAAAGTTGATTTCTATAGCTTTCGATACTCATATGTTTTTTAGAATTATCAACACTCAGTTCTTTAAGAACTCCATCACTAATGTTTTGAGACATATTTATCTCATCATCAAGTCTAAATACAGTTACTACAGTGATATTTTTATCTTCATGTTTGAGCAAAACTAATTTTGCATGAGGTAACTCTTTTTCTAGTTCTCGTTTTAAATTTTGTACCAGTACTGTATTGTGCATAAAAGAGACAAGATGAATGAGGGTATTTTTTTGAGCCAATTGTTTAATCTTTTCAACAGTAGAGTTTACTTCTGCTGAAGATTCTAGAACAAAACTATCTATCTTTAATTTATGGTTTGAAATACTCAAAAAAATCCTTTACTTACATCTAAAGTCTATTTTAACACGATTTCTACTATACTCTCTTGAAATTTTATATAAATGGTGCTTATATTGAAATCATACCAAAATATCGTCTTACTACAGAACTTATATCGCCTAAAAGCCATGGGATTTGAATACATTGATCCTTTTAGTATCAATGAAAGAAGTGATTTCACAAAACCAAATACACTCGATGATTTGGAAAAAACTATACACAACTGTCATCTATGTGATCTAAGTAAATCACGTACACAAAGTATGAGTGGATACGGAAACCCAAATGCTTCTGTAATGATTGTTGACTACAGTGTATCACAATCACAAGATAGTACCAACAAATACTATAGTGGTCGAACAGGTGAAATACTGACAAATATGATAGAAAAAGTACTTCATTACAGCATAGAAGATGTTTATATCACTCACTGCATAAAATGCAAACCACTTAACTCTAACAAACCTTCTGATTCAGAGTTTAACTCATGTAGTTCTTATCTTTTTTCTCAGCTTGACTTTGTACAACCTAAGCTTATCATTACTCTTGGTGATGAAGCATATTCTCATCTAACACAAGACAAAGGGAACTTTGAAAATGTGAGGGGTCATGTTATTGACTTTAAAAGCTATAAACTTGTACCTATTTATCATCCTGCTTATCTCTTAAAAAATCCAGAGCTTAAAAAAACAACTTTTAATGATTTAAAAACTATAAAAAGCTGTTTAGACTCTCTGCAGTAAGCTTTTGCGAGTACTGTTTTTATAGCTATTTAATAAACAAAAGAGTATTATTTTTAAAACAATTTTTCTAGATTAATAGGTCTAAATTTTATGCAAAACCCATTTGAATCAGGTCATATAAGAAACTATATCTTACTCTATGCAAGTGTAGTTGTAATTATGATACTCTTCTTTATAGCAAGTTCATTTTTTAATGAAATTGAAACAGTACAAAAAAAAGTATTTAACACAGAAGTAAAAGAAGAAGTAGTGGATGAGATAAACGCGAGTAAAGAGGAGCCAACAAGTAGGTTTAAACTACTTGATAAGGCTTACTAGAGTCTTACTCTTTGGTTACAATATAAAGCTGTTCGTGACCTAGTTTTTTCAAAATGTCCATAACACTTACGAAATCTTGAAACTTTGAAGCTTTATCACTTCTAAGTATAACGGTTTGCTCTTTAGAAATTGTAGATAACTTTTGCTCTAAAGTCACTAGATCTACTTTTTCTTTTTCAAAAAAAGTTTCACCCTTAGCATTCACATAAATAGTAACCTCTTTTTTTGTATCTTTTTTCTCAGTTGCTTTTGCCTCTGGAAGATTTACTGGAATCACACCTTGTTTTATAAAAGTAGCTGTTGTAAGTACCATAACAAGAAGAACAAGCATGATATCTATAAATGGAATAACATTTATAGAATCAAACTTCTTAGGAGCTTTTTTACACTTAGCCATTAGTTCTCTTTTTGCTCTTGTGAAACATCAAATGCAGCAAGAACTCTTTCAATCTTTCTAAGAGTAATTGTATATGCAATAATTGCAGGCATAGCAACAACAAGACCCATCGCTGTAGCTTTAAGAGCAAGAGCTAAACCCATCATGATTTTTTTAGCATCTACAGCGCCAACATCTCCAAGCGTATAAAACGTAATCATAATCCCAATAACAGTTCCAAGTAGTCCTACATAAGGAGCATTAGTACCAATAGCACTTAAAACACTAATGTTATCTGTTAAGTCCATTTCAAGATTATCTCTATACTCATAATCACTTATGCGAACACTTTTATAAAACATCATTCTCTCTATAAAAAGCCAAAGAGTAACAATACTCATCAATATTAGTACTCCCATTACTCCATAGTCTAAAGCTTGTTCTGCATACTGCATTATGTTTGTTTCGTTCATTTATATTCCTATTTTATTTTAAATTTTAATTCTACTTCTGTTCCTACATTTGGTGAGGAATTTAAAGTCAATGTAATATCATTTTCATCACAAAATCTTTTCACCATGCTGAGTCCTATTCCAAAACCTTGCATAGTTGTATTTGTTTGGTAAAACTGATCAAAAATTTTTACTATTTCCACCTCGTCCATTCCGATACCAAAATCTTTAATTGAGAGGCTATTTTCTGTTACTTTTATGACAATATTTTTAGAATCTTGGGAGTATTTTACCCCATTATCAATAATATTGTCAATTACCTTACTAAGTCCCGTTTTATCGCTAAATATCTCCATTGATTGTACTTCTAATGTGAAATTCATTTGTGGATATACTTTTTCTAAAAACGCCACTCTTTCTTGTACTAAAGCATCAACACTAAAACTCTCTTTTATCTCTTGCTTGCTCTGCATTTTTATCATATACTCGAGTTCATTGTATCTCTGTTTTAGCATTTCACAAGCACTATCAATTCGAGCTAAGCGTTTGAGCGTCTTTTCATCTTGTGTACCTTTCCTTAACATCTGTAAATTAGTAACTATAGTACTAATAGGCAGATTTAATTCATGCAGTGTCTCTTTTGAAAGATTTTGTAAATTTTTTACATACTCTGCAAGAGGATCAACTGCAAGTTTAGATATGAAAACGCCAGAAAGTGCGACAAAACAGATTAAAATCACAGCTAACAAATAAATATTTTCTACTACTAGCACATCTAAAAAATAATAAACTATAAACAGAAAAACAGTTGTCGTTAAAACATAATAGACAAAGATATTTAGACGTAGGTTAGCAAACAAGTTTATACCCAACACCACGAATATTTTCTATACTTAACTCAGGAAGAAGTTGTTTAAGACGGTTAATGTAAACACGGATTGCACCATCACTCCCACCATCAGAACTACTCCATAACTCGTCTAAAATATGTTCTTTGGGGACAGGTGCATTTGCATGACTCATCAGTAAAACTAGAAGCTCATACTCTTTTCTTGAAAGTTCAAGTTCATTACCTTCATACAAAACTCTTTTATGAAAGGCATCGTGAGAGAGTTTTCCAACATCTTGGATTGTAGTTTTCTGGCTACGTTTCAAAACTGCTTTTAAACGCAAGAGAAGTTCATCCATGTCAAAAGGCTTAGTCATATAATCATCAGCACCATTACTAAAACTTAGTTCAAGTGTCTCTTTGTCTTTATGAGAGGTTAAAAAGATAGCTGGAGTATTATCATCAGACTCTCTTAGTTCTCCTAAAAGAGTCGTCCCATTTATAAGTGGAACATTTACATCCAGAAGATAGATATCAAACTTAGAAGAAAATGTAGCATCTAAAGCATCTTGCCCATTGGCAAAGTGCTCTACTTCATAGCCCTCTTCTTCAAGTAAATCAACAATAGTTTCGCCAAAAAGATGGTCGTCCTCTAGAAGGAGTATTTTACTCGACACTCTCTATGGCCCATCCAATAGCTTCACCAGCATACATCGGTATAACTGTTCCATAAGTCTCAGGTACAATAAAAGGTCTTTTTTCTAAAATGACCTCTTTAAATTCAGGACAAATTCCATAAATATTTTGAGCATTATCACTTACAAATGCTTGAAGGTTATCTAATTTATCATACTGCTCAAAAATTTCACACAAGAGTTGTAGAGCGATTGGAGCTGTAAAAACACCAGCTGCACAACCACAAGACTCTTTTGCATGTTGAGGATGTGGTGCAGAATCTGAACCAAACATTACCTTAGGATGTGCCTCAAGTGCTACTGTTAAAAGTGCATCCAAATCTTCTGGGCGTTTTGCAATTGGTTTACAAAAGAGATGTGGTTTCATCATGCCACCTACAACATCATTTAATGTTAATAGTAAATGATGTACGGTAATCGTTGCATAAAGATTATCAAATTTGTCAAGCATATCAACAGCAGCTTTTGTTGTGATATGTTCCATAATTATTTTGAGCTTTGGAAAGTTAGTAGCAAGAAGCTCATAAATAGACATAAACTCCGCTTCTCTATCCATAACAAAACCATCAGTTTCACCATGCACACAAAGAGGAATCTCTAAATCACTCATAGCTTGAAGTGTAGGTCTCATCTCTTCAACATCAAATGATGAAACGCCACCCTCAGAGTTTGTAGTAATCCCAGCAGGATAGAGTTTAATACCTATAATTTTGTCTGCAACAGTTTCTAAAAATGCCTTGTCATAGTTTTTATAAAAAAGTGTCATAAAAGGTTCAAAGTAGTCATTTGGAACAGCCGCCATAATTCTTTCTTTGTACCCTACAAGAGCTTCAAGAGTATCAACAGGAGGAACAAGATTTGGCATGACTAGAGCACCACTAAAAGAGTAAGCAGTTAAAGGCGCAACTGTTTCTAACATTACTGCATCTCGAAGGTGTAAGTGCATGTCTAGTGGCATTAAAAGAGTGTGAGTTTTCAATATGTTTCCTTAAAATAGATAATAATTCTTCGATTATATCTAAATGAAGGTAATGCTTTTATAAAGACTCTTTTGCTTCTTTTATTAAGTTATTTATCACTTTCTCGTAGAGTCTGGCTTCATCCTCTTCTGTAGACTCAAAGCGAGTGACAAGAACAGGTGTTGTATTGCTAGCACGGACAAGTCCCCATCCTTTTTTGAAGTTTATACGCACACCATCTACCTCTATTATGTTAAGTATCTCTGGGAAATCTTCAGGTGGGTTTTTAAGCATCTCTTTGAAACGCTCAACTATTTTAAACTTCTCTTCTTCTGTTGTTTCTACTTTCAACTCTTCTGTAGAGTAAACTTTTGGCAACTTTGACAACTCTCTATCTAGGTCTATCCCGTCATTAATCAACTCTAACATACGAAGTGTTGCATAGATGGCGTCATCATATCCGAAGTAACGATTTTTAAAAAATATATGTCCACTCACTTCACACGCTAAATCCGCGTTTACCTCTTTCATCTTCACTTTAAGGTTTGAGTGTCCCGTTTTATACATTACAGTTTTACAACCGCGCTCTTCTAAGGTGTCATACATTACCTGAGAGCATTTCACTTCTCCAACAACAGTTGGTCTCTCCATCTTCATAGTGTATAAAAGAGCCATCATGTCGCCTTTTATATTGTTCTCATGTGTCAGAACGGCTATTCTATCTGCATCTCCATCGTAAGCAAACGCGATATCACCCTCTTTTTCTAAAAGGTTTTTTATATCTTTGAGATTAGACTCTTGTGATGGGTCTGGATGATGGTTGGGAAAACTCCCATCTGGTTCAACATACAAGCCTTTTGTATTGAGCTGTAAACGCAAGAAAAGTTCTTCAGTAACAATTCCAGCGGCACCATTACCACAGTCATAAACAATTCGAGTTTTCATCCCTCTTAAGTGCTCAAACTCATCAACTAAAAAGTTTATGTATCGCTCAGTTGCATCTATTTTTGTAACATTTCTATCATCCGTCTCAGGTGTAAAATCCATAGCTTCACACTCACGACCAAGAGCATAAATATCTTCTCCAAAAAATGGACTTTTATTTACCGTGATTTTAAAACCGTTATATTCGCTTGGATTGTGTGAGCCTGTAATGATGACAGATGCACTAGGAGTTATATTCTCACCTAATACATCCCACTCTTGATAGTTAGTGAAGTAGTTTACAGGAGTAGGAACAAGTCCCATACCAAGAACTTTTTTTCCACCTGCGTTTAAACCCTCTACAAGATACTCAAAAAGAATAGGAGAGTGACTACGTGCATCGTAACCAACTGCTACGTACTCACCTTCTATTTTAGATGCAAGTACATAACCAATGCGTTTTACACTCTGCTCATTTAACTCTTTTTCGTAAATCCCTCTTATATCGTACTCTCTGTAGATGCTCATTATATGCCTTATAAATTCGTTTATTATTTAAACGAAATTATACAGCAAGTTTTATTTATGCCTCTTGATTCAAAATAGGAAATCCAAGATCAGACATTGCTTTATCTACCATCTCTATAGCTGCTTGCATAGTTTTTTGAGAAATCTCTGGTAGCTCTCCTCCCCACATAGCTTCTGCATCTTTAAAGCCTTGTAACATTCCTTCTTTTCCTGCACGAAGGCGATCTTCATCTCCTCCTGCTCCATTAATAACAAAGTTTGCTATTCTCTCAGAAGTTTGTGTGATTCCAAACATGCCATCTTCAGAAACCAGTTCAGCTGCTTCTTCTTGAGACAATTCTGCTATTGGTTTTCCCTCATATCCTACATCTTTCATAAAAGCTTGAAAGTCAGCATAAGTTTCTTCGAAATCTACTTTTTGTGAACTAAGTCCACTTTGTATATTTACAGATTTCAATGCATAAGCATTCGCATTTTCAACTATTTGAGCCTTTAACTCTAATGCTTCTTCTTTAGAAATTTTTTCTGTGAAATTTGTTTTCATACTATTTTGGTTCGTTTGAGCCATTGTATTTGCTATATTTGCTGATATCTTCATAATGTTTCCTTCTGTTTACTGTATAAGTCCATAATACATTTATATCTAAACAACAAATCGGCGTTTTATACATTAATTTAAAACTCTTATACAGAGACATATATACTAAACTATAGATTTAAAGGTGAAAACATGAATACAAAACAATTATTATCACTCACACTTTTAGCGACTGCACTGACATTAAACGCAGGAGTTCCAAAACAGTACATCCTATCTACAAAACAAAAAGCAAACTCACTCTCTTCTACATTGGCAAATATTTTATATAAACGCGGCATAGAAAAAGACAAAGCAGTAGAAATTACTAAAGGCTTTATAAATGAAAATGAAGAGCTTTTTACACTTATGTTAAACAATTTACTTAATAATAGTGTACTTTCACAAGAAAAAGTTCTTACACAACTTAGCACCATGGCACTTCAACGAAAAAACATTGACCTATCCTCTTATGGCTCGCTTGTTAAGCTTGCACAGCAGTTAAGCAACACTCCTTTAGATAAAGAACAATTGAATAATTTAGCACTTATTTCAGAGAAAAATTGTAGTTTAAAAAAAGTATTTGCCTAAATTTAAGATTTAAATTAGATAATTATTATAATTCAGGTATACTATCGGTGATGAAAGATGAGGCTCGAGTTCATCTTTAGTGTATAATTTTGCTATATTGCATCTTAGACCCCTAAAGACTCTCCAATTTTTGACTCCACTAAAGAGCATCGCTCATAGTGAATATTTATACAAGGCTAATGCAATGGCAGAATTACAAGACGGTAAAGTTAAATGGTTTAACGACGAAAAAGGTTATGGTTTCATAGAACAAGATAACGGTGGAAAAGATGTATTCGTACACTTCCGTCAAGTTAACAACAACTCAGGTGGACGTGTTTCACTTGCAGAAGGTCAAAGAGTAACTTTCGAAGTTGGTGAAGGTCAAAAAGGCCCTCAAGCTGAGAACGTAACTCCACTTTAATTAGTGACCTTATCCATAAGTTTTTACTTATGGATACCCTTTCTTTTTTAATTAAACTCCAAAAATATCATTTTACAAGCTAGCAGACAAAATAATCATAGTTATAAAACTACTTTTATTCTATCTTTCACTTTTACTATATAAAACTTACTTACTTAGTCCTAAAACATTTACAACTTCATTTGCAATTTCAAGTTCTTCATTTGTCTCAATGGATAAAAACTTTATATTTTTAAGCAATTCACTACCCATCACTGCATCACGGATATAAATAGAGTGCTCTCCAATACCTCCAGTAAAGACAATAGCATCAACACTTCCTAGCAGTGCTAAATATGCTCCGATATATTTTTGTATACGTCGTATCATAATATTAAGTGCAAGTTTTGCCTCTTCATCATCACGCTCGACAATCCTTCTCACATCATTTTCATGACAAATACCAAATAATCCAGACTCTTTGTTTAGTAAATCTTCTACCTCATCAAGAGTCATACCTAAAGCTCTTTGCATGTAAAGTACTATTGCCGGATCAATATCGCCACTTCTACTGCCCATAACTAAACCTTCTAGAGGTGTAAAACCCATAGATGTGTCTATGCTTTTACCATTTTGAATAGCACAAGCACTTGCTCCGTTACCAAGATGAAGTGTGATTAAGTTTACACTATTTACATCTTTTAAGAGTGTACATGCCGCTTCTTTCATAACATAAGAGTGCGATGTTCCATGAAAACCGTAGCGTCTTATGTTGTGTTTTTCATACATTTCATATGGGATTGCATAGAGTGATGCTTCTTGTGGCATAGTAGTATGAAACGCGGTGTCAAAAACAGCAACTTGGGGTAGTGTTGACATTTTTTGACGGGCAACTCTTATACCCTCGAGATTTGCAGCATTATGTAAAGGGGCTAAAGAGATAAGCTCTTCTATGGACTTTTCTACCTCTTCATCTATTAGAACAGCGCAAGAGAACTTCTCTCCACCGTGCACAACTCTATGCCCTATCGCATCTAGTTTGGAGAAATCGACATCTAAACTCTCTAGTGCTTCATGATGATTTTTTATATCAGAATCATGCTCACCAATATTTTCTACCATTTTTGAAAGAAGTATCTTCTTTGTTCCTGTTTCAATAATCTTAAACTTTAAAGAAGAACTTCCTGCATTTATAACACCTATTTTCATAACTTATGTCCCCCTTGAATTGCTTGTATCGCTGTAATTGCCACTGTATTTACTATATCGGCAACTTCGCAACCTCTACTGAGGTCATTGACTGGTTTGTTGAGTCCCTGAAGAATCGGACCAATTGCTATCGCACCAGATGAACGCTGTACGGCCTTATATGTATTGTTTCCTGTATTTAAATCTGGAAAGATAAAAACACTGGCATCTCCAGCTACCTTCGATTGTGGTAATTTACTTTTTGCCACTGCCATATTTACTGCTGCATCATACTGCATTGGGCCATCTACAAGAAGATCTGGCTCTTTTTCTTGTACGAGCTGTGTAGCTTCTCTTACCTTATCTACATCTCTACCAGTTCCACTTGTTCCTGTAGAATAAGAAAGCATTGCTACTCTTGGAACTATACCAAACGCCATAGATGTCTTTGCTGAAGCGATTGCAATATCTGCTAATGTACTTGCATCAGGGTCTTGATTAATTGCACAATCACCATAGATAAGTACCTTTGTTTCCATACACATAAAAAAGACACTTGAGACGACAGAGACACCTGTTTCTGTCTTTATGATTTGTAAAGCGGGACGAATTGTGTCTCCAGTAGAGTGTACAGCACCACTTACCATTCCATCTGCAAATCCAAGCTGAACCATCATAGTAGCAAAATAATTTACATGAAGCATCGCATCTTCTGCTGCTTTCATTGTGAGACCTTTGTCTTTTCTCATCTCATAAAATTCTTCTATAAAAGAGCCCATTAGTTTTGAATTAGTATGGTCTATTATTTGTGCATTATCAAGGTTTATACCTAAACGCAGGTATCTCTCACGAAGCTCCTCTTCATTACCAAGTAAAATAATATTTGCCACTTCACGACGAAGTATTATCTCAGCTGCACGAAGGACTCTCTCATCATTAGATTCAGGTAAAACTATAGTTTTTTTATTTTGGCGTGCTCTATTAAATAGCTTGTACTCAAACATTTGTGGTGTCATTACGTCATTATATGTATTTGCTATTTTATCTTCTATGGTTTTTATATCTACACTTGAGTTAAACAATCCAAGAGCGAGTGCTATTTTTCTGTCTGAACCAACACGCAAACGTGAGTGTACTTTGATGATATTTCTAGCTGTTCTATAAGTATCTGTATTTACAGACAAAATAGGTATGCTAAATCCATCTAATCCTAATATCAACTTTTTTATATTTTTGTGTATTTCCATATCAAAAGGAAAAACTATAGCACTTATATTTGGATAAGCCCGTGAGTGAAGCGCTCCTAAAAGACCTAAGATGATATCTGAACGATCTGCTGGGACGATTACTAAATCATCCTCTTCAATATACTCTAAAAAGTTATCTAAAGAGAGTGCTGCAACTTTTACGTTTTTTACAATACGTGTGTGATCATGTTCGCTTATCATCACCTCTTTAGCATCAAGTCCATCTATGACATCTTGAATGGTAGGAAGATTTAACTCTTCTACTTCTTTTAGCACATAAGTGTTGTACTTAGTTGATTTTAAAAGAGTTTCTAAAGTCTCACTATCTTTCTCCTCTACCCTATTTATGAATGAAGCGAAGTGCGTACATCCGGCGTTTACGCTACTCTCATTTTCTATGATTAAACTCTCATATACATCATGGATTTTCTTTTCACTCGCGTTTATTACATTTATGTAGGGAGAGCCAAAGTTTTTGGCTATTTCGATGTTTAAGTTGTAGTTCATCGTAGAGTTTAAAAAAGAGCGTCTGATGCCCTCGCATAAAACGAAGTCATATTCTGACTCTAGTCTTTTAAACTTATCTATAAGTTGGTTAATAAGTTCATTAAATCTATCTTGTGCAATCATAGACTCAACATATTCTATGTCAAAACCATAACAATCTTCATACTTAATATCAAGTTTATATTTTTCGAGGATAAAGCTTATATCTCCATCCACTACATCTTTGGAAAATATAATCGGACGAAAAAATGCAACTCTATGTAGGTTACATTTGAGGATTTCCATCATGCCCATTGACACGAAAAGTGTTCCGGCATGTATCTCTTGGGCTGAGATATAAAGCGATTTAATTTTCATTATGTACCTACGACTTTTTAAAGTGTTATAATTCTACCTAAAAATGGAAAAAATATGTGTATATGTGGTTCTAATAAAGATTTTGACTCGTGCTGTGGAGGAATAATTTCTCATAAACGCGAGGCTCAAACGCCCCAAGAGTTGATGAGAAGCCGCTATAGTGCTTATGTAAAAGCCGATGCAAGATACTTGCTTTTAAGTACTACAAAAGAGAATCAGTATGTAGATGATGTCGAACTTATTGAAGATTTTTGTACTCAGGTTGATTGGCTCAAGCTTGATGTCTTAAACGCTAAAGACGATACAGTAGAGTTTAAAGCTTACTACAAAGATGCCACAGGTATAAAAGTACTTCACGAAAAAAGCAACTTTGTAAAAGAAGATGGCGTTTGGAAGTACAAAGATGGCGAGCTTTACAACTCAAAAATAGAGAGAAATGAAAGCTGTCCTTGTGGAAGTGGTAAAAAATATAAAAAGTGTTGTGCCTAAAGAGACTTTAGAAAAACATAGCTGCGTTTGCTAAATCCATTTCTTTGATAAAACTTATGTGTATCATTTCTATAAAATGCACTTGAGAGTACGAGATTTTCACACATAGCTGTTTTTGCATAGTCTTGTAAAAACTCAAGCATAAGCTTGCCATACCCTAAAAAACGCGAGGGCTCATCTGTTACAAAATCAAAAATGTAAAGGTGGCGTTTATGGTATAAATTTGTTTGTATACTAACACCTGCGAAGCTTATAAGTTTCCCTCTTTCTAAAAGACCAAACATCTTATAATCCATATGTCTCATATCATAAATTAAATCTTCAAAATCTTCATAAGAGAGTTCATGTCTAAGCTGTTTAACAACTTCATACACTTCATAAAGCTCTTTTAGGTCCATCTCTCGTATTTGCATTTACTACCCCAAACTATTGATTGCGAAATTATAGCTAGATAAAATAAAATGTTCATACTCTAAGTTCAAACTGATATAATAAGCTTCATAATTAAAAAATCAAAATAACAAAGAGTTACCCAATGATAAAACTGCTACTTTTAATACTTCCTATATTTGTACTTGCACAAAGTTTTATGATTTCAAATATTCCACTACCAAAAACTTACATACAGAACCTTGACCCTTATGAGTGTGATGAAGAATGCTTACAAGAGTACCTTGACAATGATATGATCTTCTCATTTTTAGCACATGCAAATGCTAAGCTTGAAGATAAAGTGCTTGATGAAGCAAGAGTTATGGGTATCTCCATCTTAAATCTCGGTGCGTTTAACCCGGGAGCCGCACTAAAAATTGCCCTACTTTTACCACATAACAAGATTGGAAAATACGCTTCTTCAACGACAAACGCGGCCTTCGCCTACATGATGACAAAAAGTCATGCGTTTACACTCAAAAGTTATAAAGTTGAAAGTGAAAACATTGAAGATTTACAAACTTCTTTAGCAAAAATGAAAGAAGATGGTTTTGCTTACGTTATCGCTCCACTCACAAGCGAAGGTGCACAAAACGTCATAACTATAGACCCTGAAATGAACATCTACTTTCCAACCATCAACAAAGAAGATGTAAATAGTTCATCACCTTACTTACTGTTTGGTGGTATTAACTATCATGCGCAAAGCGATATGCTTCTTAGAGAGGCGGTTTCACCACTTGTTATTTTCTCAGACAAATCACAAACAGGAAAAAAACTAGCAACTTATCAAGATTATAGATTTAAAAACCCAATTCCTTTAGATAAAAACATACCCCTAAATATAGAAGATGAGATGAGCGTTTATAAAGACCTTGCACCTCAAACGCTAAACAAACATCTTCTAGAAGGCGAGACAAAAGTTATTGAGTATTTTATTTCTAGTAGAACGACAAACTTGGAGTATCACTTAAAAGAGAATGAAAAGATTACTAATGGTTCATTTTTTATAAATACCCCGATCATAAAGAGTGGAATGATTATGTCACAACTTACGCTTTATGACACAAACGCCACAAATGTTCTTTCTACGCAAATCAACTACGATCCACTTTTACTCTCAATGACGCAGTACATAGACAGAGAGCACATGATAGTGGCGAACTCCATCACAGAAGAAAACAACGTACTCATAGAGACAAACTCTTTACTTGGCAATGACATAGTGTATGACTGGATTAACTATACGACAACGGTAGGTGTTGACTATTTTTACAATGAAATAACAGGAGAAGATAGAGAGTACGCTATAAGCATGCAAGACAAACAAATGCTCTATGACATAGAGCTCTTAAAACCGTCTCTCTCTAGGTTTATAAAGTACAAACATCACTCAAAATAAAGAGAGGAGCAACTCTTTTGTTTGTGCATCTATCTTTTGAGGTTTCCCCTCAAAATTGATATATGCTAGAACAATTTCAAGCTCAAAAACTTTTTTTTCATCTTTAAAGATTTGTTGTTTTAGTATAAAAGAAGCAGCTTTCATCGCTAAAAGTTCACTTTTAACTTCAAGTAAATCACCAAGCTTAGCACTTGAGAAGTAATCGGCTATAACCTTACGAGCTACAAAATGCCCACTTTCTAAAACAGGAGTTATCCCACGAGCAAAAAACACATCACTACGTGCACGCTCACAAAAATTTAAGTAGTTTGAGTGATAAACCACTCCACCTGTGTCTGTATCTTCGTAATAGACCCGTAATTTCATCTAAACTCCTTTATATTCGTCACTATAGAGCTTTTTTCAAATTTGCCAGACACTAAACCGGACACTAAATCATTTTAAACTGAAAGCGATTCTTAAATTATATTTTTTCGTATTGTACAGAAAAACAACACTATTTATTATTAGAACACCTCTAAGCATCTTCTATTTCTCCGGAAAGACCCTCACCTAATAAACCTATATAACAATATACCTCTACCCTTCAACAAAAGCCTCATCCAAAGTAAGAATCATATTCTTCGCAGTTTGTAACATACTCTTCGGGTTCAACGATTTTAGTCTCTGTGGAACCTTTAATGAATATTTCAAGTTTTATCGGGAGAGCTTCTCCTTCTGGGACGTTTGTTTTTGCGGTATTTATTAAAACAATCTCATCAAAGCTATTTCACTCTCTCTAAAACGACTTTGGGTATTTTTTTCTCTTTACCATTTGCTTTCATCTGTTTGATGTAGGTTTGGTATGCTTCTTTAGCTTTCTCTTTGTTTTCTAATCCCCAATATGCATCTCCTAAGTTTAGGTAAGCCACTGTTCTGTTTGGAAATTTTTCTAGGATTTTTTCTAGGAGGTAGGCTGATTCTTTGTAGGCTTTTGCTTTTTCTAGGTAATAGGCTATATTGTTGTAGGTTGTTAAAGTAGATTTTTTAATTGATTTTATTTTGAACCATCTATCGAGTTCTTTCAAACTAAAAAAACGAATTAGATAATTAAATTTTTTTTGTTTATTATATTCTGCTTCAATAATTTTATATGAATCTAATATATTATTTGGTTTATATGTGTTTTTAACATAAGGGATTGGACCGGATTGACCATTACCATCCCATAGCTCATAATTCTGAGTTACTTCCCAACCGTTGCTATAGTCCTTATTAGAATTACTAACAAATATTTTAATTATATAATCTCTATCTAATCCATATCCTCCCCAATATGTATACCTTGGATTTTGGACTTCTCCTTCTTCCTTATATATTTTTATACATTCAATTGAATAAATTGGATTTTTATGAATCGTATCTGAACCGTATTGATATACTTTTTTAGTAATTATAAATTTAGGAGAGTTATCAGAAAGTATTACTTTTTCTCCATCCATGTTATGTTTATCTATTATCGAAGTTGGTTCATATATTCCAAATAATCGTTCAACATTAAAATCTTTTTGACAATAATCAGGTAACTCATTTGCAGATATATTAACAGTTAAAAATAGTACAAGGATTATGATATGTAAAAATTTAATTTTCATAATTACTTCTCCATTCGTTTATATTGATTTTTAATATAAATATTATACTCACTCTTACGTCTATTTATTAATCCATTCATGATTTTACCTTCTGCCTTATTAAAAGCCATCCATGCACTTTCTAGTGTTTTATAATTTGAAGCTTTAGTTTTAGGGTCATTAATCATCTTTAATACAGACGATGATTTAAAAGCACCTCCTCCAATATTAAATACTAACATCACTAAAGCATCAAATTCATATTGTTTTAACTCAACAGAAACATTATCAATAACTATTTTTTCACGAGGTTTTAAATCATCTTTAAATATTTCTTCAGCTTTCTCTTTGGTAATATCATTTTCATACTTATTGAACTCTTCTTTACTCCCAATAAGATGTCCATATCCTATTGTTATACCAGTTAAGGTTGCATCATATTTTTTAAGTTTTTTTGCTTTATAGTCTTTATCATTATAAAGATGAAGTACAAGTTTTTCATATTCTTGTAAAAATCTTCTACCTTTATCACTCATAGTTTTTATTTTTTTCTTACACTCCCACCCCTCAATCAAAGCTTCATCCATAGCGAGTAAGGTGTTCTTACCAACTATTCCGTCAGGTTCGCTCCATTCGTATTGATGAGTATTGTGTGTCGGTTTGTAGTTTTCTTGAAATGTCATTACTGCATTATGACCGTCATTTCCAAACTTGCCGTCAATGCCATCTTTTCCTATATCTATTTTCATCTTTTGCATAGCTTGTTGCATGAGCTTTACTTCTTCACCCTTGGAACCTTTTTTGAAAACTTTTTTTTCTTTGTCTTCAACTATATTGTTTAGTATACCGTTATCTGTCCAGACTTTTGCCACCAAGGTTCGTTTCGCTTTAGTTTTATTACTTTTGTGCTCTTTGTCTTTGTATATTATTGTCGCTTGCGTCTCTTGTATGTCATTGACGTCCATGCTTCCCAACTCTGCTATCTCTTCAAGGGTTAAAGTTCTGTTTAGTTCCATGTTTATAACGTACTCTTCGAGTTCAACGATTTTAGTCTCTGAGGAACCTTTGATGAATATTTCAAGTTTTATCGGGAGAGCTTCTCCTTCTGGGGCGTTTGTTTTTGCGTGGATCGTCAACTCATCGTCTGTTTTGGCGGTTGGGGTATAAGTTCGCTCTTTGGTGTTGATTGAGACGTTTGTTATTTCACCTTCAATCATAGGTCTCACGTGAGAGGTAGTCTCTGCACTATTCTCAGGATACTCTTGTGGGTAGACTTTAGCTCTTACTTCTACTACTTCAGGTTCATCTTCTTTTTTCTCTTTGAGGGTATGTTCTATTGTAAGGTCTTCATTTACTGTTGTTTGTGTGGATGTGATTTTACCTGTTGCATCTTTTTCTTGTATTTCTACTTTTAACTCTTTTATCTCTTTTTGTGTTGGGTTGTCTATGTTTAGTACAACCGTATAGTTCGCTTTTGAATCAATTGGGTCTAAGAGGTTCTTTCCTAGTACCTCTTCCACATTGAGTTGGCATTTAAGTTCTGTACAGATATGACTCTCTTCTTCTTGAGTGCTTACGAAGCAGTGGGTGTGTCCGTACTTTTGGGTATTATCGTCTTGGAGTGTTACTTTCATAGTGAGACCGTCTATCTCTATGTCATCGTCACTTGGGTTGTCTTGGAGTAGTTCTATATCTGCTTCATCATTGTTTTTTATGAAGTGCCAGTTGAGTTGAAGGAGTTGTGACTCTTGCAGATCTGTCGTCTCACTCCATTGATCGTTTTCGTACTTTTGTACTTTTGCGGTATATACGAGTTCATCGCCAATGTCGTTTTGTGTTACGAGGTTTGACTCTACTCCCACTACTCTTATCTTTTCATAGAGTGGTTTATTTAAGTCTTGCATGGAGACGGCGTTTGAACTGACGCCACCGTTTCCTGAGTTGTCATCGTA
>JGI997J19993_1000088_pt1 | contig 35720 bp, 30 predicted proteins | sample Etolagbewater25m_FD_19993 | JGI IMG/M metagenome (IMG submission 19993)
ATATCCCGGCAGAACGATACGCGCTTCCCTAGGCATAAAAAACCCCCTTTCAATTTTTTAATAAAATCAATCGGGGTGAATATTTTTATTATATCTATTGTGCGTGTATTGTCAAAAAACCAGTGTCTGTCCCTAATATTCCTTCAACACTGAAAACCTATTTAAATGAAAAAGGGCCAGCATACGCTGACCCTTTTCATTTAAAAACTCCCCCGCGAGGACTCGAACCTCGGACATAGTGGTTACGATCTGACTTCAATTTCTTGAAGAGTCGGACTTTCTCTTCACCATTTCGTCAAACTGTCTGACGAATTACGGCGGCAGGTGTAAAGTCTCTGCACTTGCCCCCCCTGCTATTTCGTTTTGCATTCGCACAAGCGAATCAAAACGGCAGGGGTGCTAGCTCAGGATTGTCCTTCGATAAATTTGCGCTGCCTATCGGCTCCAAGCTTATCGGTTAGGATTTCCCTGATTTAGCCTGCTTTTCACTCCAGCGTTTCCGCTGAAGGCTGCTAACTTTTTGAATGCATCTCCCGGTGACATTTTGCACATAATAACATGCATTTATCCAACTCTGTTTTAACACGCTCCTAACTTCGACTATGTCCTTTGCTGGAAATGTTAAAATTTTTCTGAGTCGGATCCTTGTGGTGAAATTCAAGAGCATCAATGCATTTAAAATAACCGCAGATCTCACATTGACCGCCTTTATATTTAACTGCCATCTGACGTATTTTTTTACGCCTGGCATAAACGGCTTTAATGAGATATTCCCTGCGATCTGCATATGTGCGCTGATCTTTCACCATTGCCTTCCTTAATGAGTCATTCACTTGCTTACAAGTCGTTATGTAATCATATGCTTGTCAATCGCATGTTTCATAGGGGATTGTCAGCATCTGAATACGATCCCGGGTCTTGCACACTATCTCTTACAATCACATGATGCGCAGACTCGAGATACACTCGGTTGCTTCGAAAACTCGAGATACACTCGCTTACTTCGAAAACTCGAGATACACTCGCTTACTTCGAAAACTCGAGATACACTCGCTTGCTTCGCAAGCTCGTGAACAGCCACTCGCTCTACCAGCTGAGCTACAGGGGAATAAATTTTTAAAGAGCAGGATTTGCGGCATTGACGAGCCCGCAATGATTTTTTATTATAAGAAAATCGTCTGAAATGTCAATCAAAAATCCTCCGGCGAATTGATCCGGCGAGATGTAGGGCCCGACGCCCCTGGCGGGCCGTTTTTCGGCGGGCCGAGGGCGTCCCGCCTTACGAAAAAATCTCAATCTTTTGGTACAAATCTTTCAAAGTTCAGTAACATCCTTTTTGAGTCAACGAATCTCTCTTCCCTCCATAACGATAACATTTATTTATGATGAGGCAACGGGTCCGGAAATCCCGCCGAAAAGGTCGTTCCAGGGTTTTGCGATGTTCCAAAAAAATTCGATTTTCGGAATTCCGGGAAATCCACCGCCTGCGAAGACCCGGAAAGTTTCTTTTATTGCGGAGGCATTGCTCTAGTGTATAATAACACCCATGAAAAATGTCTCCATTATCGCCGGGCCCAACGGCTCCGAAAAAACAACAAAATCCGGGGTGACATTATGACGAAACGAATGACGATACTTGATAAAGCCGAAATCGCCATGAAGGAAGCGGTTAGAAAGGTTGTGGCCCAGCACAAAAAAGACGGCCGTCCGCTTGTGGTCTGGGAAAACGGCCGCGTCAAAAAGGTTGCCGCGAAATAATCCGGCGCCGGATCTGCCCGAAACAGCGATCCTTCAAAAACCTTCACAGGATCACAAACCCGCCCGGTCTTCACCGATCCCGTCCTGTTTCCAAATAACAATCCCGCACAGCGGCCAGGCAGTCAGACAGATCCAGGCGCGGCGCGAGAAATTCAAATGTCGCGTATCCGCGATAACCGATCTCCTCCAGGGTCTCCCGGATACCCGCTTGCCCCGACAATGCCGGCGGCTCAAGTCGCGGAGCATTCAGATGAATATGACCGATGCGCGATCCGGCCCGGCGAATCTCCTCTTTAGGATCAATGCCGTTAAGCAGGGCATTGCCTGTGTCCAGCAGCAGCTTGAAGGAGTCCTGATTGACCCGCTCGACCAGTGCCAATCCCTCGGCTCCGTTGCGCACAAAATCACATCCATAATCGGCGGACAGCGGTTCAAAACAAATCACGACCCCGGCCTGACACGCGGAACGGGCCACACCGGAAAAAAACGTTGCGGCGATGTCCATGGCCTCATCCATCTCCCGGCCGCCGCGCAACCGGTTACGCCAGGCCCCGAACGACAAAATCCCCGCGCCCAGATCCCGGCACAAATCAATGACCGCTTTCAGATAATCTGCCATCCGGCGGCGCGTCTGATCGGATTCAAATAACTGCAGCTGCGGCTGTGCGAACAAGACCGACTGCAGCGCGGCAATTTCCAGTCCGGCATCCTCCACCATGCGGCGCACCTCCGCGCGCTGACGCGGTCGCGACGCGGCCGGATCCGGCCAGATCAACGCGGGCGCGATTTCAAACGCGGAAAATCCGAAGGCCGCGCACGGCTCAAGCGCCGAGGCTAGCGACTCATCCTTGAACGCCAGATTGGAAAGGCCTAACCGGATCATGACAGGCTCGCCTCCTCTGCCGGATCACCATCACGGATCTTGAGAACACGTCGAATATTTCGCCGCCGATATTGCAATTCTTCCTGATGCATGGAAAAAAAACGATCTGCCAATGATGTCAGCAAATGTAATTGAGCGCCGAAAAACAAACACAGCAGTCCGGCGATGCCCATGGGCCGGCCCAGGAATCGCAGATCAAATCCAACGCGAAACAATAACACAAACACAACCATCAATCCCGCGCTCATCAGCACAATCCCCGCCACGCCCAGGCGATAGACCCGCCGGCGGTTGAGCGTGACCGAAAACATTACCGTCGCCAAATCCCGCAGAGCCAATCGTAGCCGCCCCAGTGAATTATATTTTGACGTTCCCCGATGCCGCGGATGATGGGCGCAGTCAATCTCCGCCACCTTAAACCCGTTTTTAAACGCAAAGACCGCCGCGAAGCGATACAAGTCCCCATAGAGTGATAAAAACCGGATCACATTGGTGCGAAAGGCCTTGAGCCCGGAAAAATAATCATCAATCTTCAGGCCCGTCATACGCCGCATGACCATGTTAAAGATCCGCGAACTCAATCGTTTCAAGACGGCATCATCCCGATTCACACGTTTTCCGGAGACGACATCATACCCCTGATCCAGCGCGGCGATCAGCCGGGGAATATCCTCGGGCTCCTGCTGGAGATCCGCGTCCATGATGACGATATACCGGCCCCGCACCAGTTCAAAGCCATGCTCCAGAGCCGCGGCCTTGCCCTGACATAAAAAATGTGTCACCACGGCGACACAATCGTGCTGCTGATAAATCTTTTCCAGCACCGCCTCTGTGCCGTCCGTTGAGGCGTCATTGACAATGATCACCTCATATCCGCGGCCCAAATCCGACAAGACACGATCAAGCCGCTGAAAAAGCGGCTCCATATTCAATTCCTCATTATACGCCGGAATCACGACCGAAATCTCTGGTGTATGATTCATTCCCTCTCCTCTCCCGTCCAGGCGGTCTTGAGCCCACGCGCTGTCCCCGGATCCCGGGAGGCCTCAAAACCTGTCCGCCAAAAATAGATCACCGCGCCGGCCAATCCCGGCACAATTAAGAAAATGATCAGATAGATCATCGAAAACAACAGGGTTTGTTCATAGGCAATGCCCATCGGCCGCAGCATCAGCAACAGCACCGCGTCACGGGATCCCAGGCCCGCGATCGAAACCGGCAGTGCGGACACCAGCATCGCGGCGGACATCGCGAAACACATATACCCAACCGGCAGAGACATCCCGAAGGCGCATGCCAGACATACAATACCCAGATAAAAACATCCATAGGCCAGCGCGTGAAACACCAGGGCCTGTCCCATCCGGGGATCCGTTACACCCTTGAGCCCCTGCCGGACATGCCGAAGCTGTTCGACCATTAAATGAAACGGATGCCATAATTCAGTGCGCTGCAAGGCCTGACGCATCCGGGTCTGAAACCCACGACTGAACCAATACAACCCCATCACGAATACCCCGGCCACAATCACCGAGAAAAAAATCCGGCGGATTACAACCCCGGCGGGGAAAAAAAATATACCGGCCGCGCCGACCCCGACAATTGTTGCCATATCCAGCAATTGACAGATCAGCACCAGCGAGACAATGCGCCCGGCCGGAGCCGTATTCGCGCTCAGACGACGCACACAGGCCACACTGCAAAACGCGCCGGCACGGGCCGGCGTTACCGTCCCCCAAAACACCCCGATCATCCAGGTATAGACAGCATCCGCAAGGCTGATCCGCTGACCGGCAATCCGCAACAAGATCCGCCAACGCCAAATCTTGCATGCCTGCACCGCCAGAGACAACAGCAGCGCCAACCCCAACCATCCTGCTTCAAGATGCCGAAGAATCTCCTGCGCATCCTGCCATCGCATCATGCGTACTAAACACACAAAGCCGGCCACCCCAAGGGCATACAAAATATATCTACGTCTGGCCACGCGCGGCATCCTTTCCCCATTGTGCGATCTGTGATGTGATTTCAACAGCCGCGTCCGCGTTATCCGGAACCTCTGCCTCCAGCACACGGGCAAAATACTGCAGGGCCAGGGCAATGTTGTGCCCTTCATCAAAATCCAGACACTCATCCTCAAGCCGCGCCTCCCTGCTCTGCGGCAAACTCCGGTGAATCCGCAAAACCGGCGACGCCAGCGGGCGATACTCCATCATGCCCCGCTCAGCCTCAATGCACACATAGCGTTCTTTGGCATGATGGTCAAGACTGACATGGATCTCAGCGGATGCATAACCCCGCGCATCCTGCAAATGAACCCGCGCCCCGCTGAGCAGACCATCATGATAGGCCTCCGGCGTCAAGACATGCGTCAGCCCGCTCAGGGGCAAAAACAAATCCAGAACCGACAAGGCATGTGATCCGATCAGGGCGCCGACATCATAGCCGTTAAACCGGCCATATTGAAGCCAGCGGATCCTGACATGACGGACACGCCCCAATTCTCCTTGCGCGAGAATTTCCCGGGCGTGATTCAAGGCCGGCGAAAATGTATAGGTATAATCGGTCTCCAGAGCCAGGCAGGACTCCCGGGCGATGCGGCGCAATTCACGTGCCTGCTCCGGATCCAGCGTCAGGGGCTTTTCACACAGGACATGTTTGCCGGCCGCCAGAACGGTCTTGACCAATTCATAATGCGATGCAATCGGGGTCGCGATTATCACGGCATCCAGGGCATCATCATCCAGAATCTTTTGCAATGAAGGTTCAAATTCAGATCCGTAATCCTGCGCGATGCGCTCACGGCTCAGCGAGGCCAGGGATCGAAAATGGATATACTTGAGTTTAAAGTCAGGAGAACTCCTGAGATAGCGGCAGAGCGTTTGTCCCCAATAGCCGTATCCGATTAATGCCAGTGACGTCATCTGTTATTTCCTCGGGGAGAACTTGAGATTATAGGCGCTGTTGATCTCCAATGCCATGCGGTTACAGCGGGCCCCCCGGGTGAAACACTGCGCACATGAAAAATCCGGATCCTGGGCCTTGAGGATCATGGCCTTGAACTCTTCGACAGAATCCGGAATCGGTCCGATCCGTCCATAAGCAAAAGACGGCGACGCGATACTCGAACACCGGTAGAGATACCCGTCCGCGGCCAGCGTGATCTGATAGTAGCTGTAAACACACCGGGGATAATCCATGCGTTCGACATCCTGATTCACCGGAGGAAAATAAAAAATAAAGGGCCGTTGTGAATCGTCATCGGTCACAAACGGCTTGAGCCGTTCTTCGTAAATCCGGCTTTGCGGCACTTCGACTTTATTTTTATAGTCTTTAACCTTGTCGAAATCTTTACCGTATTGATCATAGGGAATCGAGAACCGCAACGAATCCACTCCCAGATCCCGGCACCGTTGGACCATTGAAGCGATCTCCTCTGGCGATGAATTAACGGCATTGAGAAGATAACAAACCCGCACCGACGGTGCATGCGGATTCTTGTCCCGCAGGCGAGTCATGAGGCCGATGCCGTCCATGATTGTATCAAACCAGTTGACCGTCAGGCCCTTGGTCTTCATATGACTGCGCGGTGTTCCGGCGTCCAAACTGACAGAAATATAGTCTTTCTTTTCCATCATCTCAAAGGTCCGGGTCAAAAACCCCTGACGCTCTTCCAGTTCTTTGAGAAGGGATCCGTTGGTGTGCACGCCGAAGGCGGTTTGCTGACGTTTGGTCATAGCCAGAAAATCATACAGATACGGATTCATCAACGGTTCACTGTAGGCCCCGCCGTAAATGTAATACTCGCATTTCGCAGGCCCCATCTCCTCAAGCAGGTTCAGGACACGCGGCTCATCCATATCCAGCGGTCGCTCGAGCAGTCCGCCCTGACAGTAATAGCAATCAAAATTGCATGGATTGACATGATCGGACGGCAGATGAATCTCCAACTGACGCGGCCAGACCATCTCGCCGGAAAAGATCCCGGCAAGATCTCCGCCCAGAAAATTCTTCAGGATCTGGAGGTAATGATAATTTTGAAGGCGTTTCATAAAGGTTATGGTCTTGTGTCGGCGGATAATTTTTATTGATTATAGAATCCATGCAGCCACTATTCAAGAAATATACTTTACAATTTTCCTTCCGCTTAATATACTCACGGTATCATGAGATTCCGGTCAAAAGAATTCACGGCTGTCCTTATTTTTCTTATCGCGATCCTTTCAATCTGTTTCTACGAGGTGGTTTTTTTAAACAAGACCTTCAAGGTTGCCACCCTGAATCCCCAGGCGCTTCCCAGCGGCGTCTACGGGCAGGAAAACAACAAAATTGATTTCTTCCCGGTTCATAGCACCACCACTTCCTTTATGGAAGAACCGATCTTTCATCTCGTCAAAGAGTCGCTGATCAACAATCATGAATTTCCATTCTGGAATCCTTATCAGGGATGCGGTTACCCGCTCATTGCGATGATGCATCACGGGTTTTTCTGGCCGCTCCACCTGATTTATTATCTCCTGCCGAATTCTATTTCCTGGGACATTGTTATTCTGCTGCGCCTGCTTCTGGGCGGGGTGCTGATGTACGGGTTTCTAAAAAAAATCAAACTCAACCCGATGGCCTGTGCGTTCGGCGCGGCCGTCTTTATGCTCAGCCCCGGGCTGACGCTTTATCAATATGGATTTATGAATGTCGTGATCGTGCTGCCCTTGCTGTTGATCTTGATCGAGCGCCTGATGGAGCGGCCCGGCCGTTTGTCGATGACCGGTGTTGCGATCGGTGTCTGGCTGACTTTTTTGGCCGGCCACCCGGAACATATTGTTCTGGTCAACGGCTTTGCCGTTCTGTATTTCATGTTCCGAATGCTCACGGACCCGTCCGTCCGCCGTCGTCCGCTGATCATGCTCTGGCTTGCGGGAGGATACACGGCCGGTCTGGCCTTATCATCCGCCCTGTTCCTGCCGTTTGTCCGCGACTGGATGATCTCCTTCTGGCACTGTCATCCGGACAATGCCTCCAGCCGCATGATGCTGGCTCCCGACGCGGGCCTGGTCCAGGGACTGTCATTTCTCTTCCCCTTCTTGTTTCAAAATGTTCCTGTCGCAATGGATTTCACCCGCCCCGCTTTGTGGGGCTATCTGGGCATTATTCCGGCATCAATGAGCCTGGCGGCGCTATTTAATGCGCACAAACAGCGCCTGGCCCTGCTTTTTTTCACTTGCGCTGTTTTCCTGTTCTGCGCAGCTCACTTTGTGCATCCTTTGGTTAACTGGATAAAATATTTGCCGCTGTTACGGCATATCCGTTTTGACTTTCACGGCATTCATCTCTTCGGATTTTTGACCGCGGTTCTTGCCGCGTTGGGATTTGATTATGTTCTGAAAACCAGGCGAACATGGCCGTTGTTTCTGATCTTTGCCGTGCTGCTCAGTATCGCAGGGGTCGCCGTTCTGCAGTATTTCCGGCATGATCCTCAAGGCCCCGACAGTTACGCTGCCGTGATTCTGGGAATCTGTCTCGGTGTGCTGGTTTTCCTGACCACTCTGCTGCGCTCTCGCTTCACGCACCGCGTCAAATGGTTCGGCGCTGTCCTTATTTTTCTCTTTATTCTTGAGGTCTTTTCATATTTGCCGCATAAACGTCCGGTTCGATTTGACTCGTTTCCCAGGGTGCCGGCAATCGAATTTTTGCGAACACAGGATCCCTATGCCAGAGTCTATGGTGTCTTTTGGGCCCTTTATCCCAACACAGCCACCGCTTATCAGATTTCAGATTTCGGTATAAATTACGGCCTGCTGATGGATTCCTATGTCCAGTTCCTGAACAATGCCGCTTCTGAGCCTTTCTTTAAGAAAGATTACAGCCGCTCCGCCTTCTCTGTTATCCCGCTCAGCCTTCAGGAAACTTCACGGTTTTTATTCAATATCGCCGGGGTCAAATACACCATCGCACCAGCGATCCTTGATAAACTCTATACGCCGGAACAGTCGCTGAAAGACTTTTATCCGGTTTACGATAATGACGTCAAAATTTTTAAAGATAACCGTTCCCTGCCCCGTGCGTATATCGTTCACCGGGTCCTTGTCTCACACCAATCCGATGACGCAACGATTCTGACAACATTCGGTTCGTTTGATCCTGATCCCAAGGGCATTATTCTTTCACAAGAGATCCCGGATGAGATGTTTCGCAGCGTGATGACCTCACCGATTCAGGATGACTCCTCCGCAACGATCACCGCCCTGAGCGCCAACCATGTCAAGATTTCAGCGACGATGCGTCATCCGGGTTTTCTGGTCCTGCTGGATCTTTACCACCCGGACTGGACCGTGTCGATTGATGGAAAAAACGGGACTGTTTACCAGGCTAATTATTTGTTTCGGGCGGTTTATCTGCCGGAAGGAACCCATGCCGTATCATTTCAATACCGGCCCAGGGCGTTTTATATCGGACTCATGATAAGTCTGCTGACAGGTTTGGGACTAGCGGCTCTGTGCCTTTGGGGATGGCGATCGAAATCTGTTATATCGTAATGGCTCGCCGGGAATTCATGGACATGGTCAACGTTGAATGGTCGACATATTCGACGGAGCTTCCCACCGGAAGTCCCATACCGATACGGGACAGTTTGACTCCGAAGGGCTTCAGTTCTTCAATCAAATGAAGCGCGGTCATTTCACCTTCGGTATCCGGATCGGTAGCCAGAATCACCTCCTGCACTCCGTCCTCCCGAATCCGCTGTTTTAACCCTTCCAGCTTGAGGTCTCCGGGACCACGGCCTTCGGCGGGACAAATGGATCCTAACAAGACATAATAAATTCCTTTAAAGACCCCGGTGCGTTCAATGGCGATCAGGTCCTTGGGGCTTTCGACCACGCACAAAACCTGATGATCCCGGCGCACATCATTGCAAACGCGACACAGCGGCTCATCGGTCAGATTATTGCAGCGCGGACAAAACCGCATGCGCTCTTTCAGATCAATGACTGAACGGGCCAGTTGATCCGACTCATCCGAGGGGCGGTCCAACAACCAGAGCACCATGCGTTCGGCACTTCGCCGGCCCACCCCGGGAAACCGGACAAACTGCTCAATTAATTGTTCCACAATCCTGGGGTAACTCATAATAATTCAAGAATATAGAGTATAGAACATGGAAAAAAGAAAACAAAAAAACTGAAAACCCGGCCCCGCTCATTCGAGATTATTGCATCGAAAACTTAAAAGAGACATGGCCTTTCCTGTTTCATATCACCGATATCTCTACTCAGACGCCATTGTTCAGCTCTCTGACGCTTCCTCTCGTCCCTGTCTTTTTTCCTTGCGCTTCTCTTTCTTCTCTATGCTCTCCCCTCTATTTTCTTTCTTCTGTTTTATTCATTATGCCAGCGCGACTCGATCGTGCCGCCGAATGTTTTCAGCACGTCCTGCACAACCGGATGGTCATCTTCGCTCTGAACCGGCCGGCACCCTTCCATTGTCTCATAGCGAATGACTACCTTGCGGCCCAATTGCTCCGAAAAGATCCGTTCCACAATCACCAGATTATCTTCGGCCTCCAGTGTTTCTTTAAAAAAGCTGTGATCCGGCGAGAATCCGATAATCAATTTTCCATCCGGTGCCCAGTTCAGCGGTGCCCCCTCCTGCAAATACGTTGCCAGCGACATGCGTTCACGCGAAACCGCATGCGTCAGGGCGCTCCACTGCGCGCGCAGCTTTGAGGCATCATCCGGCACAGAAACCGCGACCTGCGGCGATTCGGCCTCCGGCACCCCGCAATCCGAGACCCCGACAGCGGCAGATCCGTCCGATTCCGACAGTGTGACCTCCGGCTGCGGTTCAACGCACGCGTCCGGCGATTCCGAATCGGACGGACGATCCGACGCGTTGACCTGCCCTTTTTCATTGCGCATCATACTGCCCGGAGCAAACAATTTTTCCGCATCCGCACGCTGCGTCGCCGCATCCGGGCCGGCGGCGGCATCCGTGGATTCACGATTTAATGTCATGGCAATGCGCGCAAAGGCAATTTCCATCGGCGCCCGTTCAGATTCCGTCACCCGCGCGATGTCCTGCGCCTCAATGAGGATATCAATGACGGCCAGAACCTCGGGCAGGCTCACCAGACGGGCCTGGCGCAAAAACTGATCTTTGATCTCTCCGGGATAATCCACCAGACGCCCCATTTCCTTAATCTTGTCGATGGATGATCCGGCCAGATTCAGCACCATCACATGACGGCAATGCTCCATCAGATCCCGGCCCAGTTGTTTGATATCTTTACCACGGTCGATAATCTGATCAAAAATCGTCAGTGCTCCGGCACAATCCCCGTTAAACAGGGCCCCGGCCAGAGCAAACATCATCTCCATCTCAACCAACCCCAGCATTCCGTAAACATCCGTGCTCAGAATCGTTTTACCACCCAGAGCGCTAACCTGATCCAGAACACTTAAGGCGTCGCGAAAACTTCCCTTGGCCGCCTTGGCGATGGCGTAGAGCGCGTCACGCTCGATATCAATTGTTTCCTTCTGAGCGATCGCTTCCAACGCCTCACAAAGATCATTAAAGGCGATCCGTTTAAAATCAAAACGTTGACAACGCGAGACAATCGTGGCAGGTAATTTATTGGGGTCAGTGGTGGCAAAGATAAATTTCACATGCTCGGGCGGCTCTTCCAGAGTCTTGAGCAGGGCGTTAAAGGCCTCGGTGGTCAGCATGTGAACCTCATCCACGATATAGACCTTATACCGCCCGTAACCGGGGGCGAATTTCACATTTTCCCGAATGGTCCGGATCTCATCAATCCCGCGGTTGGATGCGCCGTCGATTTCCAGCACATCAAAACTGTTGCCCAGGGTAATGGATTGGCAGGCCGCGCATACCCCGCAAGGCTCCGCAGTCACCCCCTGTTCACAATTCAAGGCCTTGGCCAGAATCCGCGCGCAGGAAGTCTTGCCGATGCCCCGGGGGCCGCAAAACAAATACGCCTGCCCCAGACGCTGTGACGCGACCGCACTTTGAAGGATCCCGGTAATATGGGATTGTCCGACGACATCTTGAAAAGTATTGGGACGGTATTTTCGTGCCAGAACCAGATACGACATACAACACACCTTGTGGATGGGAACGGGTTAATGATCCGAATATCTAAGGTATTCTAGCATAAAACCCGGCTTTGAAAAGTTGGAAAGAAAATATTTTTCCGACGAGAACCGGCCTTTTCAGGATTCAGCCTGAAAAATACTCTTCAAACACGCCGTCAAATCCGGCCATTGAAATTGATACCCGCTAGCCACAAGACGCGCCGGAGCCGCGCACACACCGCCCAAAATAATTTCATCCGCCATTTCTCCCAGAATCAGACGAATCAGGCCGGACGGAACATGCCAACGGCAGCGACGGCCGACAGCGGCGGCCATCACCTCATAAAACTCCTGCGCATGCACACAGTGAGGAGAAACAGCATTAATCGGCCCGCAGAGCTCCTGATGACGCATCACGTGACGCAGAATCGGGGCAATCTCATCGGAGGCCACCCAGCTTACGAGCTGAGTGCCCGGTCCCGGAACAGCGGCCAGTCCGTGGCGCAACAACGGGGCCAGACGGCTGATCATTCCCCCGCGGGCCGACAGAACAACCCCCAGCCGCAGACAAACCGTGCGAATCTGATACGAGGCCGCCTGCATGGCCTCATCTTCCCATTGACGACAGACATCAGCCAAAAAACCCCGACCGGCAGGCCGGGTTTCATCACACGGCCGTCCCTTTATCCCGTGTCCGTAAAACCCTGTGGCCGAGGCGCACACAAACAGTCTCGGCGGCCGCGCGAGCTTTGCGAAGGTCTTGACCAGAAACCGGGTCGACATAACCCGGCTTTCAAGAATCGCCTGCTTTCGCCGGGCGTTCCAGCGTTCCGATGCGATATTTTCCCCGGCCAGATGGACAAACAGATCCAACCCTTCCAAAAGATTCCGATCAATCCGCCCGGTCAGCGGATCCCAAAATACAGCATCCTGAGTCTGTGCGGCAAAAATATCGGTTTGCGGCCGAACACAGCGCAGCACCGTTGTTTGCGGATCGGCCGAAAATGCTTCCACAACAGTCGATCCGACCAGACCGCTGGATCCTGTCAGCGCAATGCGCAACGCCATGGGCGCCGTCCTTTTCTGTTATGAGTTGACGAGTCGAAACGTTTGATAGGCCAGATTGACCCGCTGCTCACGGGCAAAATCCTCGAGGATTCCACGGCTTAACGCGTCCGCGGTTGATCGTCGTTTTTTGGCCTCGGTGAGATACCGCAGGGTCAACCGAATCCCGCTGTCCTGGATATCCACGTAGACAATCGGCGTGTAATTCTGAAAATAAATCATATAACGGCTGGTCATGCGTTCAATACGGCGCCGGAAATTATCTTCCAGCCCCTGCGCCACCTCCTGCACGCGGGTCATCATAATCTCTTTGGCCCGCTGCCAGTCGCTTTCAAAGGTAATCGTCACCGGAATTTCATTCCAGATATATTCAAATCCGCGGTTATAATTAAAATTCGGATGCTTGTAGACAAAGCTATTGGGGATATTGACAATGCGTCCTGTGCTCTGATCAGCGTCGACCCAGTTGCCGATTTCCAGCAATGAGGTCTGAAAGACCCGGATATCAATGACGTCCCCCTTGACCCCACCCATTTCAATGCGGTCTCCGACCTCAAACGGATGCCGGGCAATAATCATAAACCAGCCGGCCACCGACAGAATCACCTCCTGCAGGGCCAGGGCCAGCCCTGCACTGGCAAACCCCAAAAAGATACTCAGAGAATTCAAGCGCTGCAGCCAGATAAAGATGACCCCGATGACCAAGAGGATATGAATCAGGTAGGAGACATTTTTCCGGATGGTGTGCCGGGACTTGAGATTCTCCACGCGCCGATTGATCACACGGTTCAGGACGAACAGAATGCCGTAGGCGGCAAGGATAAAGACCATGGTGGCCCAGACCTGCTGCATGATTTGATCCTTGCTGTAAATTTGAAAAAAATCTGTGAGATTAAAATTCATAACATCTCTCCGATTCCATGGTTAATGATCCGCGGCATGCGTCGCGCCAAACGGACGGCTGTCTGCTATTTTCCAAAAAACTCCCGAAGGTCTTTCTTCATTGACAGGGCAATCCGTCCACGCACCAAATCAATTTCCAGAACAGTAACTTCGACCTTTTGATTGACCTGAACCACCTCATTGGGATCCTTAATGTATTTGTCCGACAGCTGGCTGATATGGATCAGCCCGTCCATATGCACTCCGAGATCAACAAAGGCCCCGAAATTGGTCACATTGGTCACCACGCCGGGCAGTTTCATACCCGGTTCAAGATCCTCCGGTTTCGTCACCCCTTCTTTAAACTGAAAAATTTTGAATTCCTTGCGCGGATCCCGGCCCGGCTTGGCCAGCTCCTCGAGAATATCTTGCATAGTCGGCAGCCCAACTGTTTCGCTGATATATTTGCCGGGATCAATGCGTTTGCGCAGGGCCTCGTTTCGCATTAACTGGGGAACCGAAGAGCCCAGGTCCCGGGCGATCTGATCCACAATACTATAGCGCTCCGGATGAACCGCACTGGCATCCAGGGGATTGGCCCCGTCACGAATCCTCAAAAATCCGACAGCCTGCTCCACGGCCTTGGGGCCGAGTCCGGCGACATTATACAAATCTTCCCGGGTCTGAAATCGCCCGTTTTGTTCCCGATAATCAATAATCGCCTGCGCGCGCGTGGGTCCCAGACCGGAAACATAGGTCAACAACTGTTTGCTGGCCGTGTTGAGCTCTACCCCGACACGGTTCACACAACTGATGACCGTATCGTCCAGTGAGCGTTTCAGCAGACTTTGATCGACATCATGCTGATACTGACCCACGCCGATGGATTTCGGATCGATTTTGACCAGTTCGGCCAACGGGTCCATGAGACGTCGTCCGATTGAGATGGCTCCGCGAACCGTGACATCAAAATCCGGAAATTCCTGCCGGGCGACTTCAGAGGCGGAATAGATCGAGGCTCCGCTCTCATTGACGACCATCACATGAATTTCCGACGGCAGATCAATGGCTCGCACAAATTCCTCGGTCTCCCGTGAGGCGGTTCCGCTGCCGATGGCGATAAAACGAATCTTAAACCGTTCGCAAAAATCCTGAATAATCCGGCGGGCTTGATCCTGCTGGGCCGCGGATCCGATGGGATAAACCGTTTCATTGACTAAAAACTTTCCATTTTCATCCAAACATACAACCTTGCATCCCGTGCGGAACCCCGGATCAATGGCCATGACCCGGTAATGCCCCAACGGCGACTCCATCAAAAGCTGGCTGAGATTTTTCTTGAAGACCTCCACCGCTTCCTGATCCGCACGGTTCTTGGTGGCCATACGCACCTCGGTCTCCATCGACAGCGACAGCAGACGTTTATAGGAATCTTCAACGGCTATCTTCACCTGCTGCGCCGCCTCGGTATTATTTTTCAGAAAATGCGATTCCAAAATGGTCAGGGCCTCATTCTCGGGCGCCATCACCCGTAACAGCAGAACGGATTCTTTTTCCCCGCGGCGCACCGCCAGCAACCGGTGCGATGGAACGGTCTTGGCCGGTTCCGTCCAGTTGAAGTAGTCGCGGAACTTGGCCCCCTCTTCCTCTTTGCCGCGCACCACCCGTGACACGAACTCCCCTTTTTCGAAAAAAAGCTCGCGCAGCCCGGCACGGACATCGGCATTTTCATTCACCCATTCGGCGATGATATCCCGGGCCCCGGCCAGGGCCTCTCCGGCATCCTTGACCTTTTTTTCCTCATCGATATATTTCGCGGCCTCGGCCATAACATCAAAGGCCTCCTGCGCGAAAATCTTCTGCGCCAGAGGCTCCAGACCTTTTTCCCTGGCCTTGGTCGCACGGGTGCGTCGTTTGGGCCGATACGGAAGATAGATGTCCTCCAGCACACTCATGGTCTCGGCGCCCATTACCGCGGCTTTGAGCTCGTCGGTCAGTTTCTTTTGTTCGATAAGAGATTTGAGAATCACCTCACGGCGCTTGTCCAGCTCGCGCAGCTGGTGGATGCGGTCGCGGATCTGAGTGATCGCCACCTCATCAAGACTTCCGGTCGCTTCTTTGCGGTAACGCGCGATAAACGGCACGCTGGAGCCGTCATCTAACAATTCAACGGCCGCGCTGACGCCCTTGACAGGAAGCGCAAGCTCGGCCGCGATCTTGCGAAGATACTTCTGTTCCATGGAGTCCTTTTCTCAACAGTGTTTAGACAAAAATCTTCAGACCGCCGGACGGCTTAAAAGCGGATGCCGGCCCGAATCCCGAATTCCCAGGTGCGGTTATGCGGCTCTAAACCGCAGACATCAACCGTGCATTGCACATCCGAATCTTTAATATGCCAATACCGAGCAAACGGACCAGCCATCAGATCGACGGATTTCATTTTCCGGACCACCATCAAAGATCCGCGATAGCCCCAGCCCTCGTCCTGATTATTCACAAGTTCCTCTGAATATCCCGGAACATCTTCCAAATGCGAGCGCTGTTCGCCGTCCAGAAAAAAATCATATTCAAAATTCCAGACCATGGACCATCCGCTGCCGATTTCATGTTCCAGATCAAATCCTAACGGAAGATACCAGTAGGTCGATTCCCGATCATATCCCCAGGCGCCGGTGCTTGATTGACGCCCGCTGTTATCATGCATCAGATAACGGTATCCCAATCCGATGTAGGGCGTCAAAATCATGCTCTGTTTGACCGCCACATCATATCCGACTACTGCGCGGCTTTCCCAAGTCCATTGTTCCTGATCAAACATTTCCCCGGTTCCTCCGGAGCGGTAGTGCATATCATCTCCCTGGGAAAACCGGGTATCCAGACGAATCATGTCGAACAACGCATACTTGGATCCCTTAAAAAGCTCCCGCCAGGTTCGAGCCTGCTCTTGCGGTTCGGCCTGACGGTGCGTATAAACCGCGTAAACACCGGCCATGGTTCCGTCCAGCTTCATAAATCCTTCTTCCCGATAGGTGTAATCAAACCATTCGATTCCCATCTCCAGAGAATTTCGTTTATTGTCCAGCACCAGATAATCGTCATAGAACGAATACTTTTCGCTGTTCATCTCATCCAGCAAATCATCGCATGGCTCCTCTGACCCGGATCCGGTTTGATACATTTTATAAGATCCCTGACCGATCGCCGCATCCCGGGCCGGGGCCGGGGCATCTGAAGAATTCACTGACGGGCTCTGATCAAGATCGTCAAGAGTCAATTCGACATCAACAGAATCATCCCCGACACTGGAGGAGGCGTGCGCGTCTCCGTAAACATCCGCCACGCTTAACTCCACATCCGCTTGCGGTGTTGCGGCCCGAAGACCCGGCGCCACCCCCAATAAAAACATGCAAATCCATAAACCGACTTTTCTCATTTCCAACTCCTTTCACCAAATTAAAACTCTCAGGCCAGCAACAAAATCACTCTTGGGTCGCCTGATTTTTCTGTTTACCCTTTCCGGTACGCCTTCTGCGAATCACCGCGTTTGAACTCGGGCTTAATCACTTTGATCATTTTAAAGATGCAACCGGCTAACAACAAGTATTTTCTTTAATACTTATAATAATAAAAATGCCGTCTAAATGCATCGTGAAAACTCACCGGACACTCACGGACCACGTGTCATCATCCAACGCAAAATCCGGACGTAAAAGCAAAAAGCCCCTGAGCGGGGCTTGTCGTCTGATATCTTATAATGATCGGCTTGACGATCAGGGATGTAAAATTTGCAGAGAGACAGGGATGCGCTTCGCGGTCCCCCGCCCTCCCAAAACCACTGCAGTCGGCGGGTGATCAAACCCTCAGGTTCGCCTGCGCTCACCTTGTCAGGGTTCTCACCCTGTCCCTTAAAATTAAAAAAGCCCTTGCAGGGCTTTTTTAATTTTACGGAGAGACAGGGATTCGAACCCTGGGACCTGATTACTCAAGTCAACTGCTTAGCAGGCAGCTCCGTTCAGCCACTCCGGCATCTCTCCTCAAAAAAAATATTTCAAACGCACACCACATCGTCCTCTCACGGTATCCGGCACGTCACAAAAATAATAGGATAAACCGCACAAGGCCTTTACGCAAGATTTTTTTTCACAGCCTTACCCCTGTGGATTCCTCTGTTTACGGGCAACCGCTCAGGCCGGCTTTATCTTCTGTTCACGCTTGCGCTGAAAAAATTCCGTCAGCAGGCCGGCGCAGGACTCTTCCAAAACTCCTCCCGCACTGTCAATACGATGATTCAGCCGCGCGTGATGCAGAATATTCACAACAGATCCGCACGCCCCGGCTTTCGCATCAAACGCGCCAAAACACACCCGGCCGATTCGGGCCAAAACTAACGCCCCGGCGCACATACTGCAGGGTTCCAGCGTGACATAAAGACAGCAGTCATACAGCCATTTTTGCCCCAGCGTCGCGGCTGCCTGGGTAATCGCAATCATCTCGGCATGAGCCGTCGGATCCCGGAGCGTCTCGACCTGATTATGCGCCCGGGCAATGATCCGTTCGCCATGGACAATCACCGCTCCGACCGGAACCTCATCCGCCTCCCTCGCCTTGACGGCCTGCCGCAACGCCTCCTGCATAAAGACCGCGTCCCAATCCGTCATGACGTCCGTCTCCGGCGAGAAGAATATAACGGAATCATAATCGTTACCACCGTACCCCGACGCAGACTGCTCTTGACATGCATATCCCCCTGGCAATCACGAACCAGGGCATAGGCGATCGACAATCCCAGCCCCGAATTTTTACGCAGCCCTCTTGCCTTGGTCGTAAAAAAGGGTTCAAAAATATGTTGCAGCTGCTCTTTGGGAATTCCAACCCCCCGGTCTCTCACCTCAATCACAAAAAAAGACTTCTCGGCATTCAACCCGGCCTTGACACTTAATACTCCACCGGAGGGCATCGCCTGAACCGCATTATCAATCAAATTATTCAAAATATGCGCCAGATCCGGCGCGCTCATGCGCACCTCGGCATCACGGGCTGTTAAGGAAAATTGATGACGAACATCATTTTCCTGCAAATATGCCTGCTTATCTTTCAGGACATCCTCAATGATATGGCACGGATGACACCGCCCTCCCGCCATGCCGGCCTTTTTTTGCCCCATCCGGATCAGACGGCATGACGTATCATAACAATATTGCATCTGATCTTTAATCGCCGCCAGATTCGACATGATATCTTCAAATTCGCAAAAACTGATGTATTCAAAATCCCGGTCGGCATATTTCTTCAAAAGGGTCTGCGCCCGCTTGGTAATTCCCAACAGCGGATTCTTCAATTCCTGGGCCGTACCGGTAATAAAATACCGCATGGCCTCCATCTTTTCCGCCTGGCGCTGCATCTCTTCAATCTTTTGGCGGGCCCTCAAATCCCGGGCAATCAAATGGATCGACACAACCTTGCCGGACTTGACCATAGGGGTCACACTGATCTCCAGTGGGATCATTTCGCCGGAAACTGCCTTAATATGAATTTCAGCACGGATATGGCCTTCTCCGTTTTTGGCACGGTTAAAGACATCTCTGGCCTGCCGCGCGCCTTCTTTCTGAACAAATTTCATAAAATGGCGTCCGCGATAATCCTGCGGATCAAATCCGAACATTATCTGAAGACTGGCATTCGCATAGACAAACCGACCCTGGGCATCCAGCGCTGCGATTCCATCACGCGCCCCTTCCGTCAAAAATCGATACAAATTTTTTGAATCGTAAAGAGCACTCTGCAGCTGAACCTGCCGGGTCACATCCCGCCCATAAGAAAAAATCAGTTCTTGTCCTTCATAGACCATGTAAACCGCTGTAATGTCCAGCGTCCGCACCTCGCCTGATTTGGCCACACGCTCGATCCGGTAAGACAGCGGTGTCTGCTTGCGTTTCAGTACCTGAAAATATTTCTTCTTCCAGACCGAAAGACTCATCTTTTCATTGAGAAAAAGCGTAATCTTTTTTCCTAAAATATAGGAACGGCTGTAGCCCAACCCCTGAACAACCGCATCATTGGCAAAGACAATCGTTCCCTGATTATCAATGAGAATAAATTCATCACCGATATAGCTGAAAAGTTGTTTGAAAAAACGAGGATCCTCGAGAAAAGGCGGAATACCGCTGGAGGCAAACAGGGTTTCGGTGGATTTTTTTTTATAATTTTTCGGAGGCATGCCGGATATAAACTTAAAACAGCTTAAAACGCGCCCGGGGGGACTCGAACCACCAACCTTCTGTTCCGTAGACAGATGCTCTATCCAATTGAGCTACGGGCGCATAAATTTGCAAAAGAATATACAGGTTTTACTACATTTTCTAAAATTAGTCAACCGATTTTTTCGACGACAAACCGGTTAGTGGGCAAAGCGCTGACGGCGTTCCTTCATGTATTCCGCGCCCAAAAGATCATCACGGCTCAATCCCAGACTTTCCACCGCCTTATCAGGATTTTCACTGTAGGCGTGACAAAATTCCGTCACCTCTTTGGCGGTGACATGGCCCCGGTCATGCAATTCCTTCAAAAGCAGCGCCCGAAGCTGAACCTCCAGAATAATATCTTTCGGAACCAGACCGGCCTCCCGGGCCAGCCGGTCACGATAAACCGTGCTGGTCGAAAGACTGCGGATCGTATCGGTCTCATAATCATATTTATAAATGTGCGACAACAGAACCTTCTCCTGCTCCATGCCGCTGGTCTCACTGACCTCATCCACCACACGGGTCACCCGGCCGCCGACATGATAGCGTTTGAGGACCACAAAGACATCAATCAACCGGACCAGCTCCTGGGGAATATTCATCGGTTCGTTCTGCAGACGCATGATCGCCTCACGCGACGTCAGCGCATGGATCGTTCCGATACAATATTTCCCGATATTCACCGCCGTGATCATATCCCGCGCCTCTTCACCCCGGACCTCGCCGACGATAATCCGCTCCGGACGCATTCGCAGACTGTTTTTCACCAGATCCGCCAGTGTCAGCCCGTCGCCGCTTTCCAGGCGCGAACAGCTTTCTTCAAAATCCGTGTTCAATTCCAGCGTATCTTCCATAACAACAATCCGGTCCTTGCGGGGAATAAAACACAACAGGGCGTTAAGCAATGTCGTCTTTCCGACCCCCGGCCCTCCGGCGATGATAATATTCGCCGGCCGGATCGACATGCCTTCCAGATAGACCCAGAGCTGGGCGGCCACCTCATAATTCAAGGCTCGACGTTCAATCAGTTGCAGAACACTCAGCGGCGATGACTTGGCCTTGGTAATTGTTAACTGCGGGCCAAACGGGGAACGGATGACATTGATCCGGCCTTCCAGATTCGGAAGTTCCAGATCCATAACATTTTCCCATTTACGCCGCCCGGACATCAAAATCAGCTTTTTAACAAAAACATCGATCTCTTCTTTGGATTGAAATGACTTGTGGGTGGAAACCAGCCCGCGCTCGGAATGATGAATATAAATCGGACTTAAAGAATTGATAATAATATCTTCAACATTGAAATCACTCAGCAGATCTTTAATCAGTCCGTAGGAAAGAAATTCCCGGACAAACTTATCCCGATGCTCCTGAACATCGAGAACTTCCATCTCTTTCTTAAAATAACCGCTGTCATCATGGCTTAACAGATCCTTGAGACCGTCTTCCACGATGCGAATTTTCTGCTCCTGCGGCTGCAAGAGATGAATCTTGCCATAAAGGGATTCAATGAGCCGATCTTCCAGCTCCAGCCATTTTTCTGAATTAAACATATTGTCCTCCGCGACCCTGGGTAATGTTCTTTAATCTACCACCCCGTGTCGGGGCTGTAAACATGAAACTCACAATTCTCCCCTTATCTCATCGCCTGAGGGCGCCGTTGTCTCAGTTGCGTCATCTCCGGCGGCCGTCGCCTCCTGCGGCAGGATGGTGACACTCACCATCCGCTCGGGCGTTAGATACTCCTGAGCCAGACGCTGAATCTCCGCCGGGGTCACCGCCTCTAAACGGGCCGCATAGTCCTGATGATAACGATATCCTAAACCATATAATTCATTTAATGTCGCGGTAAACGCCATTCCGGCACTGGTTTCAAGCGCCCGTTCTTGTCCTCCGATCAGCCAGGCGCGGACTTGATTCAATTCGGTCGCAGTGACCGGCACCGCCGCCAGATCCGCGATCTGTTCCAGAAAGGTCTGCCGCACCTGCGCGGTCTGTTCCGGCCGAGTCTTGACAAAAAACATCAGCGCCCCGGTCGTCTTAAACGGAATCAATCCTCCCCCCAGCGTATAGGCCAATCCCTGCGCCTCCCGAATCTGCGAAAACATCCGCCCGTTAAACGGCGATCCCAACAGCGCTCCAAGAAGTTCCAGACCGGCACGATCCGGATGCGCGATCCCCTGCGCCTGAAACCCAAAGGCGACCAAAGCCTGTTCTTTGTCCATCCGGTGCGTCAGAGACACCGGCCGGCTGAGCGGCGTGACATCAGGAATCATCGGCAACGACGTCTCTGCCCCTTGCCACGAACCGAACAATGCTTCAAGCTTTTCAACGATTCTGTCGCGATCAAAATCTCCAAAGACAGACAAGACCGCTGCCGACGGCGCCGCGTGCTGCCGATAAAATTCCACAACCGCCTCCCGGGTGATCCGCCGGACATCCTCCTGTGTTCCAATCGCGATCCGGGCGGCCGGATGTCCGCGAAACAACTCCGCATAAATCATTCGGTCGGCAATTTCAGACATCTGATCATTGCGGCTTTGAATCATGGTCACCATCTGCCGACGTTCATCCTCAAATAGACCGGATTCAAACAGCGGATGCCGCACAAGATCCGCGCATATCGCCAGGGCCTGATCCGAATCCCGGGACAGAAAATCCATCCGCAGACCGAAACTCTGACGCCCGGAAAATGCCTCCAGAGAAATCCCCCGGCGTTCTGTGATAGCGGAAAGTTCTTTATAGGGAAACTGTTGAGAGCCTTTCTCCCACACATGCACCGTCAGGTTTGAAAGCCCGCTTAAACCGGACGGATCGGCATAGACCCCGCCGTGAAAGGCCAGATCCAGCCAGACCATCGGAACAGTCGGATCCCGGCGCAGCAAGACGGTCAAACCGTTGCTTAAGACGACCCGTTCTATTTTCGGCGATACCGGCTCATCCGCCGCCGATCCTTCATCCTCCGGCATCCAGGCCCTGGGCTTCAGCACTACAACAGAGCGACGTTGCGGACGCAAATATGTTTGAGCGGCCCGCACCACGTCCTCCGGAGACACCTTCTGCAGGGCCTCAAAATACCATTGCGTAAAATCATACTGCCCGGTCAGGGCCTCATCCACCCCGGCCTGCCAGGCCATCTGGTCACTCTTTAATTGACGCTCACAGACCGCCTTCAGGGACGAGCTTACAATCTTGTCCAGCTCCTGCTGAGTCACCCCCTGCGTGATCAGATTTTCGATCTCGTGGTCAATCGCGGCCAGGATTTCGGAGACCCGGTCCGAATCCGCCTCAACCGCAATTTCAAACACACCGGGATCATACGGTGTAAAATCAGACGCCTCAATGCGGTGAACAAGTTTTTTTTCATGATACAGCGACTGATACAATCGGGAGCCTTCCCCCTCTCCTAAAATCATCGCGACGGCATCCAGCGCCGGCATATCGGGATCCATCACATCAACGCCCGGATACACAACGGACAGATACATCAATTCCGCCGGATAAAACTCCTGCGCATACCGCGATGTCGTCTGCCGGGGTTCCCGGGGAAGATTGCGCAGCGCCGATGACCGGCGGGGATAGGCCCCGAAACAGGCTTGCGCCGATGACCGCGCCTCATCCGGCGTCACAGCGCCCGCGATTGAGAGGACCATATTATTCGGCGCGTAGCGGGACTGATAATACGCCAAAAAATCATCCCGGGTCAGGGGTTTGAGTAAATCCTCAAAACCGATAATCGGCAAACGATACGGATGACGTGTATAAACCGTCGCAAAGACCTTTTCACTTAAATAACGCACCGGATGATCCCGATAAAGATGCATCTCCCGGAAAATCACATCCCGCTCAGTTTCAATATCCTGTGCATCAAAACGGGCATTCATCAGCATATCCGAAAGAATATCCATTCCTTCCTGAAAATGTGCTTTCGGAAGGGTCAGGGTATAAATCGTATAATCCATATGCGTGGAGGCATTAATTGTCCCTCCCAGTGACTGGACCTCCCGTGGGATTTCCCCCACACCCCGGCGTTGGGTTCCCTTAAACAGCATGTGCTCCATAAAATGCGAAATCCCCGAACCCAGATATTCCTGCTCAAAGGCGCTACCGGTTTTGACCACGCCAAAAATTGATACCGAGGCACTCTGCGGCATCGGTGAAACCAAAACACTCAGGCCGTTCTCCAGCACAAATTTCTGTGTCAAGGATGACGGTTCGCTCGTCTGACTCGCGTGCGCAAGATCAGGTTCCGGCAACGGCTGCGCACCGACCGGCACTACGGCCGCCCATCCCAAAAGATACAGAAAAATCATCATTTGCCTCATGAAAGCTCCCTGGGTTTATTCGCGCAAGTCATCCAGCAGGCGCCGGATATCCTGACCGGCATTCTTGACAACCTGCGTGCAATTATAGAGCAAAATCGACAACGGCCAGCACTCTTCCGGACCGCTGAGCAATCCGGTGCGGACATTTTCCTGACGAGCGAGTTCATCCTGGTAATGGGCCACAGCCCGCTCCAGCCCCCCCTCAAAAACATCCAGCCGGCACGTTGTATTATTATAATGATAGGATGGAATGGAGATGCCCCGGACCAGAAAAAAATTCGCGATCGAATCCGGAAAGGCCTGAGTCTGGTCTTCAAAATCAAACCCGTTAAATTGCGGCATATTCGGCGGCAGGATCAGCGAGGGTTTTTGAATCTTGACCTCCCCCCGGCGGACCACAGTATCCCCCCGATTCATCCGGGACTCGGCTAAAAAAATATAGGGCATCGGCGTGTCGTCATCCGTGCGCAACGATTTGACCCGTGAACGGATAATCCGGGTCTGTTTTAACGTCCGCATCCAAAGTTCATAAAAATCCATGGTCTTATTCCGTCAGGTGAATGATTCGTGTCTGTGATTTCGGGCAGGAAAAACAACGAGGCAGGGATGCGCTTCGCGGTCCCCCGCCTTCCTGAAATTTCAGCGGATGGCGGGTGATCAAACCCCGTTGCGCTGACGCGCAACTTTTGATCTTGTCAGCCCCCACCGTCTCACTTAATTTTCAAAATCCCGAAAGGGATTTGGAAGATTAACGGAGAGGCAGGGATTCGAACCCTGGGAGGTTGCCCTCGCACGCACTCCAAGCGTGTGCTTTCGACCACTCAGCCACCTCTCCTTAATTTAAAAAATGGAACATAGAAAACACAAAATAAAAAACAAAAACCCAAATCGCATTCAGGAAATTATCAGAATACCATAAACAGACGGATTATCCAGAAAAAAATTTATCCGCCCCTCCGTCGAATTGCGACAGATCTGAAACATTATTGCACTCCCGGACAGCTAGGATTCCAGATTCTTTAAAATTACATTATCGTCAGAGCGCCGGTTTTTTTCCCGAAAGGCCCCGAGACTCTGCTGAATGCGCTTGAACACCTGGCCATCCTCCACCGGAATATCTGTAATCCCATGCATCTCCAGCGCGTCCACCACATCCTGAATCGTCAGATGATCCACATCCCGGGCCGGCTGATACGATGTCTCCTGCGAATTCGGAATCTTGACCTCCACCAGCAGACCCGCCTCCGTCAAATCAAACAAAATCTGGCGCACCAGACGAATCGGAATCTCCAACTGATGTGCCATCTGCATCGCCGTTAAGGCCGCATGGGCCTTGACAAAATTGTCGACACAGACATGCATCATCCTCACCGCCAGTGCCCGCTTAAAATTCACGGTCACCTTCTCACAGTCCGGTTCAAACTCATATGTTTCCACATTTTGTTCGGCGAATGAAACCTCTGCGCCGAACAGGACAATCAGCCAACTGATCTGCAGCCAGACCAGAAACAGCGGCAGCGCCGCAAAACTTCCATAAATGGCGCCGTATTTCCCCACCCCGATTTGAAAATTAATATAGGCCCACTGAACGATCTGATACACGGTTCCCGCCAGAATCCCGCCGAGAAATCCCGAACGGAACAAGACCCTGGTATTCGGCATGAAGGTATAAATAAAGGTAAACAAAACCCAAAGAAAAACAAAGGGCAACAGCTTCAGACTCAGCAGAATGATCGGCCCCAGCGGACCGAGAATCGTCAATTTCTGAACAATCAATGTGACCTGGCTGGTGATCAATACCGTCAAACTGCTGGACATAATCAACAGAATCGGGCAGATCAGCATGATGGACAGATAATCACTCATCTTGCGGGCGAACGGACGGGAGCGTTTGACCCCCCAAATATCATTAAACGATTTTTCAATATTTCCCAAGACCTTGATCACCGTCCAAAACAAGACCGCCACACCGATCCCGGCGATCACCCCGCCTTGGGTATTTTGAAGAAAGGTCTGGGCGAATTCAATAATCCGTCCGACAACCTCCTCTTGTCCCGGAAATTTTTCCAGCAAAATAACTTCCAGTTTTTTCTCGAAACCGAATCCCTTCGCAATACCGAACGCCATGGCTACCATCGGAACAATTGAAAGTAAAGAATAAAACGTCAGCGCTGAGGCCCGCAGCTGACATTTATCCTCCCCAAATCCTCGAAGCGCCAGGATAATAATTCGAAGCTGACGCAACAAGGCCGATTTGGATCTGGGTAATTTAGACGAACGAATGCGCCAGACCCCGAACCTCAAAAATTGAATTAATTTTGATATTGCGTTGGCCATAAAATTCTCCCGCGGTGTTCGCATACTGGTCAAAAAGCCCGTCACATCAACATGTCTATTTTATCGGCCGAACAACCGCCGAACAATGACATTTTCAGGCTATCCCCATCTTACACACTGAACCGAAAATAAATCACATCTCCATCCTGAACTTCATATTCCTTACCCTCAAGCGTGACCAGCCCGTTTTCCTTGAGCAAATGATACGCTCCTAAACGATTAAGATCCGCATACTTATAGGTCTCGGCACGAATAAATCCGCGTTCAATATCGCTGTGAATCTTTCCGGCGGCCTTGACCGCCGGAGTTCCTTTCGGCACCAGCCAGGCGCGCGCCTCCTGCGGACCGGCTGTAAAGAAACAAACCAGCCCCAAAAGATCTTTACCGGCCTGGGCCAGCCGGGCTAACCCCGGTGAAACAATGCCGGCCTCTTCGTAATATACAGCCCGATCCTCTTGCGGCAATTCCAGAATCTCCGCCTCCAACTTGGTGCACAGCGAAATCAATCCAGCCCCTTCCCGCCCGACACGTTCCCGTAATGACTCGACCAGGGAGTCCTCCACCCCGTTTTCATCGGTATTTAAGACATACAGCAAGGGCTTGGCAGTCAGAAATCCGTATTCATCCAGGATCTCCTGCGAAATAGTCTGCGCACGGGCCGACACCCCGTTATCAAAATTTACCACAATCTCCTCAAGCGCCGACACCTTGTCTTTGGCCGCCTTCTCCCCGGATTTCGCCATCTTCCGAGCCCGCTCCAGGGCCTTTTGCGCCTGCTGCAGATCCGCCAACAAAAGCTCTGTTTCAATCGTCTCTGCTGCGGCGATCGGATCCACATCGCCCATCACATTGACCACATTTTCATCATGAAAACACCGCACCACATGACAAATTGCGTCCACACCGCGAATATGCGACAAGAATTTATTCCCCAGCCCCTCACCCTGACTGGCCCCTTTGACAAGACCGGCGATATCCACAAACCGGATTCCGGCCGGCGTGATCTTGGCGCTCTCGAATTCTTTCGCCAGAACCCCCAGACGATCATCCGGCAACGGCACAATCCCGACATTCGGTTCAATCGTCGTAAAAGGAAAATTTTCCGCCGCGATCCCCGCGCCGGTTAACGCATTAAACAGGGTGGATTTTCCGACATTCGGCAGGCCCACAATTCCAATTTCCATAAATCCGATCCTTCCTTGCAGCAATCATCCGGTCTGGCGTAATCCACGGATTCCGGATAAGATCCTCCGCATCCCAAACGCACGGTTAGCCGGCGACGGCAATGCTCCCCCGGGCTGATGCCCAGGATGCCCCCGGAGCAAACCATAAAAACCGAAGACTCAGCACAATATCATTTAATAAAAATTGATAACGATGCCACGCCTCACGCGGCGAGACGGAAAACAGCAGTTTATAAAGATACCCGTCTTTAATCACATAAATATCGGTCACGCGCATATCGGCAATTGAGCGGTCATAGGCCTTAATCTTCAAGGCTTTCATGCCATCAATGCGGATCCGCTCAACCGAAAACCCGTCCGCATAATTCCCCAATACACTCAAATGCGATGGGGTCAATTGCTCCAAGCTGACCAGGGAGGTGGCTTCTTTGGCAATCGTCAAGACCACCTCGGGCTCCTCGGAGATCACAAACATATCCGTGGTGTGATCAAACCGAACCGCCCAGGCCGGATCACAGGAAAACTTTAATCCCATCTCAGCTTCACGGCAGACAGACAGACGTTTTTCGGAATCCCCGGAGACCTCAGGAACAGAGGCCGCCAACGCCGAGGTCGACAAGATGATTAGCCCAAAAACACAGTAGCAAAAAACAGAATACATTTTATGAAATGCGGTTGCCCCGCGGTTGTTCTTCAAATATTAAAATTGACCGTGACAACGAATCGGGCCTCAAGGTCCGAAGAAGAACGGAGAGGGAGGGATTCGAACCCTCGGTGGACTTGCGCCCACAGCGACTTTCGAGGCCGCCACCTTCAACCACTCAGACACCTCTCCAAAAAAATAAAATCAATCATGGGAAATCGAAAACAGGCAATCAAAAAGAAAAAACAACACTCTTTCAAAAACCAAACCCGTGTTGAAATCCGGAATGCAAATCAATCATCAAACATCCGGAAAAGAGGATGACATTATACGGAGAGAACCCCCTTGCGTCAACCGCTTTCCGTTACCGTCTGCAAATCAAACCACTCCGGCACAATGGTCCAATGCTTGACCTCCTCATACCCGTCCGGCCGGCTATCGACGCCCCGGCGATTGACGCGTAAATTTCCATCATCCGTGACCGCAAATTCCACAGCCCCCCATAATCCCGGGCCCAGGGGTGAGGCAGAGATAACAAATCCACCGTCCCGACTACGTTGAAAATCATAGAAATAACCGTTAATAACACGGGATCTTAAATCTTTTGAGTCCAAACTCAGACTGTCGTCATACGAGACCAAATGGAAATCCGGAAGATCGGCAAGACTCCTGATTTGATCGTGGTCATTGTTCAATAATTCATACGCCTGCACATAACGGCCCGCGGCATGCAGGACAAATCGTGTTTGTAAAATATGATTCCGAAAATTTAAAAAACTCCACAACACAATCACTCCCACACCCGCAATTCCGACTGCCACACCCAACCCGTAACGTTTCATTTTAAACCACCTCCTGCAACGCATCCACCACAGCCTGATCCACCCGCCCCTGCATCTTGCGCAATGCCGCAATCGCCATGGGAATGCTCATGGCGTCACGATCCGGACGATGGCTTGTCAATCCATCAAAGATATCCGCGATCATCAGGATTCGAACCGTTAAGGAAATCTCCTCTCCCTTGAGCCCATCCGGATATCCTGATCCGTCCAGACGCTCATGATGATGCCGAATCATATCGCACAGATAATTCAACGATGCAATCGGACGAATGATCCCCTCCCCAATAATCGGATGACGCCGCATCTGTTCACTCTCTTCCCTGCTGAGGGCATCGGATCTGGATAAGACCTCCCCGACAACCGCGATCTTTCCGATATCGTGAAGCCGGGCGGCATGGCGCAAGGCCGCAACATCCGTCCCGGGAAGGCGCATCTGATCCGCGATCCGGACGGCATAATCGCCGACCCGGTTCAAATGCCCCCGGGAATGGGGATCCCGGGCCTCCACTGCCATTGCCAGCGCAGAAACAGCTTCCAGATACGTTCGATCCTGATCCGCATTCAGTTTGGAATGTTCCAAAGCGATCGCGGTCTGCAGAGCCAGATGATGAAGCGTCATCGCATCCTCTGAGGAGAAATTCTCATCGGACAGCCGTCCGCTGACAAGCATCACGCCGACAACATCCTCATGAAGCACCAACGGGGCCGCCAGCACCGGAGATTCCAGAACCGGACTCAGGATGCTTGCCCCGGAAATACAGGAAATAACAACCGGTTGTTTATCACGAAGAATATCGCAAAAGAGCCCGTCATCCCGATAAATCTGTTTCGCCGGCATTTCAGACAATGTGCATCCATACCGGGCTTTTACATAAAAATTTCCACTCGAGTCATCAACAAGAAACAAAATTCCGGCCCGCCCGTCCATTGCCTCTGTCATAGTCTGCACAATGACATCAAGAAAATTATCAATATTTTCCATCGAAAAGACACCCTCTCCAATCCGACTCAGCACCGAATGCAGCGTTTTGCGGGCAAGCTCAAGATTGCGTTCATTCTCCTCAAGACGCGTGATCAACTCATTAAAAGACCGCGTCAAAACGGCAATCTCATTACAATCACCCGATGCGTCCAGCGTTGCGGACACGGTTCTGGAAGAGTCCAGAATTTTGACCAGGGCATCTGTATTGCTTTTCGTCAAATTCACCACACCGCTTAAAATCTTTCGCAAGGCCGCATACCCGACTCCCACACCACAGACCACAAAGGCCAGGACAACGGCAAATTGAGGTTCCGACAACGACACGCCGCCGGTTTCCTTGACCATTAAATATAAATAATATAAAACACCCACAGGAACGATCGACATCAAAAAATACAGGATGGTCACTTTCCGAACAACTGAGGTATCTTCAAACGAGGTCAACTGGAATTTTGAAAACATAATAAACTTTCGTATCGAAAAAATTCAACAACAGCCCCTCGACTCCCTCAAGGGCCTTGCAAAGCACATCACTTTTTCTTCGGTGCCGAAGCGCCCCCGGCACAATGGTTCATGCCGCACCCCTGAAACACAGCCTCCTTCTGGGCCTCGGTTAAAACACCTAAAAGACCGACATAGGCATTCAGCACAATCATACTGCGCTCCTGCTTCAAACGATATTTTTTCTCGATCAAAACACCCAACGCCGGCACATCCGGATCGGCGTTCTGCAATGCCTGCTCCATGTCCAGCAACACAACCGCGATGTCCGCGTCTTTCTGAATCCGGGCACGCCGGGCGGAAAACCGGATTTCCCGAATTTTGGCGAGCTGCTGAGAGGTCATCTCCAAAGACGTCACATTCTGATCAAGCACCCTGTTCAAAAAATCCATTCGGCCCTTTAATCCTGCCCCAAACTCCTCTGGCCTGCGGTCCTCTGTCAACTGCCCCCTGTCACGGCTACGGCACTCGGCATACCCCGCGACCGATGTTAACAGACACAAACATACCATCAGCACCACGGCCCTGATCTTTGGAAACCTGCCCATAATCCGTCCTTTTGTTGACACGATTTTTAAAAAATTATTCTATTAAGGCCCTTTTGGAGTGTCAACTAAAAACCCCGGGATTCCCCCCTTGTTTGCATGAAATCAATTCCCGGGTTCTTGACAGCGCACAAAATAAAAGGTATATTGAAAACTCTTTTAACGCGAAAAAATCCGTTTTGATGATTCCCTGAAATTGAAAATATTACGATGTGTTTGAATAAAGCCGATTCGTTATTTTCAATGTTCCGTTATCGATTTTATTTTGGAGAGGTGGCTGAGCGGTTGAAAGCAACGGTCTTGAAAACCGTCGTGCCAAAAGCACCCTGGGTTCGAATCCCAGCCTCTCCGTTTCATTTTCATGCCGGCCTTGCCCGGCAAAACCCTTCCGAATAAAAATTTCACGAACACGAAAATCCGCGCCGTCCTGGCGGCAACGCATGCCGGCCCCAAATTTTTGCTAGCGAATACCTGCTGTGTGCAGAAGACGGGAATAAATCTGTTCCGCGGCCGACCAAGCGTTCTCACCAAACGACCAAAACGAAAACTTTTGAAAAACCATATCCAGTAATGCCGTCAGAATGATCACATTAACCATGAAGGTCAACGCCAGGTTCAGCAGATAATGTCCTTTCAATCGTGTTTCGTCAGCCTCATATAATTCCTGGGCGGACAAAATCACATGAAGAGAAATCGTAAAGCCGGCCAGAAAGATCAGCGACTCCTGGCCCCATGTCTGGCGAAAAACAACCGCGACCAAAAAATACAACAACAGCAGCACCGTTGTCATAATCGGCACCGCCGTGACAATCAAATTTGACGCGCGTCCGGCAAAGGCACAGACCTCCATAAACACCCCCTGCCAGAAACGAAAAATCTCCTGCGGGGTAAAAATAAAGAGGTGAAACACCGTATAGGCGATCACCCCCCACCAAAAAAAATTCCCGCCGTTGGAAACTGTCTGCAGCTCTTTTTGAAACCCGATCAGAACCGCCGCAACCGCCGGAAGAAGCAGAATAAACACTGCCAGTTTAATAATTCCCCAAAATCCTCGTGCCATGCGATTATCCTTTTTAAGAGAGCCCACAAGGCTGGCGCCCGAATAAAAAACAGAGCCCGAAAAACTAAAGCACTACAGCATTAAAGGATGCAAAGACACAGGGACACAAAGACACAAAAATCAACGGCGCATGCTTCTGGAGTTTCAAATTTCTGTGTTTGGATTTTTCTTGTGCCTTTGGATCCTTGTGCTCATGTGTCGTGTTGGCTCAGATCCTTGTAATCCGTTCCAGTCCGCCCATATAAGGACGCAAGACCTCCGGCACGATCACACTGCCGTCGGCCTGCTGATAATTTTCCAAAATCGCGATCATGGTCCTGGCAAGAGCCAATCCGGATCCATTGAGTGTATGCACCAAAACGGGACGTTTGTCGTTCTTTCCCTTAAAACGAATATTCGCGCGCCGTGCCTGGAAATCTTCAAAGTTTGAACAGCTTGAAACCTCCAGCCATCGGTTCTCACCTGAGGCAAAGGCCTCCAGATCATAACACTTGGCCGCGGCAAAACTCAAATCTCCGCTGGCCAATTCCAGCACGCGATACGGCAGGCCCAGACGCTGCAGCACGGTCTCTGCGTTGGCGACCAGGGATTCCAGCTCCTGATAGGAGGTCTCCGGTCGAACAAACTTCACCATCTCCACCTTGTTGAACTGATGCACCCGGATCATCCCGCGGGTCTCCTTGCCGTAAGAACCGGCCTCGCGACGGAAACACGCCGTATAGGCCGCGTAATATACAGGCAAATCCTCATCGCGCAGAATCTCATCCCGGAACATATTGGTCACCGGAACCTCAGCTGTCGGAATCAGCCAATAATCTTCACCGACACATTGATACATATCTTCGGCCATCTTGGGCAACTGGCCCGTGCCGGTCATGGTTGCGGAATTAACAAGAAACGGCGGGAAGACCTCCTGAAACCCATGCTCGGCGGTATGCAGATCCAGCATAAAATTCAACAACGCCCGCTCCAGCCTGGCCCCGGCTCCTTTATACAGAACAAACCCGGCACCGCTTAATTTCACAGCCCGTTCAAAATCCAGAATGTCCAAATCCCTGGCCAAGTCAACATGCGACCGCGGCTGAAAATCAAACTTCGGCGTATCGCCCCAGGATCGCACCACACGATTCGCCGCTTCACCACCGATCGGAACCGATTCATGCGGAAGATTGGGGATCGCAAGCAACATGTCATGCAACGACTGCTCAATCTCTTTGAGCGGCGTGTCCAATGCTTCAATCTCTTTTTTGATTTCCTTCATGGAAGCAATCAAGACCGAGGCGTCCTTCTTGTCTCGAATCAGTGCGGCAATCTCATCGCTGGCCGTGTTTTGACGGGCCCGCAGCCCATCCGCCCGGCCCAAAAGATCCCGACGGCGCAAATCCAGATCCACAATACGATCCCAATCGACCGTCACGCCCTTGGCCTCAACTCCCGTTTTGACCCGTTGAAGATCCTCCCGGATCAATCGTAAATCCATCATACACCCGACTCCCCGATATCTCTGGATGACAGAATTTCCTGCTCCAAATCATTAAAAATATTGCTCACTTGACGCACCAGTGTTCGCGCGTCAATCGGCTTTTCCAAATAAAATTCGCCCCCGGCCTCAAAGCATTCGACCACCTCTCCCGGGGCCGCACTTCCGGTCAAAAACATAAACGGGATTTTTTCCGTCTGCTCATTATTTTTTACACGCTGACAAAACTCTTTCCCGTTCATTCCCGGCATGGCCAGATCAGAAATCACCAGATCCGGATAGCGATCTTCCATCTCCTTGATTGCACTGACCCCGTCACGGACTGACTGGACATCATACCCGGCCTTCCGCAACGTTTTGCAGTAAAACCGGCGCTCCAGCTCGCTGTCATCGACCACCAGAATATATTTGTTTTTCGGAGTATTCGTTTTGCTGAACAACCCACAAAACTTTTTTACAATACTTTTGCACATAAAAAACCATCCTTCCGTCTTAAAAAGTTGCCCTATTCTAACAGAAACGGCAAAAATATTCAGCAAAAAATTAAATTTTATCCGTCTTAAACCGCCGCAATACGACCAATCCGCTGATACCGCTGAAAAAACTCAGCACAGTCAGCGGTTCCGGAACAACCCCTGCCGACGCCTGCGCCAAACCGGTCAACCGCCCTGGAGAAAACAAAACCCCCGGCTCAACATCCGTATGCAAAAAGACCTGGTCGCCGATCCTGACCAAAGACTCGTCCTTCCCGCCTTCGGATCCGTAAATCCATTCGTCAATCAACATATCTGAAGAATCAAAAAGCCTTAACGTATCCCCGCCATTATTTAAACTCAACGTTCCGGAGGACGCGGCCTGGCACAAAAATCCGTTACACACCGGATTGCCTCCAAACACAACCATGAGCCCCGAAGGATCAATCCAGGCCCCATCGGCAAAAATATGCCGCGTCTTGAGCGCATCCGCAAAGACCCATCCGGATAGATTCACCGCCTCATCCGAATCATTATACAACTCAACAAATTCATCCGCCGACGATGACACGCTTCCGTCTCCGTTCGCATCCCCTACATCCGGCGCCGGATCGGCCAGCACCTCATGAATAAAAATATTTGCCTGCGCGGATGCCGCGTTTCCCAACACCCCTGCCGCGACCCACACTCCGACCGCAGCCGCCAGAATCCTGTGACGTAAAGACATACTCCCTCCTTATGTGCGGGGATAGCAGTAATTATGGAACAGGGGGACAAGAAAAATTCCAGAAAAAACCTCGGAAACAACTCTCAAACCAGGAAGGGGAATCGACCGGATGCCTGTCCCGTAAGACAGACACCCGGTCATAACAAACTAATTAACGTTCAAAATCATCCGTGTCAACTTGCTGGCCACATAATCACCGAGTTTATTCTCATACTGATCTAGCACCAAATCTGTTACGGATTCATCATAACTGACAAAAACAATCCCTCCGATCAATGCAATCACTCCGACCTCAAACCAACTGATCTCCGTCCACGTTCGATTTGGGGCTGCATGACGAACTTTCAATTCAATCGGAATATTCAGGCGGGGAAAAGATTCACCGGTTTCCTGAGTCGTTAAATCAATATTATAATCATATTTTACCGTGTACCCATATCCAAAAAGTGCGGGAGCAAAGATCAAAAAGCCGGGGAAATTCACAAGAAAATTCATCCCGCTTCCCTTATACTCTTCCAGAAAATTAATCTTGGCGACATAATCGACATCAGGCGTGCTGGCTGTATTGGAATAATACGGATAAACAACAGAGATACCATTTTTCTGTGAATGACCCTGCGCCAAGAGCGCAGGGCGTCCAATTACAATTCAAACAACATCAATTGGTCTATATCTTTTTGCCGCCCTTGTTTCTTGATGTATTCT
>JGI997J19993_1000089_pt1 | contig 35557 bp, 38 predicted proteins | sample Etolagbewater25m_FD_19993 | JGI IMG/M metagenome (IMG submission 19993)
ATGGATACACTTATCAATACACTTGATGGTAATAGAGCTACTTTAGGTGCTCAGCAAAATAGACTTGAGTCAAATATCAGAAATATTTCTACTACTCAGGTAAATATTTCAGCTGCAGAGTCTCAATTGCGTGATGTTGACTTTGCTGCGGAGTCTGCGAACTTTGCAAAACACAATATTCTTGCACAGTCTGGTTCATATGCAATGAGTCAAGCTAACTCTGTTCAACAAAATGTTTTAAGACTATTACAGTAGTCTAAAACATTTCTTTCGAAAAGTTACTTAGGCTACTTCAGTAGTCTTTGTTACTTTAAGCCAAAGAGTTTTCTCTTTGGCTTTTTTTATTTCCCCTCAACTTTCATTTTAATTTATAACAACTACTACCCAATAGAAGCTTTGCCATAATTAAACTGGTTACAATCATATCTAGGAAGAGCTTGTGGTCTATTATTAAAACTATTTTTAGTGATATCATTTGGTTCTGCGGAAAAAGAAAACTGACAATTACAGTTGTTCAAAATCTCTTCAGTCTGTTTGGTAAAGGTTTCAAGACCGCCATAAGGATAACAAAAGGTTTTTATTTTGGGTTGGTTTAATAGCTTGTGCAAGAAACTAAATGAATCATTTATCTCTTTATAGCACTCTTCTTGCGAAAGCTTAGACAAGACTAGATGGTTTACACCATGACTCCCAATAATCATTCCAGCTTCTTGCATTAATTTTAATTCTTCTATTGACATGTATAAATTATTTAAAATGTCTGAATCATTTGAAAACTCTTTTACTAACTTATCTAGTAAATCTTCTCTATACTGATATTTTATGTAGTAGTTAAAAAGAGCTTTAAACTCTTGTGTGTAGTGGTCATTCTTTTGATGGATGTAAATCTTGTCTTTAAATGTACTCAACTCATGTTCATCAATCATATAGTTCTGAAGTTTTTTTTTCGTAAAACTAAGAAGTCTCTCTCCTTCTATCTTTCCTAGAAGATAATGTATTCTATGCACATCTAGTGCTTTTTGTCTTTTATATATACCAGTAGGTATGTAAAATATACCAAAAAGACCCCTTTTCTTTAACTCTGGAAAGACATTTTCATAATGATCTTTAAGGCCATCATCAAAGGTAAGTAGAATTTTATTTTGAATATCTTCATAAGGTAATTTCTTTTCTATAAATGAGATAAACTCATTATAGGAAACAAAGCCATACTCTTTTTCGAAGTAATCAAGTTGTTTTATGAAGTTTTGAGTACAAAGATATCTAAAGTAAGGCATCTCTTTTTTTGAATTTCTTACATAATGGTACATAATTGCTTTCATTATTGCTCTTTATTTTATAGATTTGGTCTATCTTGATCACCATCAGCTTTGAACTGTCTAAACTCTAAATCTGTTTTATCACTGACACAGTATATGGGAGAGTTTTTTTGCACAAATGGTTCAAACAGGTTTGGTATGATAGTCTCTCCATCATCAAAGTCAAGTTTATTTAAACCTGCTTGGAGTAATAACTCTTCATTTAACCCAAAGCTAACAAAATCAAAATATTCATGATTATGTTCCATAATATAAAGCTTTAGAAACTGAACTATTTCATGCATATATTCTAAATCACCATAAAAATCAACTATTCTATAAACACTACTAGCAGATGCAAAAAGAGTTCTACATATAAAGATATTTTTTATTAGACTGTTAGACGTTAGAGTGTATATGTCATATTTATGAATAGGGTGGTTGAAAAATTTATTTTTCACATATTTTAAGTCTTTTCTTGGAACAATTTTTTTGTTCTCTAAGAAGTTAAAATCCTTTATCTCATTGATATCATCTAGATGCTTAATGATGGCGTTTGATTTTAAAGTAGGGATTTGTTTTACGAGAGGATTTTTGGCAATTAAAAATTTTTTTAGATTGCTATTTGCAAAGTAATAATGCTCCATTTGATTCCAGTTAATTTTTAAATATTTATAAATAGGTTTAGTAGTTAAGTTAGCACCAGGTGCTGCAAAAAAATTATGCTGGATATTTTTCTTGAAATACTCTCTAAGTTTAAAGCCTAAGAGAGGTTCGTTTACTTTTTCATCAATTTTCCATAATGAACCAGCTACATCAGGAATATCACAACTGTTATAATACATAAAGCCAAAAATTCCAACTATTGTGTTAGTTGAGTCTTTAGCGATAATCATATTTAGATTTTCTTTGTTTTGAAATTCATGTAAAAAAAGCTCTTTATTTCGAGAAAGGATATGGTCTTTTTTCCATACATCATTCATAAACTTCATTATACCTTTAGTATCCTCGAGTTTTGCGATGGATATCTTAAGTTTTTGTTTTCTCATACTCAATTACTTTAGATAAATTTTTGATAGTTAAAATGTCAATACCTTCTAGCTCTTCCAAGGACATTTCAATTTGAAACTCTTCTTCGATGAGGATAAAAAGAGTGAATATCCCAATGGAATCAATGTATCCACTCTCAAACATATCAGCATCTATATCAACTTCATTAAGAGAAATGGCACAATTTTCTGAGACCCATGCTTTGAAAAAATTTGTATATACATTTTGCATGAAGTTTGTTCCTTTTGTAATTTGACCATATTTTGACATAAGTTCAATGAATAAGCAGAGTAAATTACTATTCTAAAGGTGATTTTGATAAAATCTTAAACAATGAGATTGTAATATAGCTTAAAGTGTTGAAGGATTGACAATATGAAGGTTGTGATACTAGCAGGTGGACTTGGAACTAGGTTGAGTGAAGAGACGGATGTTAGACCTAAACCAATGGTTGAAATTGGGGGAAAACCCATTTTATGGCATATAATGAAGATGTATTCTTATCATGGCTTTAATGAGTTTATCATTCTTCTTGGCTATAAAGGCTACTACATAAAAGAGTATTTTACAAATTACTACTTACACCAAAGCGATGTCACTTTTGATATGTCTAGCGGTGAGATGGAAGTCCACTCTAATCTTAGCGAACCATGGAAGGTAACACTTCTAGATACTGGCTTAAACGCCATGACTGGCGGTAGAGTTAAAAAAGCAAAAGAGTATATAGGTGATGATACTTTTATGCTTACTTATGGTGATGGTGTAAGTGATGTTAATATAAAAGAGTTGCTGGCGTTTCATAAAAAAAATAAAACAAAAGCAACAATAACTGCAATAGAACCGGCAGGAAGGTTTGGTGCCTTAGATATAAACTCTAGTTTAGTTAAAGAGTTTGTTGAAAAACCAGCAGGCGATGGAAACTGGGTAAATGGTGGTTTTATGGTTTGCGAGAGTGAAGTTCTTGACTTAATAGAGTCAGATGATACAGTTTTTGAGCAAGAACCACTACAAAAGCTCGCAAAAAGTGGCGAACTTAGTGCCTTTAAACATGAGGGTTATTGGCAGTGTATGGATACTCTTAGAGACAAACTAGCCTTAAACAAATTATGGGATGCAAACACCGCTCCATGGAAAGTCTGGTAATGCAAGAACTCTTTAGCGGAGTCTATAAAGATAAAACTGTCCTAGTTACAGGGCATACTGGATTTAAAGGTTCATGGTTATGTTTTTGGCTTGAGAAGTTGGGTGCGAAAGTCGTTGGTTACTCCTTGGATGTACCAACAGAGCCAAATCACTTAGAGCTTTTAGGATTAAACATAGTGTCACTTAAAGGTGATATTAGAGACTTAGAGTCTTTATATGAAGTTTTTGAAGAGTATGAGCCTGATATTGTATTTCATCTTGCTGCTCAGGCACTTGTTCGTCAATCATATAAAAGCCCCATTGAGACATATGAAACAAATATACTTGGAACACTAAAGGTGTTTGAGGCTGCTAAAGCGAGTAATACAAAGGCGATAGTAAACATCACAAGCGATAAGGCATACGAAAACACAGAGAGTGGGTATGGCTATACAGAAGAGGATAGACTAGGTGGATATGACCCTTATAGTTCTTCCAAGGCTTGTGTGGAGATACTCACAGCTTCTTATAGAAACTCTTATTTTAACCTTGAAGAGTATCAAAACACACATAACACCCTTGTAGCTTCATGTAGAGCTGGAAATGTCGTCGGTGGTGGGGACTGGGGATATGAGAGGCTTGTACCTGATATAATGCTTTTTGCATCCCAAAACAAAAAACTCAGCATAAGAAGCCCTGACTCAGTGAGACCGTGGCAACATGTACTTGAACCTCTAAGTGGCTATTTGCAAGTTGGAGAAAAACTGCTTGAAGAAAAAGTAGAATTTGCACAAGCATGGAATTTTGGACCCGAAGAAAAAGAGAGCTTAAGTGTAGAAAATGTAGTAAAAATGCTACAAGAATATTGGCGAAATATCGATTACAAGATTGATTCTTCTTTTGATATGCCTCATGAAGCAAAACTACTCAGACTCAACTGCTCAAAAGCATACACACTTTTGAAGTGGAGAAGTGTCTGGGATAGTGAGACTACATTTAAAAAAACTGTTGAGTGGTATAAATCTTTTTACGATGAAAAAACTAAGGGTATATGCACAGAAGATGATTTAAAAACATATATAGTCGATGCAAAGAAAAAAGGAATAGAGTGGACAAAAAGTTAACTGTGACTGGAACTTCAATTGATAAGCTTTATCTCATTGAACCAGTGGCGTTTAGTGATGATAGAGGCTCATTTTCAAGGCTTTATTGTCAAGAAGAACTCCAAGATATAACATGCATGAGCATTAAGCAGGTTAACCACTCTTTGACTAGGAAAAAAGGAACGGTGAGAGGTTTACATTTTCAGTATGAACCAAATACAGAAGAAAAAATTGTACAGTGTATAAGAGGTTCGATTTTTGATGTTGTTGTAGACATTAGAAAAAATTCACCAACTTTTTTGAAAGTCTTTTCAGTAAATCTGACACAAAAAAACAAGAAAATGATATACATTCCAAAAGGTTTTGCACATGGGTTTCAAACCCTAGAAGATGATACTGAGTTGCTTTACTTTCATAGTAGCGTTTACAAACCTTCAAACGAAGGTGCCATCCATGTTAAAGAACCTTTACTTGAGATAGAGTGGCCCCTAAAGATACAAAACCTTTCACAAAGGGATAATGAACATGTTTTTTTGACAAATGATTTTGAGGGGATAGAGATTTATGAAGTGTAGATTTTGCCAAACGAAACTAGAAGATGTATTTCTTGATTTGATTAATGCACCTGCTTCAAACTCTTACTTAACAAAGGAGCAGTTAGATACTCCTGAGGTTTTTTACCCATGCAAAGTATATGTTTGTCAAAAATGTAAACTTGTTCAAATGGATGAGTATAAAAAATCAGATGAAATTTTTGATAATAACTATGCATATTTTAGTTCATACTCTACAAGTTGGCTATCACATTCTAAAAAGTATGTTGATATGATAATAAACAGACTCTCTCTTAGTGAAGATGCTTTAGTTACTGAAATAGCTTCAAATGATGGCTATTTACTTCAGTACTTTAAAGAAAAAGGCATACCTTGTGTAGGAATTGAGCCAACGAGTTCTACGGCAAGTGTGGCTAAAAGCAAAGGGATAAAAGTCATCGAGGAGTTTTTTACAGCTGACTTAGCAAAAAAGATAAAAAAGTCTGATCTCATTTTAGGAAACAATGTCTTAGCACATGTACCAGAGATAAATGACTTTGTTCAAGGGCTTAAAATAGCCCTAAGTGCAAGAGGAACTATAACAATGGAGTTTCCTCACTTACTAAATATAATCAAAGAAAATCAGTTTGATACTATCTATCATGAGCACTTCTCTTATCTCTCTTTTTATACAGTCAAACAAATCTTTGAAAAACATGGATTAAAACTTTATGATGTAGAAAAACTCTCTACTCACGGTGGTAGTTTAAGAATATATGCTACTCATAAGGAAAACAACAAGATAGTTATACAAGAGAATCTTGAAGAACTCCTAATAGAAGAAAAAGGGTTTGGTTTGCTTGAGATGGACATTTATAAAACTTTTCAAGCTAAGGCAAACAGAGTAAAGTATGAACTCTTAGAGTTTTTGCTTAAGGTAAAAAAAGAGAAGAAAACCTTGGTTGCATATGGTGCAGCGGCTAAAGGAAATACTCTGTTAAACTATGCTGGTGTTAAAAACGACTTGATAGAATTTGTAGTAGATAAATCACCACATAAACAAGGGATGTTCTTACCAGCGAGTCATATACCCATAGTGAATGAAGAAGAGATAATGAAGTTACAACCAGACTATATTTTGATATTTCCTTGGAACATAAAAGAAGAAATAATGAAACAGCTGAGCTATACTCAACAATGGAATTGTAAATTTGTTGTGGGTGTACCACATTTGGAGATATTTTAGATGAAACATATCGCATATGCAAAACCTAGTATCACAGAGCTTGAGAAAAAGTATGTCTGTGATGCTATAGAAAACGGTTGGGGTTCATCATGTTATGATTACATCTATAAATTTCAAGATGCTTTTAAAGAGTACCTAGGTGTGAAAAATGCTTTAGCAACATCAAGTTGTACAGGTGCCTTACATATCGCGCTTAAAACACTAGGTATAGAAGCAGGCGATGAAGTTATAGTCCCTGATGCGACATGGATAGCTTCTGTGGCTCCTATAACATATCTATGCGCAAAACCTGTTTTTGTGGATGTGCTTGAGTCCACATGGTGTATTGATCCTGTTGAAATAGAAAAGGCCATTACTCCAAAAACAAAAGCTATTTTAGTTGTGCATCTTTATGGCAATATATGTGAGATGGATGAGATTATGGCAATAGCAAAAAAGCATAATCTTTATGTCATTGAAGACAGTGCAGAAGCTATAGGGAGTGAGTATAAAGATAAAAAAGCCGGAACTATCGGTGATTTTGGTGTTTTTTCTTTTCATGGAACAAAGACGATTACAACAGGCGAAGGTGGCATGCTTGTAACAAATAAAGATAATTTGTTTGAAAAAGCTTCAGTCCTCCATGATCATGGAAGAAACCCAAAAATAAAGAAGATGTTTTGGGCAGATAAAGTTGGGTTTAAATATAAAATATCAAACATTCAAGCAGCTCTTGGTTATGCACAAGTGCAAAGAATCGAAGAGTTGGTACATAGAAAAAGAGAGATATTTTATAGTTATGAGCAAAAACTGTCTCAGATAGAGTATATCTCGATGAATTATGAGCAAAAATATACGAAAAATTCATATTGGATGCCAACAATTGTATTAGATGAAAAACTAAAGATAGACAGAGATGAATTAATAGACTATCTGCAAGGTTTTAACATTGATGCAAGGGTCTTTTTTTATCCTATAAGTAGTTTAGATATCTTTGAAAATGCCGATAATAAGAGAACCTATAAAATAAGTAAATATGGGCTCAACTTACCTAGCTTTTTTGACATAAGTGAGGATGAAATTATTTTTGTACTTGATAAGCTCATGGAGTACATTGATAAAGCGACAAAGGAAATAATGAACAATGCAAACTAAACAGTTATTTATGGTTACTTGTGCAGGTATGAGTGGTTCTAAGTGGTTAGCATCATCTTTGGATAAACATCCTGAGATTTCCTGTAATCATTCAGCGGGACTCCATACAATATATACTCGAAATTATACGGACGAAGAGATAATAGATATTTTAAAAGTAGAACGTGATCAATTTGATGCAAAAATATTGTTAAGTGATATTTTTACTACTTTACAAGAGGAAAAAAAGCTTCGAGGGAATGTGCATGCTTTTAGATTGTACAGGTTAAAAGAGGCAATTAAGAATGATAAAAATTGTCCTGTATTTCGACTAGCAAACCTTGTACGCAATCCTATCGATGTAACCCTTTCTAGAGCAGCAATGTTTACTCAAATGTGTGTAAGTGATAGGACTGTAAGAAAACGTGTGGAAAACACTCTCGAAAATAATATAAGTATTTTTAAACACATTATAGAAAAGTATAAGCTTGATACTAGTGATTATTATGTGCTCTCTTTTTTTGATTCGGTACTTGGCATGCAGAAGTTGTCAGATGAAATAAAAGAGAACCCTGATGTGTATCATATTAAAATAGAAGATTTAAAAACCCCAGAACACTTTATTAAGCTTATAGACTTCTTAGGTTCGGGAGAGCTTAGCACGACAATGGAATTAGCAACTCAAATAACTTCTGCACCTGCTATAAACTCACATATTAAAAGTAAAGTGAAGTCTACTCAAGAAAAATATGATTGTTTAGAAAATTGGAAGAAAGAAACCTTAGAAATTGGATTTAAAAAAACAGATATTATTGGACAATATAAAAAACTAAATTATAATTTTGATTTTTTGAGATATGATGAATTCGTTTAATAATCTAAAATATTTAGAAGCAGAAGCAATTCATATTATGCGTGAAGTTGTAGCTGAATTTTCAAACCCTGCTATGCTTTACTCTGTTGGGAAAGATAGCTCAGTTATGTTGCATCTTCTTCAAAAAGCTTTTTATCCTGCTCCTCCACCTATGCCGCTTGTTCATGTTGACACTCAATGGAAGTTTAAAGAGATGATAGCATTTCGTGATAAGAGAGCTAAAGAGGTTGGGATGGAACTTATAGTTTATTCAAACCCTAAAGGAAACGAGTTAAATATCTCTCCTTTTAAGCATGGTAGTGCAATGCATACTGACATCATGAAAACAGAAGCTTTAAAGAATATGCTTAATATATATAAGTTTGATGCAGTGTTTGGTGGTGCTAGAAGGGACGAAGAGAAGTCACGTTCAAAGGAAAGAATTTACTCTTTTAGAGATGAAAATCACAGATGGAATCCAAAAAATCAAAGACCAGAACTTTGGAATATCTTTAATGGTCGTCATAAGCAAGATGAGTCAATTAGGGTTTTTCCTTTATCCAACTGGACAGAACTTGATATTTGGCAATATATTTACTCAGAAAATATAGCTATTCCTGAGCTTTACTTTGCAAAAAAGAGAAAAGTTGTAGAGTATATGGGTACTAAAATAATGCTCGATGATGAAAGAGTACCTAAGGAGTTAAGAGATAACGCAAAAGAAGAGATGGTAAGGTTTAGAACACTTGGGTGCTATCCTCTTACTGGTGCTATTAATTCAAATGCTTCAACACTTCAAGAGATTATACAAGAGATGCTTTTAAGTACTACGAGTGAGCGACATGGAAGGGTCATAGATTCTGATGGCGGTGCTTCTATGGAAGAGAAAAAGCAAGAGGGGTATTTTTAAATGCCCGATGATTCAAAAACGATTGAGCAATATTTGCAAAAGTATGATAGTCAAGATATATGTAGGTTTATAACTTGCGGTAGTGTTGACGATGGGAAGTCAACGCTTATTGGGAGACTTTTATATGATTCAAAGATGTTGTTTGAAGATCAGTTAAGTGCAATTAAAAAAGATTCTAAAAGATTTGGAACGACCGGCGATAAAATAGATCTTGCTCTTTTAGTGGATGGTTTGGCATCGGAGAGAGAGCAAGGTATTACTATAGATGTTGCATATAGATATTTTTCAACTGCTAAAAGAAAATATATTATAGCAGATACACCTGGACATGAGCAGTACACACGAAATATGGCTACAGGGGCTTCTACCGCAGACATAGCGATAATACTGATAGATGCAAGAAAAGGTGTATTAACACAGACAAAAAGACACTCATATATAGCGACACTACTGGGCATTAAAAATATAATTGTTGCAATTAATAAGATGGACTTAGTGGGTTTTTCACAAGAGAAGTATCAGAAGATAATCGAGCAGTATCAAAAAGAAGTATTAGAGCACCTCAATGCTCAAGAGAGTAATATTAATACCACCTATGTCCCAATTTCAGCTCTAGAGGGCGATAATATTGTTTCTTCTTCTCAAAATTGTAGCTGGTATAAGGGGAGACCTCTTATGGTACTACTTGATACAATGGTGCTAACTACAAAGGGCACTCAACAAGATACTGAATTTAGGTTTCCAGTGCAGTATGTAAATAGACCACATCTAAATTTTAGAGGTTTTTGTGGGACAATAGCAAGCGGAAGTATTTCAGTAGGTGATGAGGTGAGTGTTTTGCCATCTCAAAAACACTCAAGAGTAAAGTCAATCATCTCAAATGACATCAAAGATTTAAGAGTAAAAACAGAAGATGAAGGGCTTGAAGTTACTAAAAGAGCCTTTGCACCAATGTCGACTACTATTACCTTAGAAGATGAGATTGATATAAGTCGCGGAGATATAATAGTAAAAAGAAATGCTGAAGTAGAAATATCAAATAAGTTTTCTGTAATGCTAGTATGGATGAGTGAAACGCCACTCTCTTTAGACAAGAACTATCTAATAAAAAGAGCTACCACCTTAATGAATGGCAATTTTAGTTCAATAGAGTACAAGAAAGATGTTAACACCTTTGAGAAACTTACTGCCGACAAGCTAGAGTTAAACGAAATTGCAAACTGTACAATAATTTTTGATAGAGAAATAGCAGCCGATTCTTATACTCAAAACAAGTATATGGGTAGTTTTATAGTGATAGATAAGCACACAAATGAAACTCTTGGAGCAGGAATGATAGACTCCTGCATAAAAAACAGACTAAGTAAACGCCAATACACACAAGAAGAGTTAGCATTAAATAAATATGTTAGAGAAAATTATCCCGAGTGGAACTGTATTCAAATATGATGTATAAAGAAACAAATATTCGCTCAATAGTAAAGGGAATAAGCTGGAGAGTTGTTGCTACTGCGACTACAATAATTATTGTATATTTATTCTTTGGAAGACTTGACTTAGCAATTGCTGCAGGTTTTATAGAAAGTGTTTTAAAGGTTTTGTTGTATTGGGTACATGAAAGATTTTGGGTTAAAATAAGATGGGGCAGAAAAAAGATAGAACCTTTCAATTTATGGTTTACGGGCTTGCCACTGTGCGGGAAAACAACTATAGGCGATGCAGTCTATAAAGAATTAGAAAAACTTGATATACCGCTGGAGAGGATAGATTCTAAAGATATAAGAGAGCTTATACCAGACATTGGGTTTACAAGAGAAGATAGGAACAGACATATGCATAGGATTGGACATCTAATCAGAACTCTTCAAAAAAATTCCATTTCTACTGTGGCATCATTTGTATCACCCTATAAAGAATCAAGAAAAGCTATTCGAACAATGGTGAAAAACAATATAGTCGTTTATGTTAAAGCAGATATAACAACATGTAAAAAACACGACTATAAAGGAAAGTATGAAAAAGCTTTCAGAGGTGAGATTCAAAATTTTACAGGAGTTAATGATATATATGAAGAACCGAAAAATGCTGAAATAGTGATAGATACAGAGAAGCTGAGTGTAGAAGAATCGGTAGAGTTAATTTTAAAATATATAAAAAAGAATTACATAAAATGAGTCAAAATAATTTAGTGTGGCATTCAAGTCATGTAAGAAAAGAACAAAGAGCAAAACAGAAGAAACAAAAACCTTGTGTTTTATGGTTTACAGGACTTAGTGGAAGTGGAAAATCAACATTAGCAAATAGACTTGAAAGTAAGCTCGTTGAGCTAAACTGCCATACATACCTCCTTGATGGGGATAATATTCGATCTGGGTTAAATAATGACTTAGGTTTTGATGAGCATTCAAGAGCTGAAAATATTAGACGTATAGGAGAACTTGCAAAGCTTTTTATAGATAGCGGGACTATTCTTCTTTGTGCATTTATATCTCCTTTTAAGGCTGATAGAGAGTTTGCAAGAGAACTAGTAGACAATGATGAGTTTCTAGAAATCTTTGTTGATACCTCACTTGAAGTATGTGAAAGTAGAGATACAAAAGGTTTATATAAAAAAGCCAGAACAGGTAAGATAGAAAATTTCACAGGGGTTACTTCGCCCTATGAAAGACCCCAAAACCCTGAAATCCATATAGTAGATGAGGATATAGAAAGAAACATAGAATTGGTGATAAATTATTTGAAAGATAAGGGGTACATAGTTGTTAAGTAATATAGATATTGAAGATATAAAAAGACTAGCACACAAAGCAGGTGATGCTATTATGTCTATTTATGAAAAAGATTTTAGCATTGAGTACAAGGATGATAGCTCACCATTAACACAAGCTGATATAGAAGCAAACAATATAATTTGTAACTATTTACAAAAAAACTACCCGGAAATTCCAATACTTTCTGAGGAGAGTAAGCAGATACCATATGTTGATAGAAAAAATTGGGAATATTACTGGTGTGTTGATCCAATAGATGGAACAAAAGAGTTCATTAAAAAAAATGGTGAGTTTACTGTTAATATAGCTCTTATTCATAAAAATAATCCTGTTTTGGGGGTTGTTTATGCTCCTGTGCTAGACCTAATGTATTATGCAAAAGAGAAAGAGGGTGCTTTTAGAAATGGTGAAAGATTACCAATTCAAAGAGAGGATAATAGTTACACAATCGTAGCCAGTAAATCTCACATGTCAAATGAGACTCAACATTATATTGATAAGATAGCGACAACAAAGAAGAAAAAACTAGTTTCTATGGGTAGCTCACTTAAGATATGTTTAGTTGCAGATGGAAGTGCCGATATATACCCAAGATTTGCACCAACTATGGAATGGGATACAGCTGCTGCTCATGCCATTGTAAGGCAAAGTAAAAAGAAAATTTTAGAGTATAATAGTAGTGAAGAGATTCACTACAATAAAAATGATTTGTTAAACCCATGGTTTATCGTTAAGTAATGGATAAAATTTGAAAAAAATTGATAATAAAATAGAGTGGATAAGTGTCGAAATAGATACTCACTGTAATCTAAGATGTACTATGTGTCCTATTGGTCACGATAAAGTTGATAATCAAGGACGGATATCAGTAGAAACTTTTGAGAAAATTGTCAAAGCAGCTGTTGGTTATACAGATAAAATAGCGATGGCTGTGATGGGCGAACCATTAATGCATCCTGAACTTCCTAAAATGATATCAATTGTAAAAAAAAATGGTTTAAATGCTTTTGTTTGGACTAATGGAATGCTTCTTGATGAAAATAAATCTAAAGAACTATTAAATGCAGGGCTCGATAAACTCTTTTTTAGTTATGAAGTTATAAATAAAGAGCTTCATGAAAAAATAAGGGCTGGTGCAGACTATGATAAGGTTATGTTTAATCTAGATAGGTTTATAGAGCTAAAATCAGAGTTAAGACCTGAGTGCAAGGTGGCTATTTGGAATATAGTCCCTGATACAAAGATGAGTTTGGATTTTAGTGATGAAATTCGTAACAAGTATAAAAATGTTGAACTATATGCTTCATATGCAATGGATTGGCATGGTGAAATTAAAGTAGAAAAGACAGAAAAACTTGGCAAAATACCAACTGTATGTAATCAAATGAAGAATTATCTCTCTGTGGCTTATAATGGTGATTTTATTTCATGTTGTAATGATTTTAATCATAAATATACTTTGAAAAATATTTATAATATAGATACATTAGATGATGTCTTATTCAGTAAAAAAAGGTTAAGCCTTATAGAGAATATGAAAAAGGGAACACTCAGTGGTATAGATCCATGTCAAAACTGTAGTGCTCCTTATGTTAAAGAAGGTGTAAAGCGAGTACTTCATAGTGAAAATAAAACTTATGAGAATAAAAATGCTTCTAAAACATCCAAAGAGACACAAGACAATAATTAAATGCAGGAGAAGAGAGTGTGAATGATATATTAACAAAAAACAAAGATGTGTGGAACGATATGTTTGATTGGATAAATTCAAGAGGTGGTGCTCGAAAGTATCCTAATGAAACAGTTGTTATTTGGCTTTTGGGTTTTGCAAAAAGTCAGCATTCAAAAAAGAGAATACTTGATTTAGGTTGTGGATGGAGTCAATCAATGCCTATGTGTCTTAACGAAGGCTATGAATACTATGGTGTGGATGTAACAGATAGAGCATTTATTAGTGATGATATTATTAGAAATAATGGCTGGGAGACAAGGGTTAACCTAAGTGTATTCACTCCGCCCAAATTAGAGTTTGAGGATGAATTTTTTTCTCATTCTTTCTCTACGGAGGCATTACATCTAAATGCAGATAGTGACTCAATGCAAACAATTATAGATGAAATATATAGAGTTTTGAAACCAGGTGGAAGATTTATGGCAACTGTAATGACACCTGAATATTGGTATATGCCTCTTGGAACCGCTAAGTATGTTACAGATGAAGTTATTGAAGTGCAAGAGAATCATGTTGAAGAAAACAGAATAGGTGCAAGATACTTCGTATTTCAAGATGAAGAGCATATTAAAAAGTATTTTTCAAAATTTAGTAAGATTTATATTGGGAAAGAAAACAGAACCTTTGGCGAGTACCCCGAAAAGCACATTAGCCACTGGATTATAAGTGTTGAAAAATAAAAAACTTCTTTTGATGGGGGCGAACAATCCTCAAATACTACGCCTTATTGATGATATCAATAAGAGTGAGAGAGAGTTTTTTTATGAGATTGTTGGTTGGATTGATAATGATTTTAATAAAATAGGCAATGAGTATTTTGGTTATAAAGTTTTAGGAACTCCAGAGATTTTAACAGAGAGTAAATATTCAGATTGTTATTTAGTGAACAACATCACAACAAATGCTAAAGTAAGATATGATGTTACTCAACAACTTATCAAATACAATTTAGAATTTACAACTTTAATTCACCCTAGTGTTAATACTCATTTTGTTGAAGTCGGTGAGGGTTGCATCATTCATGAAAATGTCATCTTGGAAGCAGCTGCATGCATAGAGGATTTTGTGGTGGTATCGAGTGGTAGTATTATTTGCCATGAGACAAAAATAGCTAAGTATTCATTCATCTCCAGTGGAGTGAAGATAGCTGGTTTAGTTAATATTAAAGAGTGTGTTACTATATTTTTAGGAGCAACATTAGCTCCAAGACTCTCAATTAAATCAGGAAGTACTATATCTGCAGGGAGCACTGTTTTTGAAGATGTTGATATAAATGCAACTGTATCAGGAAATCCTGCTAGAAAAATCTTCCCTATAGCACCAGCATTACTAAATACAAAAAACAGTGAAATTTTAAGTCTGAAACAGAGACTTAAAAAGCTTTTCAAAGAAGAGTTTACAACACTCTTGAAAATCAAAGAGGATGAATACTTTGTAGATTATGACTTACTTCCATCCTTTGAGATGTTAAGACTCATAACATCTTTAGAAGAAGAGTTTAATATTAAAATTTTAGATAGTGAGATAGACGAAGAAAACTTAGGTAGTTTTGAAAATATTATAATTTTTATAAATAATAAGAATTTTTCTTAGCTCTTGTAAGTTTTAAGTGTTATAATTTAGTAGAAAAAGAAGAGAGGTTTTAGTATGAAAGTGATTGATTGTGGAATGGCTCAGAGTGTTACATATTATAGTCCAGGTGACCAAGGTATTTATGAATCAAAAGATGGAGAGTTGTACTATTACCAGAGCTATATAGGCGAGCATACTGTAGAAGTACAAAGAGGTGACAGTGCATGGCTTTTAAGTGATGATAAAACAACAGTGAGTTCTTTTAAAGGACCAAGAACAGTTATATCAAAACATGTCGTTACAATTCTTAGAGGCTATATGAGTCCAGAAAAACATATAAAGCTTGATGCAAATACTAATCTTCCTTATGTAAACGGTTGTTCTACAAGGCAAATAATCCATGCTGAGAGAATAGGAGATCCAACATATCAACTCCTACAAATTCCTGGTGGAAGTCATGAACAAGCACATCACATTCATAGCACAACAAGAGTTGTTTATGTCTTGAGTGGCTACGGATGGTCACATGTTGGGATGGAAGGAAATTTAGAAAAAACAAGGTTAGAACCAGGTATGGTTGGGATTTTTGATCCAATGACTCCTCATCACTTTGAGACAGATCCAGATGCTAAAGAGCCTTTAATCGTTCTTCCTCTACATGTGTGTTCTGCTAATGGTGCTGTCGAGTTTAATCATCCTATGTTTTACGGAAGTTATTTGATGAATCAAGGGCACTAAGAAGTGCCAGTTGTTACCCCTCTATCCTTAAAAAATGAAGAGAATATTTTTTTTTCTTTTTTAAGAAACTTTGAGAATGATGAAACTACATACTTAAAATTCTATACAGGTAGTAGAATGCTAAGAGAGTATAGCTATCACTCGTTTTATGAGAGAGTTGTTAGTTTCGCTGCATACCTTCAAAAAGAAAAACATATCTCTAAAAATGATAAGGTGGCAGTTTCTCTTGGAAATAGTGATTTTGCACTGATTGCCTATAGTGCCATCATGTTGCTTGGTGCGGTGATTGTTCCCCTTGATCCTTCTTTAGAAGCTGATGAATTAGAGTATATTTTAGACAATTCTCAAAGCCAACTTACAATTACTAGTAACTATTTTGATAACTTGAAGCTTGAGTTAGACTGTGAGTTGAGTGAGCTTAGTATTTATGATACTGCACTACTTGTTTACACATCAGGAACAACAAGTAAACCAAAAGGTGTTGTCTTAAACTATAAAAATTTATTTTCAAATGCTCAATCTGTTGTAAAGCATCACAAGATAACATCTGCCACAATAAACATGTGTATACTTCCTCTGTTTCATGTGAATGCATTTAATCTTTCTTATTTTACATCACTTTATTCAAAATCAAAACTAATTTTAAATAAAAATTTTTACCTTCCAAATTTTTGGGATATTGTTGAAAGAGAAAAAGTAAATATAGTAAGTATGGTGCCAAAAGTTGTAAATATTTTACTTGAAGATAAACGAGTATACAACAGAAACTTACCAAACCTTAATTACTTTATTTCTGCAGCGGCTCCACTTTCTAAAGAGTCAGCCATGATCTTTTATAAGAGATATAAGATAAGAATATTACAGGGCTATGGAATGAGCGAGGCTGTTAACTTTAGTGCCACTATGCCTATAGATTTAGATGATAAAGAGTACGAAGAACTTTTAGATGAAGAGATACTTAGTATTGGTGTAGCGATTGATAAAAACGAAATACATGTTTTAGGTGAAGATGATACTCTTTTAGGGGAAGGTGAACTTGGCGAAATCGCCATTAGAGGTGATAATGTGATGTCTGGGTACTATAATAATGAACAAGCTACACAAGAAGCATTGAAAAATGGTTATCTACACACAGGAGATAGAGGTTTTTTTAAGCTTAAAAATGGTTTGAAGTATTACTACTTAGTTGGAAGAACTAAAGAGATTATAATAAAAAATGGTGAAAATATAGCTCCATTAGAACTAGATGAGAGACTCAAATCTATAAAAGGATTAGAGCAGAGTGTTGTAGTTGGGTTTGAAAATAAATACACAGGAGAAGAGATAGGCCTCTATGTTGTAAAAAATAGTGCTACTCCTAAGAGTGAAGATATCTTAAAAGAGTGCGAGAAAGCCTTAGGTGCAAACAAAGCACCTAAGGTACTCGTTTTTGGCGATGATATCCCAACAACTCCAACGGGTAAGATTCAGAGGTTAAAACTAGTTCACTTTTTTGATAACTACAAAGATATCTACTACAAATAGGAAAATATATGAATCCAAGACAAAAATTTGATGAAGAGAAGTCAAGAAATATAAAACTACTTGGGAATGATAAATATCAAGAACTAGGACAGGACTTTATTAGAAAGACAGCTGAGTATAATTATTCATATAATTTTACATGGCTAGGGCAGCCTATCATACAGTTTCCTCAAGATATGATTGCCTTACAAGAGATTATTTGGGATGTAAAACCAGATATGATTATAGAAACGGGTATAGCACATGGAGGCTCTTTAATATTTTCAGCATCAATGCTCTCACTTTTAGAACTTTGTGGTGAAGTGAAAAATCCCAAGGTGCTAGGAATAGATATAGAAATCAGAGAACACAACAAAGAGTTGATACTCAAACACCCTATGAGCCAAAAAATTACTATGATTGAAGGCTCAAGTATAGATAAAGATATTGTTACACAGGTTCAAATGTTTGCTAAAGAGGGTCAAAAGATACTACTCCTTTTAGATAGCAATCATACACACGAACATGTTTTGGCTGAGTTAAAAGCTTATGCTTCTTTGGTGAGTCTTGGAAGTTACTGTATTGTTTATGACACAGGAATTGAAGATATGCCAGAAGATAGTTTTCCAAATCGACCTTGGGGAAAAGGAAATAATCCAAAAACAGCTGTTAGAGAGTTTTTAAAAGAACAGGATAAATTTGAAATAGATAAAAGTATAGAAAACAAACTTCTCATTACAGTTGCACCGGATGGCTACTTAAAAAGGGTGAAATAGTGAAACAAAAAAAAGTCTTTTTCAGTATTGTAATTCCAACTAGAAATAGGCATGAAACACTTCGTTATACAATTCAAACAATCTTAGAACAAGATTTTAAAGATTATGAGTTAATTATATGCGATAACAACTCATCAAAAGAGACTCAAGAGCTTGTTGCTTCATTTAACTCGAAACATATAAAATATATACATTCGGATAAAGACTTAGCTATGAGTGATAATTGGGAACTTGCACTTTCTCATACAAGTGGCAAGTATATAACTGTTATAGCTGACAATGATGGTTTTATTAATGGTTCATTGGGCTATCTGTATAAACAGTTGATTAAACATAAAATGCCAGAGATTATTCGTTGGGAAAAGAATTCATATTACTGGCCTGATATGGATGTTCATTATGTAAAAAGACTTGGTATAAAAACAGGTGTAAAAACTAGGGTTTTAACTGAAAAAGAAGTAGCTTTTGATGTCTTAAATGCCAAGGCAAGTTTTCATCTACTACCGATGATATATTGTTCTGTTGTGAGTTCTTCTTTGCTTGAAAAGCTAAAGAAGAAAACTAACAAAGTCTTTCATTCTCGTAGTCCAGATATCTATAGTGGTTTTGCTTTTTTATACTTAGTTCAAAAGTATATATCAATTGACACTCCAATTACAATTAATGGTACATCAAAAAAAAGTAATGGCTTTAATTGTTCTAAGGCTAAGAATGATATTAAGTCAGAGTTTGTAAAACTAAATGAGATAGCAGGATATCCAAGACATAAGTATCTGCCAAATGTAAGAGCCTCTGGTTTAAGTGGTGTTTTTGATTCTTTTTTATATGCGAAAGAGAGGCTAAAGATTGATGATATCTCTTTAGGAAGAGAAGAGATTGTGGATAAGCTCATAAAGAGTGCTCTCGTCTATAATGAAGAGGAGCTACAAATCATAAAAAAGAAGTTTATAGAATCTGTGTATGATGACAAAGAACTCTTAAAATACACAAAAAAAGCTATAGAGAGACTAAAGGTCTCAGAACCAGAGCCACCAAAAAATAGACTTGGATTTTATGAAAACGTTTTGTATCTTGATGGAGAAAAATTTAACATAAATAATATCTATGAAGCTTCACAGTTTATGGAACAGTTTTATAACTATGCAGAGGTTAACTAGTTATATCCTTATCCATTTAGCTTGCTCATAAGATTCTTGAGCTCTATGGAGTAGTTTTAGACCGTTAGTGGCATGTTTTAAAGAGTATATAGAGTTATTTGAGTCAGTTTTTTTACAAAGGTAAGCATCTAGATTATCGGCTATATCACTATATGTATTTGCAAATGCTTCTATAAACCCTGATGGATGACCTGGAGTCATACGGTTGTATCTTTTTGCATTTGCTTCAAGACAGTTTGAGCCTCTATCTAAAACTATTTTGGAACCATCTGTAAATGACATAGAGAGTTGTTCGGAGTTCTCTTGTACCCAACTAGCACTTCCTTTTGTTCCATAAACTTCAACACTTAGTCCATTTCTATGTCCAAGTGCTGCTTTACTTATCCAAAGGGAGCCTCTTGTTTTTTCTTTAAAACGCAACAAGATTTTTACATCATCTACAACGCCATAATTTGAAAAAGAGTTAAAGTCTGCTATTAGTTCAACAGGTTCTTCATCTAAGAGAAAATTAAACAAATGGTGCAGGTGTGTTCCTAAATCCAAAGATATCATAGAGATATAGTCATCATGTAAACGCCACTTCTGTGGATAGTTGATGTTTTTGGGAGGTCTTAAAAATGTCTCTTGAGGCATTTGTAAGTTTATATTTAAAATCTCGCCCAAGTTGGCGTTTTGAATCTGCTTTTTTAACTCTCGTATCATCGGATAACCACTATAGTTATTTGTAACAGCTAAAAAGTTATTTCCAAGAGACTTTTCCAGTTTTAGTGCATTTTCATAGGTATTAACTATTGGTTTTTCACAGATAATTGGAATGTTTTTGTTAAGTAGATAGTTGATGTTTTCATAGTGCATGGGTGTGGGAGTGAGGATTGAGACTGCATCAAGTTGTTCATGCTTAAGCATCTCATCGATTGTATCGTAGTGATTGACTCTCCATTTTTTGGCACTCTCTTTACTTTTTTCTTTGTTAGAACTAAAGAGACCTGCTACAACTTCAAATCTATTGTCAAGTTGACTTGCTATGTAGTGTGGATATCCAGCTATCGAGTCTTGCCCACCTCCGATAAATCCTAGTTTATACATCTATATCACTCCTCTTTTTCTACTCTCATCACTTTTCTTAAGAGTGCCGTTGCATCATAGTTTTTAAACATAGCTCTTAGTTCATGTTTCATAATCTTACCTAGACTGTTTTTAGGCAACTCATCTACAAGCTCAAACGCCATAGGAACCTGATAATCAGCAAGTCTTTTGATACAAGTAACTTTAACATCTTTTAAATTGAAGTGAGCTTCATCTACAGATAGGACAGCTAAGATAGCTTCACCAAAGTAGCTATCATCAACTCCAATAACACTACACTCTTGGACACCCTTAACTTCACTTATAACATTTTCAATATCAAGAGGGTAAACATTTACTCCGCCTACAATGATGATATCCTTTTTTCTTCCACTAAGATATAAGTATCCATTTTCATCTAGATAACCCAAGTCTCCAGTATAAAAATAACCATCTATTGTGCTCTGTTTTGTCTTTTTTTCATTTTTGTAGTATCTAGAAAAAGCGGTTGGCGTTTTAGAAATTATCTCTCCTATAGTGCCATTTTGAACTTCATTTTTATTTTCATCTACTATCTTTAAATCCACAAACGCCAAGGCTTTTCCAACACTACTGATACATCTTTTGGAGTCATCAGGAGTCAGGTTAGTAAGTATGCCTACTTCTGAAGCACCATAACACTCATGAAAATCACAATTAAACTTCTCTATACACCGTTTTTTAGTTTCTACTTTGAGTAAGGATGAAGAAGAAACAATAGTCCGAAGAGAGTCTAAGTCTGAGCTCTCTTTTATCTGCTCAACTAGGACTTCTAAATGAGAAGCTATGGCTATAGTAAAGGTGACTCTGTTTTTTTTAACAGCTTCTATCCAAAACTTTGGTGTAAATTTCCTCAGAAGAACAGAAGTTCCTCCAATGAGTAAGGGAAGAAGCAAAAGTCTTTGCCCAAGAGAGTGGTAAAGTGGTGATGCTGTTATGACAACTTCGTCGCTCTTTAACTCATAAAGATCTTTAGCAGCCAAAAGAGAGCGATTTATCTTTGTTTTTTGTGTAAAGACTATAGGTTTTGGGTCTCCAGTTGAACCAGATGTCATAGTGAGTATGTAGTCATTATCAGCTGAGATATTTGCTTTGTTGAGAAGATACCCGCTTGTATCTATGGCGTTTAAGTCACACTCAAGAGCAAGTATATTTGCACTATTTATTGAACATGATTGAGTATCTATAAGTTTGTTTTTCAAAGATGTGTCTGTCAGAATATATGTAGCATCAGTAGATGCTATGGCCTTGTTTAGAACTTCGATTTTTAAAGTAGTGTTGAGTGGTATCAAAACAGCACCTAGGTTAGCAAGACTAAGCATACATAGTAGATACTCATAAGAGTTGTTCAGTAGCAAAATCAGATGAGAGCCTTCTTGTATATTTAAGCTCTCAAGATAGATTGATAGCTGTTTTATATTTTCTTCTACTTGTCTGTATGTATAAGTATAGTCTTCAAAGATGATTGCATTTTTATGAGGAGTTTGCCTTACATGTTTTTGAAATGTTTCAATAATGTTTTTCATATTTTTATCTATTTAGTTTAGATTTAATGGAGTTGTCATAATAATCTATGATTTCTAGAATATGACTAAAAAACAACTCATTCATCAAGCTTATATCCTCTTTACTGTATTTTTCATTTGTATTAAAGTAGTCAAATATATAAGAGAGTATTCGTCTATAGTAAGTATCTAAAACCTTAGTAAGCTCATACTTCATTAAAAGTTCATCACTAACAGTTGCATTTACAAGTATGATTAAGGCCTCTATAAACGCAGAAGGATTTTTATAGCTCGCGTTTGTATAGTCTTGTATATACTCTTTTGTTTTACGAGCATGAATGAGTTTATCTTGAATGTTCTCTTGTTCTGATTGATTTAAACCTTTTGTAGAGTTATTCTTACAAACTAAGAGGGTATGTTTATGTAGTTCTTTTTTATCGCTCTTATTTTTAGCTTTTATCTCTTCTGTAGAGAGTGAAACAGTGTCAAAAAACTTAGCACCATCCCCTAGGTTATAAACAGTTTGATTTTTTTGTTTAAGCATTTTTGTAGAGTAGTCAATGGCAGAGATAGAAGATTTAAACAGAAGTATAGTGGAAACACTTTCTTGTGTATTTCCTGCTACTTTGTATGTTTTGTGTTCATAATTATCTTTTTGAGTATTGACACTCCTAGCATTTACATGTGTATCTACATGTGTTTTTCCAGTAGCATTGTCAAGTGCTAAATCTAAGCCTAAGAGATAGATATCTTTCACTCCAAACAAAAGTGCAAGTTGATATGTAGTAGATCCAGCACATGGAGATGATGGTTTGAGAGAGTTCTCTTTGTAGTTCGTCCCGTTTTCAAAGAAGAAAAGTTGGTTTTTGTTTAGTCTTGAGACTATTGACTCCGGTACTTTTGCAGAAAAGATATAGATTGAATCTTTGATAAAATCAAATACTTCATCTGAAAAATGTTGTGCTGAGGACTCATAAGCATCAAGTTGTACCACGATGTCAGGTTTGATGTCATGCTTAGCTAAAAAAGGAAGTGTAGCAGCAATGGCAACAATAGTAAAAGAGTTTTGATTCTCTTTGAGCCAATCTTGGTGGTTTTGCAAAGAGGGTCCAGCAGCTAAAAGTAAAAAAGGTTTTTGCATGAAAATATCATCAGTAAATTTAATAGAACGGTTTAAAAAGTTCCCCTCTTGCAGATAGTTGAGTCCTTTCATGTAATGAAGTAAGAGATTACTATGATGAAATCCGAAATGCGCTTGTTGTAAAATGGCATCTCTAAATTGATTTATTTTCGCATCACTATGACTCAGTAGTCTAAACATTTTTATGTAATGATTGTAATAGTATTGTTCTTGTAAAAACTCTGTTGCAGTGTTAGAAAACTCTTCATCACCTTCAAAAACAGAAAAAATGATTTTAGAATTTTTAGATAAATTTTTATAGTTTATTGTAAAGAGTGATAGTCTGAAAAGTTCCAAATCATCCTCAATTATGAGGTAAACTTTTGAGTTTATAATCTTATGAATAGCCTCAATGTGAAGACCTAAACCAACGCCATAAAATATGTACTTGTCGATACTTTTAAGACTTTCTTTTTGAAGAGATTTTTTTTGTGTAAAGTTGATTATTTTACCCATACCATAAAGTCTATGTGTAAATGGCTCTATAGAGGAGTATTTATTAGCATCTTCATCTGAGACATTTTTTTCATTAAATGTCTCAAAAGTATCATGTTCTATCTTATAATCCAGACTATTCGCAGATGCTTCTGCATGGCGTTTACTCTGACCATCATAGAGTGCTATTTTTGTTGACTTTTCAAGTACATCAAAGGAGTCATTTTCATATACAAGTTCATACTTCTCTTGATACTGTGCATTGGCTATTGCATTATCTAAAGAGCTTAGCAAGGAAAAAAGTTTTGGGTGTTGGTTTTCTATGTACTCTATATTATCATTAAAGTTTTTTGTCACATATTCATTTATATCTATCATGGCTTATTTTTCTCCATATATCTTTTCACTTCTTCTAAATCATCCAGAGTGTCTATATCTAAACTTTTTTCTTTGGACATCTCATAAAAAATAGTTTTGTCGCTGAAAAGCTGTTTTGTTTTCATGAACTCGGTTATTTTTACTATGTATATCGCTCCATTACTCATGTAAACTGGGGGAAGTTTTTGTCTTGGAGTAAAAGGATATGTATTGTTGCAAATTCCTTGAATATAGCCGTTTTTATCCTCTTTAAAAGCTTTGAGTATTTTCCTGTCTTCTTTAAAAACACTTATTAGAGCAGTGGCATTTGAGTCAAGTAATTTTTGTATGGCATTGTCTATATCTTTTGTATCTCTTAGTGGGGAGGTAGGTTGGAGTAAAACTAGATAGTCGTACAGCTTGACATCTTCACCTAAACTTACTAAACAATGCTCAACAACTTCTTGACTTGTACTACTGTCATTCGCTAACTCTTTTGGTCTGAGTAGCGTTTGTGCTTGAAATTTTTTAGAAATATCTAAAATCTTTTTATCGTCTGAACTTACGATTGTTTGAGAGATGTACTTGGCATTTAAACTTGCTTCTATGCTCCAGGCAAGCAGAGGTTTTCCTAAAAGTTTAACGGTGTTTTTGCCAACTATCCCTTTTGAACCAGATCTTGCTGGAATGATGGATAAAAACTTTATGCTTTTCATGCTAAATCCAAAAACTGTTTTTGATGTGGCGTTTTCCATATATTTTCATCTTTGAGTAGTTCATAAAAGAGTTTATCGCTGTTTCCATCACCAAAATCAAAATCTTTACTTGGGGTATTTGTCGTTAAAATATTTTGAATACTCTTAACAATAAGCTCTCTATCAAAATCTAGATTTATAACATGTTTTGAGTTAGTTCTATTGTTTTGTCTATTTCCAAGATTAATAGCTGGCGTTTGATAGTAAGGAGCCTCTCTAATTCCAGAGCTAGAGTTTCCTATTATAAATTCACAATTTTTTAAGAGCACTAAAAAGTACTCAAAACGCAGGGAAGGAAAAATTTTAAAACGAGGATTATTTGCGAGTTTTTCGTATTCATTTAGGATGATGTTTGAGCCAAGATCATTGTTTGGGAAGATGGCTAAGTAGTTCTCCCCACTTTGAACAAGAGATTCTAAGAGTATTTGAGTTTGCTTTTTTAGTTCTGACACTTCTGTTGTAACTGGATGAAAAATCAAGATGGCATATTTTTTAAAACTGATATTGTAGTAGTTTTTTACAAACTCTAGTTGTGGAAGTTTATCAGAGTTCATTACATCTAAATCAGGTGAGCCAATTGTAAAGATATTTTCACCATTTTCACCCATCTGCACAAGTCTACTCTTTGCTTCATCATTTGAGACTAGATGAATGTGTGCAAGTTTTGAGATAGAGTGACGGATTAGCTCGTCAATAGTTCCTGAGAGTTCTCCTCCCTCAATGTGTGCAACTAAGATATTGTTTAAACTTCCTACAATAGCCCCTGCCATAGCTTCAACTCTATCTCCATGTATAACAATCAGATCAGGTTTTAAGTCGGCTACATAATTTGAAAAACCTGTGATAGTTGTTGCTAAATTTATATCCATTCTCTCCATGGCATCGTGATTAGAAAACTCGAAGATATTCTTAAAGCCACTTTTGTATATCTCATTTACTGTTTTTCCATACTTCTCTATCATATGCATGCCTGTTGAAAAGATATAAACCTCAAAAAGAGGGGAGGCTTGTGTTATGGAGATAAGTGATTTTAGTTTTCCAAAATCAGCTCTCGTGCCAGTAAGAAAGAGGATCTTTTTCATTTTATGACATATGCTATAGCATGCGAGTATGGGAGTTTTTGTATAGTGTAGTTACCAGCAAAAAAGTCATCTATCGCCTTGTTTGCACCTGGGAAAGCACCATAATCATCAAGTATGATAATTCCACCTTTTACGACATGAGCAAAAAGTAGTTCTAAGCCAGACTTTGTCGCTTCATACAAATCTACATCAATATGTAAAAGAGATATTTTTAAGTGCGGATTTTGTTTGATATAGCGAGGAAGTGTCTTTAATATATCTCCTTTTACAATATCTATATTTTTATGCAGGTCTTGTTTTTCTAGGAGAGAGTTTAACTCTTCATAAGAGATGCCTTGACCACCATCAGTCTCTTGTATAAAGCCTTCGCGTGTTTTTTTGTCGTCTTCAAAGTCTGTTTGAGGAAAATCGCCAAAGATATCAAAAGCTATGATTTTTCTTGAGTAGGTGTTTTCAAGTAAGTCGCGAAACTTTATCCAACGAAAAAGAGAATTTCCTCTAAAAACACCAAGCTCAACTATTTCGCCTCTGAGTTGTGATGTGTTTTTAAAAAACTCTAAATGAGTGATAAATTTACTAAACCGTCTAGGTTCTGCCGTGGCCATATAACCATTTTCATACTCAAAATTTTTTTCAATATCATACATCATGTCTTAACCTTAAGAGAGCTTTTCAGTTTTAATATCATTGTAGCTAATATGTACATCTATATCAATATCATTTTTTGCTACTTTTCCAAGAACTTCTGCATAAAATTCTGCTTTTATTTCACCAGTTCCTGGTCTTTTCACCCAAATGTTTTCTTCAGTAAAAGTTTCGCCTTTTTGTATAGACTTAATAGTCACAACTGTTGCAAACGCGAAGTCTATAGTCACTTGTTCTTCTTTAAGTGCTTCTTTTTTTCCACCTAACATTTTGTGAAGCTGTTTACTTTGATGTATAAGGTCTGTAAGCTCTGTCGGATCCATTGAGTTTATTATATCTGGACCAGTGCGTTTCTTGGAGTCTGTAAAGTGGCGTTCGAGTATGGAAGCTCCAAGGGCAACAGCCCCTAAACAGGCAAGATTTGAAGTTGTATGGTCAGAGAGGCCTATGACAGCATTTTTGAACTCTTTTTGAAGTTCTTGTATAGCTCCAAGCCTTACTAAGTGTGGAGGTGTTGGGTAGAGGTTTGTCGTATGGAGAAGTGCATAAGGAACATTATACTTTTCAACTATTGCAACAGTTTTTTTCACAGATGTTATGTTGTTCATTCCAGTACTGATTATCATAGGTTTACCAAACTTGCAGATATGCTCAATGAGAGGATAGTTGTTACATTCACCAGAGCCTATTTTATAGGCACTTACATCCATTCGTTGAAGCCTGTCAGCTGCTGCCCTTGAAAATGGAGTACTAATAAAAATAGCACCTTTGGACTCTACATATTTTTGAAGTTTTATCTCATCTTCTTCGTTTAAAGCACAGCGTTTCATAATTTCATAGATAGAGACATTAGCATTCCCGGGAATGACCTTTTTTGCTTCTTGACTCATTTCATCATCAACAACATGTGTTTGATGTTTTATGACTTCTGCACCAGCCTTACAGGCAGCATCTACCATCTCAAACGCCACTCGTAAATTACCCTCATGATTTATACCAATCTCGGCGATAACCAGAGGCGGATAGTTTGTACCAATCTTTCTATCTTGGATAATAATTTCATTCATTTTGTGTACTTAGCCTTTAGAATTTATTAGCAACTTTAGTACCATTAAAGAAATAAACTAAAATGTCGATACTTAATTTAAGAAAAATTATAATAATGAAAGATTATTGAACAAAAGGATTTGTGATGGGTATTTCATCAGTTGGAGCGGGATCAGGAGTTTTAACTCAAGATGTATTGGATCAATTAAGAACAGCGGAAGAGACTACTAGAATTACTCCAATAGAGTTTAAAATAGCAAACGAAGAAGATAAAAAAGCTGCTTTGGAAGTTGTAGATGCAGCTATGGAAAATTTAGCTGATAGTATTTCAGAGCTTACTAATCTTACACTTTACAATGATAGGACAGCAACAGTAAGCGGAAGTTCTGTTGAGGTGAGTGCTGATAATAATACTGACTTACAAGATTTTAGTATTAAAGTGACTCAACTTGCAACAAAACAGATAGAAGAATCAGGTTCATTTACGAGTGAAGATTCTTTAGTATCTGGAAGTGCAGGACAACTAAACCTTAATATTGATGGCGAGGATTTTCAGATAGATTATGAAGCTACAACAACATTAAAAGAGCTAAAAAACCTCATTAATGATGTTGCTGGAGATAAAGTAGATGCAACTGTAGCACAGATAGGAAGTAGTGACTTTAGGCTTTATGTGAGTTCTTCAGATACTGGGGCAACACAGGACATTACTATAAGTGACCTCTCAGGTACACTAGATTCTAAATTAACAAGTGGTTTGACTGAGATACAGGGAGGTGTTAATGCAAACTTTGAATTTAATGGTGTTAGTGTTATTCGTACAAGTAACGAAGTTGATGACTTAATCTCTGGAGTAAGTCTAACTCTTAAATCTCTAGATGTTGATCCTGATGGAATTTTGCCAGATACAACTAATAATGTGAGTATTGCACAAGACACAACAAGTATGCTAGAAAGGTTTGAAAGTTTTGTAAGCCAATATAATGCAGCATTTTCTGAGCTTCAAAAAGTGACTAAGTCAAGTATTGATTCAGATGTAAGAGGAATTTTTTCATCTGAAAGTACGATTAAAAGTTTACAAAATTCTCTCCAAAGTATGATTGGAACGATTGGAGGAGGAGTTGGAAGTTTGTATGACTATGGTATAGATGTAGATAAAGATGGTTTTATGACTCTTGATACAGATACTTTAGAAAGTGCATTGAAAGATAATCCTAGCAATACACAAGCATTTTTTGTTGGAGGTGACTATAAAAACAGCGATGGAAGTATAACAACTGTTGATGGAGCATTTAACGAGCTTGAGAGTTTTTCAAATGCATACATGGATTATAATGGCCTTTTTGATCAGTTCCAAAATAGCATTACAGATTCTATTTCTTCATATAACGACGATTTAGTTACAGCAAACGAAAAGCTAGATGCAAAGTTTGAAATATTAAAACAACAGTATATTGCATATGATTTGATTATGAGTGAAATAAATTCTGCATCAAGTATGTTTACACAATTGACAGATGCAATGTCTTCGTCAGATAGTTAAAACTTTAGAGAATAACTCCTAAAGTATATTGCCTTAATGACGATATATTTGCATGAAAGAAATTAACGAAGATGAGACTAAAGGATTTGATATGTATGCAAATACAGCACATAATATTTATGCACAAAATAATATAGGAATTGAGTCACCTGCAAAGTTGATTGAAATGCTTTATGAGGGTGTACTTCGTTTTAATGCACAAGCTAAAAGAGCGATAAAAGATTCAAATATAGAAAAAAGAGTTTACTGGACAAACCGTTCAATAGCAATTATTACAGAGCTTATCAGTGTACTTGATCATAAACAAAAAGGTGATATATCTGCATATCTTAGTAGTTTGTATGATTATCAAATACAGCTTTTAGTTAAAGCAAATGTTGAAAACTCTATTGAGAGTGTAGATGAGTGTAGTAATGTTTTTAAAGGACTTTTGGAAGCTTGGAGAGAATCTACAGATGTGGATTAAAGAGCTAAAGATTGCAGTGGTTCAAAAAGATTTAGAGTCACTCTCTAAACTTTTAAAAAACATACCTGCCTTAGATGACCTCAAAGATATAGAAGAAGCACAATATTTACTTGCCCAAGTAAAAGGTGAAGTAGAGCTTTTACAAGAAAAAACATCAAGTTCTATGAAGCAAATGAAAAAAAATATGGACTTTCTTAAATCTACACAAAAACCTTCTACATCCAAATTAGATACAAAGTTTTAATTTACTTCTTTTTAGAAATCCCAAAATTCAAACTTCTAATAGTATACTCACTCACTACCGCACCTTTTCTCATACTCAGTATATGCTCAATGGCATCAGCTATATCTGAAGCTAGAAGCTTTTCATCTTCTTTAGTAGAAGTCTCAAAACGCAGCTCATTATAAAATGCAGACTCTGTCATGTCGGGGTTTATGTTGGTTACACTGAGTCCACTACGGCGTGTCTCTTCAAAAAGAGAGTCGCCGAATGCTTTGAGACCTGCTTTTGTAGCTGAGTAAACGCCAGCGAACTTACTTGCCCTTAGGGCTTCTATGGAGTTGATATTTATAAGATAGCCTGCGTTTTTTTTGAGTGAACGCAGTGTCGCGTTTGTTAGAAGCATTGGAGCGGTGAGATTTAAAAATGTCATTTGCATTATAGTCGTGGCGTTTAACTCTTCGTGAGGTTCAAACTTTCCAAATCCTGCCGCGTTTACAAGTATAAACATAGACTCTTTCTTAAGCAGTTCACAGAGTTTTAGTGTCTCTTTCTCATTTGAAAGATTGGCATTTATGGCAAAAAACTCTTCACTTTTAAAATCACTTTTTTGTATACCTCTACTTATACCTATGACTCTATATCCTAGGTTTAAGAGTCTTTGTGAAATGGCCATACCGATTCCACTACTTGCTCCTGTTACAACTGCTGTTTTCACTTTTAAACCTCACTGTGCCTGCTATTTTGCTATACTACTTTCATGAAAAAAATATATATAACAGATTTAGACCATACCTTTTTGAGAAATGATTTATCTATCAGCGATTATACTAAAAAAATCTGGAACTCTTATGCACAAAACGCCATCATGAGCATAGCGACTGCAAGAACTTACAGAAAAACTATGCAGTTTTTGGATGGCGTTCATCTGAATGCACCGATGATTTTACTTGATGGGGCACTCATAGTCACCGAAGATAAAAAGATAATCGACTCTAAGTTCATCCCAAAAAAAATAGCCGATGAAATAATAGACGAGGGTGGTAAGTTTGGTATATATCCTTTTATTATTACACTTGAAGATAGAGACTCTCTGAGTGAAGCGTTTTTGCATTCAGACATTTTAAACACAGCACAACAAGAAGTACTTACTCGCTATGTTAAAGAGGACAACTTGCAAGAGTGTAAAAATATGAGAGCGAGTGAGGACAACTTTAAGATAGTCTATATGGGAGAAGAGCAATTACTCAGAGATTTGGCTCAGAGACTTGAAGAGATGTTTGGAGATGAGTTGAAGTATATTCTTGCTCCAGAAGCTTATGTTGGTTGCTACTTTTTAACCCTCTTACATAAAGACGCAGACAAGTCACATGGGATACAGAGTGTAAGTGAACATGTCGGATTTGACTTAAAAAAGCTCACTGTTTTTGGAGACAACTTCAACGACATTGGAATGTTTCACTTAGCAGGAACATCAGTTGCAATGTTTAATGCACAAGAGGGTGTAAAGTCAAAAGCAAAAATAGTCTTAGATCATACAAACGATGAAGATGGGGTTGCACGTTATCTTGAGGGTTTACTCAATGCAAAGTAAAAGTTCAAGCTTAACACCAATGCTCATAATTGGAACACTCTTTTTCATCTTTGGTTTTGTAACTTGGTTAAATGGTTCTTTGATTCCTTTTTTAAAAGTTCTTTGTGACTTAAATGAGTTTCAAGCACTTTTTGTTACCTTCGCGTTTTACATAGCCTATACGGTAATGGCATTTCCCATGGCGTTTTTACTTGAAAAAACAGGTTACAAAAATGGAATGGCCCTTGGTCTTGGAGTGATGGCTTTGGGGAGTTTAGTCTTTATACCTGCGGCATTAAGTGGAGAATATCTACTTTTCTTGTTAGCTCTTTTTACATTAGGAACAGGTCTGACTATACTTCAAACCGCTTCAAATCCTTACATAGTTCTTATAGGACCAATTGAGAGTGCAGCTAGACGTATAAGTATGATGGGACTTATAAATAAAAGTGCTGGAGTTTTAGCTCCTATAGTTTTTACTACTCTAATCTTATCTGACATCAGCATAGGTCAAAATACTACGAACATAGATAAAGAGATTTTATCGCAACAGTTGATAAAGCCATATATTATTATGGCTGTACTTTTAGGCATACTTATGTTATTTGTCAAATTTTCTTCACTTCCTGAGCTAGAATTTGAAAGTGATGAGTATGATGATGTAAGTATTTTTAGTTTTCCAAAAGTTGTACTCGGTGCATTAGCTCTCTTCTTTTATGTTGGAGCTGAGGTAATTGCAGGTGATACCATTGGACTTTATGCACAAAGTATTGGTGTGCAAAATGTGACAGTATTGACATCATACACTATGGTATTTATGGTGCTTGGTTATCTTATTGGCGTTTTTTTTATTCCGAAGTATCTTTCTCAGCAAAAAGCACTTACTTTTTCTGCACTTGGAGGGATTCTATTTATCATAGGTATTGCTTTTAGTTCACAAACACATAGCTATATATCTGATTTTTTATGGGGATGGAGCGGTATTGGAACTCTTCCTGATAGTGTAGTTTTTGTTGCCTTACTTGGATTGACAAATGCACTTGTATGGCCTACTATATGGCCACTAGCACTTCAAGATTTAGGAAAGCATACATCAAAAGGTTCAGCACTGCTTATCATGGCAATAGCGGGTGGAGCACTTCTTCCTTTAGTGTTTGGTAAGATTGCACACATAAGTGAAAATATGCAAGTCTCATATCTTGGGGTTATAGTTTGCTATCTTTTTATCCTTATGTATGCACAATACTGGCATAAAAAGATATCTTGGTAATAGGTTTTAGAAAATATGCATAAAATAATAAAAAATGAAAATGGATTTGAATACATAGAAGTTAAAAATAGTGCTGCTAAGGCAAAGATAGCTCTTCAAGGTGCTCATATATTTGAATATACAAGGCAAGACAAAAACAATCTTTTGTGGTTAAGTGAAAAAAGTGTATTTGAACAAGGAGTTGCTATACGAGGGGGAATTCCACTATGTTGGCCACGTTTTGGATCACTTGATGAAAGTTTACAACAGCATGGATTTGCAAGAGTATCAATGTTTAAGCTCATCAATGTGAATGAGCTAAATGAGTTTTCTACAGAAGTACTTTTTGAGCTTAGAGATACTAAAGAGAGTCGTGCTTTATGGAATCATCAATTTATTCTTGAAGTTAAAATGGTAATTTCACAAACACTAAGTATCTCAATGAAAACTAAAAACTTAGATGAGAAAGACTTTATGATAACACAAGCTTTTCATACATACTTTAGTATTTCAAATATTCAAAACATAAGTATAAAAGGTTTGGAAAATAAGTTTTATTTTGACACACTTTTAGATGATAAACATAAAGAGGATCAAGCCATAAAAGTAGAAAAAGAGATAGATAGAGTTTATATAGATACCGATGATGAAGTCTTTTTAATAGATAAAGATAAAAACATTAAGCTTCATACTCTTGGCTCAGCTTCTACAGTAGTTTGGAATCCATGGATTGAAAAAAGCGCTAAGATGAGTTATATGAGTAAAAATGCATATAAAGAGTTTGTTTGTATAGAATCGGCGAATGCTTTTGATGATTTTGTTATGGTAAAAAGTAAAAAAACACACACCTTGAGTTTAACTATTTCCTTTTAATAAGGAAGTAAATTTAGACTAATTTTAATATTTCCTCCCTAAATCCTTGAATTTCAAGACTGCTTTGAGTATAATTCCGCACCCTAAAAATAGTGGTTAATAGTTAGGTGACGCCTAACGAGTTCTTTATAGAAGGAAAAACATGGAAAAAATTCGTTTAAAATTGAAAGCTTACGATCATCGTGTACTTGATAGATCTGTAGCTTCAATAGTTGAAGCTGTAAAGCGTACAGGTGCTGCAATTCGTGGTCCGATACCTTTACCAACAAAGATTCGTAAATATACTGTTTTAAAATCAGTTCACGTTAACAAAAAAGCGCGTGAGCAATTTGAAATTCGTATGCATGCAAGAATGATAGATATCGTTTCTGCAACACCTGAGACTGTAGATTCATTGATGAAACTTGATCTTGCACCAGAAGTAGACGTAGAAGTACGTTCTATGGATAAGTAAGGAGATCGTCGTGGAATATATCGTTGAAAAAATAGGTATGAGTCGTACTATCACAGTTCCTGCTAAACCAGTTACTCTTTTAAGAGTTCTTGATGTTAAGGTATGTGAAGTAAACGAAGGAACTGCAGTTGTAGCTTACAACAGCGGCAAAAAAATGAATAAAGCAATTGAAGGTCAACAGAAAAAATACAGCCTTTCAACTGAGTATAACCGTTTTGCAACTATGGAAGTTGCAAATACTGAAGCTGGTGATTTAGATATCGCTCCTTTAGCAGAAGCTAAAGTTGTTAAATCTACTTTCAACACTAAAGGTCGTGGTTTCTCAGGTGCAATGAAACGTTGGAATTTCGGTGGTGGTCCTGCATCTCACGGTCATAGATTTGGTCGTAGAACAGGTTCAATCGGTAATGCTGAATGGCCAGGTCGTGTAATGAAGGGTAAAAAAATGCCTGGACAATATGGAAACACACAAAATAGTGTTAAGAACGAAATCGTTTCTTATGATGCTGAAAATAAAATCATTGCGGTTTTAGGTTCTGTATCTGGTGCGAATGGTTCTTTAGGTCGTGTAAAGGTAGCTAAATAATGAGCGCAATTATTTTAAATGAAAAAATGGAAAAAGCTTCTGAGTTAGCTTTACCGGAGTCTTTCTCTGGTATTAACCCTCATAACCTTTATCTATATGTAAAGTCTGCTCAAGCTGCACAACGTGCTAACACTGCTATCGCTAAAGGTAGAAGTGACGTACGTGGTGGTGGTAAGAAGCCATGGGCTCAAAAAGGTGGCGGTCGTGCTCGTGCTGGTTCTCGTCGTTCTCCTGTATTCGTAGGTGGTGGTAAAGCTTTTGGTCCTCAAAACAACCGTAACTACGATTTAAAAGTAAACAAAAAGCAGAAAAAACTTGCTTTGAACTTTGCTTTAAATGAGCATGCACAAAATGGTACTCTTTTTATTATTGATAGCATTGAAGTAGCATCTGGTAAAACTAAAGATGCAAACGCAATGTGGAAATCATTAAATCAGAGAGATACTCTTTTTGTTAAATCTTTATTAGATGAGCCTACGTTTTTAGCGTTTGAGAATTTATCTCAAACTTACGTAATCGAACCTAATGAGTTAAATGCATACTTAGCTGCAAACTATCGCTCAATCGTGATAGAAAAAGCTGTATGGGAAACTTTGACAAGTGAGGCTAAGTAATGGCTGATATTACAGATATTAAATCTATTTTATATACAGAAAAGACTTTAGGTATGCAAGAAGATGGTGTTATAGTTGTTCAAACTGCACCACGTATGACTAAATCAGGTCTTAAAGAGGTGTTTCGTGAGTATTTTGGAATTGTTCCAAAAAACATTAACTCACTAAACCAAAGCGGAAAAACAAAACGTTTCCGTGGTGTACAAGGTAAACAAAATGACTTTAAAAAGTTTTATGTTACTTTACCTGAGGGTGCACAAATAGAAAGTTTGGCGGTATAACATGGCAATTAAAACTTATAGACCGATAACTCCGTCTCGTCGTTTTTATACAAATGTTGATAGCTCAGATATCACGGCAAAAGCTAGTGTTCGTTCATTACTTGTAAAACT
>JGI997J19993_1000092_pt1 | contig 35089 bp, 28 predicted proteins | sample Etolagbewater25m_FD_19993 | JGI IMG/M metagenome (IMG submission 19993)
GAAGGGTAAAGGCTTTTTTGTTTGTTTTTTTCATCTTTTTCTCTAATATATTTGCTTTACAGATACAGTAGAAAAAAAGATAGGAATTTTCCTATCTTTTTGATTTATCTATCAAGAACTACGATAACATCATATTTAGTTGATGAATCTTCAACAGACGTACCTGTAATTGTAGCATTAGTATCTACAGTATCTATATCTATTATTCTAGCTTTACCATCAGTTCCATCATATACACCATCCACAAGTTTATCATATGCTATAGCTATATCACCCGGTACATCTTGAAACCATACAATTTCTCTAGTTTTATCTGCTGTATCTACATCATTACTTTTAAATCCAACAGTAACTGTAGAAGTGATTGTTTCACCAGTTATTGACAAAGAAGTTTCAGGGTATTCAAAACCCGCTGCTTGTAATTTATCTGTTGTTACATTACTGTCTGCAGTTATGTCTGCAACATCAGACAAATTTCTTCCAGTCTTATCATAATACCCATCTGCTATATTCACCCACTTATTGAAAAACTCTTGATTGATCTTCTTAATCTCAGCATTTCCAATCACATCTTTACCTTTCATAACTGCAGCTATTATAAGCCCAATTACGACCATAACTATACCTATCTCAATTAAAGAGAATCCTTTTCTATTTCCAACTTTCATTTAAAGTCTCCTGATAATATATTTATTACATTTTACTCAAATAGTTCATAAAGTAAGTTTAAGAATTATATTTTATATTACCCTTAGTTATCTACAATATTTGGAACAACATTTTTTGTATCATAGTTTACATCTATAATATAGTTATCATCCTCATCAATAAGGTGTAAACTTGAAAAACTTTGTATAACTAGCCCTTTGCTTGGGTCACAGTTATTATTTGCATAAAAGATTATCCACTCTAACTCTTTAGTTAATACTAGATCAAATGTTTCATTCTTTTGAGGTTTTTTAGTATTACAAGTAGTTGATGAAGTGGATACTTGGTAACTTCTATCATTTCCATTGTTTTCTGTTATATGTAATGTTATATCAGGAAGTGTTGGATTTGTCATATTACACTCTTGGCACTCAGTTGTATTTGTATCTGTACAATTATTCTCCACTATACTACTACACACTCTATTGTATAACTCATTTGCTGTTATCTCNAAAACCANGTCGTTGTTTGTAAGCTCATCATATCTATTTGATCCCATCTCATAAACTCTTNTCCCATCACTGTTTTTCCCTGTCAATTGTTTATCAATACCTTTTGATATAACTATTGAGGCNAGACTATAGCTATTTGAACTATTATCTTCAACTTTTGGTAAAGCTGTACTACTTATAGATATATCNTTTAATCTTTGACATATATTTGATATATCACTATCTAGCAAAGTTTCATTTATATCATACTTATATACCATACCAAATCTATCTTTTTTATCTATTTGAAGATCTATATATGGTATGTCGCCTAAAGTAGCAACACCATCACCGATCCCATCACCTGTTGTATCACTTGATGGAAGTTTTCCATGTATTGCAGCATAACCATATATTGAGTCTTTTATAGTTTGGAGTGATTGTTTGTTTTGTATAATATTTTGCTTTGTAAACCCTACTTTAAAGAGTGATATAGATGAGCCTATGATTATAGATAGTATTATCATCGAGATTGCTAACTCTATTAGTGTAAAACCTTTTTTCATTTTTTACCTTGTGTGATTAAAGTCATTTAATACACATATTGAATTTAAAAGTTCAAAATATGTAAGCTCTTCAATTAAGTCATCTTTAGTACTGCTATAACTATTTGTGATACTACTATAAACTCTATTTAGATCACTATTATTATCTTGAAGTTTTTTATCTATTCCACTTGATATGATCACTGCTACAACTGAATATTTTATAGAACCATTATCCTCTTCTACCATAGGTAAATCAACTTTATTAGAATAGCTTGATAGAACTTTACAGATATTTGTATCATCACTTGTAACTAAAGCATCTGCCACATCATAATAATATGGGATACCAAATATATCCTTCTGTTTTACATTTAGGTCTATATAAGGTAGCTGCTCTAAAGAATCAAGTGGTGTAGATGGTGGTAACTTACCATATATTGAAGCGTATGAGATGAGATTTTGTTTTATAGCTTTTAACTCTTTTTTTGTTGAGTCTATTTTTGTGTTATATAAATATAATTTAAGTGCTGGAAATAGTGTCGCATAAAAAAGCCCAATGATCGTTATAACTATAGCTAACTCTATTAAGGTAAAGGCATCTTTAGATGACACTTTAGTATATTTCTCCAATTTATTTCCTTTAAGTATTTATTGATCAAAAGCCTCCGTGGGTGCTTAAGCACTACGTCTTTGGTTCCAAATCTAAAAAAGCAAAACTGTTTGCTTTTTCTTAACGATTCTCACATCTTTCCTATCAAATCATAAATAGGTCCCATAAGTCCCATCATAATTACAGCCATAAAGCCACCACCTATTAACATAGTAATAGGTTGTACAACTTTTGGTATCATAGCAGATAGATCATCAACTTTTTCATAATAAGTTGTTGCTATATTTTTAAGTTCACTATCCATCGATGATGTATCTTCACCTATTTGAAGAACTCTTGTCACATAATTAGTATACAAAGTTCTGTCTGTTGTTTGCTCTGAAAACCTTTCCCCTTTTTCAAGCTGCTCTATTATCCTTATTATATCATTTTTATATATATCATTTTCTATAGATTTTGTTAGCATCTTTAGTGACTCATAAAGTGTAAGTCCCGATGTGATACTAAGTTGTAGATACTCCATAATAAATGCGATATTAAAAAACTTTACCATCTGAGAAAAAAGTGGAACTCTAAGTGCTATATTTAAGATAAAAACTCTAAAAGATCTAATATATCTATATAATAACCTAAATAAAACTACAAAAATAAAGATCCCCAATAAAATAACTGAGATATACTCCGTAGTAAAAGCTGAAGCATCTATTAGAAAAACTGTAAGAGCAGGTAGCTCTGTATCCATATCCTTAAAAAAGTCAACCATCCCAGGGACCACAAATGTCATCCAAGCAACTACCGCTAAAAATATCAATACTAAAGATATCAAAGGGGTAAAGAGTGCTTTTTTTGTATTTTTCTTTAGTGTTTGTGTTTTTCGTAAGAAGTCTGCCCCGTTTAAAAGTGTCTGTGATAGCTGCCCTGTCTCTTCCCCTATAGCCATAAGATTTATAATAGTTGGTGTAAAATAGTTTTCAAAAGGCTTTGTGGCACTTGATAGTTTCATACCGTTTGCTACATCATTAGATATTCTTGTGATAAGTTTTTTTACATTTTCATTGCTAGCATCATCTTTTATATCTTTTAATCCATCAGTAAGTGGGATACCTGCTTTTAAAACTATGTTAAGATTATCCAGTATCTCTATAGCTTGATCGGTTGATATTTTTGGTATAAAAAGTAGTTTTAAAAAAGAGAATCTTTCATCTATTGTATATATTTTTAGTGGTACATAGTCGTTATTTTGGACAATCTTATGAAGCTTTGTGATATCGTCAGCTTCAAATCCATCAAAAACTTTTTTACCTTTTTTATCAATTGCATATACAATATAAAAGTTCATTATACAATCACCCTTTTTAGTTCATTTAAAGAGGTTTTACCTTTCAAGACCTTTTTTATAGCATTTTGTTTTAATGATCTCATCCCCTCAATTTGAGCTTGTTTAAATATCTCAAAAGGTGACTTTGAACTATTTACCATCTCTTTTATTGTATCACTTATTTGAAGTATCTCTATAACAGCTTCTCTACCTTTGTAACCACTTTTTTTACAAAGTGGACACCCAACCTCTTTAAACACAATAACTTCATCACCTATATCTTCTAGCCACTCCTCTTTATACCCTCTTGCTATAATATCTTGCTTTGAGATTGTAACAGGCTCTTTACATGAAACACACAACCTCCTTACAAGCCTTTGAGCAAGAACTGCTAGTACTGATGAGCTTATTAGATAATCTTTTATCCCCAAATCAAGGAGTCTTGGTATGGAACCTACTGAGTCATTTGTATGTAAAGTTGAAAGTACCAAGTGACCTGTAATAGCAGCCCTAACAGCTAGCTCTGCTGTCTCCTCATCTCTCATCTCACCTACTAACATAGCATCTGGATCTTGTCTCATAAAGTGTCTTATCGCTTTATCAAAGGTATACCCTGACTTTACATTAACCTCAGTTTGCCTTACAAATGAAAACCTATACTCTATTGGATCTTCAATAGTTATAACATTTTTCTCTATAAAATTTATATGTCGNAACATAGAGTATAGTGTAGTTGTCTTACCACTACCTGTTGGACCTGTAACTAAAACTATCCCGTATGGTTTATTGAAAAGCTCTTTTAAAAGATCTGCTTCATCCTCTTCAAACCCTAAAGATTCTAGATTAAACGAAGCAGTTGAAGAGGATAATAACCTCATAACTATATTTTCCCCATGATCTGTAGGTATTGTAGAGACCCTAAGATCGTATCTATTTCCTATAAAGCTATGACTAAATCCACCATCTTGAGGTAGACGTTGCTCTGATATATCCATCTTTGAAAGGATCTTTATCCTTGATGTCATAGGTTGTAGTGAAGCTTTTGGTATAGTATAACTAAGGTGCAATACACCATCTATTCTAAAAAATATATAAACTACATTTTTATCTGGTGATATATGTATATCTGTAGCTTGATCTTTTATAGCATCGTTTATTAAAAGCTCTACTAGTTTTATGATATCAACCTCATCATTGTTTAAAAAGGCATCTACCATTTGAGCTATCTGTTTATCTATAGGGTTATGGAGTTGATAATATTTTATCTCTAGATTTTGAACTATCTTATTTTTATCTGCAACAACAAGTTTTATTGGATGTTTTGAGATCCTATTTAGATAATCAATAGTATCGTAATCATTTACATTTTCTGCAGCTACTACTAGTTCACTATTTTTAATATGTAAAGGGAGTATAACTTTTGATTGGGCTATCTCAAATGGGACACTTTGTAAAGCTTCGTTTGTGATATAAGTTTCATCTAGATTTATATACTCATAACCGTACTGTTTAGCTATGGCTATAGCTATCTCTGTAGAAGTGACAAAGTCAAGTTTTTGTAAAACTTCACCCAGTAGTAGCCTCTCTGCTTTTTGAACACTTAATGCTACCTCTATTTGTTCGTTTGTTATATATCCTGCTTGTTGTAAAAGCTTACCTAAAGGAAGTTGTTTTTGCTCCATATCTATCTATCTTCCCTCTTTTTTTTGGCTTCTTCTTCAATAAGTTTTCTCTTTATCATATCGATCTCTTTTATCAATTGTATATTTTTAATCCTTGCAAGTGATTGTTGCTTGATATTTTCATCTTGAGTGTTTTGTAAAATCAAATTATACAAAAAGATAGCATCATCATATCTATCTTGTATCTCACAAACTCTAGCATAAGCAAAAGTTAGAAAACTATCACTTCTATTTAGGTCGTAAGCTTTTTTATAATACCTAAAAGCCTCACTAAAGTTCTCTTTTCTTTCATAAAAAACAGCCATCACTAGATTTATATACCCTGATCTATCCTCATTTATAACCTCATTTAACTCTTCGTTTAGATTTGGATTATTTATCTGTAAAGCTCCAAGTGCATAAGAGTAGATAAGCTTTTCCAAATCTTTTAGTAAACAAAACTTCTCTTTTGCCTTTGGCCAATTATTTGATAATCCATATAAAAAAAATAGATTATTGTTCACAATATTGTTTTTTTGATCACTTGCAAAAAGCTTCTCATAGCTCTCTATACTTTGAATTATCATACTTGATCTTTTATATTTATCTGCTTGATTTAATAAATTTGTATATTGATAGCTTGATAGTTTTTCAAACTCAAAAGATTGTTGTTTTATACATGCAAATTGATAACTATCCTCTTGATCTTTTGTATCATTTTTTTTATCTCTACTAAGATATTTTTCCAATCTCTCTTTTGGTACTTTTTTTACAATCGCATCTTTGAAAATATCTTTTTGTTTTAGTTTATTTAAATACTCATAGATCTTATCTTTTGAAAAACTTTTTTTATATCTTATAGTATCATATCTCCCCAAAGGGTATATATAAAGATCATCTTGATCTTCTACTAACAATTTCATACTTTCTAAGACTAAAGATGTTTCATTGGTATTTTCCCTTTTAAAAGATTGTAGTTGAATTGTGTAGATAAAGTTATTTGTTGATATTGTACTATTTAGTTGATCAACTGATTGTTTATATAGATTTGATATATTTTTATCCTCAAATGCTAAAAGATCAGATATAATCAAACAAAATAGAAAAAAAACTTTTATCATCTATTAGACTCATCGATATTTATTTTAAGTATAATAACCAATTCCCTTTTTTCAAGCTTTTTATCTATCCTTTTAAATAGATATCCCAAACCTGGTATATCACCTAAAAATGGTGTTTTATACTCGTAGTCTTTTTCTGTTGTACTTATAAGTCCACCTATTACTATCATATCATTATCTCTAGCTTTTACAGTTGTACCTGCTTCTTTTAGATTTATTATAGGTGCTCTTGCTACCTCCCCACTTAGATCATTTAATATCTTTTCACCCTCAATATTACTTATAACTGGAACTATATTTAAAATAACATCACCGTTCTCTTTTATGATTGGTGCAACACCTAGTGATATACCATTTAATACATCTGTTTTTTCATATGTTGTTGTTGGGTCTGAATATGTTACTACACCCGTTGTTGGATTTGTTGTTGCTGTTTTTGTTACCTCTTTATTCCAGTAAGGTATCATATTTCCACTTGATAGGATCCCTGAGTGTCCGTTTAAAACTTTTAATTTTGGATTTGATACTACATTTACAGTACCTGAGATCTGCATAGCTTGAAGTACACCTGCAAAGTTATCTGTTGTATACTTCATAGTTATACCACCAAGTATCTCTGTAGTTGTACCTAAAACCTGCCCTACACTAAATGCCTTATTGTTTCCATTTAGAGACTTTTGCCAATCTATACCAAATTGATTTGATTCATTTAAAATAACTTCCATTATTTTTGCATCTATTGATACTTGTTTTGATACAAATTTTTTTAGATTTTCTACAATATCTTCTATCTTTTCAACATTGTTTCTATAGTCACTCACAACCAATGTTCCTGAGTATTTGTTTAGTGAGTATTTAGCATCTTCTGAAAGCAAAGGTTTTATACTCTCCTCAAGTTGCTTATAAAAATCACTTTTATCTTCATCTGATTTATAACCTAGTGTATATTCACCTGCTATACCTTGTGTTTGTTCGTTTGAACCTACAAGATCTCCCCCTATATTTGATACTGTTGTTGGGGACATATTTATAAATGGTAGTTCAAATGTTCTAGTCATGATATTTTTTACATGTAAGATATTACCTTTTATCTCAACATAAGTGTTAGATATATTCATAATAATCTCTAAAGCATCTTTGATTGGTGCATCTACCATATTTAAAGTTACCCTTTTATCTACATCAATATCACTATCTACAACTAAGTTTAGACCAGAATCTGCTGCTATTAGATACAATAGTTTTGATAATGGTGCATTTGTAGCAGAATATGTGATCTTTTTTTGACTATTTTCTATAGTTGGTTTTTCATATACTGATGGTAGTATTAAACTTGGAGGTGCTGCTTCTATTTTATTTTTTGTTAATTGCTCTAATAGTTGTTGATATTTTATTTCACTTGTTGTTTTAGTTGTGTTGTTTTCATTTGAATTATATTTTGATACACATCCTGTAAAAACAACTACACTTAAAATAAATACAACTAATTGTTTAAATAGATCCATTTTTTACCTTTAATACTTTTTAATAATACTTTATTATTTTTTATATCTATTATTTTTATTTTATCATCAATTTTATCGTAGATCTTATAAATTTCACCATTGATTATAACTTGTTTTGTTTTTCCTATAAAGATTGATTGAAGTTTATACTTTGTATAGTCAATAATCATCTCTTTTTTACTATTATTTTTTGAAATATTTAAACCCCTTAAAGCTATCAACCCTTTTATTTTTTTAATATCTTCACCATTTAATATATTTATATAAGGTTTTTTTACTATATTTAGATTTTCCTCTATGGTTTTGTTTCTTTGATCCACCATACCTTGAAGTTTTTTATACTTTTGTATAGTATTTAAACTTTTTATTTGATCTTTTTTTACTTCAACTTTATCCTCTACACTTTGAAAAATATATGCTATACTCCATAGTGTAGTATCTTTGTCTATATCATAAGTTGATCTGTATATGTTTAAATAATTGTTTTTTATAAGTTCTATATCTTTATAATATCTTTTGTTGATACTATCCTTGATCGCTTTATTTAAGTCGTTTGATGTAAACTGCAAAATATTATTTGGTACTATATTTTTACTATATTTTAAGATATCCTCTTTGTTAAAATAGACAATAGTGATTATAAGTATCGGTAAAAGAACCATTGTTATTTGTCTAAAACTCATAAATATCTTTATCATACTTACTCTTTACAATACTTGATGATACTTAATTTTATATCAACTATACTATCATTTACAACCAACGAATCGATCAATACGATACCATTATCTATTTTTAGTTTTAAGATATCTAGTATACCCTCAATATCATCTTTGTATAGTTTTATATTTAGTGATAACTTTACATAATTTTTATTCTCTTTATCAAATTCTAATATTGTTGTATCATATCTATCTTTTATCATATCTTGCAATGTTATTATTTGCACAACCACATCTTCTTTTTTCTCTATATCGCTATTTTTTATAATATTTTCTTTTATCCATCTGTTTGTATTTGATATATCTTTTACATTTTTATACTCATTTTTTAATGTTTTAGTCTCATCTGTTAGTTTTATACTATGATTTTGTAAATATTGGTTAAGTAATATAAATAGTACTGAAAGTAAAACTAAAATAGCTATTATAAAAAATTTTATTTTCATCTATACTCCACTTAATTTAATATTTAATATAATCGATAGAGTATTTAGGTCATACTGTGTTTTTATCTCTATATGTTTACTATTTTTAAATTTATCTAACTTATTTTTAAAACTATTTAGATCTTGCAAAGATTTAAATTCAATTATTTTATCTAAATTTTTTATTGTTTTTTTCCCTATACTATAATTAAAATTATCAAAATTAAACTCTAAATTTAATCCATATTTACTATTTAGTAGCTTTATATTATCTTTTATTATAGTAATATCCTCTATTAGTTTTCTATTGTTTGTTGTTTTTAGTAACTGGATAAATTTATTAATATATTCAATATTTGTGTTATCTAGATTAAAATCGTTATGAAACTGTTTATATTTTTGTGTTATATTTTCATATTGGTTATTTACTTTTATATAATTATCATAATTGTTATATAGATTAAAAATCATAAAAAAATTTAGTACAATCATAGCTAACACAATAAAATTTGTTAATGTATTAAACTGTCTATTTGCTTTTATTTTTTTAGGGGTAAAATTAAACTCTTCTGGTATCTCTATATTTGATATATCTATTAGATTTTCATTAAAAGTTTTAATATCAAAATTTATATATTGATTGCTATTAAATATAAAAGTGCTAACTGGTATTTTTGCTTGATTGTATATATTTTCAAAAAGTTCATAATCTTCATAGCATATACCATTTATCGTTATTATATCTATTTTTAACTCTCTTACTCGTTGCTTAATAAACAGTATATTTTTCATTATCTCTTGTGTTAGGTTAAATGTTGAGTTAGAGATAGACTCATTTCTAGAATAATATAGATCATCATAATCACCAGCACAAATAGATAATGTATTGTTATCTGCCCATATAGCAATAAAGCCCTTATCTTGATACTGCTTTTTTGAAAAACTGTACAATCCATAATTATCAAGTGTTAAACCTATACAGTTAGTAAATGATTTTATATTAGATATAGATTTATATGTTGGTGTATTTATATATATACCATGTACTGCATATTTTATATTCTCTTTTTTTTCACTTTTTTCAATTGGATTAAATTTAAAATCGATATTATCGATATCTATATAGTTTTTAGAGATAATTGAGTATATTACACTTCTCAAAGAGCTTTCATCTTTAATATTTTTATTTACTGCAACAATATCTTTGATAAAATTATTTTCAAATAGTATAAATGATATTTTTTTAATATTTTTTAGATTTTTTTCTATTGAGTCAAATGAAGTGTATTGGTTTGTGGATATATATTTTGTCTGATTTTTTGAATATTTTAAAATTGTAAGAGAATATATATCACCCCTTACTCTGATACTGTATATTGTATTCATAAACTCTCTTTGTAATTTAAAATATTATGACATACAAAAAATTACATTAAGGTAAATATATATTTTTGTTGATTATTATAAATAATCATTTTGGTTTTTAGAAGATATATCTTCTAAAAACCACTTATTTGAACATAAGTTGATATCATCTCTAAAAGAGGATCTATATAAAATATAGATGTAATTGTAACGATTGCAGATATACCTACAACAGTTCTAAGTGAATTGTTAGCATTACCCATAAACTCAATTCTATCATCGTTTTGTGGCTCTTTTAAGAACATATAAACGATGAGTTTTAAGTAGTAGTATGCCGCAATTGCAGAGTTAAGTGCCATGATAAGTGCTAGGACTATATGACCACCATTAACTGCCGCTCCAATTAAGAACATCTTACCCCAAAATAAACTAAATGGAGGAACACCTGCTAAACTTAAAAGGAATAATCCCATTATTGAAGCAGTTATTGGAGATATTTTTATAAGCCCAGAAAACTTCTCAAATGGATGGTCACTTTGGAAACCGTGGTCATTTTTAGTTCTATTTATCCATAAAAGTGCAAACGCTCCAAGGTTTGTAAATGTAAATAAGATCCAGTATAAAAATAGCCCTTCAGTTGCTTGTGTAGTACCTACTAAAATAGCACCCATCACAAAACCTGCATGTGATACTGAAGAGTATGCTAGCATCCTTTTAACATCTGTTTGAACTAAAGCTACCATATTTGGTAATGTCATAGTAGTTATAACAACTACATATAGCACCATCTCTATCCAAGCATTATCAACACTTACAAATATCTCAAAAAATCTAAGAGCCACTACAAATGTTGCAATCTTTGGTACAATAGACATGTAACCTGCCATTGCAGAACTACTACCCTCATAAACATCTGGTGCCCATGTATGAAATGGTACAAGAGATAGTTTAAAACCTAATGCAGCTATAATAAATACTGTTCCAAGTAAAATTAGTGCGTATGGCTCAAAGTTTGAAGCAACTAAGCTTTGTGATATTTGTCCAAGCTCAACACTTCCTGTAATACCATAAAATATCATAGAACCAAATGCAAAGAAACCAGCAGCCATAGCACCCATAGTAAAGTACTTTATTGCAGCCTCAGTTGACTTATCTCTATTGTGCATAGCTATAAGTGTATAAAGTGCCATAGAAGCTGTTTCTAAACCTACAAAGATAAGTATAAGGTTATCAGATGCAACCATAAACTGGAATCCAGCAATCATAAACAAAAATAGTGCAAAATACTCTGGGTATCTATACTCATGAAATCTTTGTTGTGAAAGAGCAAGTAGTACAAATAGTGCAGAACCCACTATGATGATTATCTGTGACAGTATAGCAATACCATCTACTAACATAACATCGAAGAATCCTCTTGTTGCACCATTGTATCCAATAACTGCACCTAAATCTATCAACAATATAAGGATAGTTAACATAACATAAAGAGACTTGTGTAGATTTTTTGTCACCAAGTCGATACATAATATTGCTAAAGCACCCACTATAGCAACAAGCATTGGAACTAAAGATGGCAGATTAAGAGCTGCTATATCTATAGATATTGGTTCAATCATTATTTTGTCTCCCCTATTGTATTTACTGAAGCTATTGTTGTTTTAGCTTCAGGAGTTACCGATTTTAGATACATCACTTGAACTAATTGTTTTACACTTTTATCAACTGGATCTAATATTGGCTTTGGATAAACACCAAGATAAACAACCAACATAACTAGTGGCACTAGTGCAGTTATCTCTCTACCTTTTAGATCTTGAAGTTTCTCATTTAGTGGATTTGTAATAGGTCCAAAAAATGTCTTTTTATATAACACCAACATATAAACAGCTCCAAGTATTATTGTAAGTCCTGCTATTGCTGTTAATACAGGAGAAACTGCAAAGAATCCTAATAAACTTAAAAACTCACCAACAAATCCAATAGTAAGTGGTAATCCAACAGAAGCCATAAGCATAACACCAAAAATTGTTGCATACATTGGCATAACTCGTGCTAGTCCACCAAACTCACTCATCATCTTTGTGTGTCTTCTATCATAGATAACACCAACTAACATAAACAGAGCCCCCGAAACAATACCGTGTGATATCATCAAGAATAGTGACCCACCAATACCCTCAACATTTAGCGCAAAAATACCCAATATGATAACACCCATATGTGATACTGATGAGTATGCTATAACTTGTTTCATATCCTCTTGTGCGTACGCCACCATCGCTGTATAGATGATCGCTATGATTGCTAAAATTGCCATTGGTATCATCATCGCTACACTTGCATCTGGAAATAGTGGAAGTGAAAATCTAATAAATCCATATGTACCCATTTTAAGTAGTACTGCAGCAAGGATAACTGAACCAATTGTAGGTGCTTGACCGTGAGCATACGGAAGCCATGTATGAAATGGTACCATAGGCACTTTTATAGCAAATCCTAAGAAAAATGCTACAAATAACCACAACTGCATATTGTATGGTAGCATCATCATATTCCAGTCTAGTAAACTAAAGCTCCAGTTACCTGTTGCTTGAAAGTATACATAACCTAGATATAACATACCAACTAACATAACTAGTGAACCTGTAAATGTATATAAGAAAAACTTAACTGAAGCGTATATTCTAAGTTTCCCTCCCCATGCTCCAACAATGTAAAGCATAGGTACTAAAGAAAGTTCCCAAAATAGGTAGAATATAATAGCATCAAGTGCTACAAACACCCCAACCATAGTCATCTCTAAAAATAAAACTGTAATGATAAGATTTTTTAAATCTCTTTTTTCAGTTAAACCAATGATAGATATCATAGTCATAAATGTTGTCATAACAACTAAAAATAGTGATATACCATCCAATCCTAGATTATAAGCTATACCATATTGACTGATAATTGGTATAAACTCTGTAAATTGCATACCTGCATTATTTGAGTCAAAACTTGCCCATAAAAAGCAAGAGAGTAAAAACTCAATTGCTGTAACTGTAATACCGTATGTACGGATTGCATCTTTATCGACTATAAAACCTATAGCCGCAGCAAATGCTGGAAAAAATATTAATATTGATAAAATGTGTTCCATCTGTATCCCTCTCTTACTTCAAGTTGCTAAAAGCAACAACTAAAATAAGCAATACAAAAATACCTATAGCCATCCATTTAAGAGCTTTAGATAAGTTACCTGACTGCATTGCTGTTCCTGCTTCTCCACCACCGTAGATACCTTTAGCGATACCATCTACTATAGCATCTATTAGTTTCATATCTAACTCTTTCCATGAGAATTTAGATAGTGCTAAATATGGCTTATTTATAACATTTTCTAATAGATGTGGCATATAGTATTGATTTGCCAATAGTTTATAACAAAATCTATCTTTAAATGTCTCACTCCAGTATGTCCCTTTTTTGTTGTATCTTAAAACTGCGTAAGCTATACCACTAAGTGCTATTGCAGAAGTTATAAGAATAAGAGTCCAAAGTGTCATACTACTTACATGTATCTCAAGCTCTGGAAGCTTTTGTGTTATCATCTCTACAAAAGGTGCTTTAAACCAACCTGCAACTATAGCTAGTAAAGCTAAAGGTGCCATCGCTGCAATTACATAAGAGTATGTTTCATGTGGATGTTGATAGTTTTCATCCTCTTTATTGTGTGACCAGTTCTCTTTCCCATAAAATACATACATAACAAGTCTAAATGAGTAAAATGCAGTTAAACCAGCAGTTATCCATAAAATTGCCCAGATAATATATGCATGAGCACCAAATGCAACTTCAAGGATCAGATCTTTTGAGAAGAATCCAGCTAGTGGGAATATACCTGCTAGTGCCACTGATGCAATAGTCATAATAAGTGCAGTTTGTGGCATATATGCTTTTAATCCACCCATCTTTTTGATATTTATCTCATCATTCATAGCGTGCATAACATTACCTGCACCTAAGAATAGAACCGATTTAAAGAATGCATGAGTTGCAAGGTGAAACAATGCTACCCAGTATGCTCCAAGTCCAGCTGCAACAAACATATACCCAAGTTGAGATAATGTAGAAAATGCAATGATCTTTTTCATATTTGTAGCTACTAGAGCTTGAGATGCAGCAAATATAGCTACAAATGCACCAAGACAAGCTATAAAGTATCCAACTTCAGGAACTATAGTAAATATCTCGTTTGCTCTAATTACAAGGTAAACTCCTGCTGTTACCATCGTAGCTGCGTGAATAAGTGCAGATACTGGTGTTGGACCCTCCATCGCATTTGCTAACCATTGGTTAAATGGAAACTGTGCAGATTTACCCATAGCACCTATAAATAAGAATATAGCAATCGCTACAACTGTTCCATGATCTAAGCCACCAATTTTTGCAAACACTTCATCATATTGTAAAGTTCCAAGATTCCAAAAAATTAAGAACAATCCAACTAACATAGCAAGGTCTGCAACTCTGTTCATGATAAATGCTTCATTTGCAGCATATCCTGGAGAGATCGATGAGTATGGAGAAAGAGTTGAAAATGGTGACTTTTCAATATCATTTGATTTTTCGATATCAGCTTTATGATACCAAAAACCAATAAGCCCCCAAGAACATAGTCCAACACCTTCCCATCCTATAAACAGACCTGCAAAGTTATCAGACATAACAAGTATCATCATAGAGAATACAAATGCAGATAACCATGCAAAAAATCTATTGAAACTTCTATCATGATCCATATATCCAATTGAGTGTATATGTACCATAGTTGATACTGTTGTAACAACAACCATCATAGTAACACTTACTTGATCAACTACAAACCCAAAAGGTATGTTAACATTTCCTATAACAATCCAATCTAACATATTAACATGTACAATGTTTCCTGTTGTTAATACATAGTAAAGAAGATTAAGTGAAGCAACAAGTGAAACACCTAATAGTCCTGACGTTACTATACCTGTAAATAACTTCTTTGGTGTATTTCCAAAAAGTGCTGCAAATAGTGACCCAACAAGTGGAGCAAAAAGTGCAATATATAAATAACTTTCCATATCTCTTATCCCTTCATACTTTGTAGTGAATCTAGATCTATCGTATTATGTCGTTTAAACCATAATATTAAAAGTCCTAGTCCCACTGCAACTTCACTTGCTGCGATTGCGATTATAAAAAATGCAAACATTTGACCAGTTAGGTCACCGTGAAATTTTGATATAGCTGCAAGTCCAATATTCACAGCATTTAACATAATCTCTGTTGAGAAAAATAACATTAGAAGGTTTTTTCTCCTAATTGTTCCGTAAAATCCTATCATAAAAAGGATAGTACTTAAGATTAGATAATCATTTAGTGTTATACCAATCATTTAAGATCCTTTGCAATCTCTGTATCTGTTTTATGGTTGTCAAGATCATGTTCTGACATTTGTGTAACAGATATATCCATCTTCTTACCAGCTAATATAATACCACCTATCATAGCTACAAGTAACATAACAGCAGCTACCTCAAAAGGGACTAGATACTTAGTAAATAATACCAATCCAACATCTTGAATATTTCCATACTCAGGGTGTACAGGATAGTGTGCTGTTGCATTTGCACCAATAACTGGAGCTATAAATATAAATACAACTATAAGTGCTACAATTCCAGTCAACATAAAAGTTAATCTTGGATTTGCTACATGTTCTTTTACATCATTTATAGAGTCAAAGAACATCATACCAAATGCATATAGAGCCATAACAGCACCTGTATAAACTACAATTTGAACTGCTCCTAAAAACTCTGCGTCAAGCAAAAAGAAAAATGCTGAGATAAATATCATCCCTGCTGCCAATGAACTTAAAGCGTACAGTGCATTTTTTGTTATCACTGTTACACTAAACATTGCTATTGTTAAAAAAGCAAATAAATAAAAAGCTACTACTTCAAACATACCCTATCCTTAATAAGCTAATGGAGTTTTTTTGATTTTTTTGTCAGCATCTGGTGATATTGCTCCAAAACCATCATACTCTAGTTGATTTTTTAACTCCTCAAATGGAGTTAAAAGGTCATCTTTTAACATAAAGTGTTCTCTTTGTTCACTAGCATTCTCATATCTTCCACCATGAACGATCGCTAACTCTGGACAAACCTCTGCACAATAACCACAGAAGATACAACGTCCTAGATTGATTGTATATTCAGATACCTCTTTTCTAGACTCTTCATCTATTTTAGTATCCATTCTAATACATTTAGCTATACATATCTTTTCACAAAGCCCACAACCAATACATCTATTGTTTCCACTTTCTAGAAGTGTCAATATCTTGTGTACTGCTCTATATCTTGGAGATATTGGAAGCCTTTCTATTGGATATTGAACATTATGCATTTGATTATCAAAAAGTGCCTCTTTCATTATTTTGAAAGTGATACCTAAACCTTTAAAAAGCTCTACACTAAATCCTCTATCAATAACTTGTTTAAATGCTTCCCAACCTGTTTTAGGATACTCTTCAATATCCATCATAACATATTCTTGAGTCCCTACATTTCTATCTTTTAAATCTTTAAAGCTCATAATATACCCCTCTTACATCGCAACTAGTGCAGTTACTACAATGTTTATTAATGCAAGTGGCATTAAAATTTTCCAACACAACCACATAAGTTGATCTGGTCTTACATGTGGCCACGATGCTCTTGTCCATAAGAATAGGAAAATTAAGAACATAACTTTAAGTATAATCGCAATCGCACCTGGTATAAACCATAGATCATTAAATCCACCTAAGAACATCAATGCTACTAAGAAAGATATAGTGAAAAGATTTGCATACTCACCTATAAAGAACATACCCCATCTCATACCTGAATACTCAGTAGCATATCCCGCAACAACCTCAGCTTCATGCTCAAGTAGATCAAATGGCGTTCTATTTGTCTCTGCATATCCTGCAATTAAAAATGTGAAAAATGCTACAGGTTGAGTCCATATTAACCAATCTGATACACCACCTGCTTGGTAGTTGTTTATATCTATTAAAGATAAACTTCCAACTAACATCAATGGTGCTAAAATAGATAATCCTGTTACAACTTCATATGAAAGTAGTTGAATTGCAGTTCTAGCACCTCCTAGTAGACCCCATTTATTTGCTTGTGCCATACCACCAAGAAGTGGTCCATAAAGTCCTGTAGCCATTACACCTAGTACAAATAGTACACCAACATTTATATCAGATACTATCACACCTGGTACAAATGGTACAGCTGTCATAGCTATAAAAGCAGTTGCCGCAGTAATAACTGGAGCTATCATAAATATCAATCTATTTGCATTTTGAGGTATGAAGTCCTCTTTTGTAAATAGTTTTGCACCATCAGCTAATATTTGTAAAAGACCAAAAGGACCCACATGTAGTGGTCCTGGTCGTCGCTGCATAAATGCCAAAATTTTTCTCTCGATATAAGTAGTAAAACCTGCAAGTGCAGAAAATACTGCTAATATAACTACCACTTTGACAATTGTCATTATTATATCATTTTCCATCGCTTACACCCTCTTTATTTTTGCTGTATTGAATCTAGAATCTTCAAACAGTTCGTTTGTATTGGTATTTTTATCAAATGTTGGAATATAAGAGATATCAGATTGTAATGTATCATCCACCCTTACTTCAAGTGAGATTGTAGTACCATTTGCAGTTACTTCAACCTTGTCATTTGCTTCAACTTCAAGTTTAGTTTTTAAACTTGATGATATATATAGCGCCACTATATCATTTTTTAGTTGATTTGCTACTGCAGTGAACTCATTAAATTGATTTATTGGGTTACCATTGTAGATAATATACACATTTTCATCAACTTCCATACTATTTTCATCACATTTTACTTCAAGATCTTCTGTTTGAACATCTTGTGAATCTAAAGTGTAACCTCTGTACTCAACTTGATCATTACCGTATCTGTTTTCTAGATCATCAAATTCTATATTTTTAAATATAGTAGCTGTATAGTCTATTGTGTTTTGGATATTTGTATCTATTGCACAATTTACTATATCATTTAACTCATATCCAGCATATGGTATAGCTGCATTAGTTGGTACAACTTTTTTATTTATATTTGTAAATGTACCCTCTTGTTGATTAAGTGTTGGCATATCTAAGTCTCCATCACCTAGAGCACTTATTTGATAGTCCGCTTTTACATTGTATCCAAAAGTTTTACCACTTATTTCACTATCAAGATCACATAATAAACTTACACCTAAAGTATTTGTAGAGGTTGGAACCACTACAACTTTAAAGTTAGTATATCTCTCAACCATACCACAAAGTGCAGCTATATTTGAACTGTTTGGATGTGTGATACAATCTTCACCAACTATTAAACTAAACGTATCTTTTTTTGCAACCATAGCTTCAATAGTTTCAAGTAGTGACTCATCTGCACCAATAAGATCTAAAAGCTTTGTATATGTGTACTCAACTTCTGTTGATACTTTTTTAGGTACAACTTTTTTTAAAACTTTCTCTTCACCAGTTTCAGGATCTACTGTTGTTTCCTCTATAGTCTCTTTAACTGTTTCAACAACTGTTTTTGTTCTAGTCTCTTTTTGAGAATCTAAAAATAACTGAACAGAATTTGGTAGTTCTGATCCAAATTGATCTAATATAAAGTATAATATAGCATCTTCTGTAAATGGTTTATTTACAATTGTCTCTATCGTTTTACCTTTTTTACCAAACCCCTCTACATGAGTATCACCAAGAGAATGGAAATATAATCCAGCACCTTTATTCATAGTAATTGCATTGTTAAATGCATACTTTGCTGCAGGTGAGTCAGATTTTAGATATGAACCAACACTTACTAAAAAGTTTGAATTATGTATATCATCTAAAGTTCCATTGTAAAAACTGTTTCCAGTTATCTTTGAATAGCTATCCATAAAGTTTTTATATCTTAATGCATCGTTGTTTACTAATTTTGCACCTGTTTTCTCTTTTACTTTTTGAAGCATTGTAGCCTCTTCATTTGTAATAAATGAGTTAAAAAGTATTGTATCTGCAGATCTTAAAGCTTCAACTGCATTTTTAAATTGTGCTTCATCTTTTGTTGCATTGTTACTAAAGTCATATGCAAATCTAGCTGCACCACTTAAAGATGTGTAGTGAGAGTCATTTGTAACTCTATATATCTTTTTAGCTGTATTATTTTCTATACTATCATGTTTAACCTCATAGTACATAAGTGAACAATCTGAGCTATAAGGATTTGATGCTGGTATCTTTTCTAATTCCCAAGCATTTGATTTGTATTGGAAATCTGAACTTACAAGTGCACCAACTGGACAAACTGCTATACACTCACCACAGTCGATACATTTATCCTCTGTAAATCCAATTAGTGATTTGTTTAGTTTATTCCACATTGCGTATGCATCTTTTGGCATATTAGCTTTAAAATTAGCATCTAGTGGATCTGCACCTCTTTTAACTGTACCTAATGCATTTGAACCTATCATATCCTTACATACAGTTACACACTTCTCACAAACTATACAAAGTCCTGGATCATACTTCATAACTCCCCAGTCTTGTGTTGGTCTATTTACATCTTTTACACAATAGCTTTGAGAATCAACCTCCATATATAAAGAGTAGTTTTGAAGCTCACATTCACCACTTTGATCACATACTCCACACTGCAATGGATGATTTACATCGTAAACCTCCATAATTGCACGTCTCTCTTTTTCTATGTTTGGAGTATCAACTAAAACAGTCATTCCATCTTTTGATTTTGCATTACAAGCGTATACTTGCTTACCATCTGCCTCAACCAAACATAATCTACAAGCAAGTGTAGGTGAACATTTAGTTTGATAACAAATAGCAGGTACGAATATATCGTTTGCCCTTGCTACATTTAGTATAAATTCACCCTCTTTACAAGAGCAATTTTTACCGTTTATTGTTATATTTATCATATTACTCATCGCTAATCAACCTTTTGTATTTGTACTTGTTTAAATCTATACCCAGATGTTACATTATCATCTGCTAATCCATTGTCAAATGTAGGATATAGTGCTATAGTACCTTTTATGTTACTATCAATTTTAAATACTTTTTTAGTAGTAATACCATCACATGTTATATTAACACTATCACCATCTTTAATCTTCGCAGCAGTTGCAAATGACAAACTACCTCTTAAGTGTTTATTTGTTTGAAGTAAGAGTGACTTTGATGTGTTGTTATTAAACTGATGTAATGGTTCACATCTATATACTACACTACCATTATATGTATCTATAGTGGATATCTCATCAATCTCTATATCAACACAATTTATATCAACACTTTCTAACTCATAACCTCTTAAGTCTTCACCATATTTACTAAATCCATTTTTCATATCGTCAAATGATATAGCTTTAAATCCAGCTTTAGTAGGAAGTTGTGAAGTATAATCTATAGTATATTTCTCTTTTTTCTCAAATAGATTATTTAATAGATCATTTAAACAAACACCATCAAATGGTAATGCAACATTTGTATTTACTACTTTTTTATCTATTGAGACAAATGTACCCTCTTGTTGATTTAATGATGGTAGATTAAAATCAACACCATCAATATCACCAATAACATATGGGGCTTTTTCATTGTATCCAACTACAGATGATCCAACTTCACTATCAAGATCACATATTAAACTAACACCTAAAGTGTTTGTCTGTGAAGGTATTAGCACTACATCAAAGTTTGTAAACTTATCTATTAAACCAACTAATTTTGCTATATTTGAAGCTTGTTTGTGTCTATATAGATCTGCACCTATTATTAGAGTTTTGTTTTTTCTACTTTTAAGTTTTTTAGAAATCTTTTCAAATTCCTCTTCACCCACACTACACTCACCACTTAAATTACCAACATCAAGATCATCTAAATATGACATAACAGATGCCGGTGCTTCACTTATAAGGTATGATGCTAAAAGTGCTACTACACCCTCTTCACTACCTGCTTCATATTTTACAAACTGGTTATATTTATTTTGCAATGCAATATCATCAATTGGATGCATATATACAAAATCTGCTCTTTGTTTTTTAGTTGCTATATTTACTGCATATTTTACACCAGGGTTATCTCTACTAATTCTTGTACCTAACATAATAATAGAATCACTATTTTTTATAGTTTCATTTGTTCCACTATAAAGAGATTTACCAGTTATTTTAGAATATTGATTTAAAAAGTTTTGATAGCTTAGTGCATCTTCATTTACAAGTTTTATTCCAAACTCATCTTTTAATTTCTGAAGCATATAAGCCTCTTCATTTGTAATAAACGAATTAAATTTTATAGTGTCTGCATTTTTTATAGCATCTATTGCTATTTGTTGCTCCTGTTTAGTATTTGAATTTTTATTTTCAAATCCAAATCCAAATCTTCCAGCTCCACAAATAGCTGCAAATTCAAAGTCGTTTGTTACTCTTGTGATTTTTTGTTCAAATGGGTTTGATATACCTGCATGTTTTACATCATAATATAAACTACACCCACTACTACAGTGGGCACAAGTTGCTGGGATTGGTTTTGATTCCCATGCATTTGATGTGTATTTGTACTCATTTGATACTAAAGCTCCAACTGGACAAACTGATATACAATCACCACACTGTTCACATCTACTAAACTTCATATCGATGATAGATTTATAACCACCTGGTTTAATATACAGTGCAGCACTTCCTATAACTTCGTTACAAGTATGTACACACTTTTCACACATGATACATAAACTTGGATCATAACCTAATATTCCCCAGTTTTTTTTCTTTCTATTTATATCACGAGCTGCGAACTCTTGTGAGTCAACACCAAATTCTAAAGTTTTATTTTGAAGGTCACACTCACCACTTTTATCACAAACACCACATTGAAGTGGATGATTTACATCATATAGTTTCATTATGTTTTGTCTGTGTTTAAATAGCTCTTCATTATTTGTAGTTACAACTGCACCGTTAATCGCTTTCTCTTGACACGATAAAACAGTTCCATCAACCCCCTCTACATCTACAACACACATTCTACACGATGCTATTGGTGTTACTTTTGTTAAGTAACACATTGTTGGGATATATATATCATTTTCTCTAGCAATCTCTAGTATAGTTTGTCCGTATACACCTTTGCACTCTTTACCATCAATTTGTATAGTAAGCTCTTTTCCTCTGTGTTCTATTTTGTGACTCATACTGCAACCATCCCCAGATAATAACATCTCATACATCTTTCAGCTTCAGCTTGAGCCTCTTGTGCTGTAAATCCTAGATTTACCTCTTGGTTATTATCTTTTCTAACCTCAGTTTCAAGTTTAGTGCTGTGTTCTCTTGGTAGTCCTGGCATCCAACCTTTTATCTTCTCTTTTTTGTTATAAACTTTTAGACGATTCATATGATCTTCCATAATCTCCTCATCAGTTAATTCTAATGATCCGTTATAGATATATCTTGATATAACTGCTGCTGCTCGTCTTGCTTGTCCAACTGCATTTACAATTGTCATAGGTCCATACTCACAATCACCTGCTGCAAATAGCCCCTCTTTGTTTGTCATATAATCTTTACCATTAGTTTGTATAGAGTTCCAAGATGTCATCTCTAACTCCCACTCTGCAGGTAATATTTGAGTATCAAGTGCTTGAGAAACTGCTGGGACTACAAAATCACACTCTATTGTCTCCTCTGCACCCTCTATTTTTACAAGTTGTGGTCTTCCACCATCTGGGTCTGGTACTAGTTCATACTTATCAACTACTACAGCTTTTATAACACCATCTTCATCAACTATAGTGTTAATAGCACTGTGAAATATAAACTCTACACCCTCTTCTACAGCTTCTGTATACTCTTCAAGTGTTGTATTTCTTATGATAGTTTTCTCATCTCTTCTATAAAGCATAACTACTTTTTTAGCACCCTCTCGGATACTACATCTAACAACATCCATAGAGGTAAATCCACCACCAACACAAACTACAGTTTTACCCTCTAGATCCTCTTTTGCAGGGCTTCCTATTCTATACTTATGCCAAAGATTTACTTTATCAAGCATATCAATAGCACCCCAGTAACCTTTGTAGTCTGGATTTTCATTTCCACATCTTATAGCTTTTGATAATCTTGCTCCAAATCCTAAAAGTGTAGCATCGAACTCTTCATGGATCTCTTTTAATCTATCTGCTGTTACTCTATGATTTGTAATAACTTCTACTGTTGGCATAGATGTTACTAGTTCTATATCTTTATTGTATTTCTCTATTGGCATTCTATATTGTGGAACACCAACAGCAACCTCACCACCAAGAACTGGCAACTCTTCAAAAATAGTACAAGCTATCCCCTCAAGACCAAGATAATATGCTGCAGTTAATCCAGCAGGTCCAGCTCCTATTATAGCTACTTTTTTACCATCATTTCTAGGTTTTTTAGGTTTTGAAGGGTGGAACCACTCTAGCTCATGGTCAGTTTCATAATCTGCACCAATTCTTTTAAGCTCCATAATAGATATAGCTTCATCTAGGTTAGCTCTTCTACAAGCATCCTCACATGGGTGTGGGCAAACTCTACCACAAGTATGAGCTAATGGCATAGTACCTCTTGTAGCTTTTAAAGAGTTTTCAAAATCAAGATCTCTTACACCCTCTATATATCCAGGGATATCAACATGTGTTGGACACATATCAGTACATGGTGCAGTTACATTTGCTATATACTTTTCATCATCTTTATCATACCATGGTGATTTTGTTTTGTTTTTAATAATATTTTTAAAATCATCTTCAAAAAACTCCAACATTGCTAAAATAGGATTTGGAACAGTTTTACCTATCTCACATTTACTTGTAGAGATCATAGTTGAGCTTACTTCTTTTAGATGATCTAGATCACTTAACTCTCCCTCTCCCCTTGCAATTTTGTCTAACATATCAAAAAGTATCTGCCCACCCCAACGTCCAGGTGCACATCTACCACAAGCTTCGCTGTATTCTTGATATTGTCTAGCATAATTCATCGCAAGTTTCACTACATCGACTTCATTTGTAAATAAGACAAAACCATCCCATCCAACAAAAGCTTTTGTAGATAAATCTTTATTGTAACTAACAGGTAGTTTTGCAGATGTCTCTTGCCAATCTTCTTGATTTGCAATAGATCTATTATCTACAACCTCCCCTTGCCAGTTAGAAAAAAATACTTTACTCAAAATTTATTCCTTTAGTCATATAAAGACTACTGCTCTACTTCTTGTTCAGCATCACTTGCTGGCTTCTCTTTTTTTACTATAATTGTCCAATCAACTTCATTATATTTTAATGAATTCATTAGTGTCCAATCATTCTCTTTTACACAATCTGCAGATGCTTGAACAGATGAAAAATCACCTATTTCGAACATAATAATTGCATTTTCCCCATCAGCTATATCACTATTTATAAGCTCTACCATTCTTGGTAAAAAGTTATCTTTGTGATTTCGTAAGTCAAATCTTTTCATTTTATATCCCCTTACCTATCTATTTCACCAAAAACGATGTTTAAGTTACCAATAATAGTAACAACGTCAGCTAACTGATGCCCTGGAAGTAGATCTTGCAAAATCCCTGTATGCCAAAAACTTGGTGCTCTACATTTCAGTTTGTATGGATATGGAGATCCATCAGACACTATCATAAATCCTAACTCACCCTTTGGTGATTCAGTTGCTACATAAACTTCACCAACAGGTGGTCTCATCCCTTGAGTTACTAGTACAAAATGTTGCATAAGTGAGTAGTTTTGAGTCATCATCTCCTCTTTTGTACAAGATATATATTGTGGAGCATGAGCCATTAGTTGAGTGTCTGACTCTCTATACATTGGTATAAGTTGTCTTAATATTTTCATAGACTCATACATCTCAGCCATATAACACTTATATCTTCCATAAGAATCACATCTGTCTGAAATAGGTATATCAAAATCTAACTCTGGATATAACCCATATGGCATCTCACGTCTAAGATCCCATTTAACACCACTTCCTCTTAAAGCTATACCTGTTACAGCCCAAGATTTCGCCATCTCAACTGGTATGATACCTACATTTTCAAGTCTCATTCGCCAGATTCTATTTTTAGTTAAAAGACCTTCATAGATTGGAATTTGAGATTCAAGTACCGCCATAAAGTTTTCTAAATCTGCAATCCAGTTATCTGGCAGATCCAATGGAACTCCACCTATTCTAACTGCACTGTGAGTAAGTCTAGCTCCACAATAATCTTCCATCAAGTCCATTGCAAATTCTCTTTCTCTAAATGCATAAAGAAAAATAGACATAGCACCAACATCAAGTGCGTGAGTTGCTAACCAAAATAGGTGTGAGATGATTCTGTTGATCTCTAAAAGCATTGTTCTGATAACTTCTGCTCGTCTTGGTGCCTCAACACCTATAAGTTTCTCAACAGCAAGTGCATATCCATAGTTGTTAGAAGTTGATGCAATATAGTCCATTCTATCTGTTGTAGGTAAAAACTCATTATATATCATATTTTCACCCATTTTTTCTATACCTCTGTGGAGGTATCCAACATCTGGATGAGATTTTACTACCTCTTCCCCTTGAAGCTCAAGCATTAGTCTAAGTTGACCGTGAGCTGATGGATGTTGTGGACCGAAGTTAACCACCATTGTGTTGTCTTCTCTTTCGAAAGTTATATTCTCAAAAAAAGGTTTTAGTTTATTTGAAACTTGCATATCTTACTTCCTTTGCTTTAACTGTTCTTTTTCTATCTCATCAAATGGTGTAACTAGTTTAACTCCAAATAGTTGAACTCCACCCTCCTCTTGATATCTAATAGGTGTATCAGGTTCATTACCTTCACTAATTGGTGTACCTTTAGGTACTTCATGACCAAGTCTTGCAAATCTATCTGTATCATATCTATCAACACAAGCAGCATCTCTTAGCTCTGGTCCTACGATATCTCTAGCCTCTTTTCCAAATATCTTATCAACCTCATACCATGAAGCAGCTTCATCACCTTGAAGTGGATAAGTTTTAAGTAGTGGATGCCCTTGCCAATCATCTGGCATAAGGATTCTTTTCATAAATGGATGGTTGTTTGAAACAATACCATACATATCGTACATCTCTCGCTCAGACCAATCTGCCATTCTAAATAGTGGGTTAACTGACTCTATTGCTTGCCCCTCTTTTACAAAAGTTTTAACTCTAATTCTTTTTCTTTTAGTAGTTGAAAGAAGCTCGTAAAATATCTCAAACCCACCTTTGCTTGCTACATAATCAATAGCAGATAACTCAACCATAAAATCATATGCTCTTATATCTCTTAGGTGCTTTATAGCTTTGATATTATCTTCTGGGTTTATATAAATAACCATATGATCTAACTCAATATAAGATTCAGATATATCTACTATATTTTTTAAACTTAAATAATCAGCACTAAATACCGAATCACTATAAACTGTTTTTCTTTGTAAACTTGGTGTTATATAAAATCTATCATTGTAGTATGATTTTTTTTGTACATCATTTTTTGGTTTATATGCTCTCATCTATATCAACCTTTTTGCTCTTTGAGCCATGCTAGCTGGCTCTCGTCTAATTTTTCTTTGTAGCATCATAAGTGCGTACTGTAATGTTTCAGGTCGTGGGGCACAACCAGGTAGATAGATATCTACAGGAACAACTCTATCAACACCTTGAACTGTTGCATAAGTATTAAACATACCACCAGTATTTGCACAACTTCCCATAGATATTACCCACTTTGGATCTGGCATCTGGTCATATAATCTTCTCATAAACTCTGCGTGTTTCTTAGTCAATGTACCTGCAACAACTATAACATCAGATTGTCTTGGACTTGCTCTAAATATTGTACCAAATCTATCAAAGTCAAATCTAGAACCACCAGAAGCCATCATCTCGATTGCACAACATGCAAGACCATAAGTCATAGGCCATATTGAGTTACTTCTACCAAAATTTACTATCTTATCAACAGTAGTTAGCTTTATAGCCTCACCACCATCTTGTAGATAGTTTACTTTATGCTGTGCCATTCAAGTGCTCCTTTTTTCCATGCATATATAAATCCGATTGTAAGTAGTAAGATAAATAATATCATCTCAACAAATCCAAACCAACCTAACACTTTAAAATCAACCGCCCATGGAAACATGAAGATGATCTCAACATCAAACAAAATAAATAAAAGTGCCATTAGGTAAAACTGTGCCGAAATTGTATTTGGCTGTTTTGTTACCTCAGGTCCACACTCATAAAGTGTACACTTTAGTTTTTCTGTATCTTTTCTTGCTAGTTTACCACCAACAAACCTAGACAACATTGTTGTAGCAATAAACGCTCCAAATGTCACTACAAACATAATAAATGCACCAAAATATGGATGTGCAAACGTGCTATGTTCCATTTTTTCCCCTTTTTTATCTAATACTATATTAAAAATAGTCGACAATAATCGTGTTTATGTTATCTAATTATATTTAAATATCAACTTATGTTAAATAAGAAATACCAATTTTTGTATATCTACAATGTAACAAAAGGGAACAGTGTTATAGCTGTTATAGTATTTAGGAGGATTATTTGTGTGTAGTTTCTAAGCAGTCTTTATCTCTATGGTATCATTTGGTGCACCTAAATGGTAACCTTGATAGCCATCGATATATAATCTTTTTGCTTTTTTATATATCTCTTCATTTTCTATATACTCAGCAACAACTTTTATACCTAGTTCATGAGCTAGATTTGTTATAGTTCTAACTAAGATATATGATTCTTCAACTTTACAGATATCTTTTATCAAGCTACCATCTATCTTTATATAATCTGGTTTTAACTCTAGTAGATANGTAAAGTTACTATATCCACTTCCAAAGTCATCTATTGCTATTTGGACNCCATTTGATTGCATATCATGTATAAAGTTTCTAATACGTGTAAAATCTATGATATTTTCACTCTCTAAAATCTCTAAAATCAATCTTTCATTGACATTGTATTCAAACATTTTTTCACTTATAAACTCTACCATATCATCGTTTTCTATATCATCAAATGATAAGTTAATAGAAAATGTCTCTTTTTTATCTGAGAAGTATTGAAAAGATTTCTCTATCATACGTTGAGTTAATTGTGAATAGTATTTTGTTTTGGCAACGGCATCAAGGAAGAAAAAAGGGGATATAACTCTATCTCCATCTTTAATCCTAACAAGACATTCGTATGAGTTTCCATATGCTTTTATGATTGGTTGGTAGTATGCAATTAGTCTATCCTCCTCTAATGCACTTTTTACCATCTTAACTCCAGCTAAATCTTTTTCAAACTTTTCTGTTAATTTTAGCTCTGGAGAATATTGTAAAAAAGCTTGTCTTGTATCTTTTGCATAATGAAGTGTCATATCTGCTAATTCTAAAAGATTGTCTGACTCTATCCCATTTATTAAAACTACACTTACATATATATTAATATCTATAGTATTTGTAGGTGAAACTTCAACTTTTATTGGTGTGTTCTCAATTGTGTGCATCATCTTCTTAACTTTTTCTTCACTAAAGTGATGATTTTCTATATCTTCATCATCCTCTAGATATATAAACTGATCTGCTGCAATTTTATAAAATCTTTTTTCATCCTCTATTAAAGTTTCCAAAAAGTTTGTTATAGCTTTAAGTACTTTATCGCCTATTTTCATACCATAAAAGTCATTGATTGTTGAGAAACCTTTTATATCAATAAGAAGTAACCCATATGGTGTCTCTTTTTGTATATCTTCAAGAAGCTTTACTCGATTTGGTAAACCTGTTAATTCATCATGATAATATCTTTTCTCAAGTTCGGCTACTCTATTTTGTAACTTCTCAATATCCATCAATAACCTTTATAAAATAAATATTTGTAAAATTTTTGTCCATTATATCATATTTAATATTTTATTTTCTATTCTCTCTAAACTTTCCTCAATCACACCATTAAATTGTGAGCGATTAAATGTTCGTTGTCTTTTTGCTAATTGTGCTGTATGTATAGATATCAACTCTTGTAACTCTTTTTTATCTATCTTCCCATCTAGATAATCAAGTGTCTCTTTTATACCAATACTTTGCATACTATTTGGTTCTCTTGTGTATCTTTTCTCTAATGCTATAACTTCATCTATGATTCCTGATTGTATCATCTTTGATGTTCTTAATTTTATCCTATCTCTTAAAACTTGAGTATCTGTTTTTATTGCAAAAACTTGTAAGTTTTCTACTATAGGTATTGGTTTATTTTCTTTAAAATATTGTGTTGGAGTTTTATTTGTACTGTAGTATAGCTCTAATATCTTTTGGATTCTATATCTATCTGTTTTTCCTATTTTTTCCATATACTCTTTATCGATACTATAAAGTAGATTATAACTATTATCTAGATCTTCTAATCTTTTATCAACCTCTATTTTTATCTCATCTGTTAATATAGCAGTTTTAGAGATCCCATCTATTAATACCTTTAGGTAAAAACTAGTACCACCTACTATGATAAGATTTTTTTTGTTTTCTAAACAATATTTTTTAGCTTTTTTATACTCATCAATAAAAGCTATCACATCAAACGAAACATCTGGTTCAAAGATATCTATACCAAAATGTTTTATACCACATCTCTCTTTAATAGTAGGTTTTGCTGATGCTATATCTATCTGTTTATAAACAGAAAGGCTATCAAGTGATAGTATAGCTGCATCTATCTTTTTAGCTAAAGATATAGAAAGATCAGTTTTACCAGATGCTGTTGGTGCTATGATTGCTAGTTGTTTAAAACTCATACTATAGGTCTCTTACGCATCTTACATATAATAGTTCGGTCTTAGTTTGATCAGCTCTTGTATCTCCTGTAGTAAAATTTATAGACCATGCCTTATTTAATGCGGTACTATTCCCATAATTTGTACTACTCCAATAACTACTTAGATCATATTTAATAAATATTTCACTAAGTGAAGGATCATACTTACTCAAATCTACTATTGTATTTAATTCATTTTTATTAGGAAGTCTCCAATCAGTAAAACCACCAAGATCTAAATTCTCACACACTTCTATTGCTGCTTCCCAAGAAACCTTATAATTTATATCTTTTACTTTTGAATCATCCTGCCACATCTTTTTAGTTGTTGTATCAAAAACTACTTCATTTGTAGCATCTCTTATCATCTTAGAATCAACATATAAAAATAAAACTATAATATATATAAATTTTTTCATAATAACCTACTCTTTTTCATGTACACATTTTACGTGTACTGTACTAACTGATTTTGCTCTAGTTGCAGTAGACCCATCATATGTCTGAACTGACCATGCTTGTGTATCATCACTAGCTAGTTGATTTGAGGTCCAATAATGCTCTGTTACATCTCTATTTACAAATATATCATCTAATGCTGAATTTATATTCTTTGTATCAAATATATTTATTAGTTGTTCTCTTGATGGTAACTCCCAACTTGTATATCCTCCAAGCTTTAAAGTTTGACAATAAATTGCAGCTGCTTCCCAACTTGAAACTTCAGTATCTGATGAATCATCTTGCCATATTAGACCAAGAGTATTATCAATAACAACTTCATTTGTTGAATCTCTTGTAAAATCTCTAGATAGTCCACTAGAATAGAAATAATCATCTTTAATATTAATACCTATATCTCCTTCATTATCATACGATGTTGTTTGCCCTGTTTTGAGTATATACTTAAACTCTTCAACATCAGTAACTATATAGTTTTTTGGATCTAATCCATTTGGATCTTTAATAGTTCCTGGCATAATTGATATTAGATCATCTTTACTCAGTGGAATTTGACCAAATACTCCATCAATCTCATATAGATTATATATTGATGTTTCTAGATAATTAGTAACTCCTCCTGAACCTAATTGCCCACCACCTGATACATTGAAATCATCACTTGGATCAGCTGATAAAGTATTATTATCTATTGCTCTATTAAAATATATATAAAGTTTATCATCTGTTGCATTAAACATACCAGGTGTTTTTGCGTCATCATATACTGCAGACAATATATAAAGCTCCTCTAAAGGCTCTATATTTATCTGTATGCCAATAAAGTTGCTATCTCCTGCATTACTTGTGGCTTTTACAAAAAATTCATATTTTGTTTTAGTTGAAGAATATACAATATCTGCTATATCACTAACTGTAATTATTCCATCATTAGATATATCAAAATATCCCATATGTGTTGATATATCAGTTATAAATTCAAATGATAATATTCCATTTTCTCCACTAATAATTGGTATTTGACCTACCACAGTACCTGCAGGTCTTTTTTCATATATACTTAATATAAGTTGTGTATCCAACTCTGGAGGAGCTACTAAAACTTTATTAACACTAATAACCACATCAACATCCAAACTTGTACCAAAACTATTTGTTGCATTTACTACTAAATTAAACTCATTATCTCCACCATCTACATATGCTACACTATTTGCAAGTCTTATGCTCCCATCTGTGAAGATATTAAAGTTCTCAGATCCAGTTCCACTTAAACTTATATCTATTATCTCCCCATCATCACTTTGATCTACTATCGTTACATTTCCTACTAATGCCCCAGCTAATTGGTCCTCATCAAAAGATAGATTTGTATCATTTAAAAGTGGTATTTGCTCTGCTATATTATTTATATTTATTATTAAATTTTTACCTTGACTTATACCTGAACCACTAGTTGCAGTAACAACAAAACTATAGCTTTGTATAGTTTCATAATCTATATTTGCAGATTCTTGAAGTGTGATATGTCCAGTTGCATTCACCTCAAAATCACCACTTGGATTAGTTAAAGTAAAATAGTTTATAACAGAATCACCCTCATCAATGATTGGGATCATACCTATTAATGTACCCGCTGTTGCATTTTCATCAACTGATACAACTGTTGCATTAAGCTCTGGTACAACTTCAAGTACATTTGTTAAATTTATAGTTACATTAGCTTCATTAGAATCCCCAAAACTATTTGTAGCAATCGCCCTTAAACTATAACTTGTATTTAATTCATAATCTAAAACTGCTCCACTCTTAACACTAACTGAACCTTGAGTATTTACTATAAATTCACTTGAATTTGTATCATCACTATTTATTAGCCTTATAGACATAATATCACTATCACCAACTTCTAATATTGGTATTTGTCCTACAACTGTACCTGCTGTTTCGTTTTCAGCTATACTTGCTAATAGGTCGTCAAGCTCAGGTGCTATCTCGTAAGTATTGTTTACATCTATATTTAAACTAACAGTATTGGAGTTACCTGCAAGATTTGTAGCATATATATCAAAGCTATAGGATTGAGTAGTTTCATAATCTATATTAGCACCACTTGCAATAGTAATATTTCCATCATTTGAAATGTTAAACTTACCAGATCCTATACCAGTTATTGTAAAACTTGTGATGTTAGAGTCTCCAGTTTCAGTTATAATGATTTGCCCTATCTTAGTACCTGCGACTATATTTTCTATAATTGATGTTGAAAATGACTCTATTACTGGAGATGTTTCAGGCACATTGTTTACAACTATTGTTACATTTGCCTCATTAGAATCCCCTGCATCATTTTGAGCAATTGCCCTTAAGTCATAAATATTTTTTGTTTCATAGTCAATTACTGCACCTGTTTTAACTGTTATTGAACCACCTAGTGAAATTTCAAATATATTATTTATAGTTCCATCTACCTCTTTTAATACAAAAGTGTTAATATCACTATCACCCACTTCAACTATATTAATTGAACCAACTTCTGTAAATCCAGGTGAATTTTCATCTATATTACCACTGAAGTTTTGTATAACTGGAATTGTCTCTGGGATATCATTTATATTAACATTTAAATTTACACTATTTGATCCTCCAGCATCATTTAGTGCTGTGACATCTAAAGTATAACTTGTTATATTTTCATAATCTATTGTGTGTCCACTTGCAATAGTGACTATACCGTTTGTATCAATATTAAAATTACCAGAACCAATTCCTGAAATAGTAAATGAAGTTATATTTGTATCTCCTGATTCTACTATATTTATTTGTCCTATATTTTGACCAACTGTTACATTTTCATCTATACTAACGGTTAAAGTTTCTATTAAAGGTACTGTTTCAGCCACATCAACAATAGTTATTATAACATTTGCTTCTATAGAGTCACCTGCACCATTTGTTGCAACTGCCCTTAGATCATGAGACGTTCTAGTCTCATAATCTAGTATATCATTAGCTTTTACCGTTATAGTTCCAGTAACTGATATTTTAAATCCACTACTAACAGTACCATTTGTCTCTTTTAGTGAGATGCTAGATATTGGACTATCTCCAGGATTAGTAATAACAAGCTGACCAATATTTGTATTTACTGTATCTGTCTCTTGGACACTTAAATTAATATCCTCTATTACAGGAACTGTATCAGATACATTTGTTACATTTATAGTTACTGTTACTATATTTGAATCCCCTGCATCATTTGTAGCTTTAGCATATAGTGTATAGCTTGGTGTTGTTTCATAATCTAGTGTTGAGCTATCTAATACTTTAATTACTCCATAATCTGTAATTTCAAATATTGTACTTTGTGTTGTTGCTATTAGATCGCTATAAATACCAAAACTAGATATATTAGAATCCCCACCATCAAAGCTTATTGTCCCAACTGTATCTGTATCACTAGCATCTTCAGATATACTACCTGTAAAAGCTGTTAAGCTTGGAGTTATCTCTGCTACGTTTGAGAGGTTTATTGTCACAGTTACAGAGTTACTTACCCCTGCACTATTTGTAGCAGTTACACTTAATGGAAATGAGCTCACTGTTTCATAATCTAATGAAGATGAATTTGCAACTGTCACTGTTCCATTTGTATCAAATGTAAAATAACTAGCTCCATTTCCAGACCCACTAATATTAGTGATATTTGAATCACCTACTACTACAGGTATATTACCTACAAATGTTCCATCAGCACTATTCTCATCTATTGTAAAACTTGAGCTAGTAAGAGTTGGAACCACCTCATTTGTAAGATTATTAATATCTATTGTAATATTTGCTTCAGGTGAATCACCTGCAGCGTTTGTTGCAACTGCATATAGATCATATGAAGTTTTAGTTTCATAATCAAGCACTGCACCAGATTTTACACTTATTGAACCTGCTATTGTTGTAGCAAACTCTAAAGATATAGTATCATCACTTCTATTTTTAAGAACTATACTATTAACAGTTGAATCTCCAGGTGTTACTGCTAATACCCCTACACTAACTCCTCCACCTACATTTTCATTTATATCAAATATTCCATTCTCTATTACAGGAACTGTATCAGATACATTTGTTACATTTATAGTTACTGTTTTCTCAACAGATGTCCCTGCATCATTTGTAGCTTTAGCATATAGTGTATATGTTTGTTTACTCTCATAA
>JGI997J19993_1000093_pt1 | contig 34916 bp, 31 predicted proteins | sample Etolagbewater25m_FD_19993 | JGI IMG/M metagenome (IMG submission 19993)
TCTTTGTGCCATTGCAAACCCATAATGATTTTCAGATACTCAAGCACTCTGGCTATCCTTCCATTGAAAAATTCATTATTGAAGTCATTGAATCTTTTGCTAAGCACGCACCTAAAAACACCAGTTTAATTTTTAAACATCATCCGGTTGATCGAGGCCGCAAAGACTACACTTGCTTTATTGAAGAGCAGTCTGCGGTTTATGGCGTTTTAAAAAGGGTGGTTGTCTTTCACGATGTTTATCTTCCAGACTGTCTAAAGCATGCCAAAGGGACGATTACCGTTAATAGCACAGTGGGTTTAACCTCTGTTTTTTATGAAATCCCTACTTTAGTTATGGGCAAAGCGATCTATAATATGCAAGGTTTAACCAATTACGGTGTTTCGCTTGAGCGATTTTGGGTGCAGCAGCAAAAACCCGATCCAGTCTTATTTGAGAAATATCGACGCTACTTGGTTTATACTAGCCAGCTAAATGGCAGTTTTTATGGCATGATGCCGAGCTTTGATAAGAAAAGTTATCAGGCTGACGAAGCATTACCAATTAAGTAGCGCTGCTGATTAACGTGATTGGTTAATCGTAATTTAAAAGAATAATTAGAGTAAAAATAAAACAGATGAACCCTTCTTTTTTAAAACACCTCATTGTTTTGCTATCAATACTTGTGTTGTCTGGCTGTCAGAACCCCGTTATTGAAGCGCATGAATCATCAACGTCGATGCAAGTTGTTCCCAATTCTTGGGTCCAACTTCCTGACGATGCCATCGCGATTAATGCCACAATTGAACTGCCTAATCCGCAAGGCTCGCAAAACGATTTATACACCATTCTATCTCTATACACTTCCGCATTAGGTAATCAATGCCTGCAGGCTTCTGCTGATAAAACTGGAACACGGCGTGTTTTGTGTCAAACAAAATCTAATTATTGGCAACCTATGCCGTTTTACAATCAAGTTACCCCTTAATACTCTAAGTGTTTTATTTAGTCTCTCGAGTTTAAAAGGTTTAAAGGCTTTAACCTATGAAAAATATCTCCGCGTTTTTAGTACTGTTTATCGGGCTTTTGATGCTTAACAGCGCTCATGCCATTGGCGAAAACGCCGGTGATGTCCCGCAAGCTCAGTCCGCGCAATCTTTGATGGTGGATCAGCAAGTTTCTGATCAGACCCAAGTTTGGAAAACGGTCAATTACGGCTCTCTAAATTCAGCAATGAAAGGCGCAAAGGTTTTTGGTCAACAAGTTTTTACCGGTGGGTTTGCCGGTGTTCGAGCGGATGGGTTAAATGACAGCTACAAAATTGTACCGGGTGACCAAGTGGTGGTGCGTGTTTGGGGCAGTTTTGAAATGGATCGTGTCTTGCCAGTTGATGCGCAAGGCAATATCTTTATCCCATCAATTGGCCCGGTTTACGTTCAAGGTGTGATGCACTCGCAGCTTAATCAAAAAGTGACTGCTGCAATTAAAACCATCTACACCGATGGGGTGAGTGTTTACACTCAATTGCAAGGCGTGCAGCCGGTATCTGTGTTTGTAACCGGGTTTGTTAATAAACCTGGGCGTTATGCGGGCACACCAACCGATTCGGTGATTTACTTCTTAAATCAAGCCCAAGGCATTAATCCAGATTCGGGCAGTTACCGAGATATTTCAGTGATACGTAAAGGCAACGAAGTTGCTAGCTTTGACCTCTATCAGTTTTTGGTGTCAGGTGCATTGCCACAATTACAACTGCAAGAGGGCGATACCATTGTGGTTGCTCAACGTGGTGCAGTAGTTCGTGTGGTTGACGCTTCACAGCAAGCCATGCTGTATGAACTGAATGCACCCCAACAAGTTGGTGCAGAACTGTTTAACTATGTGGTGTTGGATGCCGGTATTTCGCATGTATTAATGCAGGGTTTTAATCAAGTTGGCCCGGTCAGCGAGTACCTAAGTTTAGAAAACTTCAAAACACGCATGATTCAAAATGGTGACCAAATTGTGTTTGCGCAAGACCAGCGTGCACAAACCATCGTGGTGCAAGTTGAGGGCAGCTATTTAGGTAAGTCTCATTTTATTCTGCCTAAAAACGCCAAGTTAAAAGAGTTGTTGGCTAATATTGCGGTGGATAGCGAATTAACCGCCACCGAAAGTGTGTCCATTCGTCGTAAAAGTGTCGCCGATCAACAAAAACTGTCTTTAGATTCAAGTTTAAAAAGATTAGAGCAAACCTATCTAACGGCAACCTCATCAACCGCTGAAGAAGCCAGTATTCGTGTTAAAGAAGCCGAACTGATCATGGGCTTTGTCAAACGCGCCGCCGAAGTCAAGCCGAATGGACGTTTAGTGGTGGCAAGCAATGACGGTGTGGCCAATATTCGTTTGCAAGATGGTGACGTCATTACGCTGCCAACTAAGAGCGAATCGGTGTTAGTGAGTGGGCAGGTGTTAGTCCCCACCTCATTGGTTTACCAAAAAGAGTGGACGCTGGATGATTACATACAAAAAACCGGTGGTTTTACCGAGCAAGCCGATGAAGACAAAATTGTCTTAATTCGCCAAAGCGGTGAAGTGCTGGCCGATGCGTCCGCTGTTGTAAAACCAGGCGATGAAATTTTAGTGTTACCAAAAGTACCCACCAAAAACATACAGCTCGCCACCAGTGTTTCACAAATTCTGTATCAAATTGCAATTGCGGCCAAAGTCGCCTTTGATTTGTAGGTTACAGAATGAGCAGGCCTGCTAACTTTATTAAAGCTTTAGCGCAATGAAAGTAAGAACTTCTTGGCAAGTCACCAAAAGTGTCTGGTATGCCCTTTTTATGAGAGAGATGCTTTCGAGGATGTTTGGGAACCGCTATGCGTGGTTTTGGTTATTAGCGGAACCCATGATGTTTGTGGGCCTCATGGTTGCCTTACGTTCAGTCATGAGTGCTTCCAGTAATATGGCTGGTGTGGAAATGATTCCATGGATGGTCATCGGTTTAACGGCATTTTTTATGTTCCGTGATGGCATGACTCGTGCAATGGGAGCGGTGAATACCAATAAAGGCCTATTTGCTTATCGTCAAGTTAAGCCAGTGGATACCGTGTTGGTGCGAACATTTGTAGAAGCTGTGGTGCACGGGACAGTGATATTTTTGTTTATTATCACTTTAATGCTGCTCGGTTTTGATATGCATCCATATAACCTAGTCATGTCGTTATTTGCATGGTTGTCGATTTGGTTATTAGGTCTAAGTGTTGGTTTGGTTTTGTCGGTAGTTGTTACAGTTATTCCGGACCTTTCAAAAATTGTGAATGTGATGACCTTGCCCTTGATGATTTTATCTGGTGCATTTATTCCCATTCAGATGGTGCCCTATGGAATGCAGCAAGTTTTAATGTATAACCCTGTACTGCATGGCGTTGAGTTTTTACGACTCCAGTACTTTAATAGTTACTGGACCATGTCTGACATCTCGATTGCCTATCTTTATCAATGGCTACTTCCTTTTTTGGCGTTAGGTTTGTTGTTACATTTGCGTTTTGAATTAAAGCTGAAACAAAAATGATTAAGATTACGAATTTATGGAAACGCTATCATGGTGAAAAAGACAGTGATTGGGTTTTAAAAGACATAAATCTCACCATTCCAACGGGCACCAGTGTTGGTCTAGTAGGTAAGAATGGTGCAGGGAAATCGACCCTTTTAAGTCTGATTGGTGGGATGGATAGCCCTGAAAAAGGTCAAATTGAGCGCAACTGTAGCGTTTCTTGGCCCATAGGGTTAAGTGGTGGTTTTCAGGCTTCTATGACGGGACGACAAAATGTCATGTTTGTTGCGCGGATTCATGGCAGCGCACATGATATGAAAAAGATTGTCGCATTTGTTGAAGAGTTTGCAGAAATTGGTAATGCTTTTGACAGGCCTGTTAGAACCTATTCAAGCGGTATGCGCAGTCGTTTAGCATTTGGACTGTCTTTGGCGTTTGATTTCGACGTGTATCTTTCGGATGAAGCGACTGCTGTGGGTGATGCGGCTTTCAAAGAGAAGGCAACCAAAGCATTTCACGACAGAGTCGGTAAGGCAAGTTTAATTATGGTGTCGCACTCCGAAGGTATTTTGCGCGATTTATGCGATGCGGGTATTTGGTTGCATAAGGGCGAGGCTATTTGGTTTGATGATGTGAACGATGCGCTGCTGGCTTATAAAGAGAGCAGAAGTGTAAAGTAGATATTTGAATCCTGTTTTAGAGTGATCAGCTTAACAAATAAAAAGAACAATAAATTTATGACTTCAAAACTGTTTAAAAAAATACAATTTTCACGCATTTGGATACTGGCACTTTCATTGATGTTAATGAGTGTTATCTATTGGAGCTTTGTGGTAACCGACCGCTTTGTTTCAAAAGCACACGTTGTATTGCAGTCACCAGAAATAGCCCCTCCAAGCTTGGATTTTAGCAGTATGTTGAGTGGGGCTTCGGCAACCAATACCGCGGATTTACTCTATTTGCGTGATTTTTTACTCTCGGTTGATGTCCTTAAGCTATTAGATGAAAAACTCGATTTAAAACACCACTTTTCAGATTCAAATATTGATATTCTGTCTAGAATGGATGCTGATTTACCGATTGAATATTTCCATGATTATTATCTAAAAAGGGTATCGGTTGAACTAGACAGTTATTCGAATGTTTTAGTGGTTAAAGCTTCTGCTTTTGATGCTGACACGGCCCAAAAAATAGTTCAACTCTTATTAGAGTTTGGTGAGCTTCATATGAACAATATGGGGAAAAAATTAGCGACTGAGCAGGTTAATTTTATCGAGAAGCAGGTCAATCAGCTCGCATTGCGATTAGAGACCATTCAATCTGAGGTCTTAGCGTATCAAGACAGTGCTGGTTTAATGTCACCGACTAAGTCAGCAGAAAATATTGGTGCCGTAATTGCCGAGCTGAATGCACAGCTTGCAAAATTACAGTCTGAGAAAACTGTGCTAAGTCAGTTTCAAAGTGCACAGTCACCACAAATGGTGAGACTTAAAAGTGAAATATCTGCGGTTAAGCAACAAATTCAAACTGAAAGCAGTAAGTTAACCGCGAATCAGGGCAGTGCTTTAAATAAAATCACAGCGGATTACCAAGCATTATTATTAAAAGCGCAGTTTGCGCAAGATATCTATTCAAATGCGCTCGCTACATTGGAGGCCACCCGAGTGGAGGCCGCAAGAAAACTAAAACAAGTCTCTATTTTGCAAGCCCCAAGCAAGCCGGAGTATCCAATTGAGCCAGATAGAATGTATAACATTACCGTTAGTGTTATTTTGTTAACATTAATCGCAATTATTCTAAGTTTATTTATGACCATTATTCGTGATCATAAAGATTAAAACGCTAGTGTAAGCTAAAAGTAGGAAGGAACATGAAGGGCATTATTTTGGCGGGCGGAACCGGTACTAGGCTTTACCCTATAACAAAGGGCGTCTCAAAGCAGTTGGTTCCAATTTACGATAAGCCTATGATTTATTACCCGTTGTCAGTTTTAATGTTAGCTGGAATAACGGAAATATTGATTATTACTACCCCCGAAGATCAAACCAGTTTTCAACGATTGCTTGGTGATGGTTCTGATATCGGTATGCGCTTTGAATACATTGTTCAACCATCCCCAGATGGACTTGCTCAAGCGTTTATTTTAGGGGATGAATTCTTAGGTGACGACGATGCTTGTTTAGTATTAGGTGACAATATCTATTATGGACACGATTTGACTTCAACCCTTGCCAGTGCCGTTCAAAATGCAAAGGAAGATAATAAAGCCACTGTGTTTGGGTATCACGTAAATGATCCTGAGCGATACGGTGTAGCAGAATTTGATCAAGATGGTAATGTGGTTAGTCTAGAAGAAAAGCCAGAAAAACCAAAATCAAATTATGCAGTTACCGGTTTGTATTTTTATCCAAATGATGTCATTCAAAAAGCCAAAGCGGTCAAGCCATCGCACCGTGGTGAGCTTGAAATTACCACTGTCAATCAAATGTACCTAGAAGAAGGTCGTTTAAAGTTAGAGACCATGGGTAGAGGTTACGCCTGGTTAGACACAGGAACTCACGAGAGTTTGCTAGAAGCTTCTGCGTTTATTGAAACCATTGAAAAACGTCAAGGGTTAAAAGTGGCCTGTATTGAAGAGATTGCGTTCGAACAAGGCTATATCTCAAAAGAACAACTTATCGCGCTAGCGCAACCCCTTAAAAAGAATCAATACGGTCAATACATACTGAAACGTGCTGAAGAAGGTTAGCCCAAATGGAATTTATCAAACAGTCAATTCCCGACGTGGTTTTAATTAAACCGAATGTGTTTGGTGATGACCGTGGTTATTTTGTTGAAACATTTCGTCAAGATAAGTTTGAAAAGGCGGTCGGTCATAAAGTTAATTTTATTCAAGACAATGAATCCAAATCCACAAAAGGTGTTTTAAGAGGCTTGCACTTTCAATTGGCACCTTATGCACAAAGCAAATTGGTAAGAGTGATAGAAGGCAAGGTTTTGGATGTTGCGGTTGATATCAGAGAAGGGAGTCCAAGCTTTGGGCACGTGGTTACCGCTGAACTGAGTGCAGAAAATAAAAATCAACTGTTCATACCAAGGGGATTTGCTCATGGCTTTGTCGTGTTGAGTGATACCGCTATTTTTGCTTACAAAGTCGATAATTACTACTCGCCAGAATGTGACCAAGGCTTAGCTTTTAATGATGAAAATCTTAATATTGACTGGCAAATACCATTAGCTGAACTAAAGTTATCCGACAAAGATCAAAAACAACCAGGCCTGTTGGATTTAAAGACGTGCTTTAAATATAGTGTGGATTATTATGCCTAGTCAACCTAAACGCGTCTTAGTCACAGGAAAAAACGGGCAATTAGGACAAAGTCTCCAGAAACTTACCTTTCAATACCCTCAACTTTTTTTCAAATTTGTTGGTAGAGAGGAGCTCGATTTATCAAATGCTGAATCAATCGAAGCTTATTTTGCGAATAATCAATACGATGGCATTATTAACTGCGCGGCTTATACCGCTGTTGATAAAGCCGAATCGGAACCGGAACTTGCTAATGAAATAAACCACATTGCCGTTAAGCAGCTTGCTCAAATTGCCAAGCAACAAGATGCATTGCTGATTCATATAAGCACAGATTATGTTTTTAATGGTCAAAACTATAAACCCTACATTGAAACTGACGAACCCAATCCCCAAAGTGTTTATGGAACAACTAAGTTAAAAGGCGAGCAAGCCTTTTTAGACGTTAACCCAAAAGGTTGTATTATTCGCACCAGCTGGGTCTATTCTGAGTTTGGTAATAACTTTGTTAAAACCATGTTACGTTTAGGACAGCAAAGAGACCAGCTTGGAATAGTCTTTGATCAAGTAGGTTCACCAACCTATGCAGGTGATCTAGCTGAAGCCATTCTGGCAATGTTGAATTCTGAATTTTTAATGCTTAATGAAGAAGGCTCACAGAAAATTAAAAATTCGCCCCGTAGGAAGTACCCTCCGGGTGCAGCATTAAAAATTTATCATTATTCAAACGAGGGTGTTTGTTCTTGGTACGATTTTACTCAAACAATATTTGAGTACGCTAAAATGCCCTGCGCTTTGTTGCCGATTGAGACAAAAAACTATCCTACACCGGCAAAAAGACCGTATTACAGTCTAATGAACAAAGACAAAATAAAGCAATTTTATAAATTAGAAATACCGTATTGGAAGTTGTCATTAAAAGTATGTTTGCAAAATTTACAGGTAATACCTTAAATGAAGGCTAAGACGATTGTCGTAACGGGGGGAGCTGGTTTTATTGGTTCTGCCGTAGTCAGAGAACTAATTAACAGTACTCAGCACAATGTAGTCAATTTAGATAAATTGACCTATGCAGGTAACTTAGAATCACTAAAAACTGTTGACCAAAATCCACGTTATGCGTTTGAACACGTTGATATTTGTGATGCACAAGGTGTTAAAGCGGTGTTTGAAAAGTATCAACCAGACATCGTCATGCACTTAGCAGCAGAATCCCATGTTGACCGCTCCATAGATGGCCCTGGCGAATTCATTCAAACGAATATTGTTGGAACATACACGCTGTTAGATCAAGCCAGAGCTTACTGGAATCAATTAGAAGGCGAAAAGAAAACCAATTTCCGTTTTCATCACATTTCAACCGATGAAGTTTATGGCGATTTGCCGCACCCAGATGATGTGCTAGATTCAGAAAAAGCCAACCTTCCGTTGTTTACTGAAACAACTTCTTACGAACCCAGCTCTCCTTACTCCGCTTCAAAAGCGGGCAGCGACCATTTAGTCCGAGCTTGGCAAAGAACGTTTGGTTTACCAACCTTAGTCACAAACTGTTCAAACAATTATGGCCCATACCACTTCCCAGAAAAACTGATTCCATTAGTTATTTTAAATGCTCTAGAAGGCAAGTCGTTACCCATCTACGGCAAAGGCAATCAAATCCGCGACTGGCTTTATGTAGAAGATCACGCACGAGCATTAATTAAAGTTGCAACTGAAGGCAAAATAGGTCAAACCTATAATATAGGTGGCCACAATGAAAAACAAAATTTAGAAGTGGTGCAAACCATCTGTAACATCTTGGATGAAGTTAGACCAAGAGACACCAAGTATGCTGAGCAAATTACTTATGTAGCCGACCGTCCTGGTCATGATATGCGCTACGCCATCGATGCCTCTAAAATTCAAAAAGAACTCGGCTGGTCGCCTAAAGAAACCTTTGAAAGTGGTATTAAAAAAACCGTGCAATGGTATTTGGATAACCAAACCTGGTGTAAACATGTGCAAGATGGTTCGTATCAAAGAGAACGATTGGGTAAAAGATAGGTTTAAATCTAAATATCCAAAGAACCCTGTTTAATAAATGTGATTTAATATACGCCTTGTTACTGAGAGTAGCTTTTTGCGTTTAGTAAAAGATAAAAGGTATAAAAATGGCAGTAATAGTTATTGGCTCAAATGAACAATTCATAAAAGCAGATATTAGCAACTTTAGTGACTATAAAGCATTGAGCGTGCAAACAAGTTTCACTGAGATAGCCGTCTCTGCTGATCAAGATCATGTTTATTTTTTTTATGCCGACGCTATTGAGTTGCTTGCTGATAGCTTGAGGGAAGGGAAAACGGTTGCCGATTCGACTAACAAATGTTTTGCCTTGCTGAAAAATGTAGTTCACTTCTTCAAGCAAAACAGGAAAAATTGCAGTTTGGTTTCGTTAAATGCATTGCAATCTTTCGATGTAGCTGAAAGGCTAGCGTTCATTGCAAAATTAAACTTGAGCCATGTTAAAGGTTTAAAAGTTTTTCTAGAAAATAGTTCTTCTTGTATTGATGTCTATAACCTAGCAGCATTGCAAATTATAAAAGACGATAAGTCTTTGAGTAAAACGTTGCTAGAGTTAGAGGCCTGTTCTTTGTTATCCTCGCCATACCGATCAATAAACATTGAAAAAGTTGTTAAAGAAGTTGGCCAATTAAAGTCAGATTTAAGCGTAGCATTAGCCGAGAATAAAGCGCAGTCAAAACAAAATGAACAGCTTGAAAAAGACGTTAAACAATCAAGTGAAGAAAATGAGCTTTTAATTCAGCAGCTTCATCACGTTCAAGAAGAGTTAGAAAGTAGTTTTATTAAAGTAGGGCAGTTAAACCAAGCTAAAACAGAATTAGAAGTCACGCTTGCCAACGCTCAAAAAATAGAGCAGGAATTAACGTCAGATTTAAGCGTAGCATTAGCCGAGAATAAAGCTCAGTCAAAACAAAATGAACAGCTTGAAAAAGACGTTAAACAATCAAGTGAAGAAAATGAGCTTTTAATTCAGCAGTTACACTATGTTCAAGAGGAGCTAGAATCTCTCTTTAACAAAAAGGCCAATCATCAAAAACCGAGCTTGAATACGCAATCAAATATCGTGAGTTCTGAAATGCTCGATTTGCAAGCGACTTTGGTTTGGATAAAAGCACTGTATCGTAAAGACCTTAAAGAGCATTACAAACAGAGTCGTCGATTCCGAACGTCGGTAAAAAAATTAGTTAAGCTGTTAAATCAATCAGACTTGTTTGACTCTGAGTGGTATGCCAATAACTATTCAGATGTAAAAGCCTCCACCATGGAGCCTGCCATGCATTATTTATTGTATGGTGCCTTCGAGGGTCGAAATCCATCAAATAGCTTTAATACGTTAAATTACATTTATAGTTACCCTGATATTGCCGAATCAGGAATGAATCCTCTTGTCCATTATTTAAAGTTTGGACAATTTGAAAGTCGTGAGGCCGACCCAAGACGCAGATGTTTGCCTGCACCCAACGGTAAATAAGTACTGGAATAATCGATATTATGAATTTAATTAAAACATTACCAACCGATCAATCTTTCGACCAGATTATTTACATAGGTGCCGGAGAGCTTCAACCGGAAGACATTATCAATTTAAAGGTTAAAAAATTAACGCTTGTTGAAGCGCACCCTGATCTATATTCAGAATTACTCGAAAACTTTAAACACTGGCCTAAATCAAGCAGCATTACACTTAACGTTTTAAATGACTCAGTTGACAACAACGAGACTACAAAAGTGTTTAACTTGCTCAATCTACCTGAGATGAGCGGCTTTAATTTACCCAGTGGCTTAATTGAGTTGTATCCAGGCCTGAAAGTTTTAGAGTCTGAAAAAGTTCAAACCACTAGCTTGGTAGCGTTGTTGTCAGCACTTAATTTAGATCAGTCTGACGATCAGAATTTATTAATGATTGATATTCCAACACAAGTAGATGAGTTACTTAGCACGTTTTTAGAAAGTGAATATGCTAAAAAAATTGATGCCATCAAGTTTACGAAAAGTTCATCACCATTGTCGGATAAAGACATAACTTTAAAACATTGCTTGTCTAACTTAGGTTCCAGAGGGTTTGAGCTACATTCAAAGATGAATGAACAAGAAGATTTTATTTTTTATTCGGTAATCAAAAACCAATTATTCGAAGAATTGTCGGCAGTAAAATTAGCGCATGAAAATACGGTAATGCAGCAACTTAATGAGTTAAAATGCTTAGCTGAAAAAAACGATTCAAAAAGTGTGCAATTAAAAATACAGATTGAAGAGAAAGAAAAATTAAGTGAGGCCAATAATATTCTTCAGGAAAAATTGCTGGCAACTGAACACGAGCTAAAGGTGGTGCAGTCGGAAAGTAGTAACCAGTTACAAGAGTTATCAAAATCCAGTCATACCGTACAAGTTTGCAATCAAAGAATTGAAGAGTTGCAAAAGAGTGAGCAAGGTTACATACAAAATGCTCAAGAGCTTGAAAAGCAATTACAGCAACTAAAACAAGAAATTGAAAAGCTATCGCGCTTAAATCAAAGTTTAACAAGCCAGCTGGAAAAAACACAACAAGAAGCTGGTGATCGCCAAAGTTTTTTAGATGTGCTTAATGAAGAAAAACAAGCTTTACAACAAGAGTTTGACTTGCTAAATGCTAATTTAGCTGAATCAAAACACGCATTAAGCACCGAGCAGTCAGTTCATGCAACAACACGCGAAAGTGAGATTAAGCACAAAGATTGGGCGCACAATTTAAAAGGTAAATTAGAGGCGCTAGAGGCCGAACATCAAAAGCTAGTCCAGGCTTCTGCTCAAGCACAAGATAGTATAAACGAGCAGCTAAATGAAAAAGCACAGGGTTTAGGTGAGGCTATAGCACAAAAAACTAAAGTTGAATCACAGTTAAATTCTGTCATAGAGCAAAGTAAAGCCTTGCAGACGCAGTTAGATGAAACGACCAAGCAATTAGAAGAGAAGAGTAAATGGCTGGCAGAGCATGAGAAATGGAATGCCGGTCTTAAGAGTGAAAATGCTGCATTGGTCGATAAAGTTGCCACTATAGAAAAGAATCAAGAAGATTTAATCAAACAAATAGATGCCAAAGAAAAAGAGAGTGCAAACAAAGCACAAAAGTTACAAGAGCAACAATATCGTAACGAACGTCTTGAGCAAGAAGTCGTTAAGCTCGAAGCGCAGCTAGAATTGATAAAAGACGTGATTTTGCGTGAAAAGGCCTTTTAACGTGAAGAGATCCTCAGAAAAAAGTCCAGCCCCAGAAGTCACAGGTGAATTGGGTACATTATTGTCTAGCCACAAAGATAATTTACTTTCACAGTGCAAGCTCCATTGGTTCTATGGTGATTGGGAGTCTTTAGCTGATTTAGACATTGAGCCGCTGCAAGAGCATCCAGATCGAGCAAAGATTGTTCTACTGGTTGCCAGTGCTTATCAACAGTTGGCGAACTTTGAAATGGCACAAGATTATTGCCGCAAGGCACTTGATTGGGGGTGCGAGCCAAAGGCCGTGGCCAAAGTTTGCATTGCAGGTGCGTACAATATTCTAGGTAGAATCGCCGCTATTCAAGATGACCAAGAAAAAATAGAAAACGCCTTTTTAGAATCGGTCGATATCGGTGATCGTAAAGATTTAGAGCTTGTTGCACATTCACGAGCGGTTCGAGAAATGGCTAAGCTTGGATTATTGCCTCAAGCCACAGTATTAATTGATAAAAAACTAAAGGCTGTCACTAACTCGCCATCCAAAATCAAAAACATTAGTGCACAAACTAAAATACTAGAAACTGAGTTGGAATTGTTATCGCTTGAGTTAAATATCAGTCTGCAACGTAATCAGTTATACCGTGAAGAAAACAGACAGAACCTTTTATTAGAAAGTGATTTAGAACAAGGGTCACCAGAATACATTGAGCATTTAAAACAAATTTCTACCTCACAGCTCGGCCAAGATATCTGGGTACTAGAAAAAACAGGCTTTAAACGTAATGGATTTTTTGTAGAATTTGGCGCAACCGATGGTGTTCTACTTAGTAATAGCTTTTTATTAGAAAAAGAGTTTGGTTGGCAAGGGATTTGTGCAGAACCAAATCCTAAGTTCTTCGAACAACTTAAACAAAATAGAAGTTGTATTGTTTCAAATGCATGTATTAGTGGTAAAACAGGTGAAAAGGTAAAGTTTGTTTTTGCTCAAGAATACGGCGGTATGCAAAAACATATGGCCGATGACATGCACAAAGATAAACGTCAAGCTTATTTAGATCAAGGTAGTGAGATGGTGCTTGAGACAATAAGTTTACATGATTTTTTAATTGCAAATAATGCGCCCCGTAAAATTGACTACTTAAGTATTGATACAGAGGGGAGTGAGTTTGAAATCCTAGAAAATTTTCCGTTTGGAAATTGGGAGGTTGGATTGTTGAGTGTCGAGCATAATTTCGCAGATATTCGAGAGAGAATTTTTATGCTTTTAACAGACGCAGGTTACCTAAGAATAGAGCTTAAATGGGACGATTTATATTATTTACCTAGTGTTTTAAGGGATGAAAATGGTGAATAAAATATTTCTTGTAACCCCAACATTTAATTCTGCCAAAACTCTTGAATGTACTATGAATAGTGTAATGAATCAGTTCGAAGGAAATAGAATTTATTACCATATCCAAGATGGAGGTTCCGCTGATAGTACGATTGAAATAATCAAAGCTTGGGAGGGGAAGTTTAAATTAAAGGGTATAAACTTTTCTTATAAAAGCGAGAAAGATGATGGAATATACGATGCCATATTAAAAGGATTTAAAGTTTTTAAGATTGAAGATGACGACTGGATGGGTTGGATTAATTCGGATGATCAGTTAACAGGCTTATTTAGTAAAACTATAGATTTACTGCCTTCTGAAGTTGGATTTGTAACAGGAATGCCATGTATTATTGGAACTACTGGTATTTTGCAAGTTTTACATAGGGTTTATCCTGCAGATGTAGTGAAAGCAGGCCTCTGTAATGGCACTGACTGGTTTTATTTACAACAAGAAGGTACAGCTTTTAGATATTCGGTATGGAAATCATCAGGTGCAGAAAAAATTCTAAAGAATTACAAATATGCTGGTGATTTTCATCTTTGGAAAGCGATGGCCAATGTTTCAATGATCTATCAAACTTTATACCCGCTTGGCATCTTTAATATAAGGGAAGGGCAGGCTTCACAATCTTTTAAAGATTTGTATTTGAAAGAAATGGGCGAATCAAAAGATGTGTTAATGCAAGAGTATTTATTAAAATTTGTTAAACCTTCTGATGTATCAGTTATTTTAAGCGCAAGTGTACAGGTTTTAGGTAAAAAAGAATTTATCCTTAACGGAGGTTTTAATGGATAGTGTTGTTGTAATTGGTAATGGTCCATCATTAAAAGGATTTGACTTTAAATCTTTAGATAAAGTCCATACTATCGGTATGAATGCAGCTTACAGATATTGGGATAAGATAGATTGGTACCCTACGCATTATATATGTATGGACGATAAAGTAACGCAAACTCATTATGCTTCAATTAAGAGATTAATAGATGAAGGTCGTATAAAAAGATTTTTTTTGACTAGATTTATGTTGGATTATTATCCTGAATTAAAACATGATGCAAGAATAATATTTTTAGAACAAGTAAATTCTAAGTATGAAAAACATGCTGAACAATATTGTTTAAACAGTATTGAGTCTAAATACTTCTTTTCTGAATTCCCTATGAAGATCACAACTGGTGGTGCTTCAGTAAGATTTGCATGCTATTTAGGTTACAGAAGAGTGACTATGCTGGGGATTGATCTCGAATACAAAGAGCTAGATGGTGTGCTTCAAAAAGAAGAAGGTATCGGCTTAAAGGTCGTTAAAGAAATAAAAAAAAACCCAAATTATTTTTTTGATGATTATCAAAGTGTTGGGGATGCTTTTAATATCCCAAACCCTGTTGCAAGTGGCGATTTACATTTTAACGTTTTTAAAATATTGGCTGATGATAAGCGGAAAAGAATGTGGCCAGTTTCAATATTTAATTCAAATAAATTTTCGAAGATATACCAAAATAATACATTTCCATATGTACCCTTAGATAGCTTTATTCAAGCAGCAGATAAGGAGAAGTGCTTTAACTTAGATAATGTTGACAATCTAAGGGTGTTGGTACTGGACCCTACCCATATTGGTCACCAATCAGCTACTGGCCAAATTAAGGAATTATTTTTTTCTGATTTTAAGAACGATAATGTCGCACAGATTACTGTAAGTTTCGATGATTTAAAAATTTCAGTATCGACTGGTCTCGATTTAATACGTAATGGTGAGTTTGAAGCTGTTTCAAATGTAGATGAAGCGATTGATTTTATTAAAGATTTCTCTCCCGATGTGATTTACTTTAGGCCAATTAATTCAAAAAAAATATTTGAATTAGCTCTGTTTTCAAAAAAACAACTAGGCATTAGGTTGGTTACACATTTTATGGATGATTGGGTCTTAAGATACAAAAAACAAAATTTAAATGATTTTTATGATTGGGAATTCATTATCCAAGATACTATAAATGTCTCAGATGAGGTTGTGGCTATTTCAAATAAAATGGCTAAAGCTTATCAATTAAGGTACGGCAAGAAATGGTCAGTTTTAGCAAATGGTATAGAGGTTAATAAGAGCACGTTAAAGCAAGTTAACAAAAGCAATTCAACTGATAAATTCATTATTCGATATATGGGTGGCGCTGCGGATGATATGAATTTTCAATCTCTTGTTGATTTTGCATGGTCAATAGAGTCACATCCAGCTTTAAAAGAAAAGGTAGAGTTTCAAATATATACAATGCCTTGGTATATCCACAAGCTAAAAGATAAATTAGGTAAATTTAAATCTTGTACTGTTAGTCATCTAGTTGATACCGAAGAGTATTTCAATGTTTTGACGACCTCTGATGCATTATTAATAGCCTATAACTTTGATTTAGAAACAGAAAGGTATGTCGCATTGTCTATGGCAAATAAACTTCCTGAATGCATTAGTGCTGGGACGAATCTCATCGCATTTGGTCCAAGTACAATAGCAACGATTGAGAATGTATTAGAAAATGGCTTAGGAATTGCAATTGTTGAAAGAAATGTAAGTGTTATTCAAACTCAATTGTTGCAGTTAACATCACGCAATCCTATCAACGAGGTTAGAGTTTTAAGAGCAAAAAGCTTTGCTTATCATTTTTTGAATTCTGCACTTGTAAAAGATCAATTTAAAAAATTAGTCTTAAATAGCATTTCATTAGAGAAATCAGATCATGTAGTGACTGGTTTAAGTAAACAAATAAGTTGTATTGAAAAAACACTCGTTAAAGAAGAGATAACCTTTAAATTTGGTAATGATTGTTTTAGAGATCAACAATACCTAAAGGCAATAGTTATTTACCTAACTCTTTTTGCCAAAAAGAAATCTAATAGCTTAGGTAACCCAATAGATGAAAATATTTTATTTAACAGTATTTTAGCTTTCAATAAGATTGGATTTGAAAGTGCTGATATTTTTTCAGTTTTAACAAGGTTTAAGTAGGTTTAAGTAGGTTTTATGCGATTATTAGACTGTACTTTAAGAGATGGTGGTTACTATAATTCATGGGATTTTAATTTTGAAATCATAAAAGAATATTTAGTTGCAATGGAAGCGCTTAAGGTTGATTTTGTTGAAATAGGTTTTCGTTCTTTAAAAAACACTTCATTTAAAGGCGGTTGTGCGTTTAGCAACGACAATTTTATAAACAGCTTAATTATTCCTAAAGACCTAACCAATAAAATTGGGGTAATGATCAATGGTTCGGAGTTATTATCTAAATCAGCAGGCCTGTTGAGTTTTGAACAAAATATTGAACACATAAACATTGTTTTAGGAAAGCTTTTTAGGCCTAAAAAAGAATCACCTGTAACCTTGGTACGAATGGCTTGTCATGTACATGAGTTTATTAATTGTTTACCTGCTGCTACTTGGTTAAAAGAACAAGGTTATATGGTTGGTTTCAACCTTATGCAAGTGGCAGATCGTTCTTTTGATGAAATTACAGAACTTGCAAAACAAGCCAGTCAATACCCCATTGATGCACTCTATTTTGCAGATTCGATGGGTAGTTTATCGCCACAGCAAACCAGTCAAATTGTTAAAGCCTTTCAAAAAGGCTTTTCAGGTGCTTTGGGAATTCATACGCACGATAATATGGGTCAAGCCATTGCTAATACCATGCAAGCGATTGAAGACGGGGTGACTTGGGTGGATTCCACCGTTACTGGTATGGGTCGTGGACCTGGCAATGCGCAAACAGAATTTTTATCAATCGCTATTGAGCATTTACGTTCTAAAAAAGGCAACCCAACCAAACTATTTGAACTAATTCGCAAGCACTTTAAACCCATGCAAGAACAACACGGGTGGGGAACCAACCCTTACTATTATCTAGCGGGTAAATACGGGATTCACCCCTCTTATATTCAAGAGATGATGCAAGATGCACGTTACAGCGATGAAGATATTCTGGCTGTGATTGATCATTTAAAAGTAGAAGGTGGTAAGAAGTTTAGCCTAAACACTTTAGAATCGGCTCGTCACTTCTATTCAGGTGAGCCGCGTGGTTCTTGGAACCCGGCAGAAACCATTCAAGGGCGTGATGTATTTATTATAGGAACCGGGCCAGGAGTAAAAGCACATCGTGCAGCGATAGAAAGCTACATCCAAACCCACAAACCCTATGTCATTGCGTTAAACACTCAACAAAATATTGCACAAGATTTAATCAATGTGCGCGCAGCTTGCCATCCAGTTCGCTTGTTGGCTGATTGCCAAGAACACCTAAAATTACCACAACCACTTATCACACCCGCTTCAATGCTGCCCGTAGATGTTCAGCAAGAACTCAAAAATAAAGAATTGTTAGATTTCGGTATTGAAATTAATGCGGAAGGTTTTGAATTTAACGAAAATTATTCACAATTACCGACTTCGCTGGTAATGGCCTATACTTTGGCTATTGCAACTTGCGGGCGTGCAAACCGTATATTGTTAGCAGGTTTTGATGGCTACGATGATGGCGATCCGCGAAATAATGAGAGTGAAGCGGTCTTTGCATCCTATAAAAAGGCAAATAATTCCCTTGAGGTCATTTCAATAACGCCAACACGCTACCGAATCAAACAATCTAGTCTTTATGGTGTCTTATGAATAATGAAATGATTACTGCTTTTTTACCTTGTCGAAAAGGCAGTCAACGTGTTCCTAAAAAGAACATTAAGCCTTTTGCCAGTTATGACTTTGGCCTAATCCAAATAAAGCTACAGCAGCTTATTGAGGCTAAAAATATCAATAAGATTTTATTAAGTACCAATGATACTGAAATACTTGATTATGCAAGTAGCCTAAATAATTCAAAAATCGGATGTCATCACAGAGAAGAATATCTAGCTACCAGTGAAACGTCTACAGATGATTTAGTTGGACATGCATTAGATTTAATACCTGAAGGGCATATTCTATGGACACATGTCACATCACCTTTTGTAAATGCTCAGCTTTATGATCAAATTATCAATCAATATAAAACCGTTTTAGATGAAGGGTATGATTCTTTAATGACGACCAATCTTATTCATGGTTTTATCTGGAACAACAATCAACCAATTAATTATGATCGATCAAAAGAAAAATGGCCGAGAACTCAAACTTTAGAGCCCTTGCATGAGGTAAATAGTGCCGTGTTTTTATCTTCTTGTAAAAACTATCAAAATCTCAACGATCGTATTGGGAATAAACCCTTTCTGTTCCCATTAGATAAAATCCAAGGTTTTGACATCGACTGGGAAGACGATTTTGAAATTGCCCAAGCTATCGTAAAAACAGGTTTAGCTTCATTATGACTACCCAATTAAAAGAAATAACCGACTACCAAACCTTAGTGTTTGATTGTGATGGTGTCGTTCTAAATTCAAACAAAATTAAAACCCAAGCGTTTTATGAAGCGACCAAACATTTTGGACATGATCCAGCTCAAGCTTTAGTGGATTATCATGTTCAAAATGGAGGCATTTCGCGTTATGCCAAGTTTGAGTATTTTATTGCTCAAATACTCAACCAGGATTTTGACGAATCCCTCAGTCAAGACCTTCTACAACGTTTTGCACAATCCGTTAAAGATGGATTAATGAATTGTGAAGTAGCGGAAGGTCTTGGAGAACTTAGAGAAAAAACTAAACATGCGAATTGGTTAATTGTTTCTGGGGGTGACCAAACTGAATTAAGAGAAGTTTTTGTTGCTCGTGGTTTGGATAAATACTTTAATGGCGGTATTTTTGGCAGCCCAGACACCAAAGATATTATTCTCGAACGAGAAATGGCCAATAATAATGTTCATCAAAACGGTTTGTTTTTGGGGGACAGTAAGTATGATTATCAAGCTGCAAAAAAAGCTGGGCTAGATTTTGTTTTTTTAAGCAATTGGACCGAAGTAAAAAGTTACCAGACTTGGTGTGAAAGTTTGGGCCTGTCATTAGCATCAAATATAGTTGAATTAAATTAGTAATTTGAAAAAAGAGAGAATTTAGCGTGAAAAAAGCATTAATCACCGGTGTTACCGGACAAGACGGCTCTTACTTAGCCGAGTTTTTATTAAAAAAAGGGTATGAAGTTCACGGTATTAAGCGCCGAGCTTCTTCTTTCAATACACAGCGTGTTGACCATATCTACCAAGATCCGCATGTTGATAATAAAAACTTTATTTTGCATTATGGTGATTTATCCGATTCGTCTAACCTAACGCGTATTTTGCAAGAAGTGCAGCCGGATGAAGTGTATAACTTAGGCGCACAATCTCACGTTGCAGTCTCGTTTGAATCCCCTGAGTACACGGCTGATGTTGATGGTATGGGTACGTTACGTTTGTTAGAAGCCATTCGCTTATTGGGTTTAGAGAAGAAGACTAAGTTCTACCAGGCCTCTACTTCGGAATTGTACGGTGAAGTACAAGAGATTCCCCAAAAAGAAACCACCCCTTTTTACCCACGTTCACCTTATGCGGTCGCTAAAATGTACGCTTACTGGATTGTAGTTAACTACCGTGAATCTTATGGTATGTATGCTTGTAACGGTATTTTGTTTAACCACGAATCCCCTCGCCGTGGTGAGACCTTTGTTACCCGTAAAATTACCCGTGGTTTGGCGAATATTTCACAAGGGTTAGAGAAGTGTTTGTTTATGGGTAATATTGATGCGTTACGTGACTGGGGTCATGCCAAAGATTACGTGCGTATGCAATGGATGATGTTGCAACAAGATGTGGCAGAAGACTTTGTCATTGCAACCGGTGTTCAATACTCGGTTCGTCAGTTTATTGCTTGGTCTGCCGAAGAATTAGGCATTACCTTAGAGTTTACGGGTGAAGGCATTAATGAAATTGGAACGATTACTGCAATTGAAGGTGATAAAGCGCCAGCATTAAAAGTGGGTGACGTGATTGTAAAAATCGATCCAAGATACTTCCGTCCTGCTGAAGTTGAAACCTTATTGGGTGACCCGTCTAAAGCTAAAGCCAAACTAGGTTGGACGCCAGAAATTACAGTTCAAGAGATGTGTGCTGAAATGGTCGCTTCAGACTTAAAAGTCGCACAACGCCACGCTTTGCTTAAAGAGCATGGGCATGATGTTCCAGTGTCGGTGGAGTAGCTTTTGGAGTTAGATAACAAGTCAGTTAGATATAGATCGGCTTTATTAGACCAGTATCGCAATAGAGCTAATGGTGTTCTTCATTTAGGTGCTCACAAAGGGCAGGAGAGAGATGCTTATCAAAGTCTTTCTTTGAAGGTTTTGTGGGTTGAAGCGAACCCTGAAATATTCAATAATCTTAAAAAAAATATTTTTAGTTATGAAAATCAAGAAGCTTTTTGTGCATTGCTGGCTGATGTTAATGGAAAGCAAATTGATTTCAATATTTCAAATAATTCTGATGGAGTCTCATCTTCGATATTTGACTTTGGAGAATACGCAAAGGGTAATGAAAGTTTGTGGCCAAATTTAAATTTAAATATGGTTAATAAAATTACATTAACATCTACTACCATTGATTCACTTTTTGAAGCAAATAATGTTAATGGTGAAGACTATGATTTTTGGCTCCTAGACTTACAAGGAGCTGAGCTACTTGCCCTTAATGGTGCAAAAACTTCACTAAAGTTTTGCAAGTATTTATATGTAGAAGTGAGTACGGTAGAAGTTTATCAAGGTGGTGTTTCTTGGGAAGAGTTAAATTCATTTTTGACTGAGATCGGTTTTATCGCGCTGTGGGAACCAGAAATTGGTCATGATGACATTCTGTTTGTTAGAAACAGTATCCTTGACGCGCATTTAAAAGTATTTGATAGTGAGTTTTATCAGCGCCATAACAGTAGAAGGTTGGAACATTTAGCTTCATTGCAATTGGATTTGATGGATAAGAACGTTTTAGAAATTGCAGCTGGAGTTGGCGATCACACAAGCTTTTACCAAGATAGGGGGTGTGACATCACTGTTACTGATGTCAGGCAAGAAAATCTGAAATATATGAAAAATCGTTTTCAAAGAGATGGCAATATCAAAGTGCAATTTTTTGATATTGATAATCCTGTTGAATTTGAAGAATACTTTGATTTAGTTCATTGTTATGGAGCCTTATATCATTCATCTAACCCAGAGAAACTAATTGAATACCTGTCCAAAACAGGCCAAACTCTATTGATGGAAACGTGCGTTACACCTGAGGGTAAAGACACATTTTTAGTAAATGAACATTCTTTTGATCCATCTCAAGCTTTTTATGGAAAAGGGTGTAGGCCTGGCCGATCTTGGTTATGGGAGGTTCTATCAAAAAACTTTGAGTTTGTGTACACAACTAGAACCCAACCCGTTCATGAAGAATTTCCTGTTTTATGGTCTGACATTAAAATCAGTAAAAGCAATTTAACAAGAGGCGTTTTTATTGCTAGCCATACAGCGATAAATAATCACAATCTTATCCCAGCTCTTATTGAACGACATCAAACTTATTAAAGTTTTTGTAGCTGTTTATTGGTAACATTTTATTTAATTTGGAGAAGAAAGAGTGAAAAACATATTTATCGCAGGCCACCGAGGTATGGTGGGTTCGGCAATTGTTCGTCAATTAGAGCAAGATTCTAATAATAAAATCATTACCGCCACCCGTTCTGAACTGGATTTAACCAATCAGCAAGCGGTGAACAACTTTTTTGCTGAAAATAAGATTGATCAAGTCTATCTAGCCGCCGCTAAAGTGGGCGGTATTCATGCTAACAATGAATACCCTGCGGAATTCATTTATGAAAATTTAATGATCGAAGCGAATATTGTGAACTCAGCGCATCTACACAATGTTCAACATCTGTTATTTTTAGGGTCTTCTTGTATTTATCCAAAATTAGCTTCTCAGCCTATGAAAGAGGCTGCTTTATTAACGGGGGAATTGGAGTGTACCAATGAACCTTATGCGATTGCTAAGATTGCTGGGATAAAATTGTGTGAAAGCTATAACCGTCAATACGGTCGTGATTACCGCAGTGTAATGCCAACCAATCTTTATGGTGAAAATGATAACTTTCACCCAGAAAATTCGCACGTGATTCCTGCGTTGTTAAGACGTTTCCATGAAGCAAAACTTAACAATGACCCTGTCGTGAAGGCTTGGGGTTCGGGCAAGCCAATGCGCGAATTTTTGCATGTGGATGACATGGCACAAGCCTCGATTTTTGTAATGAATTTAGATGCTAAAACCTATCAAAAAGAAACTCAACCGATGCTGTCTCACATTAACGTGGGAACAGGTGTGGATTGCACCATTAAAGAGTTAACGGAAACGGTGGCTAAAGTAGTAGGCTATCAAGGCAAAATTGAATGGGATACCAGCAAACCCGATGGTGCTCCACGCAAACTAATGGATGTATCCCGTTTAGAGCGTTTGGGTTGGAAGGCGCAAACTACACTAGAAGAAGGCTTAACTTCTACTTATGAGTGGTTCTTAGCGCATCAAGATGACTATAGAGCATAAAAGATTTCTGACTGTGTTTAGAATGGTGATGTTAGCGTTAAGAAAAACATAGGTAGTTTCATCAGTCTTGAAAACCTTTTAATTAAATAGTGAGTTAAAGATGCCAACCATTTCTATGTTTTATGGAATTATGATTTCCATTTTCTATGGTGAAATTGAATTACATAACAAACCACATATTCATGCTCGTTATCAAAACTTTAAAGCTTCTATCTGTATAGAAACTGGTGATATCTTAGCTGGTGAATTTCCCCCTAAAAAACTAAAATTAATTCAAGCTTGGATAGAAATCCATCGAGATGAGCTATTTGCAGATTGGGACTTGGCTCAAAATGGCGAAGAACCTTATAAAATAGCGCCTTTACAGTAGAGGGTTTTAAAATGCTTCTAGATGTTATTAGTGTAAAAACAAAACCGAACTTTAGATTAATACTTGAATTTGAAAATGGTGAAATACGTCAGTTTGACATGACTGCTTTTTTAAATAAAAAGCCGTTCAACAAAATTGCAAACACTCAAATTTTTAATCAGGTCAAAGTTCAATATGGAACTCTTATTTGGCCAGGGAATATTGATATTGCGCCTGAAACACTTTATGAAAAGTCTGAGAAAGTATAACCATTGTTAAATTTAAAAACTTTTCAACAAATAGTTGAAAACGCCCCCCTGTTTGCTATTGATTTGGTCGTCTTAAACGATAAACATCAAATTCTAGTTGGTCAACGATTGAATGCACCTGCCAAAGGCTTTTGGTTTGTGCTGGGTGGTCGGGTTTACAAAAATGAGTCTTTAGAAAAAGCGTTTAATCGTATTTCTGAGTCAGAATTGGGGCTGAAAATTGAAAGAGAGCAGGCCTGCTTATTAGGTTTATACGATCACTTTTATGAAGATAGTTTTTTTAGTTCCGATATATCCACTCACTATATAAACGCCACGCATGTTCTCTCATTATCGAGTGACAAACTCACACTGCCTCAAGAACAGCACAGTCACTACCAGTGGATTGAAGTCGATTCTTTGGCAGCCAATACTGACGTTCACATCTACAGTAAAATATTTTTACCCGAATTACAAAGATGGATACAAACCCATGATTAACATTATTTTATGTGGAGGTTCAGGCACACGCCTCTGGCCTTTAAGCCGAACCATGTTGCCTAAACAATTTGTTCGCCTATTTGACAACCGCTCTCTCTTTCAAGATACCGTCTTAAGAAATCAGCCTGTGTGCTCTCATGCTTTTGTGGTTTCGAATAACGAACAATACTTTCTAGCGGTTGATCAGCTCTCTCAAATTCAGTCCCATTCTGCACAATTCTTACTAGAACCAGTAGGGCGCAATACCGCACCGGCCATTGCATTAGCGTGTATGGCACTTGATGCCGACGATATTGTCTTAGTCACCACCTCTGACCACTTAGTGAAAGACCAAGCCGCTTATGAAGCTGCGGTTTTTGAAGCCAAACAACTTGCCCAACAAGATAACCTAGTCACCTTTGGGATTAAACCCACTTACCCAGAAGTCGGCTTTGGCTATATTGAAGCCAATGGCCATGAAGTAATCTCGTTTAAAGAAAAACCGGATGCGAAGACCGCTCAATCCTACATAGACCAAGGCAACTACTATTGGAATTCGGGTATGTTCTGCTTTAAAGCCGGACTCTTTTTAAAAGAGCTAAAACAGTACGCACCCGAAATGCACCAGGCCTGCTTAAATGCCTTGCCAAAAGACGGTTACGATTCTGAAATCCGAATTGATATGGATGCCATGAACGCCATCCCCGAAGATAGCATTGACTATGCGGTGATGGAACAATCTAAAAAAGTAAAAGTCGTTCCCTGTGATATGGGCTGGTCGGATCTAGGCAGTTTTGATGCACTGTTTGATGAAGTAAAAGACACAAACAAAGACAACGCGATTTTACCGCGATTAGCCAACTCACCCGAGCCCGTTTGTATCGATTCGCACAACAACCTAATGGTCACCCGTGATCGTCAAATTGCTTTAGTGGACGTAGATGATCTGTTGATTGTCGATACCACCGATGCCATTTTGATCTCCAAAAAAGGCAGCTCGCAAAAAGTAAAACAAGTGGTCGCACAACTTAAAAAGCAAGCCCCTGAACTGACTGAAATTCACCGCCTGGCGCATCGGCCATGGGGCACCTACGAAGTCTTACAAGACTCGGAGCAATACAAAGTAAAACGCATTGTGGTTAAACCCGGCAGTAAATTATCCCTGCAAAAACACTTTCACCGCAATGAACACTGGATTGTCGTTTCTGGAACTGCCACCGTAACGGTGGATACAGAAGTCTTTTTAGTCAGACCCAATGAATCGACCTACATTCAAATGGGCCAATTGCACCGATTAGAAAACCAAGGCAAAATTGACTTGGTGATGATTGAAGTGCAAGTGGGTGAGTACACCGGTGAAGATGATATTGTTCGAATCGAAGATGTTTACGGTCGTTAAACTTTAAAGGCAAAAAATGAAAGCATGTGACGTAATAAAGAACAGTGGTATTAGTTTTGGAACCAGTGGCGCTCGTGGATTAGTTGAAGATTTTACTGAGCAGGTTTGTGCTGCTTTTACCCAATCGTTTTTAGTAGCGATGAAAGAACAGCAATTTGAGTTTAGTTCGGTTGCCGTTGCGATTGATAATCGACCAAGCAGCTCGAATATGGCCGCCGCGGTGTGTGCAGCGGTTGAATCTTTTGGCTGTAAAGCGGTTTATTACGGTGTTTTACCGACGCCCGCTTTGGCCTATCAGGCGATGCAAGATAAACAACCCTCTATTATGATTACGGGAAGCCACATTCCGTTTGATCGGAATGGAATCAAGTTTTATCGGCCCGATGGTGAAATTACAAAATTAGATGAAGCGGCGATTTTAAACAGTGAAGTCGAGGTTAACGTGAGCAGTTGGTTACTTCCAGAGGTCAGTCAAAAAGCGTTTGATGGTTATATGGGGCGATATATTGATTATTTTGGCCGTCAAGCGTTAGCCGGTTTAAAGATTGGTATTTATGAACATTCCAGTGCTGGCCGTGATTTGTATGCACATTTATTTGAAAAACTAGGTGCGACTGTTGTCTCGTTAGGACGTTCGGATGTGTTTGTGCCAATTGACACAGAGGCGGTTGCAGAAGAAGATCGTGCGCGCGCAAGAGTGTGGTCTAAAGAGTATGGTTTCGATGCTATTTTTTCCACAGACGGAGATGGTGATCGTCCTTTGATTGCCGATGAAAAAGGCGAGTGGTTGCGTGGCGATATTGCCGGTTTGTTAACCGCAAGTTTATTGGGTGTTGAGGCATTGGCAGTGCCAGTAAGCTGTAATACAGCCATTGAGTTGAGTGAATTTTTTAAGTGTGTCGTTCGAACTCGAATTGGTTCGCCTTACGTGATCGATGCCTTTGATGAATTGGTTCAGAAGTATCGATCGGTCGCCGGTTTTGAAGCGAACGGCGGTTTTTTATTAGCAACCCATTGTGAGTCACAAGGTAAGCTTTTAAAGCCTTTGCCAACCAGAGACGCTTTGCTGCCAGCCATGGTGTTATTCAGTCAGGTTGTGGTATCTAAATCGCCACTGTCTCTATTGGTTGAAAACCTACCTAAGCGATTCACTGCAAGTGATCGAATACAGAATATACCCACAGACATAAGCCGTAAGATGATTGATGAGGGTTTACAAAATATGAGTGCTTTATTGATAAAGCTCGGTGTGAATCGAAAGGTTGCGCAGGTTAATCAGGTTGATGGTTTGCGAATTGTTTTAGAGGGGGGCGACATTATTCATTTAAGACCTTCAGGTAATGCACCAGAATTGCGTTGTTATACGGAATCAAGCAGTCAGTTGGTTGCGAATGAGTTAGTTACAAATACTCTAGAAAGAATAAAGTCGATAATTTAACGAATGGCGATGCAGACAAATTTAAACTGCCAATATTTATTGAATGAGTTTACGGAAATTGAAGCGAGTTTAAAACAGTATTTAGACTTAGAGATTTCGATTTTAGGATTTATAAAATCGCTTAACCATGCGCAGCCTAACTTGCCCAATATTAGACATTCAACAAACATGGCAAAAATACGAAGTGCCTTGTTAATTGAAACAAATATGGTTAAATTGGCAATAGAAAAGCCGGAAGCTTATGATGCTTGGATAAGTTTTTGGAACGGTATTAATGACAATGATAGGCATTTTATTATTCGGGTTCTGAAGTTAAAACAACTTTCAAAAGTGCTCAATTGGATAAACTTTGATTAATTGTATTTTATTAGGAAGTCACGCTAATAGAACCCCAATGGGTTACGAAGTTTATCAACCTCTTTTTAAGAATTATTTGAATTTTGTTAGTGGTATCGAAGAAGCCGATGTAATTGTATTAGCTTGGATTCGCGATTTTTCTGAGATTGCGGATCAATATTTCCTTGCCAAATCTTTTAACCCCAATCTTAAGTTAGTGGTTGTGTCCGAAGAGCCACTCTGGGATACGCTGTGGTCTGGTGATTTTAGATTACGTCAAAATCAGCTAGAGTACGAAGGCCAAATTGTAGAATATATTTTTCTAAATCATCTTACGAGTAGCATTTTCGAGTTTCGAAATATTCCCTATTTTATAACCACCGAAAATTATTTTTTTGCGAGGTACAGCGTCCTGTTTAAACGTAATGCTTTAATTGAACCAGAGCAATATTTAAAACAGTGGCAAACATGTCAGTATCCGTTTGCCTCTATGGCTAAAAGAAGAATGGAAGATCAATTTGAGGTTTCATTTCTTGATTGCGATGTTCATGGATTAAGTAAGTTTCGTACCGTGATTTCTGAATTTAAATTGGACGCGAGCGGCAGTTTGATTACCGGTTTAGGTTGGGATACCAATCAGTTTAGGCAGAGTTTAGATGACTGGCATTTGGACAAGTTGGTTTCACTGGATCAAAACGTATTTTTGATGTCTGCTTTGGAAAACACACATCAAGACCTTTATATTTCTGAAAAATTATTTGATGCTTTTGCCATTCAAGCGGTGCCGGTCTATTTTGCTGGATCGAGTCATAAAGCGAATAGGCTTATATCAGAGGCAAGCTATGTTAATTTATATGGCTTAGATGAATATGAATCCATAGAGTCTATTCAACGGTTTCAACCTAATCTTGATTTTGCAAAGGAATATGTAAATAGCCAGAGTAAACTTTCTGCTATTTTTTCTGACTACTCTCATTTATTCTCAGAAAGACTTAGGGTTGTAGAATCGGTTGTTAATGAAATAAACCTTGTTTGTTCTAACGATGAAACTAAGGCGAGTTAAAAAGTAATGAGCTGTCTATTCGGTGTAATTAGTTTAAGTTTTTTATTTGGTACGGAGTTGAGCGTTTGTTAAAAGCGATAACAGATAAATTGTTTGGCGTTAAGAAGTTGAACTTTAAGCAAAGGACTCATCTTGTTAAGCAATCCAACATTCTTGATGAGGCTTGGTATATTCAACACTATCAAGATGTTGATATTGATGCTGCGTTACATTTTGCAATACATGGACTTAAAGAGGGTCGTATGGCCGATGAGCGCCATTTGCATTTGTGGTCTGCAAGTGAAAGCACTGAACTCATTACGGAATTACACAAGCAAGTTCTAACCAAAAACCCGGTGGTAATGCCTTATTCAGCTTGGCTACTTGGGCGTTGGTATGCCTCTAGAAATCGTTGGCAAGAAGCATTGGAGGTGATTTCTGTTTTAATTTCCAAGCAGGGGATGTTAATAGTAACCGAGCCTGTTTTTTTACTTTGGATTGACTCTTTACGTTTTTTGGGCAAAGTTAAAAAAGCCCGAAAATATTTACTTAAGCGGCTTAAAACTCAGCCAAGTGTCGATTTAACTTTGAGCTTAGCGAATATTGTTGGTGAGTTAAAAGTGGGCTCTATTGCCTCAAATAACGAATGGCTTAATACACTCAATACAATTTATATTGATAAGGGATTAGAACCTTTAAGTATCAGCGATGTTAATGTCCGTTCGATTGATAATATGACTTGTGTTTTCAGTGCTGATACGGTCAAAGAGCAATCTATTCAAAAGAACTTAGTCTCTATTATCGTGCCTTGTTTTAATGCCTCTGCACACATTGAAACAACCATTCGCTCGTTGCAACACCAAACATGGCAAAAGATAGAAATCATTATTGTTGACGATGCTTCCACTGATAACTCGATTGAATTAGTGAAAACCTTAGCCGACAAGGACTCACGTATAAGAGTGTTTGAGTTAAAGCAAAATTCGGGGGCTTATTTTTGCCGAAATTACGGTGTTTCGGTTTCCTGTGGCGATTTTATTACGGTACATGATGCGGATGATTGGTCACATTGTCGCAAAATAGAGTTGCAGGTAAAGGCTATTCAAACTAACGAACATTGTATGGCTTCCATTTCAAGTTGGGTTCGAGTTTCAGAAGAGATGCAGTTTGGTAGTTGGCAAACGCCATCTGGTTGGGCCGGTTGGGTGCATCGAAATATCTCATCGCTTATGATAAAAAAAGAGGTGATTGAATCGATAGGTTATTGGGATAACGTTGTTTGTAATGCCGATACCGAATATTATCAAAGAATGGTTCAGTTTTATGGTGAGGACTGTGTCTTGCCTGTTTTAGCGGATACGCCTTTAGCTTTTGGTCGTTTTCATGCACAATCGTTAACGCAAGTTGGCCCGACGAATATTTTTTCAATCTTTGGTGGCCTCAGAAAAGATTACACGGATGCGTATAGAAACTGGCATAAAAGTGTTAAAAGTAAAGAAGAGTTGTACATGCCTTTAAATTCTGAAAAGCGTGTATTTGATGTACCTGCTGGAATGATTCGATGATTGCAACTAGCCCAGACATTAAGTACATATAAAAATAAGCTGACAGAGATAGTCTTAGCCTGGTACGGAAATTTAGGTTAAATTTTTGTTCAAGCCTATATAATGTCCCAACTAAAATAAACTGATGCCGTCTATGAAGTCTAAATCTTTAAAAATCGCAGTTGCCGCCATTATAAAAAATGAAGCGGATTACTTGTTAGAGTGGATCGCTTATCACTGGGTAGTTGGCGTACGTCATTTTTTGATTGCCAGTAATGACAGCACCGATGAGTCTAACGTTATGTTACAAAAGTTATCTAAACTCGGTTTGGTGACGTTTGTAGACTTTCCGACGGTTGGTGATACCAAGCCGCAACTTTCCGCTTACAAAAAACTCACCTCCATCTGTCCTGATGATATTGATCTCATCGCCTTTATTGATGCGGATGAATATTTAACACCATTAGATGGCGAGTTGACCATTACCCCTTTTATTGACCGTATATTTGCAGACCAGAATATTTCTGCTATGGCGTTGCAGTGGGCTTGCTTTGGTTCAGCAGGACAGCTGTTTAAAGAGGACGGGATGGTCATTGAGCGTTTTACCCGTCAATCCGCAATAAAATTTACGGCCAATAAAAACTACAAGACTATTGTGCGGCCAAATACGATTAAGGCCTTTAGAAACCCGCATTATGTGAGTTTGAAATCTGGTCGCTATGTCAATACGTTAGGTGAAGATGTGGCTATGGTGGCTGAGAAACTCGGCGTTGCGGTTACTCCGATATGGGAAAACTTACGCGTTAATCATTACGTTGTTAAGTCGCTAGAAGAATTTGTCTTGGGCAAGTCTCGCAAAGGCAGTGCCGCCTCTAAGGGCAGGGTGAAGCATAAAGATTACTTTAAAAGTCATGACCGGAATGAAGAGGTTTGGTCTTATCCAGACGAATTAATAAAACAGGTACATGAAACGTTAAGCACCTTGACGGCAGTTTTACCTAAAATAGAATCTGCTGAGGTAACAAAATCTTGGTTTAAAACGTCTAAATTAAACAAATTACAAAAACGCGATAAACAAATTATTGAAGCATCTGGAACGTTTGATAAAACTTGGTATCTTTTACGATATCCGGATGTTGCCAATGCCGGTATTGATCCAATTGAGCATTTTTTGCGTTTTGGCGTAATTGAAAAACGTGACCCGACAGAGTTCTTTGATTTGAAGTTCTATATCAACCGATACCAAGATGTATCAAAGTCATCGATGAATCCATTTGTTCATTACCTTAAGTTTGGCCTAGAAGAGGGTCGTGTGGCGAATGCCCAACAACTTACATGAATATCTCGCTCAAGCCACTTCACTCGCACTTAAATAAGCACGATACCGTTCAGTCTTGGAGGGTGGAGGATACCCCTGCCTATTTTGAATGTTATGCAGATTCTGGTGCTAAATGGCCTAAAAGATGGGTCGTTGTAAAAGGGCTATTACTTAGACAGTGCACAGGTTATGACGCTAAGTTGGTGTTTAAGTTGAAAGGTGGTAAAACCTTCACTTACAAATTGCCCATTACTTTAAAGGGTAAAATTTTTGAGGTAGTTCATTTTCCCGCAGATATCGAAAAAATCTTCTTTGAGCCGATGTCTTCAAAAGGCCGTTTTCAAATACAAGATTTTCAGTTCAAATCCATCTCTTGGTTTGAACGAAACTACTTAATGTCAAAACGGCTTTATCTGCTTTATAAAAGTCAAAATCAAGATGTAATTTATAAGGCAGGTATTCGGTGGCATCAGTTTATTTTCGATTTATCGAAAGCTTATGAAATTGCGGGACGATTTAGAGCCTATAGCCCTAAGATTGAATATAAAGAGTGGTTAAAGCTATTTGATCAGTTGAATCATAAAGATATTTTTAAAATTAAGCGGTTAATTAAGAAGAACCCGCAGCTGCCTGAAATTGAGTTACTTCAATTGGGTCAACAAGCCGAAGCGGTTTCGAGTTGTGCCATCCAAAATGGCTTGTCTGAACAGCTTTATTCACGTTTTAAAATTGTTAAAAAATCCGATTTGAGCTATGAGTTTTATCAGCATCGTAATACACGTTGGTTGCTTTTGGTTGAAGAGGGTTGTCAGCTACGTCCTCATGCGCTTTATTGGTTTGCCCACCAGGCCTACTTAAATCCGAATGCAGCGATTATTTACAGCGATCACGATTATATTGATGAGAATGGTGAACGTTGTTCGCCAATTTTAAAGCCTGAATGGTCTCCTGAGCTCTTTTTGAGCCAAAATTTCATCGGTGGCGTGTTAATGGTCAATACCAATTATTTGGACTTGGAAAGCTTCGAAAACATCAGTGTTTACAGTGTAATTCTTGAGCTTTTTAATTCGCTTAAACCATATAAACTCGATGGCTTGGAAGTTTGTCGCATCCCAGCATTGTTGTTTTCTAAACCTTTATTGGAAGCGTCCGATCATCGTGTTTTAGAGGCGGCAGAAAATGAGCAAAATCTGCTAAAACACTATTTTGAAAAACAGGCTATCTCTGCGGAGGTTTCGATTTTTCGTGATGTTTACAAAAAAGTGGTCTATGGTTTTAAAGAGAAGCCATTGATTAGTATCATTATCCCAACACGCGATATGTTGCACCACCTTGAACGTTGTATTGAAAGTTTGTTGACCAAAACAAGCTACGATCATTTTGAAATTATCATTGTTGATAATCAGTCAGAAGAGCCCGAAACCTTAGCGTATTTTGCCAAGGTCTGTGCGTTACAGAATGTTCGAGTGATTGAATACAACAAGCCATTTAACTACTCTGCCATTAACAATTACGCCGCGAAATATTGTAATGGTGAGATTTTTTGTTTGTTAAACAATGATACCGAAGTGATTTCTCCAGATTGGTTAGAGGTGATGTTGGGGCAGTTGCAACAGCCTAATGTTGGCGCTGTTGGTATTAAATTGTTGTTTCCTGATGGCACCGTTCAGCATGCTGGCGATGCGGTAGGCCCTGGGGGTTGTGCCGATCATTTCTTTTCTGGGTTTGAAGAAGAGCAAGCGGGTTACATGGGGCGTGCCATTGTGGCTCAAGACCTGTCTGCGGTCACGGCAGCTTGTCTTTTAACGCAACGTGATGTATTCGAGAGCTTGAACGGGTTAGATGAAAAGCATTTGTCGGTGGCCTTTAATGATGTGGACTACTGTTTAAGAGTACGTGAAAAGGGCATGCGTGTTGTCTTTACCCCTTATGCAAAAATGTATCATCACGAATCGGTCTCTCGCGGTAAAGATGATAACCCTGAGAAAATTGCCAGAGCCAAAAAAGAGGCGGATTACATTCGTTCAAGGTGGGGATATGTTCTTAAAAATGATCCGTTTTATAATCCAAACTTAAATTACGCCAGACCCAATTTTGAACTGAGTCGTTATCCGATGGTTAAAAAACCTTGGTTAAAACGATGAAATCTTCCGATACGGCGCAACAAAAAACCAAGGTGATTGTCGTTGAAGAGCGAGAAAACCCCTCAACAGACTTTTTTGTTTTACCGCAATTTCTCTTGAATGAATTTGAGGTAACCCGTTGTAACTTTAATGAACTGGTTGCAGTCGATTTGTTAAAAGATTCGATTGTGGTTTTTGTTCGTTATCTTCCTAAAACTTGGCGCAAATTCATTGCTGAAAATAGAGCGCTTTTAAAATCGCTCTACTTTTTTATGGATGATGATGTTCTTGATTTTAACGCTTCCAAAGGGATGCCACTTCGCTATAGATGGAAGTTACTGACGTTAGCAGGCCTGCATAAAAATTGGTTATTACATCAAAAGGCATCACTTTTGGTATCGACGCCTTATTTAAAAAATAAATATCAGGCTTGGTCGCCGCAGCAGATTGCCCCCAAGCCACTTAAACCGGTTACAGAGTCGATTAAAGTTTTTTACCACGGCTCGGCTTCACATAATGCGGAGATTGAATGGCTGTTGCCTGTTATTAGAGCCGTGTTAGCGCGCAATGTTAATGTTTGTTTTGAAATTGTTGGTGGGCAGTCGGTTTACCAAGCTTTTAAAGGTCTACCCAGAGTGCAGGTTGTTCATCCAATGGGGTGGGAGGCTTATCAACACTTCATTCAGCAACCGGGTCGGCATATTGGTTTAGCGCCCTTGGTTGCTTCTGCTTTTAATGAGGCTCGTTCATACACTAAAGTATTTGATATCACTCAAGCCGGTGCGGTAGGGGTTTATTCTGAAGGCAGTGAATCCGCTAACTTTATTTTTTCTAAAGGTGTTTTTGGTGTCAATAAAATATCAGCAGGCCTGGTTTTGCCGTTAGAACCTGAGTTATGGATAGAGAAGATCTTATGGTTGGCCGTTAACCAACAAATCCGAAATCAGATGATCGATTTTTCTCAGCGGAGTATTCGAGATGCGGTTTGGCCAAATGATCCCCTTCAAAAGGGTAATCCGATGCCTTTAGAAAATCTGAACGGTAAGCGTGCATGGTAAAATGTTCTCGAGAATAAAAGCGCCCGTTGGCCAAGCTTAAGTTCAAAAGAGCGGCTCTATCCTGTTGCATCTGTAAACTTAAAGCCCTCATTAGCATTAACAAAAAAGGATGCTTTCTTCTGTATCGGCTCCTGTTTTGCCCGAGAAATTGAAACCACCTTATTCGACCTCGGCTTTGAGGTAGTTTCAAGGGTGGAACAGATAGATAACGCATCGCCGACCAATAAATTATCTAGCGTCAATTACTTTGGCCGGTTTGTGTTTCCTCACTCTATTTATCTACCAAACTTGAAAATTTTTGAGTAGTATAATTCTCAACAAAGCAGTGGATACCAATATTTGAGTACTATATTGCACTATAGTGTTTAATTTTGGTATTATTGAGCGGTATATTTCTCTTTTTGGTGTTTGGATGCATTTAACAATACAGATTTTTCAAGAGCAGGCTTGGATTGATGTTGCAGAATTAAGCATCCTTGATGCTGGCCAACAATCCGTTGAGCTTGACTATATTCAGCCTTATTTGATTGAGCATATCTTTGAGCAATTAGGCACTGCTTGCGGTGTAAATTATCCTGTAGAAATTATTAAAACGTATAGATCAAACAA
>JGI997J19993_1000095_pt1 | contig 34690 bp, 25 predicted proteins | sample Etolagbewater25m_FD_19993 | JGI IMG/M metagenome (IMG submission 19993)
AAATCAATGGTAAAAAGTGAGGCAAATCAGTACCTCGCTCTTGGCTGCGAGACTCAAAATAACCGCGATTTCAATACGGATCGCTCAATTCAGGTATTATTGATTCCAGGCGAAGTAACCAGGCGAAGTAAAAGTGGCTTTGCCTGCCCCCAACATGTAAACGTAATTGACAGATGCAGATATACAAGGATTTCAATTACAGGCTTCGCGAGTATATCCTGAAGAAGCACGGTTCGGTAAGCGCATTCTGCCGTTCTTCAGGAATCAAGTATCCTGCGCAGATGACCCCCTACCTCAAGGGGCAGAGCGTTCCTGGGAAAAAAATGCTTGAAAAGCTCGAGAAAGATGGCGCAGATATAGACTGGATTCTGCATGGCAAGAAAAATAACACCGTTTGCGGGCTGGGTACCCGGCTGATGACTTCGGGCTACAAAGTCGAAATGGAGCAGATCATGAGGCGCATGCGCCTGCTCTGTCAGCAGATGGACGATACTCTCGGTACGCCGTTCGAGGCTTACTGTGTGCTTGGCCAGGATCTTGTGCTCGACGAATTTACCACAGCGTTCGAGACCTTCCTGGGTTATGAGAAAGGGGCGCTGAGGGGTGTGTCGTTTTCCGAGATGATTCATCCGGAGGAAAGGCCGCTGGTTGAAGAGGCTTTTATCTCAAGTCGCTCAGGAAGCAGTGCTGCTTCAGATCTTGTGAATCGTTTCTGGATGGCTGATGATCGGTATGTCAGGGTTGAGTGGTGCTTTTACGCCAATAACTTCGGCTATGCGGATGCCAGGGAGTATGTTGTTCTGTTAGGCAAAAAGATTGCGCAGGGTTCAGATTTCTGAAAATCCTTTTTCCGCAGGCGAATATGGATTATTGTGTTCGACAGGGTTGTATTTTTCCCGGCTTTTAGCTAAAATAAAGTAGAATAACATTGAGATTTCTCACGCCCGTGAGAAATAAGTGGATGGTTGGGGAGCTGTCCACTGGAACGCCACCTTATATCACATTATAAGGTGGCGTTCTCCTTTATACCGTTATCAGAGGACTTTGCGTTGTGACCTCTTGTCAGATATACAATAGGGCATCGAGCAGTTCCTTTCTGGAAAATGGCTTGCTCAGTGTCGTATTGGCTCCCATTGCATGGGCTAGTTGCAGGTAATTTTCCGGACTGATTTTTCCTCCTCCAGATATGGCAATGATCTTGATTCTGGGATAACAGGCTTTGATTTCCCTGATTGTTTCAATGCCTTCCTGTTCCGGCATGATGATGTCAGTTATGACAAACATGATATCAGGCTGTTGAGCCAGTACCTGCAGTGCTATCTTGCCGTTTTCGGCACCTGTCACCGAATAACCGTCCTGCCTGAGGATTTCGGTTATGAATTTCCGTACTGCATCATCGTCATCTATGACAAGGATTTTCATATGTTTGGGGGGTTATGGTTCAAGAATCTGCTGTATTTCCTGGACTAGTATAGCGAAACTTACGGGTTTTCTCAGAATTCTTGCAATTTCCTTGTAGTCGAGGCTTTGTACGAGCGCTTCATCGTTTCCATGTCCCGTGATCAGAACCACTGGCAGGGACGGGTTGAACTGGTGGAGCTGTGTTGCAAGCGTGATCCCGGTCATTTCAGGCATGGTCAGATCGGTAATGACCAGATCTATCGGTTTGCTGCCCTGCCTGACAATCTCGAGGGCTTCTTTGGGAGACGTGGTTGCATATACGGTAAAGCCCTTGTTCTCAAGCATGGTTTTCATCATTTTTACCGTTGCCTCTTCATCATCTACAAATATGAGTGAGGCATGCATCGTGGTTGTTCCGGGCTGAAGAGCCTGTGGAGTTTCCTCATGTACCTCCCCGACACTTATCGGCAGGTAGACGGTAAAGACCGAGCCTTTGCCCGGCTTGCTTGCCACTGAAATAACCCCGCCATGCTGCTTGATGATCCCATGCACAACCGAGAGCCCCAGGCCTGTCCCCTTGTTGACCGGCTTTGTAGAGAAAAACGGTTCGAAGATCCTCTCCAACGTTTCCTTGTTCATCCCCATGCCTGTGTCATGCACCTCGAGGATCGCGTAGGGTCGTGCTTCAAGATCCGGATGCTTTTCGCGCAATGACTTCGATGGCTCTTCTTCCCGCAAATACAGTTGCAGTGTTCCGCTGTTTGCGCCCATCGCCTGGTAAGCATTTGTACAGAGGTTGACGATAACCTGGTGGATTTGCGATGCATCGGCATCGATGTTCCGCGTCTTCCTGTCGATAGCTGTTTTAATCGAAATGGTTGCGGGGATAGAAGGTCGAAGCAGTTTGAGGACTTCGTCGATGATGGTGGCTGGATTGATCGATGTGTGCTTCGATTCCTCGATCCTGCTGAACGTCATGATCTGTCCGATCAGGTGTTTTGCCCTCACGGAAGCGGTACTGATTTCCCGGACATACTCCAGAAGGCCTGTTTCAGGTTCGAGCAGCTGTTCGAGGAGTTCCGCATAACCGAGGATAGGAGTGAGGATATTGTTGAAATCGTGGGCTATGCCTCCCGCCAAGGTACCGATGGTTTCAAGTCGCTGGGCCTGCCGTAGCTGGGATTCGAGTTCATTCTTCTCCTTCTCTGTCTGTACCCGGTCGGTAATGTCGAGAAGAATGCCGTCCGAACCGGCGTAGTCTCCTGTTGCATCGATGATGGGGGAACGACGATCTTCTATCCACTTGCAGGAGCCGTTTCTGGAAAAGATGCGGTAGGTCAGTACTGTCGGTAAGAGGTTGCTTTCCATGGCCTGACATGCTCTCTGGTACTCTTTGCGGTCATCTATGTGGATGATTGACGCCCAGTCCTCAGGCATACCGGTAATCTCTTCAGGTGCATACCCTGTTGCTTCTTCGGCTTGAGAGGAAAGGATGAAGCGAAAACGCTGGAAAGAGTCTGTCGAGTAGACGGTGCCGGGGATGTTATCCAGCAGATTCTGGTAATTCTGTATAATCCGCATTTTCAGTTCGCTTTCCCGCCTGGCGGCTTCGATCTCCTTGTGCTTGGTGAGATCAAAGACTACCCCCCTGAATCCAATCACGTTCTTTCCTGAGAGGATTGCTGAAGCGTACACTGTGGCTGGAAAGGTATCTCCGGATTTCGTCAGGGCAGTAATCTCCCTGGATTCAAGAGAACTGCCTTTGAGCAGGCGCTGGTGCATTTCCCTCAACTGTGGCCTGGATTCAGGCACGCAAAGGTCGAACATGCTCAGGCCTGCCGTCATTTCACTCCCTGAATAGCCATAAAGCGTGTAGCTGGTCTTATTGGCATAGGTAACAATGTTGTCGGTCGAGCATTCGAAAACAGGCTGGGGCATGAGTTCAGTCAGGTCTCTGAACCGTTTTTCGCTTTCCCGGAGCGCCTGCTCGGCTTTCAGACGCTGCGTGACATCTCTGCTGATGCCGAACAGTACGGGCTGCTTGTTCCAGATGCCCCTGGTGATTTTCGTCTCCACCGGAACCAGTTTGCCGCTCTTGGTCTGAAGGGGAACCATGCAGAGATCTCCGGTTCCCTCGAGCATTGCAGTGATGTTCTGGTGCGCTGTAGCATGCTGATTTTCCGGATGGAAATCGAGCACATGGTGGCCCGTGATTTCATCATAGCTCATTTCCAGGGCTTCGGATGTCGCCCGGTTGCTATGGATGACATTGCCATCGCTGTTCACGATAAAGAGGTAGTCGTCAATCGTGTTGAAAAGAGTCTCGAGGTTGTTCTTGGTTTCGGTGATCTCCTCCTCATGAGTGGCTTGGAGCAGTGCTGCACCGATGTGCGAGGCAATGGTTTCCAGCGCCTTTTTCGATGCAGCCGGAAAATGCTCTATGGTGTGCGAAGCAATGTTCATGCAGGCAATTGCCCTGCCCTTGTTCAGCACGGGAATGACGCCGATCGCCTTGAGGGCTTCATCCCTGGCCTGTTCGTTCTTGTGGGTTATCGACGCCTGGAACTGACCGTAGATAGGTTTTCCTTCCAGGACTAATTGTTGCTGGCGGCTGCCGGCAGGATACGAACAGGTGGCATCGAGAAAACGTTCGCTCAGCCCTTTGTGGACAGTCAGTTGCAGGGAGTGGTCTTTGGGGTCGACCATGTAGATTCCCCCGCAGTCCATGCCGGAAATGTCGAGCGCAGTGTCGAGGCAGCGGTTGAGCGTTTCCTGCAGCGATTGCGATGCACTGAGCTGCAGAGCGAGGTTGAGTTCCGTTTCCAGGAGTTTTTCGGCTTTCTGACGCGCCAGGGCGTTGGAGATGATGCCCCCGATAAGCTTGAGTAGCCCGATTGTATCCGGATCCCACTCCATATACTCCTTGACGGCATCGAGACCGATAAATCCGAAAGCCTTGCTTTCGGCCATCAGAGGAATCATCAATACCGATTTGATATCCTGGGCTTCGAGAATTTCGCGTTCAGCCGATGCTTCTTCAGGCAATGTCGAGACATCCCTGCAGTAGACAACCTCGCGGTCTTCGATTTTTTCCACCCACCAGGAAAAAACGCTGGTTGGCAGCTCCTGCAGATTCTCGATCTCTGGGTTGACACCTTCAGCACACCACTCATGGGTGTTGTTCATCTTGCTGTTGTTGTCGAAGAACTGGAAGATATAACACCTGTCGGCGTGGACATGTTGTGCCACGATACCGAGTATGTCGTCGATGACCGGGTTGATCTCTTCAAGGGCCAGGTTGATCAGGCGATTGGAAATAGTGGCAATGAGGTGTTCGAATTCAATGCGCTTGTGCAGGATGGAGTCCGACTTCTTTTTCTGGCTTATGTCCAGGTGCGATCCAACCATTCTTTTTGGATGGCCCTTGTCATCCCGTTCAGTGATCTTGCCCTTGTCGAGCATCCATATCCAGCTGCCGTCACGGTGGCGCATCCGGAGTTCGCATTCGTAATGGTCCGTCTTGCCGTCACTATGTTCCTGGATAAGCACCATTGCCTTCTGCAGGTCGTCAGGGTGGCAGTGCTGTTGCCAGGTATCCAGTGTGGTGGGCATGAGCTCTTCGAGCGTGTAGCCGATCAGCCGGGCCCACTGTTCGTTCATTGCCACCTCTCCGGTTTCCATATTCCAGTCCCAGTAACCTGCCCCGGTGCTATCAATCACCATATCGAGGCGCAATGCATTTTCCCGAAGTATCGCGTTTTCCGCCCGGAGTGTGTCGAGTTCCTGGTTTGCTGCTGCGAGTTCGGTGTTGTTGCCTGGCTCCGTTCGGCTGGTCTGTTCGTCGGGTGTCTGGTTGGAGGATGGCATGTGATAATCCAGGTTATTCGTCAGCAGGTGTAGTGGTTTTCAGTTGCCGCATTGGGGGTGGAGTGTCTTTTTCTTTTTTCAGTTACAGTTAATATAAAAGTTATAGAGGGATTATTGTTTCCCCAAATTGTGCTTCTGGCCGATCAGTTCGGTTTTCCTTGCCCTTTTTTATTACATTAGGCAATAATTTTCCAGAAGACTGTCTACAGGTTCCAGAAATGCCTACAGGTATGAAATCACAAGCTATCCGCACCACGTTCCTTGAATTTTTCGAGGCCAAAGAACATAAAATTGTCCGTTCTGCGCCGGTTATACCAGCCGAAGATCCAACCCTGCTGTTTACGAATGCAGGCATGAACCAGTTCAAGGACGTGTTCCTCGACAAAGGTTCACGACCCTATAGCAGGGCGGTCGATACGCAGAAATGTATCAGGGCGTCGGGCAAGCATAACGACCTGGAGGATGTCGGTCGTGACACGTACCACCACACCTTTTTCGAAATGCTCGGCAACTGGTCGTTCGGAGACTATTACAAGAAAGAGGCTATTTCCTGGGCATGGGAGCTTATGACCGACGTGTGGAAGCTGCCCAGGGAGCGACTCTACGCTACCGTGTATCATGACGACGAGGAGAGCCTGCAGATCTGGAAAGAGGCTACAGACATCCCGCACGACCATATCATGAAGTTCGGTGACAAGGACAATTTCTGGGAAATGGGAGAAACCGGTCCCTGCGGCCCATGTTCGGAAATCCATATCGACCTCACTCCCGACATGAGCGGAGCATCCCTCGTCAATGCCGGTGACCACAGGGTCATCGAACTGTGGAACCTCGTCTTCATCCAGTACGACCGCCAGCTCGACGGATCGCTGCAGCCGCTCCCTAAAAAACATGTCGATACCGGTATGGGATTCGAGCGCATTACCGCAGTACTCCAGGGGAAGAACTCCAACTACGATACCGATATTTTCAAGCCCCTCTTCGACGCTATCACTGAAATGACCGGAATCAGCTACCGGGCCTCCCTCGATGGAGAGCACGATATCGCCATGCGCGTTATTGCCGACCATGCCCGCACACTTGCATTCGCAATTGCCGACGGTGCCATGCCAGGTAACGAGGGGAGGGGATATGTCCTTCGCAGGATCCTTCGCAGAGCCCTGCGGTACGCACGCAAGCTCGACTGCCGCAAGCCGATGCTCTATAAGCTGATAGGTGTTATCTCGGAAACCATGGGCGACGTTTTCCCCGAGCTTCGCAAGCAGTGCGGGACCGTGCAGAAAATCGTCCGTTCCGAAGAGGAAAGCTTCCTTGCTACCCTCGACAGAGGCATGGAAATTTATGGAGATATCATGGCAGCCATGAAAACCGCCGGCACGACGGTCATGAGTGGAGAAGACACGTTCAGGCTGTACGATACCTATGGTTTTCCTGTCGACCTCACCCGCCTCATGGCCGAAGAAGAAGGCTGCACGATCGACGAAGCTGGTTTCGATGCCTGCATGCAGGAGCAGAAATCACGTGCCCGTGAAGACCGAAGGCAGAAACACCAGGTCACTGAAGCCGAGGTTGCCTGGCACTGGTTTGAAGAAGGTGCTTCACACTCACGCTTCTGCGGTTACGACCAGCTCGAGGCCGATGCCCGCATTCTCGCCTTCAGACCAGCCGCAGAGGAACTGTTACTGATCCTCGATACTACACCGTTCTATGCAGAGAGCGGTGGCCAGGTTGGGGATCAGGGTGTTATTGAAAACGGGGAGTACCGTTTCCATGTTACCGATACCCGCAAAGACGGCGACATGATCATACATATTGTCGACAGCATCGTCAACCCTACCGACAATACCTGCATAGATCCGGCCGATATCGCATCCGGTTTCAGTCAGCAGGTCCATGCTTCTGTCGACCGTGAGCGTCGTTTCGATACCGAGCGTAACCACACGGCAACCCACCTCCTCCACGCAGCATTGAGGAAGGTGCTTGGTGAACATGTGCAACAGAAAGGATCGATGGTGACCCCCGAACGACTCAGGTTCGACTTCAGTCATTTCGAGAAGGTGTCGGAAAAGGAACTTGCCGAGGTCGAGGCTATGGTGAACCGGGAGATCCGTGAAGCCCATAATCTCGAGAAAAAAGCGGATATTCCGTTCGAAGAAGCAGTCGATATGGGAGCTCTGGCCTTTTTCGGCGACAAGTACGCCGACCGCGTCAGGGTTGTTGAAGTTCCGGGCATTTCCATCGAGCTTTGTGGCGGTACTCATGTCGATAACATCGGCCGCATAGGCCTGTTCAAGATAACCGGGGAATCCTCCGTGGCCTCAGGCATACGGAGAATCGAAGCAATGACCGGCAAGGCAGCCGAAGAACTGCTCTGGAACGAGTTCCAGGAGTTGCAGCAGGTCCGCCAGTTGCTCAAGGCAAGATCGGATGAAGGTGTTGCAGTCAAAGTCCAGGAACTGCTGGAGGAGAAAAAATCCCTCGCAAAAGAAATGCAGGACATGCAGCTCTCCGTTCTGCTGCAGCAGGCACTGCAGCAGCTCGAAACAGCCGAAGAGATCAATGGATGCAAGGTGCTGGCCATGACCTTCAGCGATATCGATGCAGGTGAGCTCAGGAACCTGGGACAGTATATCCAGGACCGTATGGATGACGGGGTAGCCCTCTTAGCCTCATCAGCAGGTGGCAAGGTCGCCCTGGTTTCATGTGTGGGACAGAAAGCCCTGGCTACCCGTTCACTCAATGCCGGTGCGCTCGTCAAAAGTGCTGCCCGGGCAGTACAGGGCGGCGGGGGTGGCAAGCCAGCCTTTGCCACCGCCGGAGGCAAAAACCCCGAGGGCATCCCCCAGGCCCTGGACATCTTCCGCGAAGAAGTCACAGCCGCGATTGCAGGGTAAGATGTGACGCGTAACGTGTGATGAGTATATGTAAGACCGGTTCGCCAGGGTTTACCTGTCACATGTCACTCGTTACGCGTCACTCTTGTGTAAAATATCTCCTTCCCCTTTTTCCCTGACCGCTGGATTGCTACCTTGCAGTGAGAGACTGTTCTTTCTCATTATCATCATATCATCCCTAAAGAAAACGCAATCATGAACAAGCATGTTGATGTTCTGGTCATCGGCGGCAGCGCGGCAGGTATTGTTGCAGCCACAACCGGAAAAGCATTTTATCCCGACAAAGATTTCCTCATCATCCGCAAGGAGAAAGAGGCGGTTGTCCCCTGCGGTATCCCTTATATTTTTGGTACGCTCGAGGGGGTTGAGCAGAATATCGTACCGGTCGGGCACATAGAGCATGCAGGTGTTGAGCTGATGATCGACGAAGTTACCTCCATCGACAGGGCCGCCAAACAGGTCACGACGGCCGGTGGAGAACAGGTTTCCTACCAGAAGCTTGTCATAGCTACAGGCTCGCTTCCCAAGGTACCGGGCTGGCTCAAGGGGACCGACCTCGATAACGTGTTCACCATCCCGAAAAACAAGGAGTATCTTGCAGGGCTTCGCGACAAACTCCAGACACTGAAGAACGTCGTGATTATCGGTGGAGGCTTTATTGGGGTCGAAATGGCCGACGAACTGGCAAAGAACGGCTGTAAGGTGACCATCGTCGAAGTACTGCCGCACCTGTTGCAGGCAGCTTTCGACCAGGAACTATCACTACGGGCCGAGGAGATCCTGGCCAAAGCAGGAATAAGCCTCAGGCTTGGTGAAAAGGTCAGTGCACTCGAAGGTGAGGGCGCTGTGTCAGAAGTGCGGCTTGAGTCCGGCGAACGGTTGAAAGCCGATATCGTCATTCTTGCAACCGGTTACGCACCGAATATAGAGCTTGCACAGGCTGCAGGCATCAAGCTCAACGAGCTGGGCGCGATACGTGTTGATGAATACATGCGTACCGAAGACTGTAACGTGTTCGCGGTAGGGGACTGCGCCGAAAAGTTCACCTTCTTTACCAGGATTGTCAAGGGGCTTATGCTTGCCTCCACGGCCTGTTCTGAAGCAAGGATCGCAGGCATGAATCTCTACAAGCTCTCGCGCCTGAGAACCTTCGGTGGCACCATGTCGATTTTCTCGACAGCAATCGGCGGTACCACCTTTGCAGCAGCTGGGGTAACCGAGAATATCGCGGTAGATCGTGGTTTCGATATCGTGACAGCCTCCTTCGAGGGGATAGACAAGCATCCGGGGACCCTTCCGGGAACAAGCAAGCAGTTCGTCAAGCTCATCGTCAACTGTGAATCAGGCCTGCTGCTTGGTGGATCGGTCATTGGTGGCGCAAGTGCCGGCGAGCTAGTCAACGTGATCGGGGTGATCATCGAAAACAAGATGACCATTCACGAAGTCCTCACCATGCAGGTTGGTACTCATCCGCTGCTGACAGGCCCCCCGACCGGCTACCCGCTCCTCAAAGCCGCTGAAGCCGCCGCAAAGAAGCTGAGGCATTGATCGTCACTTCTTCAACGCGTCGCGGTCGCGGAAGCCCATCAGGTAGAGGATCGCATCGAGCCCGAGTGTGGAAATCGCCTGCCTGGCGGTTTTCCGCACCAGGGGTTTGGCACGGAACGCAATGCCGAGGCCCGCTTTGGCGAGCATCGGCAGGTCGTTGGCCCCATCGCCAACGGCAATCGTCTGCTCCAGGCTGATCTGTTCTGCACGAGCCATCTCTTCCAGGAGTTCCGCCTTACGCCGGCCGTTGACAATCCTTCCCAGTACCTTGCCTGTCAGCCTGCCATCTCTGATTTCCAGCTCGTTGGCATGGACATAATCAATCTTCAGTTTCTCCTGCAGGTAACGTCCGAAATAGGTGAAGCCGCCTGAAATGATAGCGGTCTTGAACCCGAGGTTGTGCAGCGTATGGAACAACGTTTCAGCTCCCTCGGTCAGCACGAGGCGCCGGGCGACCTTTTCCAGCACCGATTCCTCGAGCCCCTCCAGAGTCGATACCCTCTGTTGCAGGCTCTCGTCAAAATCGATCTCGCCTCGCATCGCCTGTTCGGTAATGGCCTTGACCCGGTCGCCTGCTCCCGCCTCCATGGCCAGTTCATCGATCACTTCCGATGTAATGAGGGTCGAATCCATATCGAACACGATAAGTCTGCGGTTGCGCCGGTAGATCGTGTCTTCCTGGAATGCGATATCCACGCCCAGGTCGCTGGTGATCACGAGCAGCTTTTCACGGAAACTGCTTTCATCCAGCAGCGTGCCGCGAACCGAAAACTCGATACATGCCTTGGTATGCTGTTTTTTGTCATGTTCCAGGGGAATACGTCCCGAAAGGCGGTTGATCGTGTCGATAGTGAGCTTTTCCTCGGTGATAGCCGTCGACACCCGCATAATCTGTTCGGCATCGATCTCCCTTGCCAGGAGCGAGACCAGGTAACGGGGTTTGCCTTGTTCGTCCACCCATGAGGAGTACTCTCCATCGCTCACCGGGGTAAAGGTGATCTGCAGCTCCAGCTTGTGGGCAGCGAACAGCAGGTCTTTGAGTACCGGGGACGACGAGTGTTCGCAAGGGACCTCTATCAGGATTCCCAGCGAGAGGTGGTTATGGATCACCTCCTGGCCGATATCGAGGATATTTACCTCATAGCGGGCAAGAAGCGACGATATAGCGCAGGTCAGGCCCTGTTTGTCAGGGCCTGAGATATTGATAAGCAGGATTTCACGCATTGCTTATTCCCATTCGATGGTTGCTGGTGGTTTGGAGGAGATGTCGTAGGCTACACGGTTGATGCCACGGACCTCGTTGATGATCCTGTTCGAGACTGTCGAGAGGAACTCGTGTGGAAGGTGTGCCCAGTCAGCAGTCATGCCGTCGGACGATTCCACAGCGCGCAGGGCAAGCACGTTTTCGTAGGTCCTCTTGTCGCCCATCACGCCAACCGACTGTACCGGGAGCAGGACCGAGAATGCCTGCCACACCTGCTGGTACAGGCCGGTTTTCTTCAGCTCTTCGATGAAAATCTCATCTGCGTTGCGGAGAATATCGAGCCTCTCCCTTGTCAGTGAGCCGAGAACCCTAACCGCAAGGCCAGGACCCGGGAACGGGTGGCGCATCAGGATCTCCTCCGGAATGCCGAGCTCGCGGCCAACTGCGCGAACTTCATCCTTGAAGAGCTCACGCAGCGGCTCGATCAGCTTCAGCTTCATCCGCTTTGGCAGGCCGCCTACGTTATGGTGCGACTTGATCGTCTCTGATGGACCCTTGACGCTCACGCTTTCAATCACGTCCGGGTAGAGTGTACCTTGCACCAGGAATTTCTCCTCGTGGATCTGTTCCTCGAACACGTGGATAAAGGTCCGGCCGATAATCTTGCGTTTCTTTTCCGGTGAAGCGACGCTTTTCAGGCGCTTGAGGAAAATATCCTCGGCATCGACCAGCGTGATGCGCAGGCCGAGGGGCTTGAGGAACTCCATCACTTTTTTGCCCTCGTCCTTGCGAAGTAGCCCGTTGTCGACAAACACGCAGTGGAGCCTCTCGCCAATCGCCTTGCTGACCAGTACAGCAGCAACCGTTGAATCGACGCCGCCGCTGATACCGCAGATAACCGTTCCTTCTCCGGCTGCCTCGCGGATCTCTTCAATCTGGTGCTCGATAAAGCTTTTTGGTGACCAGTCCGGCGTAAGGCCCGCAATGTCGATCAGGAAGTTTTGCAGAAGCTGCTTGCCGTAAAGCGAGTGCTGTACTTCCGGGTGGAACTGCAGGCCGTAGACCTTGAGCGCCGCCTTGCTTCCGCTCGCCTCGATGGCGCACATTTCAGAGTTACTGCTGCTTGCTGTCACCCTGAACCCTTCAGGCATGTCAACTACCTTGTCGCCATGGCTCATCCAGACATCAGAATCGGGGACATCCTTGAAGAGCATGCTTGCTGCTGCGCCGTCATGACGGTTGACAAGAATCTTTGCCCTGCCGAATTCCTGCTTGGGGGAGACGTCTACCCGGCCACCGAAATGAGTTGCAATCACCTGCAGCCCGTAGCAGATGCCGAGCATCGGCACACCAAGTGTGAAGATGGCCTCGTCTGGATGGAGTGACCCTTCACCGTAAACGCTGTTGGGGCCACCCGAGAGGATGATAGCTCCCGGATTGTGTTCCCTGATCTTTTCGGCTGGAGTGTTATAGGGGACGATTTCAGAATAAATCCCGATCTCCCTGATACGCCGTGCAATCAGCTGCGTGTACTGGGACCCGAAATCGAGGACTATGACGGAATGCATAACAATAGTGATTAGGTGGTGAAAAACTAGTAGTCTTCAAGCATGGCCTGGTACTTGCGGAACCCTTTCGGAGTGAAGTATTCAATGTAGACATCGTCGCTGTAGATCTCTGCAGGGCGGTTGGTCCTACGTGAAACAGGTATGGCGATCACATTGTCAGGTATGCGGAAATAACGGTTTTCCAAGCCAACTTGAGGATCTGCATAGCATTTCTTCATGAAGATACCCCATATCGGCAATGCCGCACGTGCACCCTGCCCGTACTCCATAGAGGTGAACGCGATGCGTTCATCGTCGAATCCGACCCAGACAGCAGCAGTCACCTGCGGGGTAAACCCCACGAACCAGGCATCCTTGTAGTTCTGAGAGGTCCCTGTTTTACCGCCAGCTTCCATTTTCAGGCCGTAGCCGTAGGGGATTCTCCTGCCGGTACCTCTCCGGATAACATCCTGCAGCATGGTTACCATAACGTAGTTTGTCGCAGGATCAAGCGAGCTGCGGGATTCCGGTTTGTGTTCCTCAACGATATGTCCGAACCTGTTCTTCACATGCGTGATGGCGCTCGGAGCAACCCAGGTGCCGTTGTTGGCAAAGGTTCCGAAAGCCGAAGCAAGTTCCAGTGGCGTGACTTCCGAAGTGCCGAGCGCAATCGACAGGTTCGGTTGCAACTGGGAGCTGATGCCCATCTTCTTTGCGTACCTGACGACTTCAGATGGGCTCATGAACTCATGCATCAGGCGGACCGTCACCTGGTTGAGCGAACGCGTCAGGGCGTCGCGCAGGCTGGTCAGGCCTCCCGATTTATCATCAGAGTTCTGCGGACTCCAGACATCATCCCCGCTTCTCAGCACCAGGGGCTGATCGAGAATCTGGTAGTTGGCCGGAATCCCCCGGTCGATAGCGGCGGTATAGACAAACGGCTTGAATGTCGAGCCCGGTTGCCGCCTGGCCTGCCATACATGGTCGAATTGGTACTGGTACTCACCCTGGTCCAGGTCGGTACCGCCAACCCATGCAAGAATGCCTCCGCTTTCAGGTTCGATAGCCACGAATGCCGCCTGCACGCGTGTTTTTTCATGCAAATAGCCATCAAGCCATTTTCGGTCGTTTTTCAGCTCCCTGAGCGCTGCCGCAGCACTTTTTCCTTTGTGACGAAGTTCGGCGTAGCGGGCCGATTCACGGATGAACTGGTCCTTGAGGTCTTCAGGCCACACCCATGCGCGGTCGAACTGCCGCTGTACCCAGTCGACATGTTCTTTTACCGCCTCTTCGGCATAGCGCTGCATCTTGCTGTCGAGCGTGGTATGGATTTTGAGACCGTCGCGGTAGAGGTTCAGGTCGTGCTCCCTGGAGAGGGGTTTCATGGTCTGGCGGATATACTCGGTGAAATAGGGGGCCTTACCATGGTTCGTGATCGGTGTATAGTCCAGCACCAGCTCTTCCTGCCTGGCACTCTCCGCCTCCTCATCCGAAATGAATCCGGCCTTGACCATCAATGAGAGGATCAGATCCCTCCTGCTGATGGAATTGTCAGGATTCCGTGACGGGTCGTATGCCCTTGGATTCTTAAGGATGCCAACCAGGAGTGCACTCTCGCCAAGGGTGAGCTCCTTTGCTGGTTTGTTGAAATAGGTCCAGGCAGCAGCCTCGATGCCGTAAGCGCCGGAATTGAAATAGACCGTGTTAAGATAGAGCGAGAGGATTTCCTGCTTGGTATAGGTCCGCTCGATCTCTATGGCGGTAAACAGTTCCTTTATTTTCCTCGTCACCGTCCTCTCCTGCGTCAGGAAGAGGTTCTTGGCCAGCTGCTGGGTAATGGTGCTCGCCCCGTGCCAGCGTTCCCTGCCTCGGACAAGATTTCCGCCCATCGCTACCATAAAACGTCGCACATCGAACCCCCAATGGTCGTAAAACGCCAGGTCCTCGGTTGCAATCAGCGCAAGGGGAACGTACTTCGACACATCGTCAAGCTGGACGTAGGTCCTGTTTTTCAGGAAGTATTTATGCAGGAGCTCCCCGTCGCGAGAGTAGACCAGTGAAGCAAGCTCCGGGTCGGGGTTTTGAAGCTCGTCAATCCCCGGCAGTGAACGGGCCAGGCTGAAGATAGCAGCTGCAGCAACGATAAACACACCGGCAGCCACTATAATGAGCAGGCGGCCGAGAACGTTGGATTGCCTGCGTTTTTTCGGGTTTGGCCTCTTCTGCCTGACAGGCTTTTTCCCAGTATTCTTTTTTGTCTTGCTTGTCTTTTTCGTAGCCACGCTACCTCATCGTTTTCAGATCACAGCCTGCTCAGGAGAGCTGTATCACATCGTTTTCTATATCGGAATGCTGTGGGTTTTTATGAAATTGTTCCCCAAATTCAAAATGTTTTTTCAGCTGCAGGGCAAACTCTCCGGTTTCCTCCAGCATCGGAAGGTGTCCCAGGTGCATGAACTGTACAAGCCTCGAGGGAGATGACGACTGCTGTTTGCGAACCTTGTACAGGGTTACCGTCCCCTCCGGGGGAATCGTGTGATCCTCCATCCCGACACAGCACATCACTGGTGCCGGTATTGCCAGGACATGTTGCGTGTAGGTTCTCAGGGCATCACGGTCGATGGAGAACTTTCCTACCGCAACTGTCGCATCTTTGTCGGACGTCGTGAAATCCTCGACAATGATATCGCTGTACTTTTTGCCAATGTCCTTCGTTGCTGCCCGCTTGATGAACAGGGTTTTCAGCGGGTCAGCCTGGAACAGGTGGCGCATGTTCATCGAGACATCTATAAGGCCGCCCAGCATAAAGAGACCGAATCCCACAAAAGGGGTCTCTTCGAAGATCCCACAGGCAACGATACTGGCTGAACGCAGCACGTCGGCATGGCGCAGTGCGATCTCGGTCGCTACCATGCCTCCCATCGAATGCCCTACGATATGCAGTCCCGGACCCTTGTCGAGGCCGAGGTGGCAGACCAGGTCGGAAGCCTCCCTGGCAAACCCCGCTATGGTGAATGAGGGTTTATGGTTCACCTCGATTTCCGTTTTCCCCGTTCCGCTCTGGTCGTAGGTGATGCAGCGGTACTCCCTCGAAAGGATATCCACCACCGGCTGCCAGTAACGTGAAGAGATTGCCCAGCCATTGACGAACAGCACAGCAGGTTTCTCTTTCATGGCCGGATTCAGTTCGGCTGTATCGGTATAGAAAAGGTTGCTGCGTTCGTTCGGAAAATAACTCATCTCGAAGAGGGGGTTATGCATTGAAAAACAGTCACGTAAGATAATATATCAAAAAGTGACCGGTAACGCCTCACTGTTTCCCCTGCAGCCGGTGGAGGTACAGCTCCACCATGTCCGCTGTCCGTCTCGATCCTGTGGTGACTCCCGGGAGCGACTGGCCAGGGAATACCGAGTCTCCCGAGAGGAAGAGATTAGCGAGTTTCGTGCGTGGTCCCCGTGCACCCCAGAGGCCAGTCTGCGGTGTGCCACCAACAAATCCCTCCTTTCTTCCCGTCCATCTCTCCCAGCTGACTGGAGTTGCATCATGTTCAGCCACGATATGGTTTCCGATACCCGGTATCGCATGTTCCAGCAGTGAGAGGATATCTTCGCGGTACCCTTTCCTGAGTGCATCGTAAGCATCTCGGCCCTGCTTCATCGCCTGCCACCAGTGTCCGGGCCTCGTATGGGTCGAAACGGTCATCGCCCGTCTTCCTTCAGGAGCCCTGAGCGAGTCATCAGAAGGCGAGATCGATGCAAAGATACTGCTACACTCTCCCAGGGTGCCGGCAGGCCTCACCAGCTGGAGATGGCAACCACTCTTTTCGCAAACCCTTTCCTCCAGGCCAAGATACAGCATGAACGCACTCCATCCGCTCTTGTTACTTTTCCGGCCGGACGTCGCCTCCGGGCAGATAGCTGCAAGAGAAGCGGGTGTCAGGTTACAGATAAACGCATCCGCCTCGAACCTTTCACCGTCAGCCGTTGTCACTGCACGGGCCTTCCCTTTATGGGTCTCGATCGTTACCACCTCCTTGCCATAGAGCACCTGGCCACCGTTTTTTTCTATCGAACCGGCAAGTTCCTTCGCTACAGTGCCGATGCCTCCCGTAATCCGGTGTGTGCCCCGAACAGGAAGGTCGAGCGCAATCGCCCCGAACAGTGCGTTAGCTGCACTGCTGGTCGTTTGCAGTGAGATCAGCAGCTGCGCATCTATAAACCGTACGAATTCGCTGTCGGTATCCAGGTCGTGACGTCCAAGCCATTGCCGTACCGTGTTTCCGGCAAGTTTTCCGAGCAGTGTGAGGGTCGAGACCTTTTTGGGCATCATACCCAAAAGCTTCCCGATATCACCGGCTGTGGCTGGAGGCCAGGCCAGCCCCTTTTTTGCAAGCGCCCAGAGAATTGCGGCAGCTTCCTCCTGTTCGTCCCAGAACGGTGCCGAACCGGGAAAACGGGCCAGGATATCCTCGCGCATGTGGTCCAGCTGCAGAGAGAGCTCGCCGCACTGGTATTCCCATGCAACAGGGCTGGGCATGGTTGGCCAGGTGATACCGAGTTCCCGTCCCAGCCTGTCAAGAGGTCCGTGCCTGTGGAACCCGCATCCTACGGTCGCTCCGGCATCGAAACGAAAGCCGGAACGGGAAAACGTGGAAGCGCATCCTCCCGGGAGGGAGTGGCTTTCAAGGACCGTGATATCGAGTCCTTTCTGTGCAAGCAGGGCCCCGGCACTGAGACCACCGATTCCGGCACCGACAATGACGATGCGACCTTCGTGATATGTATGCTGCAAAAAGAAATGTGGTAGGTGGTGCTGTTATGACACTCAGTCGGCGTAGCGGGATTTGAACCCACGACCCCTTCCACCCCAAGGAAGTGCGCTACCAGGCTGCGCTATACGCCGAGAACTTACGTGGCCCGATACGTGTATCGGGGTCGGTAAGTATACATAAAAATCGGTAAAAAACAAGGAGGAGCTCTTTTCGGACAACAAAAAGGCCCCCTGCTGGTACAGAGGGCCTTTTCAACCAAAAGAAGGAGTCGATCAAGCAAATCAGCTGTCTGGCACATGACAACCTTTTTGTTTAAATTTAATTTAAATAAGTGTCGAGGGAATTCCAAACTTTTTTTGTCCTTTTTTACTAACTTCACCACATGACTACAACTGTTTCACTACTTGGCTGCGGCTGGCTTGGCCTGCCGCTTGGGCGCGAGCTTCTTGAACAGGGCTACCGCGTCAAAGGTTCGGTTACCTCGAATTCTGCATTCCCTGAACTCCAGGAGGCCGGTATAGTACCGTTCCGCATCATGCTCTCGCCCGAACTCGAGGGTGACGATCCCGATATGTTTTTCGATACCGATATCCTGATCCTGAACTTTCCACCCGAACGTCGGCCAGATATCGTCGACTACCACACAGCGCAATTCCGTTCCCTTGTCGCAGCGCTGCAAGGCACACCGGTACGGCACGTCCTGATGGTCAGTTCGACCTCCGTCTATCCTGCCCTGCAGAGGGCGGTGCGAGAAGAGGACGCGCATAACCCTGAAGCCCTCTCTGGGCAGGCGCTCCTCGGCGCCGAAGGTATCCTGAAGGGAGCACAGGGGTTCGATACCACCATACTCCGGTTCTGTGGCCTCATCGGTTATGACCGTCGCCCGGAGCGTTTTCTTATGCGATCGGGCAGTTTCGCTGACGGATCGCAGCCCCTCAACCTCATTCACCGTGACGACTGCATAGGGATCATCTCCGAAGTGCTTCGGCAGGGGGCATGGGGTGAAGTATTCAACGCATGCGCTCCGCTCCATCCGCTCCGGCGTGAGTACTACACCAAAGCGGCAGAGCGATCCGGCCTTCCTTTGCCGCAAGAAACCGGGCAAAACGAGTCCCCCAAACCATTCAAGATTATTGACAGCACCAGGCTTGAGGAAAAGCTGGGCTACCGGTTCACAGTTCCGGACCCGCTTGACCTTCCCCGATAACCATCCAGAAGAGCAGTATGAAGATATATACCAGGACAGGTGACAGCGGGACAACCGGCCTTTTCGGCGGTTCCCGTGTCAACAAGGACGATATACGTGTCGAGTGTTACGGCACGCTCGACGAAACAAATGCCTCGATCGGCCTGCTTCGCGCAAAGCTCCCCCTAGATCATACATGGCAGGAGGGACTGTTTTCCATCCAGACAGAGCTGATGAACAGCATGTCCCACCTTGCAACGCCGCCCGACTCCAGCCGCCCTAACAGGTCACCACTCCCTCTTGGCATGGCTACGTTCTGCGAGGAATGGATAGACCGGCTCGCAGAAAGCTCCGGCCCGGCCGAGCACTTCCTGCTTCCCGGAGGCACGGAGATCTCGGCGCTCTGCCATATAGTCAGGACCCAGGTCCGACGTGGGGAGAGACAGCTTGTGCGGCTGATGCGGGAAGCTGATGTTCCGCCCTCCATCCTGGAATTCATCAATCGCCTCTCTGACCTCTTTTTTGCGCTCTCCAGGGCGGAACTCGCACAGTCAGGAGTACAGGAGGAGCGCTGGCGCTCGTTCATCTACAAGGTCAGAAAGAAAAGCTGACCCATGCCCTCACACGCATTCCTCATAGCTGCACCCTCCAGCGGATCAGGGAAGACCACCGTGACGCTTGCCCTCCTCAGGCTGCTGCGTGACCGGGGCATGGAGGTACAGCCGTTCAAGTGCGGTCCCGATTACCTCGATGCCCGCCTGCACTCCCTGGCCGCCTCCAGCCCCGACAAGGCCCGGCCCGGGATCAACCTCGACACCTTCATGGCTTCCGAAGGTCATGTGCGCGAGCTGTTCCATCGCAAAACAAAAGGATGTGATGCTGCTGTTATCGAAGGAGTGATGGGCCTTTTCGACGGTGCCCATAAAAGCGAGGGCAGCAGCGCAGCCATAGCCAGGCTGCTGGAAGTCCCGGTCGTACTGGTCGTCGATGCAAAGGGCACCGCATACTCGGCAGCACCGTTACTCCACGGGTTCCGGACTTTCGATCCGCAACTGCAGGTTCGGGGGGTCATCTTCAACCGGGTCAATACCGCTTCGCATTACGATTTCCTTTGCGATGCAGCACGAGATGCCGGCGTGGAGCCACTTGGCTATGTCCCCCGTAACGAGGCAATGCTGCTTTCCGAACGCTATCTCGGGCTCGATACCTCGCAGGACTCCGGTCAGGAAGAGGCAGTGAAGGCTATGGCGGCGCATATCGCAGCAACGGTCGATATCGAGCGCCTTCTCGAGATTGCCCAGGTGGAGCTTCCCGCTCCCGCTCCCGGGCAGCCGCAACCCTCATCCTCCCGCCGAAAGGTGATTGCCGTAGCTCGCGACGAAGCTTTCAGTTTTCTGTACGAAGAGAACCTCGACGCACTTCGCCAATGCGGCGAGATTCGTTTTTTCAGTCCCCTTGCCGATCGGGAACTTCCCGATGCAGACATGCTCTACCTGGCAGGCGGGTACCCCGAACTCCATGCTGCCGAACTCAGTAGCAACACCGCAATGCTCGAGGCTGTCGCAGCCTTCAGCAGGAAGGGAGGGGTGGTCTACGCCGAATGCGGAGGTATGATGTACCTCGGCGCAGCCATGCTCTCCCGCGATGGAAAGCGGTTCCCGATGTGCGGCGTGCTGGACCTCGACACCTCGATAGCCGAGCCACGCCTGCATCTCGGCTACAGGAAAGTCCGGATGCACAAGCCGGCTTTTCCGCGTGAGCTCAGGGGGCACGAGTTTCATTATTCATGCATTACCCGACAAGGCAACATCGAAAACGTTGCCACGGTCACCACCGCCCGTGATAAACAGGTCACTACGGCCATCTTCAGATGGAAGCATGTGTTCGCCTCATATATTCACCTCTACTGGGGTGAGCATAGGGAGTTTCCGCAGTTCCTCCTCGAGGAGGCAGGTGTCGATGCGTAACGCAGGGGGGAGACCCGATTCCAGATCCTTTATCATCACCGGAGGGCCAGGAAGCGGCAAGAGTACACTTCTTGAAGAACTCGGAAGATTGGGGGCCAGGTGTTACCGGGAAGTATCGAGGGAGATCATTCGGCATCAGCACAGTACAGGCGGCAGCGCCCTGCCTTGGGATGACACCCAAGCTTTTGCCACACTTGCTCTCGATGCCATGCAGCGCCAGTACCAGGGAGGCCGGCAGAAAGGTGGCATCCTCTTTTTCGATCGCGGCATCCCCGACATCATCGCCTACCTGCGCCACAGCGGGTGTCCAGTCCCAGCATCATGTCACCAGCTTCTCGAGAGTTGCAGGTATGAAAAGGATGTACTTATCCTCCCACCCTGGCCCGGTATTTTCGTACAGGACAGCGAGCGCCCGCAAAGTTACCGGACAGCAGTCGAACTCTACCACATCCTTCGCGACACCTACAGCTCTCTTGGGTTCCGACTGCACGAACTACCCCGGGCAACTCCCGCCGTTCGGGCTGCCATGGTGCTCGCCATTACAGGATCCACTCGAGGTCATGTCCTGCAGCTGCAGCCTCACGGGCAAACCGCATGAGCTCCTGCATGAACCGTCTCACCTCATCGCTCGACACCAGCCGCCAGTAAGCAACCGCTACAGGCTCCTCATGCCAGCCAAGCATCACCTTCGATATGGAGCCTGGCTCAATCTCTTCCATGCATTTCTGCAGGATTTCCTCCATCTTAGGCAGCAGAGCCGCCGGCAGGAACGCTTCGTCCCAGCTGTCGAGGCCATGGCCGCTTTCAGAGATGAAGGGCAGCTGGTTGAGCGCTTCCACTATCCCGTAATGAAACAGCGCCGTATGGTTATGCGCAGACAATTCAAGCCTGTGATACACTTTGTACTCAGTATCCGACAGCCGGACCTCGTTGATTTCCCCCGAACGCCAGATCGCCAGTTCCCGATGCTCTGCTTTCGCATCGTCAAGAATGATATGCTGAATCTCCATACCCTAAGATAAAAAAAGAGGGACGTTGTTCCGTACCCCCAGTTGCTCATCTCCTGAAACCTTTACTACGCCGGAGCCGTTCTCCATAAGGAGTGAAATTGGTTTTGACAGGTGATCTTCATATTATTACTACAGCGGAGCGTTAATGTCAGAGTTACGGTAAGATCCCTTTTTATATAACGTTTTATACATATACCAGCATGGAAGGAAATTTTTCGAACAGAGTGCAGGATGTCATCCGCCACAGCCGAGAGGAAGCGGTTCGGCTTGGTCATGACTATATAGGTACCGAGCATTTTCTCCTTGGGCTCATCAAGGAGGGTGAAGGGATCGCCGCAAGGATTCTCAGGAACCTCAACGTCGACCTCTACCAGCTGAAACAGAAAATAGAGGAAAGTACGCAACAGAAAGTCGCGGCTGCACAGATGGGGAATGTTCCCTTGACAAAGCAGGCCGAAAAAGTGCTCAAGATCACCTACCTCGAGGCAAAGATCTGCAAATCAACCATTATAGGTACCGAGCATCTCCTGCTTTCCATACTCAAGGGGGAGGACAATATCGCCTCGCAGATCCTTGAACAGTTTGGCATTACCTACGACGATGTCAAGGAAGAACTCGGCTCGATTACCGGCAGTAACGAACCGGAAGATCCCCAGCTCGAGGGATCGGTCTCCGGAGGTCCTTCGGAACGCCCCTCCCGAAAGCAGGAAGGACGTAAAGGCGAGCGCACCAAGACCCCTGTTCTCGATAACTTCGGTCGCGACATCACTCGCCTTGCCATGGAAGACAAGCTCGACCCCATCATTGGCAGGGAAAAAGAGATAGAGCGTGTTGCCCAGGTGCTCAGTCGTCGCAAGAAAAACAACCCGGTGCTGATAGGCGAGCCGGGCGTAGGCAAGACAGCTATAGCCGAAGGCCTTGCACTCAGGATCGTACAGCGAAAGGTCTCGCGTATCCTCTACGACAAGCGGGTCATCGCGCTCGACCTTGCCGCCCTCGTTGCCGGCACCAAGTACCGCGGTCAGTTCGAAGAGCGCATGAAAGCGCTCATGAACGAGCTGGAAAAGTGCCGTGACGTCATCCTCTTTATCGACGAGTTGCATACCATCATTGGTGCAGGCGGCGCATCCGGCTCGCTCGATGCCAGCAACATTTTCAAGCCAGCGCTTGCGCGTGGCGAACTCCAGTGCATCGGTGCAACCACGCTCGACGAGTACCGCCAGTACATCGAGAAAGACGGCGCCCTCGACAGACGTTTCCAGAAAATCATGGTAGAGCCGACCTCGGTCGATGAAACTATTCAGATTCTGCACAACATCAAGCCGAAGTACGAGGCTCACCACCACGTCCGTTACGATGACGAAGCCATAGAAAAAGCAGTCCGTTTTTCGGAACGCTATATTACCGACCGCTATCTTCCGGACAAGGCGATCGATGTCATGGACGAAGCCGGTGCACGTGTCCATCTTTCAAATATCCACGTACCGCAGAACATTCTCGACCTCGAAAAATCCATAGAAGAGGTCAAGAGCGAGAAGAACCAGGTGGTACGCATGCAGAACTTCGAAGAGGCGGCAAAACTCAGGGATCGTGAAAAGAACCTGCAGGAAGCCCTCGAAGAGGCTAAGACAGAGTGGGAAGAGAAAGCTTCTGAAACCGTCTACGACGTCACCGAAACCGATATTTCTTCCGTTGTCGCCATGATGACCGGTATCCCTGTCGTCAAGGTTGCCCAGTCCGAGTCGCAGAAGCTGCTCAACATGGAAGACTCCCTTCGCAAGGAGGTTATCGGCCAGGATGAAGCAATCATGAAAATCACCCGTGCCATACAGCGCACCAGGGCAGGACTCAAAGACCCCATGCGCCCGATTGGATCGTTCATCTTCCTGGGACCCACGGGTGTAGGCAAGACAGAGCTTGCCAAGGCACTGACACGCTACCTGTTCGACAGCGAAGACGCCCTTATCAGGGCCGACATGAGTGAGTACATGGAGAAATTCTCCGTAAGCCGCCTTGTCGGAGCGCCTCCCGGCTATGTCGGGTACGAAGAAGGAGGTCAGCTCACAGAAAAGGTGCGTCGTAAGCCCTATTCCGTCGTCCTGATAGACGAAATTGAAAAAGCGCACCCGGACGTGTTCAACATCCTGCTGCAGGTACTTGACGAAGGTGTGCTGACCGATGGGCTTGGCAGGAAAGTCGATTTCCGCAACACCATCATCATCATGACTTCCAACATCGGCGCCAAGGATATTCAGAGCGTAGGGGCCGGCATGGGCTTTGCAACCCCGGACTCAGGCGAAGGCTCTTACAAGTCGATGAAATCGACCGTTGAAGATGCCCTGAAGCGGGTCTTCAATCCCGAGTTTCTCAACAGGATCGACGACACCATCGTCTTCCACCAGCTCGAGAAGAAGCATATCTTTGAAATTATCGATATCACTGCAGGCAAACTCTTCAAGCGTCTGCAGCAGATGGGCATCGACGTTTCCATAGATGAAAAAGCCAAGGAGTTCCTTGTCGAGAAAGGCTACGACCAGAAGTTCGGTGCACGGCCGCTCAAGAGGGCCCTGCAGCGCTACGTCGAAGATCCCCTTGCTGAAGAGATGCTCAAGGGCAAGTTCCACGAGGGGAGCCGCATCAAGATATCGCTCGATGAAAAGTCAGGCGAACTCAAGTTCCGAAACTCAAGACGAACAAAAAAAGAGACAACTCAGGAAGATGAGTAAAACCAAGAAGCCCCGGCACTGCCGGGGTTTCTTGGTTACTCACTCGTCACGTTTATATCTTCGGATGGTCTTTCACGGCAGCGAGTGACTGCTGCAGGAGCTCTTCCGGCAGCGGGTAATCCTCGATCTTGCCGGACATGTAGGCATCGTAGCCCTGCAGGTCCATCAGGCCGTGGCCCGACCAGTTCATCAGGATCACTTTCTCTTTGCCTTCTTCTTTTGCCTGTTTTGCCTCCCGTATGGTCTGCGCAATGGCGTGCGAGGTTTCCGGGGCAGGGATAAACCCTTCAGTATGAGCAAAAAGCAGGGCAGCTTCGTAACATTCGGTCTGTCCGAGAGCGGTAGCCTCGATCAGCCCCTCTTCCAGCACATGGCTCACGAGTGGCGCCATGCCATGGTAGCGGAGCCCGCCGGCATGAATTGCCGGCGGAATGAAGCCGTGGCCGAGGCTGTGCATCGCAAGTAGCGGCGTCATTTTTGCCACGTCACCCGTATCGTAGACGTAAGGGCCTCTCGTCAGTGTCGGGCAGGCTTCAGGCTCTGTAGCCACAACTCGAAGCTCCTTGCCATGGATTTTGTCGTACAGGAACGGGAAACTTATGCCTGCAAAATTCGAGCCGCCACCGGCGCAGCCGATCACCACGTCTGGGTAGGTACCGATTTTCTCGAACTGTTTTTTCGCTTCAAGCCCTATGATCGACTGGTGCAGCATCACGTGGTTCAGCACGCTTCCCAGGGCGTAGCGGGTATCTTCACGCTCAACCGCCTGTTCGATTGCCTCGCTGATAGCAATGCCGAGACTACCCGGGGTATCTGGCTGCTCAGCCAGGATTTTGCGCCCGATTTCGGTCAGGTTGCTCGGGCTTGCAATGCAGTCCGCCCCCCAGGTTTTCATCATCGTCTTGCGGAACGGCTTGTGGTCAAAGCTGATGCGCACCATGAACACCTTGCACTCGATCCCGATCAGCTTACAGCTCATAGCCAGCGCACTGCCCCATTGACCGGCACCGGTTTCAGTGGTCAGATACTTGATGCCGAACTCCTTGTTGTAGTATGCCTGGGCCACTGCCGTGTTGGGTTTGTGGCTGCCCGCCGGTGAGACGCCTTCATGCTTGTAGTAGATTTTCGCCGGCGTTCCGAGCGCCTGTTCCAGCCGCTTGGCGCGGTAGAGCGGGGAAGGGCGCCAGAGTTTGAGGATCTCGAGTACCGGTTCCGGGATGTCGATCCACCGTTCCGTGCTCATCTCCTGTTCGATGATGTTCATCGGAAATACCTTGGCAAGGTCATCGGGCTTGATCGGCTGGCCATCCAGGCCGAGCGGCATGGGCATCGGTTTCGAGAGGTCCGCCTGGATGTTGTACCACTGGCGGGGCATTTCATCTTCTGTGAGGATGATCTTGGTAGGGTCCTGGCTCATGGCATACACGGGTTTAGCATGAAAGAAAACGCAGGGAAGGTATGAAGAACAGCTTTGGTAAAGGGGAGTGGAGTTATGCTGTGCAGGATTTCTGGCATACAGCTTGGATCATGAGTGATCGGTGGATGGTGCCGAAGGCGGGGATCGAACCCGCACGTCCATTGCTGAACACGGGATTTTAAGTCCCGGGCGTCTACCAATTCCGCCACTTCGGCAAGCCGACTAATTTACGATGTTCGGCCAAATAAGCAAAATCTGCTTTATCCAGTCATGTTCGACCATCGCCACTAAAAATGCCGGAACCCCGCCTTATGTTCAGCCAGGTCAATCTGCATCCCGTAGATGTCCGACATGTTCACGCCCTCCTCTTTAGGGGTGATCTTGCCGATCACGGTAATGTCTGGGTGGGTGGCTATGTTCTGGAACTTTTCCGTGCCGAGGGTAAAAAGCAGCTGGTAATCCTCGCCGCCTCCAAGTGCATAATCGAGGGCATCATGCTGGAACTCTTCGGCAATGTGGCGCGCATCGGGGTGGAGCGGGATCCTGCCTTCCTCGATATGAGCCCCGGTGCCAGAACGCCTGCAGATATGCTGCAGGTCCTGCGAAAGCCCGTCGGAAATATCGATCATCGCACTTGGCGTTATTCCCTCGCGATGGAAATAATCGATAATGTCAGTTCTTGCCGAAGGCAGCAGGTGGCACTGGATCGCCCCCTGGTACTCTTTCAGATTGGCCATGATGTTCTTGTCGTAAGGCTCGTTGTTCTCCAGGTGCTCGACCATGATCCGCTTTTCGCGCATCAGGACCTGCAAACCAGCCGCCGATCCACCCAGCGCACCGGTCACACAGATCATGTCTCCTACACGGGCTCCGCTGCGAAGGGCAAGCTGTTCAGGGCTTGTTTCACCTACAGCCGTCACCGAGATCACGATACCCGACTTCGAAGCAGACGTGTCACCTCCGGCAAGCGCAACGCCATAGAGTCCTGCTGCATGCGCCATGCCCTTGTACAGCTGTTCTACCGCCTCGGCCGGCAGTGAAGGGGGAAGCGCGATCGAGACAAGTGCATAGCGCGGCTTGGCATTCATGGCTGCTACATCCGATACATTCACGCTGAGCGCCTTGCTGCCCAGGTGCTGCAGCGGTGAGTAGAGCAGGTCGAAATGTACCTGCTCCACCAGGAGGTCGGTTGTCGCTACCTGCAGGATCGACTCACTCAGTCTGTAGACTGCGCAATCGTCCCCGATACCCTCCTGCAGCCCTTCGGCAGCAGCAAGCGTCGGTTCGCACAGTTCAGCAATCTTTTCTATAAGTCCGAATTCGCCAAGTTCAGCAATAGGTTTCAATGACATTTTCACGTAAATTTGTGTTCATTATGTCCAGCCCCCGGGGGACAGTGCTGTTGAGGTAGGTAACATAGATAATTTGGAAGTTTTATGGGCTTTTTTGACAAATTCAAATTTTCCAGGCTTAAAGAAGGGCTCTCGAAAACCAGGGATACCTTTCAGGAAAACCTGTCAAAGCTCACCAAGGGGCGAACAGAAATCGACGAAGAGTTCCTCGAAGAGCTGGAGAATATCCTGGTGTCGGCCGATGTCGGGGTAGAGACCACCCTCGATATCGTAGATCGCATCACCGAAAAAGCTGCTTCGGAAACCTACCGTTCAGAAGAAGAACTTAACGGCATGGTGATGTCGGTCATGCAGGAAATGCTGCTCGATACCGCAGAAGAGCATCCCGCAGATTTCGAAGCCCCCTTGCCGTCAACACCTTACGTTATCCTCATCGTTGGCGTCAACGGTGCAGGAAAGACCACCAGCATCGCAAAGCTTGCCCATAACTACCACAAGGCCGGCAAGAAAGTACTGATCGCAGCGGCCGACACCTTCCGCGCCGCCGCAGTTGAACAGCTCCGCATCTGGGCCGACAGGGCAGGGGTACCCATGGTGAGCCAGGGGCAGGGGGCAGATCCTGCCTCGGTCGTCTTCGATGCCGTCAGTTCGGCAGTTTCGCGCCAGGCCGATGTCGTCCTCGTCGATACTGCAGGTCGCCTGCACAACAAGGCAAACCTGATGGCCGAGCTTTCAAAAATCATGCGCGTCGCCAGGAAAAAAGTGCCCGAAGCTCCTCACGAGGTGCTGCTCGTACTCGACGGCACTACAGGCCAGAACGCCGTTGCGCAGGCAAGGGAATTTTCAAAATGTGTCGATGTCACCGGCCTCGTGGTCACCAAGCTCGACGGTACGGCAAAGGGCGGCATCGTTCTTTCCATAGCAAGAGAGCTCCACCTGCCGGTCAAGTACATCGGCGTTGGCGAGAAAATCGAAGACCTGCAGATCTTCGAGCGGGAAAAATTTGTCGAGGCCATCATAGGCAGGGTCTGAACAGACCGCTTCCAACTTCGCTTCTCTTGCTGACAAACTCCCGCATTGCGGCAAGAGCCGAGTCGGGTTGTTCCGCAAGAAGAAGATGGGTTTCCCCCCTGGTGTCACGTGCTCCGAGTGATGGCACTGGCGCCTCCACCCCCTCGAGCGACGCCGTAAAACGCGCGATCTCCGATTCGAGTCGTTCAGGTGATCGCACAAGCAGTACATCGTTGATCGTGGCATGTTTGCGCTGCAGCAGGTAATCAATATGCCAGCGCAGTTTTTTCTCCGCCGGGGGAGTCGTGTCCCTTTCCATCAGTCCGTGCTGCCTGAACGATCGGACCATGGCACCCCGTATGGCATGCGGTTTTCTGCCCTCTCCTCTCGAGGCATGGCGCAAAAGGCGTCGGGCAAGCGGGCTCGATCCGGGGCTGGCACCAAGTGCGGAGCCGATATAGAACCAGGTTCCCATCGGCAGCAGCACCTCTCGCCCATCGAGGAATCGGCCAAATGAGAGCGATATCGGGCGCGAAAGCCGGATAACCAGGATGTAGGTCCCTTCACGTGAGGCAGGGTGTCCGTAATAGTCGATCATGAGTGCAAAATAAAAAAACAGGGGCCACGAATGGCATGATGCATATGCAGAAACCTGAATACGACGAGTATGAACTCCAGCGGCGGGAAATGGTCCGCCAGCTCAGGCTCTACGGTATCGTCAACGAACGGGTGCTCAAGGCATTTTCGGAGGTCGAGCGTCACCGGTTTTTCATTTCCGAGTACCGTAACCGGGCCTATGAAGACTGCGCCTGCCCCATAGGCTACGGCCAGACCATCTCCCAGCCCTTCACCGTTGCCTACATGACCTCCATGCTCGCTGAACGGTGCCCATCAGGGAACGTGCTCGAAATCGGGACCGGATCCGGTTACCAGGCAGCAATTCTCGACGCCATGGGTTACGAAGTCCGCAGCGTCGAACGCCTGCCGGAACTGCACGAGAGGGTCGCAAAGCTTTTCGGAGAGCTTGGCATACCTGTCGAACTCAGGTTGGGCGACGGTTCGCTCGGATGGCCGGAACACGCCCCCTACCAGGGGATTATCGTCACTGCTGCAGCGCCCCGCATTCCCCACGCTCTCAAAGAGCAGCTTGCCGATGGCGGAAGCCTCATCATCCCCGTTGGAGGTGCAGAAGGCCAGGTTATGACCGTTCTCACCCGCGAGGGCGACACGTTTCATAAAGATACCTTCGAGACCTTCGCATTCGTCCCTCTCGTTGGCCGCGAGGGATGGAGAAGGGATGATTAAAAGAATTTTTGCTATACTATGCGACACCCTGAACCAGTAAATAAAGAGAGAGCATCATGGCAGTAATGAGCAAGCTGCGCGACAAGACACATATTGTACTCTATACACTTCTTGCAGCCTTCCTCGCCCTTATCGTTTTCGAATGGGGCATGAACTTCAACGGCGTCAGCCAGGGCGGCGCGCTTGCCGGAAAGGTCAACGGTGTTCCTATCGAATACCGCCAGTACGAAGAGGTCTATCAGAACCTGCAGGAAAGCTTCCGACGCTCCGCTCCACAGATGGACATGACCGACGATATCGAAAACGACCTGCGAGACCGCGCATGGAACATTCTTGTCGACCAGGTACTGCTCGAAAAACAGTTCGAGAAATTTGGCATCACCGTCTCCGACAGCGAAGTACTTGCAGCTGTAGAGAGCGACAACCCGCCAGCGATTATCAGCCAGAACTTCCGCAATCCCGAAACCGGCGAGATCGACCGTGCTGCGCTTGAAGCAGCTCGACAGAACCCTGAAAACGCTGACATATGGCCACGCGTAGAAGAAATTATCCGTGGTGAGCTCAAGGTAGGAAAACTCGAACGCATACTCCAGGCCACCGTCCAGGTGACCGACCGTGAAGTGCAAGAGCTCATGGATCGCAGGCTTGCCGCTTACTCGGCAAGTTTTCTTACACTTCCCTACGAAGCAGCAGGGGACGACTCGCTCTATCCCGTCAAAGCTTCAGAAATCGAGGCATACTACGAACAGCACAAAAGCATGTTCCGGCAGGACCCCACCCGTTCAGCTGAATACGTGCTCTTCCAGCTCACTCCCACCAATCGCGACAGCATGGACGTCAAGCTCGAACTCGAAAGGCTCGTTGCCGATTTCGCAGCAACCGATGACGACAGCTCCTTTGTCAGCCTCCAGAGCGACCAGCCCGATGCCGTAGGCCTCACTCGCACCAGGGCCGATTTCTCCCCGGCAGCTGCAGAAGAAATCTTCAGTTCCCGCAACCTCAAGGTCGGAACCGTGATAGGCCCGGTAGCAGACCGTGGAGCCTATCGTCTCGTCAAAATTACCGGTATCTCCTCCAGTGACCCTGTAGCACGCGCCTCGCATATCCTTGTTTCCAAAGAGTCCGCCGACCTTGCTCGCACCATTCTCCGCCAAGCCAGGTCCGGAGAGGATTTCAGTGCCCTCGCACGTGAGCACTCCATCGATACAGGCAGCGCAATCCAGGGAGGCGACCTCGGCTGGTTCCGCAAAGGCGCCATGGTTGCCGCCTTCGAACAGGCTGTCTTCAATGCAGCCAATGGAGCCATCGTCGGCCCCATCGAAACCCAGTTCGGTCTGCATATCATCAAGGTGACCGGCAAGGCCCAGAAGAGCATCACCTCCTCTGAAGTCGTGCGCAACATCCGCCCGTCCGATCAAACCTACGAAGCAGAACGTCGCAAGGCAGTCGAGTTCCAGATGGCAGCCGAAGACGGTGGATTCCAGGAAGCCATCATGGCAAGCGGCCTCAGCGCCCTCCCGACAGGTGAATTCACCAAGAGAAGCATGGTTCCCGGTATCGGCTATAACAACCAGGTCACCCAGTTTGCCTTCAGCTCCCGCAAAGGTACCGTTTCAGACATTATCGACACCGAAAACGGCTTTGTCATCATGACCATAACCGATCGCAACGATACCGGCTATAGCAGGCTCCAGGGCGACCTCCAGAGCCAGATCGAAGATCTCCTCCGCCAGCAGAAAAAAGGGGAAGCACTTGAAGCAACACTAGCCGAAGCCTATGCAGCAAGCGGTAACGACCTCGCAGCAGCAGCCAAAACCCTTGCAGGCGCAACGCTCACCAGCAAAGCCGACATCCGCTTCAGCCGCCAGCAGAACATCGATCCCTACATCATGGAAGCCATCTCCGTCCTCCAGCCAGGCCAGGCCTCCTCACCCGTAGAAACAACCGATGGCCGTGCCATCATCGCCCTCCAGGGTAAAACCTACCCCGGTGACCCCGACCTCGAAGCAGAACTCAAGAGCCTCCGTCCTCAACTCCAGCAGGCCAAAACCCGCCAGGTCATAGACGAATACTTCCAGGCCGAACGCGCCACCGCCACCATCGAGGACAACCGCTGAAAAGAGGGGACGTTCCTTACTTGCTAAATTAAGTAAGGAACGTCTCCATATCAGTTACAAAATGAGGGGTTCTTCAGTCTCGGCTACGAAGCTGCGGTTTTCGCGGCGCACTTTTTCGAACCGGCGATCTTCCATGCTGTCGAAGCTGTAGGCATTATCGCTGACGCGCGGGGTTTTCTGTTCTCTCAGTTTCGTGCCACCGAACATATAGGTGACCTTCATGAACCGTTCCGATGGCTGGTTGTTGTAGCCAGTGTAGCCGGCTTCGACTTCCATACCTGGCAGAATAGCTGCAGCAAGGCTGACGGTGTTGCCGTGGACGTCACTGACATCGTCGATACCGTTCCAGATCGAGTGCTTGTAGCGGACCTGGGTTGCCGGGAGGTAGGGGAGAGGTACGCCAGCCTCGATATCGAACCCGTCCATCGCCTGCTCTTCAACTGTGTCAGAAACATCTTTCCAGCCGGTCAGTGCGCGGTAGTAGTTGGTGTTGAGTTCAACCACGGAAGTGCGGAGTTCAGCACCAACGCTCAAACGTTCGTGATCTTCTGGAAACTCGTGGTCAACGAAGAGATTAGCTCCCAGGAGTACCTTGTTATCAGCCACAAGGCGACGGCGGCCAATGCCTGCATCGAATGTTGTGCGTCCATCTGTACGCTCGATGCTGGTCTGGAAATAGGTGTTGCAGGTGTGATCATCGCTTTCGGCGATAGGACGCAGGAGCAAGGCTCCCCATACCGGTTCTTTGTCGGTCATGCCTTCCAGAGAGATCTCCGTCACGCCGCAGGGCATGCAGAAATCTGCATCACGGGGTTCCGCCTGTGCCGGTGTCGAAATGCAAAGTGCAGCGCCAAGCGCGGCAAGTGCTAACTGCTTTTTCATACTGCTCTATACTTGATATTGTTGTGTTGCTGTAGGAATAACAACTATTCCTGTAGCAATGTACGTATTTCCCGTGGTTTACTCTAGTTCTCTTTTCCCCTGGAGGAGGAGGGAATAGCAGTGCAGGCTCCGGAGCGTTGCCGGAGCCTGCGAAAGGCACAGGCGCCCGGCTCAGAACTTGTAGGTGAGACCCAGCATCACGACCGGGTAGTACTTGAAGATCTCGATATCGTCCTCGAGACTTTCCTCTTCCTTCTTCAGGTTGGCAAGGAAGTCATCATCGGAAGCCAGGCTACCATTTGCATCCAGGTCAACATCCGGGCTGCCCTGGAACATCACGCCAAGGTCCAGCGCAAGCGACAGGCGGGTGTCTTCACCAACAGCGTTACCCCAGCCGATACCGAGGAACGGTGCAACGCTGTTGAAATCGACTTCACCGGTCAGGGAACCGACATTTTCAGCAGCATAATCAACACCACCAATATCATACGTCCCTGTAGGCACAGCTGTCGACTCCAGCTCGTTGCTGTTGATATAGGCACCGGCAGTCAGCCTGAACCCCGAGCCGTAGAACGGATGCCAGTCCACAAGCAGCGGGAAGGAGAGCAGTTTCAGATCGAAATCGTACTCCACATCGCTTTCCGTCCCGTCATACTCGTAGGAAAACGCGTTAACGCCGGTTCTGAAGTTGAAATTGTCGTGCAGGCCAACGGTGATCTCGCCGCCAAAACCAGGTGTGCCGACCTTGGCACCAATCGCAACCGGAATTTCAGCAGAAGCCTGCGGCATGCAGAGTCCCATGCAGAGTGCTGCACTGCCAATAAAAGAGAGGAGCTTGTTCATGAGGAAGGGGTTGAATGTTGCTGTATAGTATTGTTCTGGTAGGCAGAACCCTCCAATATTACGTATTTCAGGCTATATATGCAAGCTGTACAAGCTTACCCCTCTCCCTTCACCTGGCCTAAAAACCGCTGCAGGCGAGACTTGATTTTCTGTGCAGAGTCCAGCTGCAGGCACTCCTGTGCAATCTTTTCGGACGATTCGATATCCAGCAGCCGGCATGTCGACTTGATTTCCGGGATGTCGGAGCTGACCACGCTGAACTCCCGCAGTCCGCAGCCGAGAAGGAACGGCATGGCAAGTGGATCCGAACCCATGTCGCCGCAGAGAGAGACACGGCACTTGTTCCGGTTCGCTGCACTGATTATGGTATGCAGCTGGCGCACGATTGCCGGGTGGAACTTTTCGAACAGGTCCTGTACGATTTCGTTGTTGCGGTCCACCGCGAGGGTGTACTGTGTCAGGTCGTTGGTGCCGATGCTGATGAAGTCGACAATTTTCGTGATCTCTTCTATGATCAGGACAGCCGCAGGGATTTCGATCATGGCCCCGAGTAGCGGTTCCCTGAACGATATACCCGCCGACTTCAGATGATCGATATGCCGATCGAGAGCGCTCCGGATATGCCTGATCTCCTCGATCGAGGAAATCATCGGTAACAGCACCTGGATGTTTCCCCCTGTGTTCGCCTTGAGGATTGCCAGCAACTGGCTGTCGAGGATCTCAGGAACGTCGATCAGTATCCTGATACCCCTCCACCCGAGGTTCGGGTTCGGTTCGCTGATCGACGAATAAATCAGCTTGTCGCCCCCGATGTCGAACAGCCTGATGACCAGCGGTGCCGGGTGCAGCGCTTCGGCCATCTCGCGGTAATAGGCCTGCTGCTCATGCTCCTGCGGCGCTTTGGTGTTGTCGATAAAGAGATTTTCGCTCCTGAACAGTCCCACGCCTTCCGAGCCCACCGATTGCACCGACTGAAGTTCCTCGCGAAAATCGATATTCGAGTAGAAATGCAGGGGGGTACCGCAGCGGGTTTGCGCTGGAGCATCAGACAAGCGACACACATCGGCCTCAATACGTGATGCCTCCTCCGTCTTTTGCTCGTAGCTTCTTACCGTCTCTTCGTCAGGATGGAGGAGGGCCGTGCCGGTGGTGCCGTCCACAATCAGCCTATCGCCAGTCTTGACCTTCAGTGAGAAATTGGACATGCCCACAATGATAGGTATCTGGAGCGAGCGGCAGATCAGCGCTATGTGTGACGTGACGCCACCGGTTTCCGTGACGAACGCTTTGGCGTTGCTCTTGCTGAAGAGGATGATATCAGCCGGCGAGAGGCAGGTGGAGACCACGATCATCCCCTCCGGGATCTTTGACTGAAGCTTGTGGTTGTGGATGTTGCGGATAATACGGTTTTGTATGTCCTGCATATCCTGCGCACGCTCCTTGAACATCTCCTCGGTCGAATTGAGGAAGCATTCGAGGATCTTCTGGAACTCATCTTCAACGACCTCTGTTGCCGGCTTGAGTTCACCGCGTATTCTGTCTTCAACTCCGTTGATCAGCACCGGATCGTTGAGCAGCATGATCTGGGCGTGGAACAGGTCTGCATAGGTCTTGCCCAGCTTCTTGATGGTGACCTGCTCG
>JGI997J19993_1000096_pt1 | contig 34565 bp, 35 predicted proteins | sample Etolagbewater25m_FD_19993 | JGI IMG/M metagenome (IMG submission 19993)
CCAACCATGCCAAAAACAACACCTACCAACATGAGCAGGGGTGTCGTTCCAAGCTGCTGGTCTGCCCAGTAACCGATCAGGACAAAAAAAGCAAAACTTGCGGCAATCTGAAAACCTATTCCTAAATAATCCGACAGGGCACGTACAGACCGTCCAAAATAGTCCTGAAACCGCTCATCGTCCCCACTCCTCATTGTATCCCCTTCTGATAGGCGTTCCAAGTAGACCCGATGAGCTCTTCCAGGCTACTGTACATCGGTTTCCATCCAAGGAGCTCAGCTCCAAGCCTCGATGAAGCCACCAGCTCTGCAGGATCTCCGGGACGACGTTCTACAACCCTGGCGGGAATCTCCCTGCCAGTCACCTTCCGGGCAGCGTCCACCATTTCCATGACACTCACACCAACCTCGCTTCCCAAGTTCACAGAAAGGCTTTTATCCTGGTTGAGAATATAATCGAACGCCTGCACATGAGCCCGGGCAAGATCAGAAACATGAACATAGTCGCGAATGCAGGTCCCGTCCCTTGTCGGGTAGTCGCCGCCATATATGGAAAGCTCCTCCCTCACCCCCATGGCAACCTCCATGACGATCGGCAGCAGGTTTTCCGGGTTTCGCTCCAGCCCGTTTATACGACCAAGGGAATCATAACCGGCTGCATTGAAATACCGGATTGCCGCATATCTCAAACCCTTGAGCCGATCATACCATGTAAGCAGTCGCTCGATCTCCAGCTTGGTGAACCCATAAAAATTTTCTGGCTCCTTAGGGTGATCTTCATCTATGGGCAGGTAACTTGGAGTACCGAACACTGCTGCAGAGGAGGAAAAAATGACCATGCCGATACCTGCATTCATGGCCGCCTCGAGTATGTTGACGGTTCCGCATATATTTGCCTTTGCGTACATCGCCGGATCAACCATTGATTGACCAGCTGCCTTGAGCGCTGCAAGATGCACACAGGCATCATACCCCTTGGCCATAGCATCACGGAGCTGCTCCGGACGCATGATATCACCATGCACGAACCCTGCTTCCTCGAACAGGTTATCACGGCTACCGGTCGACAGATTGTCAAAAACAGTCACCTCGTGACCGCTATCAAGAAATGCCCGGGTAACATGGCTGCCGATATATCCCGCGCCACCTATGACAAGAACCTTCATACTTTCTGGATAGTAATTACTGGATTTCATGAAGAAGATAACACTTTCCTGTCGTATTCCGGCGGAGAACCGTATATTCAGCGAGAAACGCCTCAAGACCTTGTCACCTCAATGGACACACTCTTTTATTCACCGGCATTTACAAAGGCATGCAGCCACCTCACGGCTCTACAGACCTTCCGCAACGGTGGCACAAGCCCAGCTCCCTGGAACTCCCTTAATTTTGGAGACAATACCGGTGACAATCCCGGGCGAATCAGGCAAAACAAGGCGATCCTCTGCAACAAGCTCGGTATTTCACCCCGAATGCTCGCAACTGCCGGGCAAGTACACGGCACAACGGTCTCACCTGCAAGAACTCCTGGGCATTATGAAGAGTGCGATGCCTTGATCACTAACACTGCCGGCATCTTTCTCTGCATCCAGACAGCAGACTGCTTTCCCCTGGTCATCCATGACCCGGTAAGCCGCTCTGTTGGGGTTGCCCATGCAGGATGGAAGGGAAGTGCCGGCAAGATAGCAGCGGCAACGGTGAGGGAACTAGGGAAGCATTTTGGCGCAGAAGCTCACAACTGCTTCGCCTGGATTGGCGCAGGCATTTCAGGGGCGGCATATGAAGTCTCGTCCGAAGTTGCCGTAAGGTTCCCTAAGGAATACAGCTCACCCACACCGGATGGTCGCTTTATGCTCGACCTTGCAGCTGTAAACTGGCTACAACTGTCAGATGCCGGAATCCCGAACCAGAACATAGAAAGCTCACCTTACTGCACGTTCCGAGACAACGCACAATTCTTTTCCTACCGCAGAGACAGTGGAAAAACGGGACGTATGCTGACTATTGCCGGGATCACGCCTCCCTGACCACTACCAGCGCAGTGCCGAGTTTAGCTTCCAGCGCCCTTACCCGCACCAGCTCATCCTCGCTGAGGTCTTCTGCGACCACATCATAGCTCGAGTATGAAAGCAGGGTTTTTCCAAGTTCGCGCTCAAGCTCCCGCACCTCTTCAAGCTCTTCAGGCGACAGTTTCGACAGGCTTGACAACATAACGGCCTCCTTTCTTTAGCATGTTTGCAGCAACAAGCATAACTTGTTAAAAATAACACTCAACAACAGCTTCTACTAGTTGTTTAATACCGTGTTATAGGCTAAATTTTATTTTTTTAGCCCGAAACTATTGGGAAAGGCTAAGCCTGCGCTATCAATCCCACAACCATTAAGCCTACATGTCTTATGACTGACAACGAGCTTCTCGTACAAAATCACCGAGCAAATGAAATCGTCTTCAAGGGCCTCGTCGAGTTCGGCTGCTTTAAAGCAGCTATGGAACTTGACCTGTTCAGCCAGCTTTCGGATGCAGACAAAGACCTCGATACACTCGCGACTGCAGTAGAAGGTGTCCCCCAAAGGCTCGCAATGCTTCTCGAAGCCCTGAGGCAGATCGGCATCACCAGAGAAGAAAACGGGAAATGGGGACTTTCTGAGTTTGCCAGTAATATGTTCGTACCCAGTGAGGACCATCCCAATCTCTACATGCTCCCGGTAGCCGGGGCAATGGCCTACACTGCCGAAAACTTCTATATGAATATGGCACAGGCCGTCAAAGGGAAACTGAACTATAAAGGAGAAACCTCGTACCCGCCGAAAACACGTGAGGAAAACCTGTACTTCGAAGAGATCCATCGCCGGAATGCACATTTCGCCATCAAGCTGCTCCTCGAAGAAGCCTCTCTCGACAACGCAAAAAAATTGGTTGATGTAGGCGGCGGCATCGGTGATATAGCAGCTGCACTTTGCAAAAAATACCCTCAGCTCGACACCACGATTCTCAACCTCCCGGGAGCCATCGGGCTAGTTGATGAAAATGCACGTGAAAAAGGCCTTGAAGGCCGACTCAGGGGCGCTGCCGTCGATATCTACCGCGACGAGTACCCTGAAGCTGACGCCGTGATGTTCTGCAGGATCCTGTATACAGCCAATGAGCAATTGACGGAAATGATGTGCACCAAGGCTTTCAATGCATTGACTCCCGGAGGCAAAGTCATGGTACTCGACATGATCGTCGACGATTCGGAGCAGCCCAACTACGACTACCTCAGCCACTATGTCATGGGTATCGGCATGCCATTCTCGGTCCTGGGCTACAAAGACCAGACCCGCTACCAGGAAATTCTCGAGAAGATCGGCTTTACCGATGTCAGAATGGTCCGCCGTTACGAACATCTTTACGTAGAAGCTGTCAAGCCGGCCTGATCATAGCCCGAAAACCACGACATGACGTACAGTCTGCAAAGCGCCTTCGTTCTGAAGGCGCTTTGTCATTCCTGACCGCTCTTTTTCCCGTATAAATCGTGGGCCGCCTTCAGAATCCCCTCACGGAAGTCAGGATGGGCGATAGAAGCAAGTGCCTCGGCACGCTGACGCAGGCTCTTCCCATGCAGATTGACAATTCCGTACTCCGTCACCACGTAGCGCACATGAGCCCTTGTGGTCACCACGCCTGCGCCAGGCTTGAGTATAGGGACAATACGCGATTCTCCCCTACGGGTCACCGACGGGAGGGCAATGATCGGCTTTCCCCCCTCCGAGAGAGCTGCTCCCCTGATAAAATCCATCTGCCCTCCAACGCCCGAGAAAAACCGCTGGCCTATAGAATCCGAGCAGACCTGGCCAGTCATATCGATCTCTACCGCGCTGTTAATTGCCGTCACCCTGGGATTCTTTCGAATCTCCTTGGTATCATTGACATAATCGGAAGGGAACATTTCCACCAGGGGGTTGTCATCGACAAAATCAAACAGCCTTCTAGACCCCACCAGGAAGCTGGCTACGATAATATCCTTGTGGGTACGCTTGCGACTACCGTTGATCACGCCCTTTTCAACAAGATCGATGACGCCATCCGAAAACATCTCGGTGTGGATGCCCAGGTCGCGGTGGTCACCAAGTGCGGCAAGGGTTGCATCCGGGATTGCCCCGATCCCCATCTGCAGGGTGGCACCATCTTCGACGATCGAAGCGATATGCCAACCAATGCTCCGTTCCGTCTCTGTCAGTTCGTGAGCAGGAGTTTCAGGGAGAGGGTCCTGAACCTCGACCATGGCATCGATATGACTCGCATGCAGAAGACCTTCACCATGCGTACGAGGCATGTTCGGATTCACCTGTGCTATCACGTACTTCGCCTTATGGACCGCTGCCAGGGCTGCATCTATCGAAACACCAAGCGAACAGTAGCCGTGACGATCCGGAGGAGAAACGTGGACCATGGCCACATCGAGAGGCAAGACATCATTGTAGAACAGTGCGGGCACATCACTCAGGAATACCGGGATGGCATCGGCATCTCCGGCCTGGACTGCCTGGCGTACGTTCTTTCCTACAAAGAACGCATTGAGACGGAAATTCCTGGCATACCGGGGTTCTGTATACCTTGCATCTCCTTCCGTATGCAGGCTGACAATCTCAACATCGCGAAGCTCTTCGGCCCTATCAACCATTGCATCGATAAGACGCTGCGGAGTAGCCGCCGCCGTATGCAGGAACACCCTGTCACCCGACTTTATGATCCTTACTGCCTCTTCAGCTGAAATGCACGAATATGCCATTTTATTTCTCGTTTGAATGTTCAATATCTCCTCTCCCTGGGAACAAAAACCTGGTTACGGCTTGCAAGCGAGAGATCAACTTCCCTGAATGACAATGCGATCCTGCCATTCCGATCAAGCCTGCAAAGCGAGTGGCGAAGCCAGTTGACATCGTCCCTCTGCGGGTAATCCTTTCGACTGTGTGCCCCCCGAGACTCCTTACGCGCCAGGGCGCACTCTGCAACTGCAAGGGAATAGTCAACCATGTACTGGAGTTCAAGTGCATCCGTCAGCTCGGTATTGAAATTCCTGCTCCGGTCAACCACCTTCACCCGGGCTGCCCGCTGGCGAAGCTCGCCAAGTTCGGTAACGGCACGCTTCAGCCCCTCCTCGATCCTGAACACCGACACATGCTCCATCATGACTCGCTGAAGCTCAGCTCGCACCGAAGCAACCGTTTCACCTTGCCCATCCTGGTCCGACAGTCGCGCTATACGCTCCTCGACACGCTCGGCAGGTCGGGGAGAAAGAGGCACCGGGGAAGAGACTTTTTTCAGATAGTCAGCCATATCCTTTCCCGACCTCCTGCCAAAAACGATAAGGTCGAGGAGCGAATTCGAGCCCAGCCGGTTTGCTCCATGCACTGAAACACATGCCACCTCTCCAGCAGCCCAGAGCCCGGGAATCTCACCTCCATCTTCATCACCGATCACCCGTCCCTCAGTTGTGGTAGGAATCCCCCCCATAGCGTAATGACTGGTAGGCAATACGGGAATGGGCGCCTCAGCGGGGTCGATGCCGAGGTAGACTTTTGAAAAACTTGCGATCTCAGGCAGCCTTTCAGCAATCGTCTCACTGGATAACGCTGTCAGGTCGAGAAGCACATGATCTTTTTTCGGACCAGCCCCACGGCCTGCCTGCAGCTCCTCGTAAATACTCCGGCTGACGATATCCCGCGGCGCCAGGTCCTTGATGGATGGAGCATACCTCTCCATGAACCGTTCCCCGGAACCGTTACGGAGGATTCCCCCTTCACCCCTGGCGGCTTCGGTAATCAGGATGCCAAGCTGGTAAAGCCCTGTAGGGTGGAACTGCACGAACTCCATGTCCTGAAGCGGAAACCCGTGGTTAAGCATGATACCAAGGCCGTCACCAGTATTGGCATACGCATTGGATGTGGTTTTCCAGGCCTTGCCGTAACCTCCCGTCGCCATCATGACCGCCCTGGCATGTATAATGAACAATTCTCCCTTTCTCAGGTCCATGGCGACAACACCGTTGACCACACCATCCGATACGGCAAGGTCGAGAACCTGTACCTCATCATAAAACCTGACACCTGCATGAAGCGACTGCTCATAAAGCGAATGCAGGCAGACATGGCCCGTCCGGTCAGCGGAATAACAGGTCCGGTTGACTGGTTCCTGTCCGAAATTCTTCGTATGGCCACCAAACGGCCGCTGGGCAATCCGGCCGTTCTCCATCCGCGAAAACGGGACGCCCATATGCTCCATTTCGATAATGGCCCTCGGAGCGTCGTTACACATCACCTGAACAGCATACTGATCGGCGAGGTAATCGGAGCCCTTGATGGTATCATAGGCATGCCAGTCGGGCAAATCATCGCCCTTGTTGCCCAGGGCAGCGGCAATCCCTCCCTGGGCCGCTCCTGAATGGGAACGCAGCGGATGAAGTTTCGAAAGCACTGCGACATCGCACGTACCTGCAAGCTCTGCAGCAGCCCTGAGGCCTGCGAGTCCCGCACCGACGATAACCGCATCATGATATACTATATCCATAGAAATCCTATCTCCTGTAAATTACCTGACGCCTGCTGACATNATCGAAACAACACCCTGCACAGTCACGGCAAGAAACAGGAGTACCGCTCCTCCGAATGCAGCCTTTCTGGCCCCAGAGCTTCGGAGGTAATCGCCCATAACATTATAGAGTCCATTCATGCCATGTAGNGCAGCAAACACCAGCAGCATGACATCTATACCTTTCCAGAGAGGATTGGCTAGACGTTGGCTCACTTTGTCATAGGTGATGACATGTTCTGCTGGCAGCGCATCCCTGATCTTGCCTTCAGCTATAGCCTCTACATACCGCTGATCGGCTGCAGCAAATTCGCTCATGATCACTGCATACTCTTCAGCAGTAGCCAGAAAACCCGTAGGCATATGCTGCACCCAGAAATGCAGGGCGAGGAAAAGCACAAGCCCTACACCGGTCAGGCGCTGCCATAACCAGCCGGCAGCCCGGGCCCTCACCGAAAAACTTTGCTTACGCGTTCCCATAGAAATTGACTTATCATGATGTTAAAGTACCTGGCAAGCTCCCCGAATCCATTACAATCCCCACCAAAGCAGCAGGGGAGCTATAAAATATGGATAAATAATATGATACCCGCCTACAACCGTAATCATTACGGTCAGGAGAAGTACAAGGTAAAACAGTGGACGTTCTGTTCCCGATCGAAAAAACATATCCTGCAGAATAATGCGGATCCCATTGAACGCATGATAGGCGACCACGCCAAGCAGCAGGAACTCCGCAAATTTGAACAGTGGCTGACGGTACATCGTCACGTACTTTTCGAAAGCGACAGGATCTCCCATCGAACGAAGCCCCAGGGTATGCAGAACCAGGTAAAGCACAAGAAAGAGGCCTGTCAGGCGATGCAGAAGCCAGGCAACCATCCCTGGCTTTGGAGTCATCGAAACAACTGTGGCTATAAAATTTTTCAAGGAAGGGATATCATTTCGCGTAAGAAGTCGCATAGGATGTTGTTGCATCTGGGGAAAAGCATATGTTCAGTCTGTCAGACTACCGATAACAAAGATAACACAGGAAAGAACAAGAAAAATCCCCGTAAGTAGACAAATGGTTAAATCTCAGCGCCTGATCCTAAGATAGGCCGGCGTATCACTGGCCCCTTTGTCTATACGATCATCAACTCCCGGGCGTGATGCCGAACCGGAAGGCTGGTCTTCCGACTTGCCCGGGAAGGGGTAGCGTTCAGAAAGTTCTTTAGGATCATGAATCGAAATATGTCGCCTGATATAGGCCGGTACCCGAAGGTCCTCGGGAATATGCCCGTGCGTCCCCTTGCCAGGGCGTTGAACCTGGGGCTGGGTCCCTACACCGGCAACGGATCTGGGCGGCACAGGTTCTCCCGCAAAAGACTTCTCTGCCTGGCGCTCCTGCTCCAGTGACGCATCACGGCTGAAACCGGTGACGATAACGGTAACGCGTATCTCTCCAGAGCCTTCGAGGTCCTCTACATACCCATTGATGATCTTGGCATTTTCACCAACCTGCTCCTCTATATAACTCATGGCATCCGACATGTCCCGCATGGTGACATCTCCCGTCATGTTGACAAGGACCCCTTTTGTCCCCCGGAACGTCACGCCGTTAAGCAGCGGACTGGTAATCGCATCTGAAGCGGCTTTGAGAGCCCTGCGCTCTCCCGAGGCAGCGGCAGAGCCCATGACAGCGTCCCCAGCCCCTGACATAATACTGCGAACATCGGCAAAATCGACATTGACATGTCCGTGGCGGGTAATGATGTCTGCAATGCCCTTGGCTGCACGATAGAGAACATCATTGGCCATATTGAAGGCCTCCGTGGCACTTATACCTTCATCGGCAATGGTCAGGATGAGCTCGTTTTCAATAATGATAAGGGTATCGATATACTTGCGCAGTTCAGCTATGCCGCTGTCGGCGATTCCAGCCTTGACTCTTCCCTCAAAGCCGAAAGGACGGGTAACGACCCCAATGGTCAATATCCCCATGTTACGGGCTATAGATGCGATAACTGGCGCTGCACCTGTTCCGGTCCCTTTTCCCATGCCTGCCGCTATGAATACCAAGTCGGCCCCCCTCAACTGTGAGGCAATCACTTCACGGTCATCCTCTGCTGCCTGTCGCCCTTTGGCGGGATCAGCACCGGCACCCAGACCGCTTGTCGCTTTCTTTCCTATCTGTATACGTGCAGGAGCCTTGGAGTTCAAGAGCGCCTGGCGATCTGTATTGAAGACGATGAATTCCACACCGGAAATTTTCCGGTCGATCATATTGTTGACCGCATTGCCACCACAGCCACCTACGCCGACAATCTTTATGGAAACACCGGCATCCTGCTCGCTTGCGAACAGCCCCGGGTCTAACTCAAATGCCATCTATTGGATACCTCCACTGTTTCTGACGCTGTGCCCCGGCCATGTCACAGTTTTTCCCACCACTCTTTCAGGCGGTCTGTGAATGTCTTTTTCTGTCCGTCCTCACCCGTTTCCTCATCATCCTGCCCGTCAGGCGGCTGCGTGGGTTCCGAGCCATCCGACGCAACATGCTCCACTGTATGCCCGGTATGGCGGTTCTCGAAAGAATGAGCCACAAGTCCCATGACCGTAGCGTACATCGGATTATTGATCGATCGCTTGATACCGCCTGAAATCCCCTCGGGAAAACCGCCCCTGACATCAAGCCCCAGGATCTGCGCGGCAAGCGCCTCTGTTCCCGGAAATAAGCTCCCACCTCCGGTAATAACTGCTCCGGCATTAAGGTAGTCAAAGTAGCCCGAACGTTTTACCGCATCGCGAATAAGTTCGAATATCTCCATCATCCGAGCTTCTATTATCAGGGTAAGGGAGCTTTTCATGAATGATTTAGGAGCCCTCCCCTCCGTACCTTCGATAAGCACCTCCTCATCCTCCTCGCGTCCACCCTGGTAAGCGCACCCATGTCTGATCTTGAGCTCCTCAGCTACTTCGTAGAGCGCCTTGATGCCGTATGCCACATCATGGGTAACATCATTGGCGGCAACCTTGATAACCTCGGAAAACCTGATAGCCCCCTCGATATAGATGGCAACCTCGGTCGTACCTCCTCCGATGTCGACGATAACCACCCCGCTTTTACGCTCGCTTTCCTTCATGACGGCAAGCCCTGACGCCACAGGTTCGAAGGTCATATCATTGACGATCAGCCCCGCCTTCTCTACGCACTGGCGAATGTTACGGATCTTCGTCTTCATGCCAACGACGATATAGGCACTCCCTCGCATGGTGGTGCCCGCCATTCCAATCGGATCGAGCACTCCTTCCTGGTCATCCACGATAAATTCCTGTGGAATGACATGGATTATTTCATGATCTATATCGAGGTACCGGATGTTGGTCTTTGCTTTTTCCAGGAACCTCCTGACATCGGACGCATTCACGACGCCCGACTGGTTGACGCTTATTTCTGAATTACTGTTGATACAGTGGACATGGGCCCCTGAAATCCCTACATTGACCCCGGTGATGCGGATTGAAGACTCCCTTTCCGCATCAGCTACAGCTGAGCGGATTGCCTCTACAGTCTTGTTTATGTTGACGACCGTAGCTCTCTGGAGCCCTTCGGACAAAGCCCTGCCATGACCAAGGATATTGAGCTTCCCAGCCTCGTCTTTCTCGGCGACAACAACGCAAACCTTGGTCGTACCTATATCTAGCCCAACAACTATATTACTGTCCCGCATGGTGTAGTCCTGTGGTCATTCACCGGCTTTTTTCCTCACGTGCGAATACTCGTTCACGAAAGCGAAGGTCGACCATTGCATAACGATCCATACCTTCCCGGGCTATGACCTTTTGCCAGAATATCTCGAATTTTTCAAACTTTTCCTTGTACTCCCCATCATTGCCTATAATAAAACGGGTCCTGCTTCCCGCTACGGTAAAATACGTTAAATTATCTGCCTTCAACCATACATCTGTCACCATAAGCCGGGCATACTGCATATCCTCCAATGCCAGAAGAAACTCCCTGACGACAGCAAACCGTTCGCCAAGGCCGTGTACTGTTACCAGGCGCCTTTCGGGCAAAGCAAATGCCCTGTAGGGAAGACTCTTTCCAACACTATCGAGCACCCTCAACCGGTCGTCTTCACCTGCAAGCAAGGCAATCGGCTCGCGTTCGCCTACCGTAATCCTGACAGTGCCGTCAAGCTCAGTAGCTACATCGGCCGTCCTGATGTAAGGTCTTGCGAGGAACCTCCGAGCAATCTGTCCGGGCTGCACATCCTCAAGCGGGGTTTTCTCGAGGTCGGTGACCAGCCGCAGAAGTTCATCATCCGGCACAAGGCGGTTCCCTTCGATGACGACCTGTCTTACAACAACCCCTTTTTTCCATTTCGCAGCAACTCCCCCGAGAACCAGCAGGCCAACGAACAGCAGAAACAACACTGCCGCCACAAAAAGCTGTCCACTCGCTGCCCGCTCCTGCGTATCAGGAATATCATTTTTTTCCCCCCTGCTCATCTGCAAATCACGCCGTCAAATCCGAGAAGGCCAATTTCAAGCTCCAGGACAACACCGAAACGCTCAGCCACCCTGTTTCGAATAACCTCAACCAGTTTCATGACATCTGCTGCAGAGGCAGAACCGGTATTGACAATGAAGTTCCCGTGCAACTCCGATACCAGGGCGCCACCGCATGAATACCCCTTCAAGCCACAGCGATCTATCAATGCCCCTGCACTCAAAGACTCTCCGCCAATGGAACGCTCTGGGTTCTTGAACACACTGCCTGCATTAGGAAATGAAAGTGGCTGTGTCCGGGCCCTCTGCAGGCGGATCTCCTGGACCCGACGGCTTCGTTCGGCATGCTCCCGTTCCGACAGCCTCTTCAACCTGAATCCGGCACGAAGCACGATCTCGCTGCCAAAACCGCCCTGCCTGTAGCCGTATTCCAGCTCATCGGGATACAGCACAGATGTCCTGCCGCCCCGAAGCACCTCCACCCATGAAAGCACCTGAAATATCTCCTGTCCCCACGCCCCGGCATTCATTCGAACCGCTCCGCCCACCGTACCGGGTATCCCTTGTAACAGCTCGATACCCCCAAGCGAAGACGAAAAGGTTTTTTCTGCAAGCAGGGAAACAGAAACGCCTGCATCTGCCTCGACTTGCTGCTTTTTTATCGAGAACTGCTGCAGAGCCGTCCCTGTCATGATCACACCACCCCGTATGCCTTCGTCATGCACCAGGATATTGCTGCCCCTGCCAAGGATGACAAACGGAATCCGTCGGGATGTAAAAAAACCAACCGCACGGATAAAGTCCTGCCTATCCATGGGCTCTATAAAAAAATCAGCCGGACCGCCTATTCTGAACGAGGTATGCTCCCGCATCTCTTCGCCAATCGCAACCCGTCCCTTTACCAGGCTTAACAGCTCCTGCATATTCAGCATGGCGAGCCCCCCTCCTTCTGACATATTTCTGCCATACGCGAAGCAAGACGAGTGATGTCTCCGGCACCCATAAAAAGGAACAGCTTCCGTTGCCCCCTGTAACCGGCAAGAACATCGAACAGTTCCTCCCGTGAAGGATAAAACCCCACATGTGACTGCCCGGCGGCAATAACCGCTTCGGCGACAGTATCTCCGCTGATGCCGGGGAACGACGCCTTCAGTTCCCTTGACGGGAATACATCTTCCACGAACACGCGGTCCGCATTGGAGAGCGCCCACCCGAATTCAAGGGCAAAATCCTTTGTCCGTGAAAAAAGGTGGGGCTGGAAGACCGCAATAACCTCAAACCCCTCCCAGCCGGCTTTTGCAGCCTTGATAGCAGCCTTGACCTCAGAGGGATGGTGTGCATAGTCATCGACGACAACAGGGCCTTCTCCGGTTTCCCAACGAATCTGGAATCGTCGACGCATACCTGAAAACGCCCGAAGCCCGCGCTGTATCCTCTCGACAGGAAGCCCCAGTTCAAGACCGACCGCCAGTGCGCCCAGGGCGTTATGGACATTATGACGTCCTGGCACCGATATCGTAAAATCTCCAAGATACTGCCTATGGTAAAGAACCCGGAACCGGGTTTCGGTACGCCTCACCTCGATATCCTGCGCCATCAGGTCTGCATGTTCGTCAATTGCATAAGTCAACGTCCTGCGGTTAATTGCTGAAAGGATTTTCCGCACCTCCGGCCAATCGACACAAGCGATAACCTTGCCATAGAATGGGACACTGTTGGCAAACGTGGTAAAAGCATCCCGAAGTTCATCCATCGAGGCATAGGTGTCGGCATGCTCTGCCTCCAGGCTGTTGACGACGGCAACCGTCGGTGTCAGTTTCAGAAACGCCCTGTCATACTCGTCAGCCTCGATAACCATATTGCGCCCGGTACCGACAAGCGTACTACCGCCAAGGTAATCAGAAACCCCGCCAATCATAACGGTAGGGGAATCCCCCGACTCAACCAGCATGGTTGCAATCATGGCCGTCGTCGTTGTCTTCCCATGGGTCCCCGCCACGCAGATACCACTTTTGAAACGCATGAGTTCACCAAGCATTTCATCACGCTTGATCACAGGTATCCCCCGTTTTTCAGCTGCCAGCAACTCGACATTACGCTCCCTGGGAACAGCAGATGAATACACCACCACATCGCACTCGCCAAGGTTACCCTCATCATGCCCCTGGAAGATAACGGCACCTTCACGCTCGAGTTTCCGGGTCGTTTCCCCTCCCCCCAGGTCAGAGCCCCGCACACAGAAGCCTGATTTCAGGAGAAGTTCGGCGATTGCACTCATCCCAGCCCCACCTATTCCTACGATATGGACACATCTTGTAGTTCCAAGCTCCACAGTTCCTCCCTTCATGACATAGTTGCTAATCGACCGATCCTGCCGGCCAGAATATCTGTTGCAGCAGGGTTTCCTCGCGCCAGAGACCTCTGGGCCATTCCCCTGAGCGCCTCCTCGTCGCGCAGCAGGCTGAAAACGCTCGTTCTCGTCGAGGAAAGAGCTACATCGGCATCACTGATACACAGGGCCGCCCCCTCGCCAGCAAGGGCCTCGGCATTGAAATACTGGTGGTTAGCCGCTGCGAAAGGGTAGGGAATAAGTACCGCAGGCTTGCCGAGGTTACACAGTTCGGCAAGGGTCGACGCACCCGCCCTGCAGAGTACGAGGTCCGCAGCTCCGTAAGCCATTCGCATATTATCTATATACGGGCCTATCCACATACAGCCCGACGAACTGAACTCCTTCTGTAGTACCGGATAGTCCAGGGATCCGGTCTGCCAGATCAGATTGACATCCAGCTCACCATCTGCCAACCATGAACGAACGGCATTATTGATCGACCGGGCTCCACGGCTGCCGCCGAACACGAGGAGAGTCGGCCTTGCCGAATCAAGACCAAAGGCACGCCGGGCTTCAGCCCTGTCAACCTCCGGAAAACTTCTCGAGGGATTGCCTGTCACATATATACCCTCTTTCCGCCTGAAAAAACGCCTGCTCTCCTGGAAAGAGAGGTGGACTTCCGAAGCAAACCTGCCAAGTAGCCTTGTCGTCAGCCCGGGAAAAGCGTTCTGCTCCTGGAGAAGTGTTTTTTTTCTCAGCATGATCGCGGCAGCGAGAACCGGTGCGCTGACAAATCCTCCAGTTCCCACAACCACATCGGGCTTTTCAGACCTGACAAGCTGCAAGGCATGCTGCATGGCTCCCAGGAATTCCGCAACGACCTGCAGGTTCGCTGCAATATCCAGAAGGGAAAAACCCCGCTTCAGGCCACGTACCCGCAACAGGTGCAACCTGTAGCCATGCCGGGGCACTTCGGTCGCCTCGATACCCCGTTCGGTGCCGGCAAAAGAGACCTCTGTCCCGGGCCATCGCTCCCGAAGCGCATCAGCCATCGCTATCCCTGGATAGAGATGGCCCCCTGTGCCGCCACCTGCAAACAGCACCTTCACGATGCACCTCCCGGAATTCCCTCACCGGTGACAGCGGCAGCATCACGCTTCCGATGCTTGGAAATACTGATCAGGACCCCCACGCCAAATGAGTTGAACAGTAACGCCGTCCCACCATAACTGATGAACGGCAGGGCAACACCGGTCGTAGGCAGCAGGTGTGAAGCTACAGCGATATTGATGAACGCATACAGGACGATTGTCGTCGTGATACCAAGTGCGACATACCTCCCGAACAAGTCCGCAGCATGCCGTGCAATCACCAGTCCGCAGATAAAGAACATGACAAACAGGCAGAGCAGCAGCACTCCGCCGACAAATCCAAACTCCTCCCCGATAACGACAAAGACAAAATCATTGTAGGACAGGGGAAGGAACAATTCCCGCTGACGACTAGCCCCGATTCCTAGACCTGTGAGACCTCCATTACCCAGGCCGATAAGCGCCTGATAGACCTGGTAACTGAGGTTAGCTTCATCACCACCAAAGAAAAAGGATATCAGGCGACGAACCCTGTAGGGCTGGGAAATTGCGAAAAGTGCCGCAGCAGGAAGGAATACCCCAGCAGTTGCCAGAAGGCACTTGACCCTGACCCCCCCCAGGAACATCATCGTGAACCCTATAATCGAGATCAGCGATGCCGTACTGAAATTCGGTTCCACAGCAACCAGCACAACCACGACAAGCAGCATGAACAGCAGGGGATAATAGCCTTCCTGGCGATCCCTGATCACATCCTGTTTCTCACTGATGAACCTGGAGAAATGGAAAATCAGGGCGTACTTGGCAAAATCGGATACCTGAAAACTCAGTGGTCCAAGCCGGATCCACCTGGCTGCACCATCTATAAAGCCGACGGATTTCATCAACAGGAGCACTACAAGCAGGATGACACTCAGGAGCAGAATGATCTTGCTCAATTTCCTGAACACCCGGTAATCTATCGACGAAACGGTAAGAACCGTCACAAGACCCAGGACGGTATAGATTACCTGACGGCGCAGGAAATACTCGGTATCGGAAAACTTCATCTCTGCCCAACCGGCACCGCTGCTGTAGACGACCAGCACCCCTATGCACATGAGGAGAAATACAATCAACAACAGCATTCTGCCGGCAGCATTCCTGTCAATCAACCCTCTCTTTGGGGAGAGGTCAGTAACTCCGGGAATCATCACACACCCTCCTCCAGAATTTTCTTGAACATCCGTCCCCGCTCCTCAAAATCGCTGAACATGTCAAAACTCGAACAACCTGGGGAAAAGAGCAGAGTCTGGCCAGGCCGGGCATGTTCCAGCCCAAGACGCACAGCCTCACCCAGCGAACCAGCAGTCATAACCGGCACCATACCTTCAAACGCTTTGCGAAACCGTAGTGCAGCCTCTCCGATAACCACCATAGCCGCCACCCTGTCCGCCACCAGCGACTGGAGCTCCTGCAGATCACCACCCTTGTCACGCCCCCCGGCAATGAGTACAAGCTTGCCGTCACATGCTTCGAGTGCTGTTTTCAGCGCATTGAGATTTGTCGCCTTTGCATCATTGATACAGGTAATGCCCCGTATCTCTTTCACATATTCCTGACGATGTTCAACCCCGCCAAACTCTTTCAGTCCCTTGCTGATAGCACCTACCGATATCCCTAAGGCATCTGCCGCTGCAGTTGCAGCAAGCGCATTGGAGAGATTATGCTCTCCGCTGAATCCGCGCTTGAGGACCTGGCTGGCCTCAAGCAACGGTTCATCCTGTCCGTTTTCCCGTAACAACGTAAGCAAGCCATTCCTGAGAAATGCTCCCGGTCGGGAGAACACTTGTTTCCTTGAAGCATCGAGTCCAAAAGTACAGAGCCTGCCACGGTAACCCGCTTCAACGCGGTGGAAACTGTCCTGCAGCCANNGGTCATCAGCATTCAGGACCAGTGTATCCCCCGGCTTCTGGTGCGAAAATATCCTGAACTTAGCCTCGGCATAGCGTTCAAGGCTACCTCCGTAACGGTCCAGATGGTCCGGAGCGATATTGGTAATAACCGCGACCTCAGGACGAAAGCTTTGACACCCCTCGAGCTGGTAACTGCTGAGCTCGAGCACTACGATATCTTCCGGCATAGTCCTGTCTGCTACTGCAGAAAAAGGAACACCGATATTTCCGGCACTGAACACAGCGAACCCTTGCTCACGGGACTCGTTATGGCATATTGCCTCGAGTAATGAAACCGTCGTCGTCTTGCCGTCCGTACCGGTCACTGCGGCAATTCGTGCGTTACAGAAGTGGGATGCGACCTCAATTTCACTCAGCAGGGGAATCCCTCCGCAGGAAACGGCCCTGGGAAAATCGCTCTCAGGAGAAATCCCCGGGCTTAACACACAGAACTCCGCCTCGAGGCCACGGGTGCTGTGTCCCCCCTCTTCAAAGGCAATGCCGACCGATGCAAGTTCATCACGCACATGTTCGGCAAGCCCACCCTGCTCGGTAACAAACACTTCGGCACCATGCCGTCTGAGCAGCAGTGCAACAGCAAGACCGCTTCTGGCAGCACCAATAACCGTCACGTTCCTCTTGCGCATACTCCGCATATCGACCATACCCTTCATCATCGAAGTTTCAGTGTCATTAGGCTTGTAAGGAAAAACAGGAGGGTTACGATCCAGAAACGAATCACTATTTTCTGCTCAGCCCAACCCTTGAGCTGGAAATGGTGGTGCAGGGGAGCCATCAGGAAAATCCGCCGTCCCTCACCATAACGCCACCTGGTAAACTTGAACCAGAGCACCTGCAGCGATACAGAGACAGTTTCAAGGAAAAACGTCCCTGCAAGGATTGGCAGCAGAAGTTCCTGCTTGATCAGGAGAGCGATGACGGCAATTGCGCTCCCCAGGGCAAGAGAGCCGGTATCTCCCATAATGATTTCAGCTGGATTCGAGTTGAACCAGAGGAAGCCGACACACGCCATGACAATGGCCATGCTGACGATAACGATCTCCCCTCCTCCTGCGATGAAAGGAATATTGAGATACTCGGCATAGACCATGTTGCCAGCAAGATAGGCAAACCCTGCGAGCGCAAATACGACAATACCGGAAACACCGGAAGCAAGCCCATCGAGCCCGTCAGTCAGGTTCACCGCATTGGACACAGCTGTTATGATAAATACGACCAGCGGGATATAAAATATTCCGTAATCAATCGTAAGATCCTTGAAAAAGGGAACGGTTGTCTGCGACAGCAGTACTGAAAACGCTGGATCGAACCAGGTATAGAAGCCGATGAACAACCCTAGCGTCACCTGCCCGATCAATTTGTACCGGGCAGCCAACCCTCCCTTGATGCGGAGCACAACCTTCCTGTAATCATCTATGAAACCTATCACGCCCATCCAGAACATCCCGAGCAGGATCAGCCAGACATAGGGATCAGTGAATTTCGCCCACAGCAAACCAGACACCAAGACTGAAAAAATAATCAGGATGCCCCCCATTGTCGGCAAATCACGCTTGTTGCGGTGCTCTGGTGGCGCCTCCTCCTTGATCGGCTCTACATATTTTTTCTTGAGGAACCTGATGAGCTTCGGCCCAAGGAAGATCGAGAGCAACAGCGATGTAATCGCAGCAGCACTTGCCCGAAAGGTTATATATTCAACAACGCCAAGCCCCGGAGGATCGAAGACTTCGTTGATATATCTGAGAAGGTAGTACAGCATGTCGTTAACTTTGAATTCTTTCCATACGAAGGCCTTCGGCGATGCGCTCGAGACGCATGCCTCTCGACCCTTTGAGCAGCAGGAGATCACCTGCCTCGAGCTCTTGCTTGAGGAGTTCGAGCAAGCGGTTATGGCTCGTAAAATGCCCTCTGCATTTCGAGCCGGCAGAACGGCAGCTCCCGGCAGCTTGCCCACCGTAGGTATAGAGTGCATGAAATGGCAGCCGGGAGACCAGTTCACCCAGGCTGCGATGGGCTTCTTCAGAAGATTCACCAAGCTCCAGCATATCGCCAAGGACCATGATACGACGACCGCTGCAGGGAACCTCGCATACCGTTTTCATTGCCATGAGAGCTGAATCCGGATTGGCGTTATAGGTATCGTTGAACACCCTGACCCCGTTTGCCTCGAACACCTCGAGACGTTTCCAGCCACCTTCGGGAAGGAGAGATTCAAGCCCTCGCCTGACCTCCAGGGGAGAGCATCCGAAAAAGAAACCAACCGTCGCAGCTCCGAGGCTGTTATGTACATTGTGACGTCCGGCGAAATTCAGCGTAAGCGGAATCTCACCGTCCTCATGGCACAGGGTAAAAGAGGGGCGCCCTTCGGCATCGAGCACGATATGTCGGGCATGCAGTTTTCCATCCGGGGCTCCGAATGGCACCACATGCTGCAACCCGCCGGCAGCGGCTGCAAGACGGGCGTCCAACTCGTTCAGGAAAACCGTCCCCCCCCTGGAATCAACGTCACGATAAAGCTCAGTCTCTGCCATTGCCACTCCATCGAGATCACCAAGAAACTCGAGATGTTCATGGCCGATGTTCGTCAGAAACCCGAAATCAGGCTTTGCGACCGAGCAGAGCAGTGCCATTTCGCCAGGATGATTGATACCCATCTCGATAACTGCCATCTCATGGCATGATCGCAGCCCCAGCAGCGTCAAGGGAACGCCAAGGTGGTTGTTGAGATTGCCCTTGCTTGCGTGTACACAGTACTTTTCGGCAAGAACGGCTGCCACCATCTCTTTCGTTGTCGTCTTGCCGTTACTTCCACCTATACCGATCACCGGACCTGTGAACTTTGCCCGGTAGCTACCGGCAAGCTGCTGAAGCGCTTTTACAGGATCATGGACAACCAGATAGCGCATACCCTCTCCATGGATCGACGCTCCCTGGCGGCTGAACCACTCCCGACTGACAATAGCGCATGCCGCTCCAAGGTCGAATGCAGCCTGTACGAAATCATGACCGTCCATCCGCTCTCCCTGCAAGGCAAAAAACAGCTCCCCTCCCTCGATCAGGCGGGAATCTATAACCGCGACAGGATTGCACCAGCGAACATCCCCGCCTTCCGGATAACCGGCAAGCACCCCGACAGCCTCCAGCTCGGTTCTCTCAAGGCACATCCCCATATCTACCTTACTCCTCATCGTCTTTGTTCAACAATCTCCTGCAATACATCACGGTCAGAAAAATAATGCCGCTGCCCGTGCTCTTCCTGGTACTCCTCGTTCCCTTTTCCTGCAACGAGCAACACATCCCCCCTCGAGAGGAGACCAACTCCACACGATATGGCATCGCGCCGATCCCGGAAACGCCAAAACACGTTGCCTCCAGGTATACCGGCAGCTATCTCGTCCAGTATGCACTCCGGATGTTCACTTCTGGGATTGTCGGATGTCAGCACCACGTTATCTGACAGCTTCGATGCAATGCGCCCCATCTCCGGGCGCTTATGCCTGTCACGATCACCCCCACAACCAAAAACGGTTACCAGGCGGCTCTTGTCGGGCATCACTTGCCGAAGTGCCAGAAGAACCCGCTCGAGCGCATCCGGGGTATGGGCGTAATCAACCATGCCGACGTACCCGCCGCTGGCACCAATCACTTCCATGCGCCCGGCGACTGGTGGAGCATCCGCCAGTGCAGCGATAACCTCCTCTGGACCCAACCCCATGGCAAGGCCTGCTGCATAAGCCTCGAGCATGTTCATGACGTTATAACTGCCAAACAGCCGGAACGAAGCATTGAAAACCCTGCCGTCCACATGCAGTGTCATAGTGGTCCCTGTGATATCCGACACTATACCGGATGCACGCAGCTCAACCGTAAGGTCTGGCAACTCTAGCTGCCCATCTATCCGGCAGCCGTACAGCTCACGACCGCTCGAGGCAGAAACCATGAACGCGGCAGCGGGATCATCAGCGTTGCATACTGCAAACCCGTTCCTGTCAAGCATTGAAAACAGAATCTTTTTCGCCTCGGCATATGCATCTATGCTGCCATGGAAATCAAGGTGTTCAGGCGTGAGGTTGGTGAAAACCGCTCCCCTGAACCTTATGCCGGCCACACGCTGCATGCTGAGGGCATGCGAAGAGACTTCCATAACGACGGCTTCACAACCATCGTCAGCCATCCGTCTCAACAGACAATGCAGCTCGAGAGCACCCGGCGTCGTCCGGTCAATCCGCTCACTGCAGGAACACCACAGCGCCATACCTGTACCGATATAACCGCACCTTGTACCACTGCAATCGAGCAAATGACGGAGCATCCTCGCCGTCGTCGTCTTCCCGTTGGTTCCTGTCACACCTATCATGTCGATCTCCCTGGCAGGGTAGCCATACCATGCCGCCGCCACGAGCCCGAGAGCCCGGCGACTGTCATCGACCCTGATACAACAGCACCCGTCCATGGCGTCCAGAAAATCCCTGTCGGAAACAACGGCAGCGGCGCCTGCTTTTATGGCTGCCGGAATGAACCGGTGTCCGTCTGCCGCATACCCCTTGACAGCGATAAACAGGCTCCCCGGACAAACCTGCCGGGAATCATCCGTGACCCCGGTCAGCAGCAACTTGCGGTCACCTACGCCTTCCATACCGAGAGGCTGTAACAGGTCAGCCAGAGCACCGATCGTCAGTGCCGGGCTGCTGCCGCCTTCGCGGCACTCACTGAACATCACGATCCTCCCTGTCCGCCCCGCCCTTGGCGAGGGAAAGCTGAACTCCGACCATGCTCCCCGCTTCCACCATACTGCCGGACTCGACATCCTGAAGAGCCACCAGGCCATGGCGGTCTCCCCGCCAGGAAAGACGAAGGCCGCTCCACTCGAGAAGCTCCTCAGCCTCTTGCAACCTGAGCCCATCGAGTAACGGAACCGCAACCTGGCGGGATGAAAGCGCTGCCAGCTCAGGCGCCTGAAGACCAAGCGCCTCTTTCAGAGGCTCAGAGCAGGCAACCATACGTGAACATATTTTGGAAAAGGCAGGAGCGGCAACAGTAGAAGCATAATAGCCCCGCTTCGGCTCATCGACAACAACGATTGCAGCTATCCGGGGCTTTTCAACAGGGAAAAAACCAACAAACGAAGAGATGTAATTCCTTTTTCCCTTGTTATAGTTACCATCGGTCAGCTTCTGGGCCGTACCGGTCTTCCCCCCAATGCTGATCCACTCGACTGCAGCCGCCCTTCCCGTTCCCTCTTCCACAATCGCCCTGAAGTATTCCTCACGCAGATACTTCGCCGTCTCGCTGGCAACCACCCGTTCCTCCTTTTGAGGTGAAAATTCCCGCAATGTCTCCCCACCGGAACCAAGGAACCGGCGAATGATATACGGCTTCATACGAACGCCATCGTTGGCAATCGTGGCATATGCCTGGAGCACCTGGATCGGGGTCGCTGTAAGGGAATACCCGTGCCCCATCCACGGAAGAGTCAGGGCCCCCCACGTCTCGGGCTTCCGGACTATACCGGAAGATTCACCGACAAGCCCGACACCAGTCTTCCGACCAAAACCGAAACGGGTAACGTAATCGTAAAACGCATCGGGACCGATCTCCATGGCCGTCAGAGCCGACACAATATTACTCGAATGAACCATAGCATCCCGAAACGTCATACGCTCCAGTTTCTCATGGTCGCTTATGGTCTTGTTGAACATCCTGTAGGTACCACCATGCCCGTCGACACTATCCTCGGCTGTCATGCCCAGCACCTCTGTCGCCGCAGCAGCCATGACAATCTTGAACGTCGAACCTGGGTCGAACGCATCTGCCAGCGGACGGTTCCGGGCCTGCTCGGTCCTGAAATTGCTCCGGTTGTTCATGTCGAACGATGGATAGCTTGCCATCGCAAGAATCTCCCCTGTCCGGACATCCATCACAATACCCGAAGCCCCCTTCGCCTCGCTCTGCAGTGCAGCCCTGGTAATCTCCTCCTCGGTAATCGCCTGTATGTCGGCATCGAGCGTAAGCTCGAGACTGATACCTTCTTCCGCCCTCACCTGCTCGGCACCGGCAGCAAGGAACCGGCCACCGGTAGCTGAGCGCTGGAAGGTCTTCAGGCCGTTATGCCCCCTCAGATCACTGTCATACTTGAGTTCGAGACCACTTATGCCCTTGTTATCCGTATTGACGAGCCCTACGACCTGGGATGCCAGGTTCAGGTAATAGCGATGCTGTTCCTTCTCTGTCCAGATCCCTTGTACAGGATGTTCCATCAAAGGGCGTGCAACATCTACCGGCAGGGAGCGCTCAATCCATACAAAGCGCCGTTGCTGCTCATCAGCACGCTTGATGAGGCTGTAGTAATGATCACGAGGCTTACCGAAATATCCTGAAAGCAGGGTAGCGACTTCATGGGCACGATCTTCTTCCACCTTCACGCCATTCCGGTTGACCGGAGTATTGCAGATGATATGCGGGTCTGCGTGCAACGAAATCCTTTGTACACTTTCGGCAAGCAGTATCCCTTTACGATCGAAGATCGCACCACGCTCAGCCTGCACGACCTTATCCTGCAGATACTGCCGAGAGGCTTTCTCCCGGTACTTTTCCACATCGATTACCTGTATACTGAGCAACTTCATGACTATGGCCACGAAAAAAAGCACAAAACCAAACGTGACAATCCCCAGGCGCACGCTCAGCTCCCTCGTTCGTGATTCCTCATTCTGCACAGCAGCCCGTGTAGTGTCGCCCCGCATACCCTGCAACGTTTAGTAAGTAATGTAGATTGCCGGAAGCACGCTTTGCAGCAACCCGGCCTCTTCAGCCTTTCCGCCAATACTCTGGATCGACTCCAGCTCCTGCAGCTGCAGCAAAAGTGAGGCATTGATGCTCTGCTGCACTGCAATCTTCTCTTTCAGTGACTCGCTCTCTCCTGAGAGATCATTGATCCTGAGGATATTGTTGATATAGAGCAGGAGAAGGCCGGTAATCACAACCAGGTACAGAAAAATCCTCGGACGCAGCAACAAACCCAGGCGCCCTCCGCCTGTTCGTTCATTATCCATGACAGCCCCCGGATTCTTTGTTTTCCAGCACCCTGAGCTTCGCGCTCCTCGCCCGCGGGTTCACCTCCACTTCAGCTTGAGCGGCAACAACCGGTTTTGAACTTACAAGGCGGTATCCTGCCGCTTTCAGCGGTTCGCGGAGCCCTACGCCACGCGGGCCCCAGTCATCTTCGGAAAGGCTGCGAAACTTCTGCTTGACCATCCTGTCTTCAAGGGAGTGGTAACTCATAACCCCTAACCTTCCGCATGGAGCAAGAAGAGCAGGCGCATCTTCCAGGAACTGTTCCAGCACCGCCATTTCTTCATTGACAGCTATTCGTAAAGCCTGGAAAATCCGGGAAAGCGATTTGACCTGGTGCTCATGCCCCCTGACTACAGAACGAACGACACTGGCCAGCTCAATTGTGGTGTCCATGGCAGCCCCCGATGCCACCGCCCGTTTGACGGCTGCCGCTATCCGGCGGCTCTGACGCTCTTCGCCAAACCGGTAAAACACATCACCAAGCTCCCGCTCATCCAGCGACCTGACAAGGGATGCCGCTGTAACATCCCCCCCGGGATCCATTCTCATATCGAGAGGCCCCGGACGAAGATAACTGAATCCCCGATCTGGCGTATCGATCTGGAACGACGAGACCCCCAGGTCAGCAAACACACCTGCAACAGGCAGATCAGGGGCAACAGTCGAACGAATCTCCCTGACAATAGCGTCTACGTCACCGAAGTTCCCCTGAACCAGCCTATAGCTTCCCCCAAACCGCTCCAGGCGTCGGGCAGCATGCGCCAGGGCATCCGTATCCTGATCGATACCGATAAAAAATGACGAATGCATAAATTCCCCGTGATGCAAGGCATTGAGGAATGCTTCGGCATGCCCCCCGCCCCCCAGGGTGCAGTCCACATATATTCCCGGCATCCTGACAAGCAGCTCTACCGATTCCCGAGCCATGACCGGCTCATGATACGAAGCCTGTTCCATCTACTCCTAAAAATACCTGGAAGCGAGTACCTGGACTCTTGACGAGTTTTCCCTGACTACACGCTCAAGCCGCCCGGGCTCCCAGAGAATCATTTTGATGTTCGCTCCGACAATGACGACTTCCCGGCTGATAGCAGCGTGATCGAGGAATTCCCTTGAAAGGGCTATTCGGCCCTGACGATCGATATCGACACAGTCAAGACGTTCATACAGCAGGGTCTTGAGAAGATGTTCATCAGGATTGAAATCCGAAAGCGCCATAAGTGAACGCTCCTTCTCCTGCCAGACCATAGACTCGTAGAGCTCCAGTGATCCGTCAGGCACCTTCATAACGTAAAGCAGGTTGTGCGGTTTTCGCGAAGCGCTTTCTGATCCTGAAAGCCTCTTCCTGAAACGGGCGGGGATCATCAACCGACCCTTGTCATCGATAGCGTGAAGCTCTTTTCCGATGAATCCCGGCATCTCTCTTCCGTTTTCTCCCAAATTTCACCATTTTACACCACTTAAAATGTATATAAAAACCACCTCTAAAAAAATATTCAGCTATTTTATTCCACGGCATACCATCGTGAACCCCTCAGAACAAGCGACCAATGCGACAACCAGCAAGGGAACTCTGTATTGACGGCTACAACCTGCTTCACGCACTGGGAAAGGCATTCCGCCAGGGAACGCTAGAGGAGCAGAGGGAACGGCTGGAAGAACTTCTCCAGGATGTACGCCACCAAACAGGCTGCACCATAACACTTGTCTATGATGGCAGGGGCTCCAACCACCCCCTGGAAGAAAGAGGAGCCTTCAGCAGGGTATTCACTCCTTCGAGAATGAGTGCTGACGAGTGGATCATCCGGCACCTGCGTACGAGGCCTGCAGCTGCCCTCAACACGATGGTCGTAAGCTCCGACAGAATGATAACGTCACACGCCGAGGCATACGGGGCAAAAACCCTTGCATCAGGAACATTTATACGCAGATACCTGGAAAAAGAACATCGGAAAAACACTACAGGCAATAGTACCGGAGCACTTTCGGACAGCCAGACAGCCGTCTGGCTGAAACTTTTTTCCGGACATGGACCCGACTCCCACGGGAAGTGACAAGAACGAATGAGGATGTAAAGATTTCCAAGATTTTCTTACTATTGAGATACTATAGCCCCAGACATCTCCAAATATCTTATGTAATCATGTCAAACAGCACCATCAACAAGGAAGAAAGCTGGCTGGAACTGGAAAATTGGCGAAAAAAAATTGACGAACTCGACCATCAGCTCTCGGAACTGCTCTGTCAGCGCCTCAATTGCGCACAGAACATAAGTGACCTCAAACACCGCATGGGGGAACAGGTCCTGCAACCTGCCAGGGAAAAAGAAGTTCTCGAAAACGTCCTGAACAAAGCGGACTCGGAACTCAAAGCCCACGCCCTGGAAACGATATACCGCTGCATCATCGAAGAAACCAGGGTATTCCAGCATGCATGGAAACAACAACGGCAGCACTCATCCTGAACATCATCCGCAGCCGTTCCTATGCCGAATACCCCCCTCACCAGAGTCCTTACCTTCCTCGGTGCTGCAGGAGTACCGACCCTCTGTTTTCTCCTGTGGTTCCTGTTTTCACCAGGCTGGAATACCTTGCCAGTCTCCCGGCCGTATGCAGTCATAACGGTGCAGAAAGGGGAATCGATCCGCTCCATCCTCGGCAAGCTTCGCCAACACCACGTCATAAAATATGAACGCCCCCTCCTGGTAACCACCCGTCTCTTCAGCAGTCTCCGCAACATCAAACCGGGCAGGTACACCATTACCACGAGGCATTCAAACTATAGCCTCCTGGAGTGGATGCATCAACATCCACAGGATGAAGAGCGCATCATGATCCCTCCTGGACTGCGTATGGAAGCAGTATCAGGCCTGCTAGGTTCGCGCCTGGCAACCGACTCCATCTCCCTGGTAAAAGCCATGAGAGACCCGTCTCTGCTGAAGCAACATGCTAGTACAGCCGGCTCCCTGGAAGGCTACCTTCTGCCGGGCACCTATAACTTCGCCTGGGCAGGCAGCCCCGAGGAAGTCCTCGAAACCATGCTCTTTCATTTCAGGATGTTTTACGATGAGTCGCTGCAGGCTGAAGCCAGACAGAAGGGGTTGACAGAGCTCGAGGTTCTGACACTGGCCTCGATAGTCGAAGCAGAAACCCCGCTTGATGAAGAAAAACCACTGATTGCCAGCGTCTACCTCAACAGGCTGGCAAAAGGCATGAAACTCCAGGCCGACCCTACGGTACAATACGCACTGGGACGGGAAACACCTGAAAGGATACTCTACAGGGACCTCGACATCGACTCTCCCTACAACACATACCGCCACAAGGGTCTTCCGCCAGGCCCCATATGCAGCCCCGGAAAAGCATCGATCAGAGCGGTGCTCTTTCCGGCAGAAAGCAGCTACCTCTATTTCGTAGCCACAGGGAACGGTGGGCACTATTTTGCCCGAACCCATAGTGCACACCTGAAAAATGTCAGCAAATACCGGCGAAACAGGGAGTGAGTCCCCCCTCTATTGCTTAAAGTACTTATATTGAACCAACAAGTTTCCACAACCGTCAACAACAGACAGATCCATGCAAAAAAAAACGCTTTCGGATATATCCTGCACCGGTAAACGTGTACTCATGCGAGTGGATTTCAACGTACCGCTAGACGAATCCCGCTCGATCACCAACGACAAACGAATCATAGAAGCCTTGCCTTCAATCAAACAGGTCCTGGAATCAGGAGGCAGGCTTATACTGATGTCACACCTGGGCAGACCCAAAGGCCGTGTAGCAGAAGAGTTTTCCCTTACCCCGGTGGCAGAGAGGCTCTCCGAACTCCTCGATACAAACGTCGTCATGGCAACCGACTGCATAGGAACGGAAGTCATGCAACAGGCCCTTCATCTGCAGGATGGCGACGTCATGCTGCTCGAAAACCTCAGGTTCCATCCTGGAGAAGAGAAAAATGATCCGGAATTTGCAAAGGAGCTGGCTTCGATGGGCGAGATCTATGTTAATGATGCATTCGGGACAGCTCACAGGGCACATGCCTCCACCGAGGGGATTTGCCACTTCATGCCGGTCTCTGTAGCCGGATTCCTGATGGAAAAGGAGCTCCGTTACCTTGGCCAGTCCCTCGACAAGCCGGAACGCCCGTTCCTGGCAATCCTCGGTGGAGCAAAGATATCCGGAAAGATAGACGTCCTTGAAAACCTGCTTGGACAAAGTAGACACTGTTCTTGTAGGAGGAGCCATGATCTTCACCTTCTTCAGGGCGCAGGGCATCGACACCGGGAAATCACTTGTTGAAGAAGACAGGATAGAACTTGCCAAACGACTGCTCGACAAAGCCCGGGAAAAGAATGTCCGCATGCTCCTGCCGGAGGATGTCGTCGCTGCGAGGGAGTGTTCAGCCGATGCCGTTACGCAAACCGTTGCTGTCGACAGCATTCCTGCCGACATGATGGGTCTTGACATCGGACCGAAAACCGTAGCTGCCTACGCCAACGAGATCCTCAATGCCAGAACCATTGTCTGGAACGGGCCAATGGGCGTATTCGAAATCGAGAAGCTCTCACATGGTACCATTGCCATAGCCCAGGCCATGGCTGATGCAACAGCAAAAGGGACAACAACGATAGTGGGAGGTGGTGATTCGGCAGCAGCGGTCATGAAGGCCGGACTCGGTGCTGCCATGACCCATATATCAACCGGTGGCGGCGCGAGCCTCGAATTCCTGGAAGGCAAGGAACTTCCGGGCATCGCAGCACTCAACGATTAAGTCAGGTAACGTTCTATGAACCACTACGAGCAAACGTATCGTCCGGGAGGTTTCCAGGTCATGCCTCCCGGCATAAAAGCCATCATCCTTGCAAATATAGCGGTATTCCTGGTACAGTTCGCTACACCTCTGGGGCAATTGCTCTACATGTACGGTTCTCTCTGGCCGATGGCATCGCCGAACCCTGCAGGGCCTGGATTCCAGATATGGCAACCGATCTCCTACATGTTCATGCATGGTGGCCTGGCACATATCCTCTTCAACATGTTCGCGCTCTGGTTGTTCGGGGCGGAAATCGAAAACTACTGGGGAACCAAAGAGTTCACCACCTACTACTTTATCTGTGGTATAGGAGCGGCCATCGTCAACCTGCTGACGACAATCGGCAGCCCTTATCCAACCGTTGGCGCGTCCGGTGCGGTATTCGGGGTTCTCCTGGCTTTCGGGATGATGTTCCCTGACCGTTACATATTCCTGTACTTCCTCTTTCCAATAAAGGCAAAATTCTTCGTTGCCGGCTATGCTGCAATAGAGCTCCTTATGGGGCTGAACAATTCAGCGATGGGCAGTGGCAGCAACATTGCACACTTTGCGCATCTGGGCGGCATGGTCGTAGGCTTTGCATATATCAAATTCCGCCAGCAGGGATGGTCTCTATCGGACTGGATAGACAAGACATTCCCCAAAAACGACGCCGAGGGCCCAACACTGTATAAAAAAGGACCGAGTCAGGAGGTGTCTGAAGAAGAGATCGACAACATCCTCGACAAGATTTCGAGCAAGGGCTATGCATCTCTTACCGATGAAGAGAAAAAGAAACTGCTCAAGGCTGGAGGGCGATAGTCATGAAGGAAAAGCCAGGAGCCTTTGATAACGCACGCAGGAAAGCCACTGAACTGCTCAACGACAGGGAAAAAGTCTTTCACCTGCTTGACCGGGCTATAGGTCAGATCTCTTCAGCCTCGAACTCGGCAAAGCTTCAGGAAATCTCAATGAAACTACAGGCCCTTATCCGTATGATACGAGCCTATTTCAGGAAAGAATACACTGATATTCCCTGGCAGACCCTTCTCCTGGCCCTCACTGCAGTGATCTACTTTCTCAATCCATTCGACGCAATTCCCGATATCATCCCCCTCTTCGGGTTTACAGATGACATCGCCATAATAACGGCGATCTTCGCATCTGTCAGCTACGACATAGAGCGATTCCTGACCTGGGAATCAGGCAGAGGAGATGACGAACCGCAAGGTGACATCATTGATGCTGACATCGAGGAGAGCTAGCTAACCCTTTTCCCTCTGCATCCTGAAACACGCGAGTGTCTCCACATGGCTTGTATGGGGGAACATGTCTACAGGCACAACCTCTTCGAGGACATAGCCATATTCCACGATCACCTTGCCGTCACGTGCCAGGTTTGCAGGATTGCAGCTGACATAGACAATGGTCTCGGGCTGGATACGCAGCATGGTTTCAAGAGCTTTCGGGTGCATCCCTGCACGAGGAGGATCGGTAACGATCACCCTCGGTTGCCCATACTCTTCAAGGGCAGGTACAATGGTATGGAAATCCTTCAGATCCATGGAATGAAATACCGCATTGCCTACTTCGTTCATAGCGGCGTTCTCCCTTGCATCCCCTATGGAACTTTCGACAACTTCCAGACCGACAGCAAGGCGACAGTTTCTGGCCAGGTAGAGTGTTATCGTACCAGTCCCGCAATACAGATCGTAAACAGTATCTTCTGCCGACAGATCCGCCATCCGCATGATCCCATTATAGAGAACTTCGGCCTGGCGTGTATTGGTCTGGAAAAAGGAGTTTGCCGATATGCGAAAGCGGAGATTGCCAAGTCGTTCACGTACAACTCCATCGCCGTAAACCAGGTACTCTTTTTCTCCTGTAGCCACGGTATTCTTCCTTGTCGTGACATTATTGACAATCGTCAAGGGCACATCCGGCATCGATGAGGTCAGAAGTTCACAATAGAGCTGCATTCTCTCTTCATCGTACCACGATGTCACGATATTGACCATCAACGAGCGATCATCTTCACTGTAACGCAGCATCAGGTTCCTGAGGTAGCCTGTATGCTCTCTCACCGCATAGGGCTCTAGCCCCTGTTCCAGGGCAAAACGCCTTGTCAGTGCAAGCACTCTGTTCATTTCCGGCTTGGCGAGGAAGCATTCGTCTATCTCGAGCACTTTTTCGAAATTCCCGGGAGCGTGGAACCCGAGTGCAAAGTCACGAGGTTTTTCAAACCTGCCACTGGCAATCTCCTCCGGCATGAGATAACGACGGCTAGAGCAGGAAAACTCAACCTTGTTGCGATAATGAAAGGATTCTGGTGCCGGTAACGCAGATACGACATCTACATTGTCAAACCCGCCTATATGCACCAGCGCATCGCGTACTTTTTTCTGTTTGTAACGAAGCTGGGCCGCGTAGTCGACATGCATCCACTTACAACCTCCACACACACCGAATACCGGACAGCAGGGCTCCGTCCTGTCAGGAGAGGGCTGCAGAAGCGTTTCCGAGACAGCTTCCATATAGCCAGGTTTTACCTTGATAACCCGGGCTGAAACCCTGTCGCCAATGGCAAGCATTCCGCGGACAAACACGCCTGCCCCATCTTCGAGACGACCGAAACACTGATCCTTTTCAGCAATATCGGTAATGGAAAGTTCGATACTATCTCCTTTCCTGTATGTTTCCCGCAGGGAAGGCCGCCCCTCCAAAGCACCCCCAGAGAGGGCCTCCTGAACTGTCTTACTCATATCCTCAAAATTCTCAGTTTGCAGTTTTCATATGACCCCGTTGCATGAAATTCTTGACAATCCATGCATAGATTGCATAGAGAAGAAGGGAGCAACCGACACCTATCAACGCACCGGCAAGAATATCGGAAGGGTAGTGAACGCCTACATACACCCTCGAATACGCGACAAGGAAAGCATAGCATGCCATGATAGCAGTAAAGACACGATCCGCTGCATCCCCGCGGGCAAAAAAAAGCCAGATCATCGAGGCAACTGCGACAGAATTCGATGCATGTGAAGACGCAAAAGACCATGTTCGCCCCTGGTCGACAAGAAGCCGGCATCCATCGATGATAAAACAGGGCCTGGTACGGGCAAAGAGTGGTTTGAGCACACCGGAAGTGATCCAGTCGGCCAATCCTACAGCAAGAAGGGTCAGGAGCAGCACCATAACCCCGTCCAGGCGGCGCCTCTGCACCATAAAGAGAGCGGCCAGGGCAAAGATGTGCCACGACATATCCGTGTCCGTCAGGAAAACCATCAAGCCATCAGTGAGCGGATGGATCAACTGACCGTTCAGGTAGACAAAGAGAGCCGCGTCCTGTTCATACAACCACTCCATACATCAAACCTCAACGCTTTTTAGTGTTTTTTTTCTTTTTTCGCACAGAGCTTTTAGGTGCAGTGACTTCGGGAGCCACGACCGACAGATCCTCGGTCGACGTCGTCTTGTTGATATACCAGGTCTGGGCTATGCTGAAAATATTGAACATCAGGTAATACAGGCCCAGTCCGGCAGGCATGTTGTTGAAAAACAGGATCATCATGACAGGAAAGATGTAAAGCATAGCCTTCATCTGGTCATTCGTCTGCGCCTGGGGGGTAATTTTCTGCTGCAGGTAGACTGCTGCACCCATCAGGATCGGAAACAGGGCTATATGGTCTCCATACAGCGGAATGCTGAACCCGAAATCCAGGATTGAATCCGGAACTGACAGGTCACTGGCCCAGAGGAACCCTTCCTGGCGCAGCTGGATCGAAGAGCGAAAAACGTAAAACATCGCAAACAGGAGAGGCATCTGGAGAACCACCGGAAGACACCCGCCCAGAGGGTTCACTCCCGCCTCCTTGTATATCCGTCCCAGTTCGCTCTGAAGTTTTGCCGGATTATCCTTGTATTTCTCCTGCAGCTCCTTGAGCATTGGCTGCAGGGCAGCCATCTTTTTCATCGACTTGGTCGAAGCCATGGTCAGGGGATAGGTAACCAGCTTGATGAGCAGAGCGAAAATGATAATGATCAGACCATAGTTATGGGTAAAGGTCTTGAGTACGTTGAACATCGGCAGGATGATATACTCAGCAAACGGCCGGGTAAGCCAGTCCCAGCCAAAATCCATGATCTTCTCGAGATGCACTCCAAGCGATTTGACGATGTTGTAATCGATAGGCCCCACGTAAAGCCTGAATGATTCGGTAACACTGGCCTCATTATTCGGCACCATGAACTTCAGTGCTGCAGTGTAGTCCTCGAACTTCTCCCCCTTCAGGCTACGACCGCTGATGTATACCCCTTCAGTTGCAGAAGAGGGGATAAGCGATGCAACAAAATACTTGGTCCTGATGGCCGTCCAGCCAGCCATACCCGACTGTTCTTCACGATAGGTTTTTGACGCATCCGACGCATCCACTTTCAGGAGACCACCACCCATATATGCAGCAGCCCATGAATTACTTAACTCATCATCATCATTTTTTTCAGAGTGCACCAGGCCACCATCCCACTGCACCTGAAACTCGTTACCAGCGAGTTCATCCTGGAATCCTGAGAGTGTGACATCATAACCTATATCGTAACTGTCACCCCTGAAAGTATAGGTCACACCGATACTCTTGCCGGGAGCAAGATCCAGCCGGTAAGCGATCCTGGTCGTTTCTTCCCCACTGATCTGCCTGAGTGTCTCCACCTGGGGAGTCGAGAAATAGAGGTCACGGCTGTCAATCTGTTTACCCGCACGGGTAAGGAAGAACAGGGAAAGAGCCCCGCTATCCTGGTTTCTCACCAGGTCGAACTCCTCGCGCCGGGAATCGAGATGCCTTTTGAGGACCATCGATTTCAGCGTCGCCCCCCTTGAAGAAAAAACCGCCCTATACAGGTCATTTTCCACAGTGACAAGCTGCTCCTGGCCCTTGCTGGCCACGGAAAACTCGCCATACTCGTCACCTCCTGCCCTGCTGGCCTCAGCCTGTGCAGGCAGAGCATCCATGACAACCTGCTCCGTCTGACGTCCGATATCCTGGAGGGGTTTGCGTTCAGGAGCCATGAACTGCATCCAAACAATCATGATTAACGCAATCAGGATCAGACCTGTCACAGAATTTTTATCCATTATCTTCTCTCTCTTTAATTTTATGCGGGACCTCCGGTAAAGGAACCGGATCGTATCCCCCTTTTGAAAAAGGATTGCAGCGAAGGACACGCCAGACTGTCAGAAACAGAGCGTAAAAGAAGTTATGATGCTCAAATGCATCTATAGCATAGCGTGAACATGTAGGGTAAAAACGGCAGGATGGGCCTGTCAGGGGAGATAGATAGCGGCGATAGAAAGTGATAAGTACTATAGGCACCCTGTTGACGACCTTCCAGAATGAATTGAGTTCCATAATACTTGTTAGACGTCTCATAGCTATTGCTTATCCCGGACTGCCAAACAGGACAGTGCTGTATTATCCAGCACCTATGCGTCCGGACAGGTCTTCCAGCAGGGATCTGATATCACGCCTCACCATATGTAACGAAATGTTGGCAGGCTTTTTTCCGGCATAGATGAAAGCGAGATCCAGCAGCCCGGCCTTACCAGGCAAACTGTATTCCCTGACTTCCGTTCTTTCGAGTCTGTAAGCTTCCCTCATAAGCCGCTTCAGCCGGTTCCTGGTAACGGCAGATGCCACATTACGCTTACTGACGACAAACATCGCGCGAACTGGCGAACTACCGGCATCCGCCACTGAAGCATCGCGCTCGAGAAAAACAAGTCTTACTCTACCGGACCGCACGCTTCTGCCTTCAGCAAAAAGCCTTGAAACAGCTGTGCGGCCTCTCAGTATGTCTCGTTTCTGCAAACAACAACCCGGCTGACCGTCATCCATGCTGCAACCCATGAGGGATTGAGCGTAAGCAACCAGTAAGCTTACTGCTTACGGGTTCCCATATCGCTGCTGACAGTCAATGCATGGCGGCCTTTTGCTCGGCGTGATGCCAGCACACGACGTCCGTTCTTGGTAGCCATCCGGGCCCTGAACCCATGTTTGTTGCGTCTTTTTCTGTTATGCGGCTGAAAAGTCCTTTTCATGTGGAAAATCTCCTCTCTACACTTCGCTTATTAAATAACTCAAAATACAGGACCTGTAATGTAGCCTATGAAGATTTCAAATCCAAATCAGAGGAACAAGATTATCTCTCCCACCCAGCAACCGGCCCCTTGATCAAAATCATCAACAACCAGGGTTATCCACA